>Ga0335074_10010768_pt1 | contig 12788 bp, 6 predicted proteins | sample Lox_Sample_23_FD_206715 | JGI IMG/M metagenome (GOLD analysis project Ga0335074, IMG submission 206715) | Soil microbial communities from Loxahatchee National Wildlife Refuge, Florida, United States - Lox_Sample_2.3 | ecosystem: Environmental > Terrestrial > Soil > Wetlands | place: USA: Florida...
CAGGTGATACGCGAACTCGCGCCAGCCGATCTGCCGGAGCCACGCATCGGCAGCCGCGGGCCGGCCTTTCCGCAGGCGCATCCCTTCCTCCCAAACCTCGCGCGCAGCGATTTCCCCGAAGTGCAGATGCGGAGACAACCGCGATGTGCCCGCCATGGCCGGACGGTCGCGCTGCTCCGGATAATCCGTGAGGGCCTCCTGCAGGAAGCGCCGCAGTTGCCGCCGCGCTCCCGGTTCGCCGGGTTCCCAAGCCGCGCGCAGGCCGCCCGCCCAATCCACTGCCGGTTCCAGCGCCAGTTCCGCGAGGCCCAGCGAATGCGGCCACCGTTCGGGCGCGGGCAAGCGCGCGGGCGCATCTTCCGCAGCCGGCGCGGGCCGCAGGTTCAGACAAGCACGCCAGAACGCGGTGAAGATCCGGAAAGGCTTCCCGCTGGTATTGCGAACAGTCCACGGTTCGAAGAGCAGGCTGCCATGGAAGCTCTCGGCCGTCAAGCCGGTCTTGCGGAGCGCCGATTTCACCTCCGCGTCGCGCGCCGTGGCGGCCGGCTCATACCGCCGGTTCCAAAACACCGCCGAGGCCCCCGATTCCGCGGCCAGCCGTTCAATCGCCTCCGCCGCTGGGCCGCGCCGCAGAATCAGCCGGGACCCGCGCCTTTGGAGTTCCCTATCCAGGCTGCCCAGCGAACCGTGCAGCCACCAACGCGACGCCGCTCCGGGCGGCCAGGCGCCTTCCTCTTGCGGCGCCCAGAGGAACACGGGAATCACCGGCGAACCGCGCTCCACGGCGGCGCACAGAGCCGGATTGTGCGCGAGGCGCAGATCCTGCCGGAACCACAGAAGCACCGGCCCCTGGCTCACGCCTGCCCGCCGAGCAATTGGCAAATCCGCTCGCGCCGGTAATCGAAAATGCCTTCCAGGTCGCGCCGCACTTTGAGCGCGTTTACCGCCCTGCCGATCCACCCCAGCGGCAGCCGGTAGCGGACCACATCGCTCATCCGCGTTCCGCCGCTCGCCGCTTCAAACCGGTGAGTGTGGTGCCAGAGCCGGTAGGGTCCCGACAACTGCACATCGATGAACCGAACCGGCGGCTCCCAGCGACGGATCCGGGTGGTCCAACCGACCGGCACGCCGTGCCAACTCAGTTGGTAGCGCAGGTCCGTTCCGGCCGCCATATAAATCGGGCCCGGCGTGAGCATCCGGAATTCGAGCCACGGCGGAGTAATCGCCCCCAGGTTGCGGGCGTCCGAGAAAAAGGGGAAGACTTCCTCGATCGGCCGCGGAATCCACTGCTGGCGGCGCAAGGTCTGCAACCCTTTCATTTGAATGTCACCGGTATTGACCAGCTTAGCGTACCAGCCGCGGCGGGATGCGCGGCGGGCGGGCAACGGTCCCACGAAAATGTAACCGTCGATACAATCGGATTCTAGTTGGTGCGTCGACCGGATTCATTTTCTCTGGACTTCCGAAAGTAGTCGATATAAGATAAACACGTCTGTTAATCTGAAACTTCGCACCGCTCTGGCGAGCGGCAGCGAAGCGTGCGAGGCTGCTTCTGCTTCGCCAACCCGTGGCGGCGCCGCGGGTCCCGGCTTCTCTATTGCGCGCGCTTGGTGTGTCTTGCAGGACCGTGGGGCGCGATTGCCGCGCCCGGGAGCTGAGCTTATGTTCGCCGATGCCATCGAACAGCCTTTCGATTCCATCGAGAGTGCTCACGAGTACATGAATATCCTGGCCGCGACCACCCTGGAAGTGATTGCCGATTTAAAGCGCGACCGCGACCGGGCCCTGAGCGACGGCGACCTGCGCCGCGCGCAAGCCATCGACCTGGCCCTCTTTAAGCTGAAAATGCTGGGGTGCCACGTGCACAAAAGCCGCCGCATGCTGAACGATCTGCGGATCCTCCGGCGGCTGATTTTGAATGAACGTTTGTCCGTTGAGAGTGTCATCGCGACGATGTAATCGCCTGACAACCGCCGGGACGTTCTGTCCGGCCTCCATCTTTATGAGCCGGGGGTTTACACGCCCGTGGGCGAAAATATGGACTCCATCGCGGGAGCCACTTTCTGGCTGATCCGCGGGAGAGACCTCTTCCTCTTCCTCCATTTGCTGGGCCTGGCATGTTTTGCCTGGATCGTGGCGCGGCGCCTGGCGCCGCTTCTGGGTGCGCAGCGCGACTTCCGTTTGGACCGGCCGCTTCAACGCTTGGGCAAGGTTCTGCAATTCTGGCTGCTGCAGTGGCGGCATCCCCGCTATCGGTTAGCGGGCGTCCTGCACATTCTGGTCTTCGGCGGCTTTCTGCTGCTGGCCAGCCGCGCCTTCGCGGTTCTCGCAATGGGCGTTTCGGACCGCTTCGCCGCCGCGGGCCCCGCTGGTCTGTGCGGCACGGTTCGCGATTACGCCTCTACGCTGGTGCTGCTTTGCATGGGCGTGATGATCGTCCGCCGCCTGGTCTTCCGGCCGGCCCGCTACGGGCGTCCTTCCGCCGATCCCATTTTCCTGCTCGCCTTGATCGGACTGCTGATGGCGGCGGATGGTGTTTTCGAAGGCAGCCAAGCCGCCTTTCACGCGCAAATTGAAGGCCGGGCAGACCTTCTGGCGCCGTGGTCGCTGCCCTGGGTCTTGCGGGCCGCTTTTGCCGGCGCCTTCCCGGCGACCTTGCGCACCGTGCACCTGGGCGCCTACCTGACCCACGAAGCCGCTTTCTTCTTCCTGCTCTGCTACCGCCCGTTCGGCATCCAGTTCCACGTCGAAACCTCGTTATTTTCGGTCTATTTTGCCAAACTGGACCGCGGAACGGTCAAGCCCGTGCGATGGGGCGTCCCAGACTTACAACTGGACACCCTGCCCTCTCTGGGCGTCAAAAAGTTCTCCGACTTTACCTGGAAGCACATCCTGGATTTCTACTCCTGCTCGGATTGCGGCCGCTGCGCGGACCAATGCCCGGCCAATGCCTGCGGCCGGCCGCTTTCTCCACGTGCCCTTTCCATCAAGGCGCGCGATTACGTTTTCCACCACTATCCGGTTCTGGGACCATCCTCGGACGGCGCGCCGCTGGCGGGCGTGCTCTTCTCCGAGGACGAAATCTGGTCCTGCACGACTTGCGGCGCCTGCGAGGCTGAATGCCCGCTGCTCATCGAGTACACCGATAAGATCGTCGATCTACGGCGTGGCCTGATCGACGACGGCAAGGCGCCGCAACCGCTGCACAAGCCGCTCCAAGCGCTGGAAACCCGCGGCAACCCCTTCGGCAAAACCGAAAAGAAACGCGCCGATTGGGCGCAGGGCATCGTCCCCGTGGCCAACGGCGCGGCCTTGGACACGCTTTACTTCGTCGACAGCATCACCTCGTACGACGATCGCGCCCAGTCCATCGGCCGCGCCGCCGCACGCATTCTGGGGCGGCTTGCCGAAAAGTCCACCCCGTCTGACACGGAGACGCAGAGACGCGGAGGAAGAGGCAGAGAAGACCTGGCCGCTTGCGCGTCCAAAGCGGCTGCATCCCTCGGCCGCGTGGCCATTCTCGGCCCCAAAGAGCGCGACAGCGGGCACGATGTCCGGCGGTTCGGCGAAGAGACCCTCTTTCTCGCCTTGCGCGAACACAATACGGAAGCCATTCGCGCGTCCGGGGCCGGGCGCATCGTCACCGCCGACCCGCATGCCTTCAACGCCCTCAAGCACGACTACCGCGATGTGCCGCCGGTCGCACACATCAGCCAGGTGATCGCCCGCGCCGTGCGAACCGGACAGGTCCGGCTGAACCCGGTGGCTGACGGCGTCTACACCTATCACGATCCCTGTTATCTCGGCCGCCACAACGGCATCTACCAGGACCCGCGCGACGTGCTCGACGCCATCCCCGGCCTGCACCGCGTCGAGATGCAGCGCTCGCGCGACCGGTCCTTCTGCTGCGGCGGAGGCGGCCTGGCCCTGTTCTACGAGGCCAAAGAGAACGAGCGCATGGGCGTCCGGAGGGTCCGCATGGCGGCCGAAGCCGGCGCCGGCGTGATCGTTACGGCTTGCCCGTTCTGCATGGTCAATATCGAAGACGCCATCAAAGTGGCGGGAATGGAAGGAAAGATGACCGCCATCGACCTGGCGGAGCTGGTCGATCGGCAAATGAGTCAGTGAATCCAAGGAGAAACGCAACTATGGAGATTCTGGTTTGCGCCAAGAGAGTCCCGGACACCGCGGAAAACGAAATTCAGCTCGATCGGTCGGGAACCGAGATCGGCCGCGACGACCTCGTCTATTCGGTCAATGAGCCGGACAATTACGCCGTGGAAGAGGCGTTGCAGATCGCCGCGCGCACGGGCGGAAAGGTCACCGTGGTCACGGTGGGCGGAGAAGAGGACGAGGAGGTACTGCGCCGCGAAATGGCCATGGGCGCGGCGCGCGGAGTGCTGCTTTCCGATGACGCCTTCGAGGGATCCGACGGCCGCGCCCTGGCGGCGATCCTCAAAGCCTACGTCCAAACGGAGCATTTTGACCTGATCCTCACGGGCGTGCAGGCCGACGACGGCTGCGCCCAGGTCGGCGGCATGCTGGCGGCCATGTTGGATTACCCCTTCGCGTCAGTGGTCACTTCGATCGAGGTACTGGAAGGCCGGAAGCTCAAAATCGGCCGCGAGATCGAAGGCGGCAGCAAGGAAATCAGTGCCATCGATCTGCCCTGCGTGCTCTCCATCCAGACCGGCATCAACGAGCCGCGGTATGTGGGCATGCGGGGCATCCGGCAGGTTGCCTCGGTCCCCATCCCCACGCTCGGCGCGGCCGCCCTCGCAATCCCGCCAGGCACGGTGGGTGCAGCCGCCGCCCGGGTGAAGCGCCAGGATTACTTCGTGCCGCCGGAGGGCAAAGGTGCCGAAATGCTTCAGGGCAATCGCGACGAAATCGTGGACAAGCTGATTGACCTGCTGAAGGCCAAAGGAGGGTTGAACTGATGCCACCGGTCTTTGCCTACATCGTTCATCGGAGCGGCGTGGCCGACGATACCGCCGCGGAGTTGTTGGCGGCCGCGCGCCGGATCGATCCCGGCCGGCCGGTCACCGCCATCGTCACCGGTTGGGGCGACGATCTGGACGGGACTTGCGAAGGTTTGCGCGCCGTGTACCCGGAAATCTGGAAGATCGCCCGGGAAACGCTGGCCTGTCCCAATGCCGAACTGGTCCGCCAGGCGCTCGTGCAGGTGCTCCCCGCGGGCGCCATCCTGCTGGTCCCGCACGGGCACTTCGGCGTGGATCTCTCGCCCGGCCTTTCGGTCAAACTGAACGCGGCCTATGTGCCGGACGTGCTGGAAATCGAAGGCGTGGAGGGCGTATGGCTCCAAGCCGTGCGCCAGGAGTTCGGCGGCCAGGTCAGCGCCCACGTGCGCGCCAATATGGCCCATGGCGCGGTGCTCAACATTCGTCCGGGCGCCTTCCGGCCGGCAGATCGCGCTTCCGCCGCTGGGCAGATTGTGGACCAGTCAGCCAAGGTTGGCGCGCTCACCGCGCGGCGGGTTTATCTGGAAACCATTGCCGCCCAAACCGGCGACGTCGATATCACCAAGGAAGCAGTGCTGGTCTCGATCGGCCGCGGCATTGGTGAGCAGGAAAACGTGGCCATCGCCGAAGACCTCGCGGAGGCCATGGGCGCGGCAGTGAGTTGCTCGCGCCCGGTGGTGGACGCCAAATGGCTGGATAAATCGCGGCAAGTCGGGTCGAGCGGCCAGACCGTGCGGCCCAAGGTCTACCTCGCTTGCGGCATCAGCGGCTCCTTCCAGCACCTGGCGGGCATCAAGGGCAACCCCTTCCTGGTGGCCATCAACAAAAATCCCAAGGCGCCCATCTTCCGCGTGGCGGATGTGGGGATCGCCGGCGACATCCTGGAATTCCTGCCCGCCCTGGCGGCTCGCGTTCGCCAGGAAGCCTGCCTGCCGGGTACCGGCCTGCCGGGCAAAGGGAGGCGCGCATGATCCCGGCCAAAACGCTCAAGCTCAGCTTGAAATCGCTGCGCGAGTTCGCCCGCAAGAAGCTGCCTGACCAGGAACTCATCGCCCTCGACGAGCGCGACGAATGCCCGCTCGAAATCGTCCGCCACATGTGCAGCCCGGATAAGCTCGGCATTCAGCTTCTCTTCATTCCCGAGGAATACGGCGGCATGGGCGGCGGCGCCTTCGATGTGTACTGCATCTGCGAGGGCATGGCGCGCATCGACCTGGGGATCGCCACCGCCGTGCTGGCAACCTTCCTGGGCAGCGATCCGATCACTGTGGGCGCCACTCCCGAGCAGAAGAAACTGTGGCTTTCGCGCATCGCCGACGAGGGCCTGCTTTTCGCTTACGGCGCCACTGAGCCGGACGCGGGCAGCGACCTGGGCGCCCTGCAAACCACCGCCGACCGCGTCACCGAAAACGGCCAGGTGGTGGGATACCGCCTCAACGGGGCCAAGCAGTGGATCAGCAACGGCGGCATCGCCGGCGCTTACACCGTCCTGGCCAATACGCCCACCGGGCCAAGCTGGTTCATCATCGAACGTGGGGCGCCCGGATTTACTCAGGGAAAGCCCGAAAATAAGCACGGCATCCGCACCAGCAACACCGCGCCTCTTTCGTTCACCGACGTTTACGTGGATGCCAGCCGGCTGATCGGCGGTGTGGAAGGCCAGGGGCTACTCCAGGCGCAGGCCGTTTTCGGCTACACCCGCCTGATGGTGGCGGCCTTCGGGCTGGGCGCCGGATGGGCCGCTCTGGACCGCGCCATCCCCTACTCCGCCAAACGCATCCAGGCCGGCTCGCCGCTTTCCGAAAAGCAAGGCTACACCCACAAGCTGATCGTGCCCAATGTGGCCCGCCTGGAGGCCGGCCGAGCCTCCATCGAAGAAACCGCCGAGCGCATCGATGCGGGTGGAGGCAGCCTCAACACCGAGGGCGCCATCGCCAAGTACATGTCCACCGAGGCTGGCAACCTGGCCGCCGACGCCAGCATCCAGGCGCTGGGCGGCTACGGCTACACCCACGACTACATGGTGGAGAAGATCAGCCGCGACGTGCGCATCACCACCATCTACGAGGGCACCTCCGAAATCATGGAGATGACCATCAGCCGCGACTGCTGGCAGTTGCACCTCAAGACCCGCGGGCGGCATTATCACGACCGCGCTCGCGAATGCGAGGCCCTCCACGTGCGGCACCCCGGCGTGGGCGCCGGCTGCGCGGCCCTGGCTTTCCATGCGTTGGCCGAGGTCATGGAGTGGGCCCGCGTGGGCCGGTTGACCCGTTTCCAGCACATCCTTCTGCGCCTGGGTGAATGGATCGCCTACGCCGAGTGCGCCGCCAGCCTGGCGGGCCGCGCCGCGCGGATGGCGGAAGGACGTCTGAACGAGAAAGCCAGCCAGCGCTTCGACCAGGAGGCGCTGTCCGCCATTTCGCGGATCTTCGCCCGCGAGGCCGCCCTCAAGGTGGCCGGGGAGGGATTGCGGTGGATCGCCGGGGCGTCCGCGCCCGCCACCGCGGAGAGCAAACTGGCCGCGCTCGAAACCGCGCTCAATCTCTCCGCCATTCACCGCGCCCAGATCGGGCTGATTTCGGATATGGATTTCGTTGCCGACGTGCTGTACGGCCGGGCCGCCAAGCCGGCCGAGCGCGTCGCTTATGCCACGCCTTAAGAGCGGCATTTGGAGGACTAGATGCAAGACACGTCTGATCGAGCCATTGCGATTGTCGGCCTGGGCGCCGTGATGCCGGATGCCCCCGACGTACCGGCGTTCTGGAAGAATATCACCGCCGGCCGCTACAGCATCGGGGAGGTCCCACCAGAGCGCTGGGACCCCGCGTCCTACTACGACGCCGACCGCAACGCGCCCGACAAGACCTACTCCAAAATCGGCGGCTGGGTCCGCGAGTTTGCGTGGGATCCGCTGGCGTGGCGCCTGGCCATCCCGCCGCGCGTGGCCGACGCCATGGACCTGGCGCAACGCTGGGCGATTGCCTGCACGCGCCAGGCGCTGGCCGACTACGGCTATCCCAACCGGCCCCTCGACCACGATCGCACAGCCGTAATTCTGGGCAACGCCATGGCCGGCGAGCGGCACTACATGACGGTGATGCGTGCGCACTTCCCCGAGTACGCCCGTGAACTGGAAGCCAGCGCCACCTTTGCCGCGCTGCCCGCCGCGGTGCGCCGCGACATCGCCCGCGAATGGCGTACCCGCCTGGGAGACCGCCTTCCCCCCATCACCGAAGACACCATGCCCGGTGAGCTATCCAACTGCCTGGCCGGCCGGATCGCCAACCTCTACAACTTCCACGGCCCCAACTACACCTGCGATGCCGCCTGCGCCTCCGCCATGGCGGCCCTCCACGCCGTGGCCGAAGGCTTGGTGGCGCACGATTTCGACTTGGCCGTAACCGGCGGCATTGATCGCAATATGGGCGCTTCCACCTTCGTGAAGTTCTGCAAAATCGGCGCGCTTTCCGCCACTGGCTCGCGCCCGTATGCCGAAGGAGCCGATGGCTTCGTGATGGGCGAAGGCGCGGCCGTTTTCCTGGTGAAGCGGCTGGCCGATGCCGAGCGCGCCGGCGACAAGATCTACGCCGTGCTGCGCGGCATCGGCGGCTCCAGCGACGGGAAAGGCAAGGGCATCACCGCGCCTAATCCCATCGGGCAAAAGTTTGCCATCGAGCGCGCCTGGCAGAATGCCGGCCTCTCGCCCGCCACCGTGACCCTCATTGAAGGCCACGGAACTTCGACCAGCGTGGGCGATGTGGTGGAAGTGGAGAGCATGGCCGCAGTGCTCCGCGAGAGCGGGACCAACGGACACAAGGTCGCCCTGGGATCGGTCAAATCCAACATCGGGCATTTGAAAAGCGCGGCGGGCGCGGCCGGCATTTTGAAGGCCGCTCTGTCCCTGCACGAGAAGGTGCTGCCGCCCAGCGTGCGCTGCGAGCATCCCAATTCCCAAATCGATTTCGCCCACTCGCCCATCGAGGTCAATACGGAGCTGCGGCCGTGGACCGACACCGCCGACGGCGCCCGCCGCGCCGCCGTGAGCGCCTTCGGATTCGGCGGAACCAATTTCCACGTGGTGATGGAAGAATACATCCCGCACCGTCTCACCGCAAACGGCAAGCACTCGGTGGCGGCCGCCGCGCCGCGCGAATCCCTGCGCGAATCGGCTGCCGGCGCAGTTGCAGCCTCTGTCCAGCCCCACGCCCTGGAAGACCTGGCTCGGCAAACAGGCGCGGAGGGAACCGCCTCCGCTGGAGCCGCCGGGGCAACAGCGTGGCGCGAAACGTCAAATCCCGAGGTTGCCGCAGCCGCATGGCCCCAGGCAGCGGCCGGGGAATCCTCCTCCGCCGGAATCGCTGCCGCACCGGTTGGGCGCCCAGCGCTGCACCCCGCGGCAGTCGCCCCCACCCCCAAGTCCCCTTTGCGCGGGTTGCTGGTGACCGGCGCCGCTTCCGAAGCTGCACTGGCCCAGTGTCTTCACACTCTCCAGGAAGCCGCGGAGGCGGGCCGGACGCCGGCGGACCCCGCAGGCCCCACCGCGCCCTCGGCAGCCGATCTGCGCGCGCCCGAGCGTATCGCCATCGACTACGGCAATGCCGCCGAACTGGCCGACAAATGCGCCAAGGCGCTCAAGGCGCTGGCCGCCAACCAGCCCGCCGCGTGGAAGGCTCTACGCGCCCAAGGCATCTTCCGCGGCCACGGCCCCGCGCCCAGAGTGGCCTTTCTCTACACCGGCCAAGGCTCGCAATACGCCAACATGCTACGCAGCCTGCGCGCCTCCGAGCCAATCGTGGCCGCCACCTTCGAAGAAGCCGACCGGACCATGACTCCCATCCTCGGTAAGCCCCTGAGCGAGTATGTTTTCGTCGATCCGTCGGACGCAGCGGCGGTAGCCCGGGCGGAAGAAGACCTGCGCCAGACCGCTATTACCCAACCGGCGGTGCTGGCCGCCGACCTGGCCCTGACCCGCCTGCTCGCAGGCTATGGCATCCGGCCCGATATGACCATGGGGCACAGCCTCGGCGAATACGGCGCGCTGGTGGCTTCCGGCGGTCTGCCTTTCGCCGATGCCCTCGAAGCCGTCGCCGCGCGCGGCCGCGAAATGACCCGCGTTTCGATGGCCGATAACGGCCGCATGGCCGCGGTCTTCGCGCCGCTGTCGGAGATCGAACGCATCCTCAAAACCATCCAGGGCTACGTAGTCCTGGCCAACATCAATAGCGACAAGCAAGCCGTGATCGGCGGCGCCAGCAGTGCCGTCGAACTCGCCTCCGCGGCGTTCCTCAAGGCCGGTTACAACGTGGTGCCCCTGCCGGTGAGCCACGCCTTCCATACCTCCATCGTGGCGCCCGCCGGCGAACAACTGCGCCAAGTCCTGGAACGTCTGCACATTGAGCCGCCGCGCCTTCCGATCGTCACCAACGTCAGCGGAGAGTTTTACCCCGCCAACCCGGATGCCCGGCCGGCCATGATCGACATTCTGACCCGCCAGGTCTCCTCGCCTGTTCAGTTCGTGAAGGGGCTGCAGACTTTGTACGACGCCGGTGCGCGTGTGTTTGTGGAAGTCGGCCCCAAGAAGGCCCTGCACGGATTCGTAGAGGACGTCCTGGGCGATCGCGCCGGGGTGCTCCCCCTCTTCACCAATCATCCCAAGCTGGAGGACGCCACGGCCTTCAACCAGGCCCTTGCCGGCCTCTATGCAGCCGGTCTGGGAACCGGAACCGCGACGCCGGAGCACCAACCCGAAGCCATTGCCGATCTCACCCCGCCGCCGCGCCTGCCCGATCCGCCGGTGGTCATCACCGGCGCGTCCCTGGGGCTGCCCGGCTCCGGGCCCATCTTCGACGACTCCAACGTGGCCCGCATCTTGCGTGGCGAGCAGTTGATTGACGCCATCCCGCTGCGCTTCCGCCGCGCCATGTTGGACAAACACATCACCCGCCTGGTGAAGAGCAGCAACGGCGTTCCGGTCTTCGAGCAGATCCGCAACCCCGGCGAGGCGATCAAGCTGGCGGCGCGCGGCGGTACATTCGACCTGCACGCGGAGTTCGGTATCCCGGAGGAACGGATCGCCGCGCTCGACCGCGTCACCGGCCTGGCCATCGCGGCCGGCCTCGACGCGCTCCGGGATGCCGGCATCCCCCTCACCATGCGCTACAAAAGCACCAGCAAGGGCACCCAACTGCCCGACCGCTGGGGACTGCCGGACGCCTTGCGCGACGATACCGGCGTGGTCTTCGCCTCCGTATTCCCCGGCTTCGACTCGTTCGCCGACTACCTGACGCGCTACAGCGCCGATCGCGCCCGCCGTGACCAACTGGCGGTGCTGGAGGACCTGCGCGGCCGAGTCGGGGCGGATAGCTTGGCAGTGCGGGAAATCGACCGGCGGATCGCGGAGTTGCGCGAAGCCATGGAGCAGGAGCCGTACCAGCTTGACCGGCGCTTCCTGTTCCGCGTGCTCTCCATGGGGCACTCGCAGTTCGCCGAGTTGATCGGCGCCCGCGGCCCCAACACCCAGATCAATGCGGCGTGTGCCTCCACCACCCAAGCGGTCGCGGTGGCCCAGGATTGGATCCGCACCGGGCGCTGCCGCCGCGTAATTGTGATCTCCGCAGACGATATCACCAGCGACCACCTGATCGAGTGGTTCGGCGCAGGATTCCTGGCCAGCGGCGCGGCCGCCACCGACGATGTGGTGGAAGAGGCCGCCATTCCGTTTGACCGCCGCCGCCACGGCATGATCATGGGGATGGGCGCGGCGGCCCTGGTGGTGGAAAGCGCCGAGGCCGCCCACGAGCGCGGTCTCCGCCCCATCTGCGAGGTCCTCGGCACGGTGGTGGCCAATAGCGCCTTCCACGGGACGCGGCTCGACGTGCAGCACATCTGCAACGTGATGGAGCAACTGGTCCGCCAGGCCGAAACCACCGGTGGCGTAGGCCGGGACGACCTGGCCGCCCGGATGGTCTTCGTCTCTCACGAGACCTACACGCCCGCGCGTGGCGGCAGCGCGGCGGCGGAAATTCACGCTCTGCGCGCGGTCTTCGGCAAGGCCGCCGATCGCATCGTAATCGCTAACACTAAGGGCCTCACCGGGCACGCCATGGGCAGCGGAATCGAGGAGGTGGTGGCGGTGAAGGCCCTGGAGACCGGGTGCGTGCCGCCGGTCGCCAATTTCAAGGAGGTCGATCCCGAGCTGGGTCCGCTGAACCTCTCCAAAGGCGGCGCGTACCCCGTGGAATACGCCCTGCGGCTGGGCGCTGGCTTCGGATCGCAGATCAGCTTGACGCTGTTGCGGCGCGTGGCCCCGGATCGGGCGGCCGATGCGCGGCCAAGTCCCCGCGCGCTAGGCTACCGCTATCGGATTGCCGACCCGGCCCTCTGGCAGGCCTGGCTGGACCGCCTCGCCGGCCATCCCGCGGACCTGGAGGTGGTGCAGCGAACCCTGCGGGTGCGGGACACACATGGGGCGGAAGCGCCTGCCGCCGCGGAGGTGGCGATAGTGGCGGCCGCGGCACCGGTAGCAGAAATTGTCGCGCCGGTTGGCCCTGCGCCCGTGCCCGAGCCGGCTGCGGCGCCCGTGCCGCCCTCGATGCCCGTGACCCCCACTGACCCCGTGCAGGAAATCATCCTGGCGTTGGTGGTCGAAAAGACCGGCTATCCGCGCGACATGCTGGACCTGGATCTCGATTTGGAAGCCGATCTGGGTATCGACACCGTGAAGCAGGCCGAGATGTTCGCCGCCATCCGGGAGACTTACCACATCCCTCGCGATCCCAACCTGAAGCTCCGCGACTTCCCGAC
>Ga0335074_10010769_pt1 | contig 12788 bp, 13 predicted proteins | sample Lox_Sample_23_FD_206715 | JGI IMG/M metagenome (GOLD analysis project Ga0335074, IMG submission 206715) | Soil microbial communities from Loxahatchee National Wildlife Refuge, Florida, United States - Lox_Sample_2.3 | ecosystem: Environmental > Terrestrial > Soil > Wetlands | place: USA...
GATTCAGTTGGTCCGCAGGCGGAACGGAGCAGGCGCCGCTGTTCATTGCGGGCACCGATTTCGCGGTTCTGGCGCCGGATGGGCGGTTGCGTGCAGTGACGGGATTTGTTGACGCAATGCCGAGTGCCTGAGATCCCTCTCCCGCTTCGCGGAAGAGGGCAGGGTGAGGGTACCGCGTAATCCGAACCAGCCCTCTTCTGCCGCGTGACGGAGCCAGTTGATGGTGGCGGGCTTGGGAACGACGACCAATGGACCTGCCCCGCCCCCCCCGTTCACGGCCCACGCACGGTATGGTGGAACATCATCAGGTAATCCGTTATCCTATCACGAATTTGAGCCTGCACGTAGGCGAAGGAGGTGTTACTGTCATCGTCGTTGTCAGCAACGACAAGGATGCCCTGGAGATCGTCAAATCCAGGAATCAGCGCAAAACCATCCAGCGCATCCCCAAACCGTGAATTGCCCGAACCGCTGACGCCTTGTACCTGCGACGGGTATAGTACGTCGAATTCGTTCGGGATCCCGCGCTCCACGATTAAACGACGGAAGAAGGCTGCGTCGCCCGGCCCCTCGACCAGGATCAAGTACGGCCTCGTGAGGTTGTCACGCGGCATTACGAACCTGGTTCGCCGCCACGCGGATCGACATCCTCGGCAAGAGCCGCGGCAAACTGGGCACCGCTATATTGCCTTGCGGTTACTCCATCTGGACCAATCCCCATCCGGATCAGCGAGAACTCCTGCGGGTGTTTCTCAACGACCGGCAGCGCCGCGCGAAGACATTCGAGACTATGGCTGGTGGTGAAGATCTGATTATTCCGCTGTACGGCAAGCCTGCGCATGAGGGACCAAAGGTCGCGATAGCGGCGATAAAAGATTCCATTCTCGACTTCGTCTATCAGGAGCACACCCTTCTGGTATGTAAGAGAGGCCAGAATGATGCTCAGGACCTTATGAATTCCTGTTGAAACCAGGCCGACGGGAAGCTTGGTTGGACTGCCTCCGTAGGTCACATACAGCCCCTGAACCCCAAACAACCCGAGGATATCGAGGCTCCGGACTGAGGGAAATTCTTGCTGCAGGATCGTGAGAGCTTCCTTCTCCCGATTGGCGAGACTGAGCTCAGAGTACCAAGTGATATTGTCCGCCTCGTTTGGCGGAGCAAACGCCGAGAACATGGCGACGGCAGGACCTATCGGATCCGCGTTGTCGACAATGAGTTGGCCTTGCGGACCCACGTGCGACGACACAATCTCCGGCTCGGAGGTATTGTCGAGACGGCGCTCGAATGCGAGGGCGACGATATCGGTGGCGCCGCTCGTCGGCCGCGGCGTTGGCACCGGTCGTCCTTGCTCGACAACCACGGGCGGAGACGCGGTTCGCATTATGCGCAATCCGCGGTGGTTGTTCTCCGAGTCCGTATACTGGATCGATAGCGCTCTGGCCAGGTCCAGACCTGGAAAGAACCCCGACCAGATCGCTCGGAAGCCGGCGTCCCCGCTCGGCACGACCTGGGTCTGGGTACGCGCCAGCCACATGCGCAGCGCCTCCTGCGGGCTCGCCCGGCAACCCAAGGTGATCGCCTCCAGGAGTGCGGTTTTCCCCGATGCATTCGGGCCAACCACGACATTGATTCGCGACAGCCCTTTGAGCGAGACTTTCTCGAGCGCACGGAAGTTCCTGATGTCCAGTGAGTCGATCATCCGATAGCCCGCAATGTCTGGGGCGATCATAGCGTGCCTCCACGCGTATGGAAGAGTTGGTACTGGAGAGCGGCAGTGTACTGACCTGGGGCTCCAATGACCGCCCGTGGTCCTGTTTGCGCACAGCTGAACCAGAGCAATCCCCGCAACGGGTCATTGACCCGTCCCGCCCCCCTCGCTATCCCCGCCCGCTTTCAATCACGGGGAGCGGCACATCATGGCGGTGCGGGCGGTGGAAAAGACCGACACCAAGACCGGAGGCGTCGCTGCCGACCGGCTGCGCAGCATCGTCGAACGCATCGAGCGGCTGGAGGAGGAACGCAAGGCTCTAGGCAACGACATCAAGGACATCTATGCCGAGGCCAAATCTGCCGGCTTCGACCCGAAGGTGCTGCGCCAGCTCATCCGCATCCGCAAACAGGAAGCTGCCGAGGTGGAAGAGCAAGAGAGCTTGCTCGACGTTTACCGCCGCGCCCTCGGGATGTAGCCCTGGGAATGTAGCCCTGCGAATGTAGCCCCGGATTGCCATCGCCGGATGCCTGCAAGTGACGGGGCGGCCAACGACAGTCCGGCAATTTGCAATGTGGCACCAACCCTACCTCGAGACCTGCTGCCGCTCCGCCCTGCACCGCCTGGTGCTGAGTGGCCCGGCCGGCCGCCCGCCCGGCCTGAAGGACGGGCCATGCCTGCAACGTCTCGCCGGCATGGGCCTCGCCCGCACCCGCCCGGACGCACGGTTCGAGCCCACCGCCGAAGGCCATACGCGCCACGCCAGCGAGGTGGCGCGCCGGCCCTCTGCGGCCCTCAACTCAACGGGGAGGTGATGGTCATGCCGTCGTCCGGCGCGGCCACGGTCACGATCCGCGCCCCATCCACGGCGGAGATCATCATCACATCACCCTGCGCCAGCATGTCGGCGGCGTCGGCGAAGAAGTCGCGGGCCACGACTGAGACCAGCCGGTCGCTGCCGGCCTTGTAGTGCCACAGCGTAAAGCCGTTGGCGTAGGCGAGCACGGAAAGATTGCGAATGGCGAATGCCATGGTGGCGTTCCTTTTTGCCAAAGAAAAAGCCGCCGCCCGGGATGGGCGGCGGCCAGGAGAGGTTCAGGGACTTGCGGGCAACGGGCACACCTCGCCCGTTGACGGAAGGGGTTTTATTCCTGGCGCATCCGGCGTGTCAAGGAAAAAATGCAAAAGAATTGTGGCATGTCAACCCACAATGCCCTTGACGCGCAGCGGCCAGTCCAGCCGGTCCATCGCCTCACGCCACAACCGCCAGTCGCTGCGCTCGAACTGGTGGGTCGGGCTGGGGGCCGCCTGCCGTTCGCCCCAGCGGCGCAGCACACGAGCATGCTCCAGGTCGATGCGCCGCCGGCGGTACAGCGTGTCCAGACATCTCACCACGTCATCCGGCTCACAGGGGCGCACGACAGCGCCAAGATTCGCGGTATATCGGGCACCTTCGCGCCGGGCCTTCAGCGCCCCCATGGTCCAGAACCACGCCTCCTCGGCGCTGCTGAATCGCTGGAGCGGTTTGCCGCGCACCCCAGGCGTGGCGAACGGTTTGCTGGACGCGGCAACGGCCATGGACAGGATCCTCCTTCCTAGAAATGCATGGTTGAACAGAACAAGAACATAAAACCATAGGTTGCATACAGTTGCAAGCCCTTTCGGGGTGGTTTTTCCTATTTTCTTTGGCCGAGAATCCTATATGAGTGTCGTGCGCGGCCGATTCGGCCTGCCGGTGCCCCCGTGTCCTCGTCCCGGAGAGACCGCGGTTCCGCAGGCCGCAGTAAACCGCACTTTGTCTGGATGGTCGTGATGAAGCATGAAGACATCTGGCGGGCGATCGATACGCTCGCCGCGGAAAATGGCCTATCGGCCTCGGGCCTGGCCAAGCGCTCCGGGCTCGATCCCACCACATTCAACGTTTCCAAGCGCTGCATGCCCGATGGCCGCAACCGCTGGCCCAGTACCGAGAGCGTCGCCAAGGTGTTGAACGCCACCGGCGCCAGCCTGGAGCAATTCACCGCTCTGGTATCGGGCGCCCGGACGTTGTCCTCCAACGCGCCGCGTCCGGCACGGCGTATTCCGCTGATTGGCTTGGCGCAGGCAGGCGGGGAGGGGTTCTTCGACGATGGTGGCTTCCCCGTCGGCGGTGGCTGGGATGAAGTTAGCCTGCCGGAGATCGGCGACCTCAACGCCTACGCCCTGGAGATCAGCGGCGATTCGATGGAGCCGGTGTATCGCGACGGTGACATGATCATCGTCTCTCCCGCCGCCCCCATCCGCCGCAGTGACCGCGTCGTGGTGCGCACCACCAAGGGGGAGGTGATGGCCAAGCAGCTTGCCCGCCGCTCGGCCCGGCGTGTGGAGCTGAAAAGCCTCAACCCCAACCATCCGGATTACAGCTTCGATCTGAACGAGGTGTCCTGGCTCCATCGCATCATCTGGGCCAGCCAATGACGGCGATCCCGCCGCGCGACAGCGCCGCGCAATTCAGTGTCATTGCGCGAAGCGCAAGCGAGAGGCAGTCCCGGCCGAGGGCAACGTGCGCCGAGGGCAACGTGCATTGACACGTGCCGGCATCCGTTTCCCGCCAGTGCGGAAATGCTCTAAGCTGATGCCCGCTCACCGGATTGCAAAGATGCGTTGGATCATCGCCCTCGTTCTGGCCTTGGCCACCGCTTCGCCTGCCGTCGCGCGGGCGGCGGACAACGTCGATGTGGCGCTCGTGCTCGTCTCCGATGTCTCGCGCAGTATCGACGACAGCGAGTTCAAGCTGGAGAAGGACGGCTATGCCGCAGCGTTCACCAACCCAACAGTGCTCTCCGCCATCCAGGGTGGACCGGTTGGCGCCGTCGCCGTCGCCTATGTGGAGTTCGCCAGCAGTTTCGAAGTGCGCACGGTGCTGGACTGGACGGTGATCCGCGACAAGGCATCGGCGCAGGATTTCGTGGCGAAGCTCACCGCGGCTCCGCGGTCGTTCTGGGGGCGCACCGCGATCAGCGCAGGCGTCGATCGCGGCGTGCAGTTGCTGGCCGAAAGCGGGTTCACCGCAACGCGCCGGGTGATCGATGTCTGCGGCGACGGTACCAACAATGCCGGCCGCGAGATCACCGATGCGCGAGATGATGCGGTCAAGGCCGGCATTACCATCAACGGGCTGGCGATCATCAACGACCATCCCGCGTCCTGGACATACGCGCATGTGCAGCCGCCGGGCGGCCTGGCAAAGTATTATCGGGAGAACGTCACTGGCGGCCCGGGCAATTTCGTGCTGGAAGTGCATGACTTTCACAGCTTCGGCGAGGCCATGACCCGCAAGCTGATCACCGAAATCGCCGGGCGGATGGCGCCGGCCGAATACGCCGCGCTGCCCTGACGCTGCCGGCCGCCGGTGCGAAAAAGGAACGAGGGGAATATGGGTCTGTTGATCGACGGTGTCTGGCACCAGCAGGAACCGGACAGAACCGCCACCAGCGGGCGCTTTGAGCGCACCGAGACCGCGTTTCGCAATTGGATAACCCCGGATGGCCGCCCCGGCCCCACCGGGCACGACGGGTTCGCCGCTTCGCCCGGGCGCTATCATCTCTATGTCTCGCTGGCCTGCCCCTGGGCGCACCGCACGCTGATCATGCGGGCACTCAAGGGACTGGAGCAAATGGTCTCTGTCTCGGTCACGCATTGGCTGATGGCGGAGCAAGGGTGGACTTTCACCCAGGGCGAGGGCGTGGTCCCCGACCCACTGTTCAACAGCCGCTATCTGCACGAACTCTATACCCGCGCGGATGCGCATTACACCGGCCACGCCAGTGTTCCGGTGCTGTGGGACCGTCACACCCAGACGATCGTGAATAATGAATCCGCCGAGATCATCCGCATGTTCAACGCCGCGTTCGACGCGGTGGGGGCGAAGCCAGGCGATTTCTATCCAAGGGACAAGCGCGCCGAGATCGATGAGATCAACGCCCGCGTGTACGACACGCTGAACAATGGTGTCTACAAGGCGGGCTTCGCCACGACGCAGTCGGCCTACGAAGAAGCGGTCATCCCGTTGTTCGACACGCTGGACTGGCTGGAAGAACGTCTCGGTCAAGCCCGTTTCCTGCTCGGCGAGAGTCTGACCGAGGCGGACATTCGATTGTTCACCACGCTGGTGCGCTTCGACGCCGTCTATAACGGGCACTTCAAGTGCAACGTCCGGCGCATCGTGGATTACCGCAATCTGTGGGCCTACACGCGCGACATCTATCAATTGCAGGGCGTGGCCCCGACGGTGAACTTCCTTCACATCAAGCGGCACTATTACATGAGCCACAAGCGCATCAACCCGACAGGCATTGTGCCGGTCGGCCCGGCATTGGATTTCGATGCCTCGCCGGAGCGCGGCAAGGATGTCGACAAGCTGATTGTGTTCTGAACGCGCGCGCGTACTGGTATTCGGAATCCGCGTACTGGTATTCGGAATCAGAGAAGCGTAGCACAGGCTCCCACATGTCATTGCGAGGAGCGCAGCGACGAAGCAACCTCGTTCGAGGAAGCTTTCCGACCCGTCCGTGTGCCAATGCGACCGGGGTTGCTTCTGTGCTTCGCCTCAATATCGGGCGGCGACACAGGCCAAGCCGGTTTCCAGCGTGCCCACGGCGGCTTCAGCCATCCGATGGACGACCCAGCCCATGATGGCACCAACAGTCGCGACGTTGCCCGGCGCAGCGCGACGATGCCGGCGCTTTGCCCTGCCGGTACCCGCAACTATTGGTTGTTCATACGCCTTCTCATAATCGAGACCCGCATTTCTTTCATCGCAGCAATGTGATTTTATGAGTCGCATCTCACTTCGTTTGTTGCGACCAGATGACCGTCCAAGAGACGAGCGACACCGAGGCAAAAGATGACCCGACCAACCACGCACCAGCCCAGCGAGAAGGCTGCCATAACCGGCGTTTATGTGCTGCTGAACCCGGCTGGAACCGCAACCGGGGTGCGGGTGCCGACCTTCGCCGGGACCGCCTGTCCCGTCGCACCGCCGGGTTGGTCCTGGCAGTTGGACGACCGCGCCGACCTTCCGTCTGCTGATTGATCGGAACAGGGCGATACAGACAAAACGGCCGGTAAGCCCGACACAACCCGGTCCGCATCCCAGGCCACCCATACGCAATTATTCATACGGCCTCCGGTCTGGCGCAGCCGGCCACACCCGTGTACCGTCGTCCAGCCGAAATAACCCGCCACAACGCTGGGAGGCCGGGCGATGCGCCAGCAACCAATCGGCAGTGCCACTCTGGTGCGCTCGGCCATGGCCTATGTGCTGGCCGGCGGCCGCGGCACGCGCCTGCAGGAACTCACTGCCATTCGTGCCAAACCCGCCGTCTTTTTCGGCGGCAAGAGCCGGATCATCGACTTCGCCCTGTCGAATGCACTGAATTCTGGTATCCGTCGTATTGGGGTCGCCACCCAGTACAAGGCCCACAGCCTGATCCGCCACATGCAGCGCGGCTGGAATTTCTTCCGCCCGGAACGCAACGAGAGCTTCGACATCCTGCCCGCCTCGCAGCGCGCCGGCGACAACTGGTATGCCGGCACCGCCGACGCCGTGTTCCACAACATCGACATCATCGAAGCTTACGCACCGCAATACATCGTCGTGCTCGCCGGCGACCACATCTACAAAATGGACTACGAGGTCATGCTGGCCCAGCACGCCGAAAGCGGCGCCGACGTGACGGTGGGCTGCATCGAGGTGCCGCGTCTCGAGGCGCGCGGCTTCGGGGTGATGGCCGTCGATGCCAACGACCGCATCACCGCCTTCGTAGAAAAGCCTGCCGATCCCCCGGGCATGCCGGACAACCCCGACAGCGCGCTGGCCAGCATGGGCATCTACGTCTTCTCCACCAGCCTGTTGTTCGACCAACTGCGCCGCGACGCCGCCGATCCCGCCTCCCGCCGCGACTTCGGCGGCGACATCATCCCCTGGCTGGTGAAGCACGGCCACGCCCAGGCGCATCGCTTCGCCGATTCCTGTGTGCGCTCCGGCTTCGAGCCACAGGCCTATTGGCGCGACGTCGGCACCGTCGATGCGTATTTCGAAGCCAACCTGGACCTGACAGATGTCGTGCCGGCGCTCGATCTCTATGATCGCGACTGGCCGATCTGGACCTATGCCGAGATCACGCCCCCCGCCAAGTTCGTGCACGATCTGGACGGCCGCCGCGGCGAGGCGATTTCATCCCTGGTCTCCGGTGGCTGCATCATCTCCGGTGCCAGCCTGCGCCGCACGCTACTGTTCAATAACGTGCGCGTGCACTCCTATGCCCGGATGGAAAATGCGCTGATCCTCCCGGACGCCGACATCGGCCGCAACGCGCGCCTGCGCAACGTGATCGTGGAAAAGGGCGTGCGCATTCCGCCGGGAATGGTGGTGGGCGAAGATCCGGACCTCGACGCCCGGCGCTTCCGCCGCACGGAGAAGGGCGTCTGCCTGATCACCCAGGCGATGATCGACAGGCTGGGCGGGTGACGGAACTCACGGTTCTCAGCGTCGTCTCCGAGATCTTTCCACTGATCAAGACCGGAGGCCTCGCCGATGTGGCGGGCGCATTGCCACCGGCATTGGAAGCCGAAGGCATCCACACGATCACCTTGGTGCCCGGCTATCCCCCCGTGCTCCGCGGTCTGATCGACCCGGTGTCCGTGTACCACCTGCCCGACCTCTTCGGTGGGTCGGCGACGCTGTTGCGCGGGTCGGTGGCGGGCCTGGATCTGCTGGTGATCGACGCGCCGCATCTCTACGCCCGGCCCGCCGGCCCATATTTCGGACCCGATGGCCACGATTGGCCCGACAACGCACAACGCTTCGCCGCATTGTCCGAAGTCGGCGCCCTGGTTGGTGCCGGCGGCGTCGCAGGCATCGAGCCGGACGTGCTGCACGCACACGACTGGCAGGCGGGTCTGGCCCCCGCCTATCTGCGCTTTCGTGGCGGCCGGCAGCCGGGCACGGTCATGACCGTGCACAACATGGCATTCCAAGGCCGTTTCTGGGCCGGACTGTTGGCCACGCTGCACCTGCCGCCGGAATCGTTCAACATCAACGGCGTCGAATGCTACGGCGACATCGGCTTCCTGAAAGCCGGTCTGTTCTTTGCCGACCGCATCACCACGGTGTCGCCAACCTACGCCGCCGAGATTCAGACGCCAGCCTGGGGCATGGCCCTGGATGGTCTGCTGCGTGCCCGTGCGCCCGTGTTGAGCGGTATCGTCAACGGCATCGATGACGCGGTATGGAACCCCGCAGCCGATGATCTGATCGTCGCCGATTTTTCCCCAACCCACCTGGAACGGCGCGAGGCGAACAAGACCTCGCTGCAGGCATGGTTCGGCCTGGAGACCACAGCCGAACGCCTGTTGTTCGGCGTGGTGACCCGCCTGACCTGGCAGAAGGGCATGGACCTGCTGCTCGGCGCCATCGATGAAATCCTGCGGCTGGATGCGCAGCTGGTGATGCTGGGCGCCGGCGAGCCGGCGCTGGAGGCCGGCTTCCGTGCTGTCGCCGCGGCGCATCCCGCACGGATCGGCTGTGTCACCGGCTATGACGAGGCGGTGGCGCACCAGATCCAGGCCGGTGTGGATGCGCTGCTGGTGCCATCGCGCTTCGAGCCCTGCGGCCTGACTCAGCTTTGCGCCATGCGGTACGGCGCGTTGCCGGTAGTCGCGCGTGTCGGCGGCCTGGCCGATACGGTGATCGATGCGAACGAGGCGGCGCTCGCCGCCGGCGCCGGCACGGGCCTGCAGTTCTCGCCCGTGACCACCGAGACATTGGAAGCGGCGCTGCGCCGAACCGCAGCCTTGTGGCAACAGGCGGACGTATGGCGGCAATTGCAGCTTAACGCGATGCGGCAGGACGTCTCCTGGCGCCGCCCCGCCACACACTATGCCGCGCTGTACAAGAACCTCTCCCGCGCTGCGCGCGGGAGAGGTCGAGACGCGTAGCGTCGAGGGTGAGGGTGATCGGGTCGCCGCGCACTTATTCTGTGACCTGCTTCATATCCGTCTGAACCTCCCAATGAACGCCAACAACACAGACAATGCGGCACATGCGTGATGCAGACGACAGACTTGCGATGGCACCCTTCATGCCGGAAATCCCCGGCACGCTCGGCATGACCATCGGGCCGTATCACGCCCAACCGCGAAAAACGGAAGGAACCCTCATGCTGCCCACGGAACGCCTGGCTTATTCGGCGATCACCGAGCGTCCCCGCCTGGCCTTGCCGGATGGTGCCAGGGTCGCGGTCTGGGTCATTGTCAACGTAGAGGAGTGGGATCCGCGCGAGACGATGCCGCGCACCGTGCTGACACCACCTGCGGGCGGCGTACCGACACCCGACATTCCCAACTGGGCCTGGCACGAATACGGCAATCGCGTCGGCTTCTGGCGCATGCTGGAGGTATTCGACCGGCTGGAAATCCCCGGCACGCTGGCGATCAACGGCGCCGCGATCCAGGCCTACCGGCCGGTCGCGCAGGCGGCGCTGGATCGCAATTGGGAGTTCATCGGCCACGGCTACAGCCAGAAGAACATGCAGAAAGTGCCCGATGAGCGCGCCGACATCGCGCGCACGCGGGACGTGATTCGCACGTTCACCGGCCGCACCCCGCGTGGCTGGCTCGGCCCCGGCCTGACCGAGACCTGGGAGACGCCCGACATCCTGGTCGAGGAAGGCTATGACTATGTGTGCGACTGGGTGCTGGACGACCAGCCGGTGGCGTTGAAGACCCGCACCCGGCCGATCATCAACATTCCCTATACCCAGGAGTGCAACGACGTCGCGATGATGCTGATCCAGCATCACAAGGCATCGGAGTATCGCGACCGGGCCATCGATCAATTCGAACAGCTCCACGCCGACGCCGCGGGTTCTGCGCGGGTCATGGCGCTGGTCGTGCATCCCTACATCATGGGAGCACCCCACCGGCTGCGCTATTTCCGCGAGGCGCTGGAACACATCCGCGCCAGACAAGACGTGCTATTTCATACCGGAGAGCAGGTCCTCGATTGGTATCTGGGGGCACAGACATGATTATCCGCGCCCGCGGTGCTTCTTGGTTTTATTGGCGTACCAGCTCTTGGGGGCTGTGCGGATTGTCAACAAGCTGAATTCACCACGAAGGCACGAAGCCACGAAGCAGACCCCCCGCAGTTTCACTCGCACAGCAGAGACAGGCGGGATTTGCTAAGACTTTGTGCCTTTGTGCCTTCGTGGTGAAAGTTATATGATATCGAGCAATACACGGACATTGAAGGGTTGCCACGGCCCCTGCGACGCGCAGCAGTTGGTATAGGGGTGACATTCCCTCTGCGCCTTTTGCCTTGCTCTGCGGCTCTGTTTTCAAATGCGGTTCCATTGTCAGAACCGCCCCCCCTTGCCGGTCAGAACCACATCCCCTTGTCCACCACATTCCGCAGCGGCCGGCCGGCGGCAAACGCCCGGCAATTCTCCACAATAATCTCGAACCGCCGGTCGTTCAGATACGGCCCGTATCCCGCCATGTGCGGCGTCAGCAGCACATTCGGCATTCCCCACAGCGGATGTTCCGCCGGCAGCGGCTCTTGCTCGTAAACATCCAGCGCTGCCCCCGCGATTTCCCTCGCACGCAACGCGGCCACCAGATCGTCCAGCTTCGTCGTCATCCCACGCCCGATATTGATAAAGAACCCCGACCGCTTCATTCGCTGAAACCGTGCACGGTTGAAAAATCCCTCGGTCGCCGGTGTGTGGGGCACCGTCAGCACCACGAAATCCGCACGCGGCAGCAGCCTGTCCAACGCCTCGGGCTTGTGCAGTTCCGTCACGCCTGGAGGCGCCTCACCACGCCGTGCGTCCGTCGCCAGCACGGTCATGCCGAATGCCGAGGCAAGCCGCGCCGTCTCCGCACCGATGCCACCGGCACCGACGATCAGCATCACCGCGTCCGGCAAATGCACCACGCCCAGGTCTTCGCCCGGCTTCTTCCATTCGTGCCGAAGCTGCTGCGGAATAAACACATGCAGCCCACGGGCGAAGGCCAGCACGAAGGCCATGATGTGGGCGCTGATGTGGTCGTTGTAGATCTCGCGGAAATTGGTCACCGCCACGTCATGTGCGATCAGCTCGGGGTAGTAGTATCCGGCGGGCGGCGCCGCTTGCGGCGCTTGCAGCCAGCGAAGCTTTCCGGCCTTCGCGAGCAATTCGCGCGGCAGCTGGCCAAACGCTGCCTCGGCATCCGCGAGCTCGCGTGCTGCCGTCGCCGCATCGTCGGTCACCACCACGCGCACCTCAGGCACTTGCTCCGCCAGCTTCGCCGCCCAGTCCCGCGTGATCGCGGATTGCGGCGGCAGCATCACGAACTTGAAGCGATTGGGGGTTGGCATGGCGACGATCTCCTCCCGGTAACGGACGCGCAGGAGCAGGATAGGCCGGCGTCGCCGCGCGAGGGAAATCGCGTGGTGCCTTCAATAAATCCCCGGAATGAGCCGCGCCGTGCGCGCGCAATAGGCATCGTACTCCGCACCGAATTGCGACCGCAGCAGCCTTTCCTCCGCATGCATGCGCGCGACCAGGGGCGGGACGATCAGCGCGGTCAGCAGCAGGCCAGCGCCGGAGCGGAATGCCAAAGACCAGCCCACCAGACTGACCAGAAGCCCCGCATAGCTCGGATTGCGCACGACGCTGTAGATGCCTGATGTGACCAGCGTATGCCCCGGCTGGATGGCCACCAGACCGCTGAACCTGCGCCCAAGCACGAACACCGGATAGATCCGCAGCGCCCCGCCGGCGGCGGACAGGATCACGCCGAGCCAGCGGACCGCGTCGCCGCCGAACGTCCAGAAGCCGATGCGGTCGCTAAACGCCGGCAGCCAGGCGCTGAGAAATCCGATCAGCGCGAATGCGATCAGGACCCAACGATTGCCGCGATCCTCACGCTCACCGGCGCTCAGATTGCCCGGACTGAAGAATGCCACGACGGTTAGGCCCTGTGGACAAACCGCTCCTGGCCGCCGCGCGGTCGGGCCGGCATGGGCCACTCGACACTCACGTGGCCACGT
>Ga0335074_10010770_pt1 | contig 12788 bp, 11 predicted proteins | sample Lox_Sample_23_FD_206715 | JGI IMG/M metagenome (GOLD analysis project Ga0335074, IMG submission 206715) | Soil microbial communities from Loxahatchee National Wildlife Refuge, Florida, United States - Lox_Sample_2.3 | ecosystem: Environmental > Terrestrial > Soil > Wetlands | place: USA...
TCCCGCCTCGAGCACGATGCGCTCGCGCTCGCAATGGCCGCGCCGCACGGGCGAATGCAACACGAGCGTGCCGCCCGCATCCTCGAGATCCCCCTGCAATGCCAACATGAAGCCATGGCTGTCGATGACGCCGGTCGAGGGCGAGAGCAGCGCCGCGACGCAGCTCAGCGCCGGCTCGAGCGCCTGCGCCTCGGCGGCGCTCAGCCAGGTGAGGTCGGTCACGCCGTTCGCGCGCGCGGTCGATTCGATGCTCTCGAGCGCGTCTCGCTGCGATTCCTCGGCCGCGACGATGAGCTTGCCGTAGCGGCGATACTCGATGCCGCGCTGCTCGCAGTATTCATAGAGCATGCTCTTGCCGGCAACACAGAGCCGTGCCTTCGCCGAGCCGGGCGGGTAGTAGATGCCGGCGTGAATCACCTCGCTGTTGCGCGAGCTCGTGCCGGTGCCGATCGCGCCCTCGGCCTCGAGCAGCAGGGTCTCGCGGCCGCGCAGCGCGAGCGCGCGTGCGACCGCGAGGCCGACCACGCCCGCTCCGATGACCACGCAATCGACTTTTTCCGGCATCTTGCAGCGGCGGTTCCGCCAGGGCGCCCGAGGCTATCGACGAAACCCCAGTGTAGATGATTGTCCCTGCAACGCAGGTATGGTCTATATGATCCGGGTTCGTCATGGGCGCGATGCGGATGACCTCGAGCGAGGTTTGGACGGCGGAAAGTCGCCATGTGGTGATCGCGAGCTTCCTCGGATGGATGCTCGATGCGTTCGATTTCTTTCTCGTCGTCTTTGTCATCCCGCGCCTCGCCAGCGATTTCAAGACCGACATCACGGCCGTGACTTGGGCGCTGTTCGTGACTTTGGCGATGCGTCCCGTCGGGGCTTTTCTCTTCGGCCGCTTCGGCGATCGCTACGGCCGCCGACCGGCGCTCATGGCGAGCATCCTCCTGTACTCGGCCATGGAGCTCGCGACCGCCTTTTCGCCGTCGCTGGGCGCATTCATCGTGCTGCGGGCGCTCTACGGCGTCGCGATGGGGGGCGAGTGGGGGATCGGCGCCGCGCTTGCCTTCGAGACCGTGCCGATCCGCTCCCGTGGACTGGTCTCCGGCATCCTGCAGGCCGGCTATCCTTGCGGCTACTTACTGGCCGCGGTCGTGTTCGGCCTGCTGTTCGACCGCATCGGCTGGCGCGGGATGTTCGTGGTCGGCGCCGCCCCGGCGCTGCTTGTGCTCTACATTTTCAGCAAGGTACCGGAGTCGCCCACCTGGCCCGCGGGCCGCGCGCAGCCGGTGAGGCGCAGCCTGATCCACGGCCTGAGCGGGCAGTGGATGCTCGCGCTCTATGCGATCGGGCTCATGACCTGCTTCAACTTCTACAGTCACGGCACCCAGGACCTGTATCCGACCTTCCTGGAAAAGCAGCTGGGATTTTCCTCCGGGACAACGTCCGCCATCGCGGTCGTCTATAACATTGGCGCCATCCTGGGTGGGATCCTATTCGGCTCGCTGTCGAGCCGGATGGGCCGGCGCCGTGCCATGGCGCTCGCGGCGGGGCTATCGCTGGTCGTGCTGCCTTTCTGGGCTTATTCGAGCACCGCGGTGACGCTGGCCATCGCGGCATTCGCGATGCAGTTCATGGTCCAGGGGGCTTGGGGCGTCGTGCCGGTGCATCTCAACGAGCTCTCGCCCGAGGGGATGCGCGCGACCTTTCCAGGTGTGGTCTATCAGCTGGGTAATCTCCTTGCCTCCTTCAATGCGCCGCTGCAGGCGGCGATTGCCGCCGCGCGCCCGAGTCATGGGCGTCCGGACTACTCGCTCGCCTTGACCACCGTTTGCGGCGTCGTTGCGGTGGCATTGCTGGTCCTGGCACTCAAGGGACCGGAGCGGCGAGAAGTGCGCTTCACGGGGTGAGCTTGGCTGACCCGCGTCCGATGAGTTGTCCGGGATCCCAGTCGCAATATCTGATGAAATATCGACCTAAAATCGGCCGTTAGTCCATGTATTGTCTCTTAAGCGAGGCAATTTGACGCTAACCCGGCCGACGGGCTCAAACGTCCAGGTTGGTCACGGAGAGCGCGTTCTTCTCGATGAACTCGCGGCGGGGCTCGACCTGATCGCCCATGAGAGTCGTGAAGATGTCATCTGCCGCGACGGCGTCCTCGATCTTCACTTGCAGGATGCGACGGGTCTCTGGATTGATGGTGGTCTCCCAGAGTTGCTCCGGGTTCATCTCACCCAAGCCTTTGTAGCGCTGGATCGTCTGACCCTTGCGCGCCTGCTCGAACAGCCACTTCATCGCTTCCTTGAAGGAGCCGATCTCCTGACGCTCCTCGGCTCGGCTCACATAGGCCCCCTCACCGATGAGACCTGCCAGGGTGCGGGCGAGATCCGCGATGCGCTGGTACTCGGCGGACTCGAAAAACTCGCGCGGCAGGTACTTGTGGCTCGCGGTGCCGTGCTCGGTCTTGTGGACCATGATGCGCGCGGCGTGATCGCCCGCGGCCTCGCGCAGCTCCACGCGGTAGGCGCGGGTCGCGTCGTCTAGCGAGTTGAGACGTTGGTGCAGATCCTGGGCCCAGCTTCGCAGCCACTCCGCCCGGTCGAAGTCGGCGGGCTTGACCTCCGGCATGTAGATCAGCTGCTCGAGGAGACGGTCGTCATAGCGACGGGACCAGCGCTTGATGATCGCCTGCACTTCCATGTATTTGCGCGCCAACGCCTCGAGGCCCGGGCCCTGCAGCGGCGGCGCCGAGGCATTCACGTGCAGGGCGGCGCTTTCCAACGCAGTATTGAGTAGCGCCGCATCGAGCGCTGCCTCATCCCTGACATATAACTCCTGCTTGCCGCGCTTGACTTTGAAAAGCGGCGGCTGCGCGATGTAGATGTGCCCGTGCGCGATGAGCTCCGGAAGCTGTCGATAGAAAAATGTCAGCAGCAGCGTGCGGATGTGCGAGCCATCGACATCCGCATCGGTTAACAACAATACGCGATGATAACGGAGCTTCGTGATGTCGAAGTCATCCTTGCCGATGCCGCATCCCAACGCGGTGATGAGCGTGCCGACCTCCGCCGACGACAACATTTTGTCGAAGCGCGCCTTCTCGACGTTGAGGATCTTGCCCTTGAGCGGCAGGATGGCCTGCGTGCGCCGATCGCGCCCCTGCTTGGCGGAGCCGCCGGCGGAATCGCCCTCGACGATGAAGATCTCGGAGAGCGCCGGATCCTTCTCCTGACAGTCGGCGAGCTTGCCGGGCAGACCGGCTACATCGAGCGCTCCCTTGCGGCGGGTCATCTCGCGCGCACGGCGCGCCGCCTCGCGGGCGCGGGCCGCCTCGATGATCTTGGCGACGATGGACTTCGCCTCCTGCGGATGCTCCAGCAGGAACTCCTGCAGCTTGCCGGCGACCACGGCCTCGACGACGCCCTTCACCTCCGAGGAAACCAACTTGTCCTTGGTCTGTGAGGAGAACTTGGGGTCGGGCAGCTTGACCGACAGTATCGCGGTCAGGCCTTCGCGGGAATCGTCGCCGGTGGTCGGCAACTTGTCCTTCTTCCCGGACAGCTCCTTCTCGATGTAGTCGTTGAGCGTACGCGTCAGCGCGCTACGAAAGCCCGCGAGGTGCGTGCCGCCGTCCTTCTGCGGGATGTTGTTGGTGTAGCAGAACATGCTCTCCTGGTAGGAGTCGTTCCACTGCATCGCGACTTCGACCGTTACCAGTCCGTCCTGGGTCTTGAACCAGAGCACCGAGTCGTGGATCGGCGTGCGCGTGCGGTTCAGATACTTCACGAAGGCCTTGAGGCCGCCCTCGTGTTGGAACACATCGGACTTGTTCTCGCGTTCGTCGACGAGCTCGATCCGCACGCCCGAGTTGAGGAACGAGAGCTCCCGCAGCCGCTTGGCCAGGATCTCGTAGTTGAACTGGATGTGGGTGAAGATCTGCGAGCTCGGCCTGAAGCGAACAACCGTCCCGCGCTCGGAGGTGTCGCCCACGACCGCGAGCGGTGCCACCGGATCGCCGAGGTGATATTCCTGGCGGTGAACCTTGCCGTCGCGGTAGACGGTCAGCAGAAGGTAATCGGACAGGGCGTTCACGACTGAGACACCCACTCCATGGAGTCCCCCGGAAACCTTGTATGAGCTGTCGTCGAATTTCCCGCCCGCATGCAGCACGGTCATGATGACCTCGGCGGCGGAGCGGCCCTCCTCCGGGTGCAGGTCCACCGGAATGCCGCGGCCATTATCCGAAACGGTCACCGACTCATCGGCGTGGATAGTGACGACGACCCGATCGCAGTACCCCGCCAGGGCCTCGTCGATCGCGTTGTCCACCACCTCGAACACCATGTGGTGCAGACCCGTCCCGTCATCGGTGTCGCCGATGTACATTCCGGGGCGCTTGCGCACCGCGTCGAGGCCCTTTAATACCTTGATTTTACTGGAATCGTAGACGTCTTCGGCTGCCATGAAACGGTCCGGTCTCAGGATACGACATTATACCGGCCTACCCTCCCCTGTTCCACGTGAAACACCCGATCGGGAGCCCCAAAAGGCGCCGTATTGGGTTGCAGCGAAGTGATGATCAATTGGCAGCCAAGAAGCGCGATCTCGCTGACAAAGTGCGACAAGTGCGCAGAATCGAGCTCGGCTGCGGGATCATCGAGCAGCAGCGTTGGATTCGTGCCGGAAGTCGCCTTCAGAAGCCGCAGCTGCGCCAGTGTCAAGGCGACGGCCATGAGCTTCTGCTGACCTCGGGACAGCACTTCGCGCGCGAGCTTCCCACCGGCACGAATCAGGATGTCCGCACCATGCGGCCCCACCTGGGTTGACCCCCGCGCCTCGTCCCGCAGCCGCGAGGCCTCGAGCGCCTCTGCCAGGCTCTGATGCGCGCCCCATCCTCGGAAGTACTGTAGCTCCCCAGGAGGGCAGTCCAATCCTGCCGCGACCTCCTGCCAATAGGGGATGAGCTGCTCCAGCACCGCCTGGCGCGCCTCCGAGATCTTTTCTCCGAGCGCCGCTACCTCGGCGTCCCAGGGCCGGACCGCCTCGGCCCTCTGCCGCAACGCCGAATTCCTCTGCCGCACCGCCCGCCCATAGCGAACCCACCAATCGCCGAATCGAGGTTCCACGTGGAACACTGCCCAATCGAGCCAGCGTCTTCTCCTTCTCCCACCCTCCTCGATGAGCTTGTGAACAGCCGGGTCGATCACTTGTACGGGAAAGAGCCGTGAGAGCTCGGCCAACGAGCCTACCGATGCCGCATCGACACGCGCCTGCGTCCCTTCGCGCCGATGCACTTCCACCCCGACCGCATGGGTCAGGCCGCGCTCATCCGCCGCTCCCGCATCCGTTCTCCCAAAAACGAGCAGCCGATCCTCTCCATGTCGGATCAGTCGCTCGGAGCTGCGGGTCCGGAAGGAGCGTCCGCGACCCAGCAGAAATACCGCCTCGAGGAGTGAGGTCTTCCCTGACCCGTTGCTCCCCCAGAGGAGATTGCGCCCCGGGTGCAGCGAGAGCTCCGCGTGCTCGATGCAGCGGACGTTATTAATGGTGAGCTCGGTAAGGATCAGAAGGGCTCAGAGCCTCATCGGCATCACGACGTAGCGCGTCTGCGTCACCCCTGGTGCGTGAATCAGGCAGCTGCTGTTGGAGTCCGTGAGCCCGATCTCCACTTTATCTCCCTCGATCGCGCTCAGAGCATCGAGCAGGTAATTGACGTTGAACCCGATCTCCACTTCGTCGCCGGCGTAAACGACCTCCACCTGATCCTCGGCTTCTTCCTGCTCCGGGTTGTGGGCCTGAACCGTGAGCAGATCCGTCTTCATCGCCAGCCTGATACCGCGATACTTTTCATTCGACAGGATCGCCGTCCGCTGCAACGCCTGCCGCAAAAGCTCCCTATCCGCCTGGACATGCTTCGGAGGATTGCTGGGAATCACCCGAGCATATTCTGGGAATCTGCCATCAATTAGCTTCGAAGTTAACCGAATGTCGCCGATCTGTGCGCGAATGTGATTCGTGCCGATGGCCAGCTCGACGTTGCCTTCCGTACCCAGGATCCGCTGCAGCTCGAGCACCCCTTTGCGGGGCACAATCACCTGTCCCGCCTTGCCGGGCGAGGAAAGCGCCATGTCGCAGAGTGCGAGCCGGTGCCCGTCGGTGGCCACGGCGCGCAACGCGCTCTCCTGAGTCTCGAGCAGCAAGCCATTGAGGTAGTAGCGCACGTCCTGTTGCGCCATGGAGAAATGGGTTTTGTCGATCAGCCGCCGGAACTCCCCCTGCGGCAGGGACAGAGTCTGCGCCGCATTGATCTCCTCGACGACCGGAAACTCCGCCGCAGGCAGGGTCGACAGGGTGAAGCGGCTGCGACCCGCGCGAACCATCACGCGCTCCCCTTCCGTGGTCAGCGTGACGTTCGCGCCCTCGGGCAGCGCCCGAAAGATGTCGAGGAGCTTACGACCCGGCACCGTGACATCGCCGGCATGCTCGAGCGTGACTTTCGTGGCTGCAACGAGCTCTACTTCGAGATCGGTGCCCGTGATCGCCAGCCGGTGATCGCGTGCCGACAGCAGCACGTTCGCGAGCACCGGCATCGTCTGCCGCCGCTCCACCACTCCGATGACGCTTTGCAGGGGAGCGAGGAGATCCTCGCGTGTGGCGGTCAGCTTCATAATCTTAGTTCTTTCTTAGGAATCTGAATTCAGATTGTAGTAGTCATTGAGCCTGTGGATAGCGGGAAAACTTCGATCTCACCCGCACGATCAACGGCTTGGCGCGCTTTCGAAGCCGCAAGCTTTGCGGTACGACCTGCGTGGCAACTGTGCGCGGCCTGTGCGTAACTTTATCCCCTCCCGCGCTCACAGAAAATCCACAGGCTCGCCCACATCAGCCGGTCAGGGTTCTCAACAGGTTCGAGTAGTCCTCGCTCATGCGCACCTCAGAGCCACGCAGCTCCTTGATGCGCTTGCAGGCGTGCAGCACGGTGGTGTGATCTCGACCGCCGAAGGCATCGCCGATCTCGGGTAGGCTGTGGCTCGTGAGCTCCTTGGCGAGCGCCATGGCGACTTGCCGCGGGCGTGCCACCGAGCGGCTGCGGCGCTTCGACAGCAGATCCGCCATCCGCACTTTGTAGTAGTCGGCGACGGTCTTCTGGATGTTCTCGATGGTGACGAGCTTTGCTTGCAGGGACAAGAGGTCCTTGAGCGCCTCGCGCGTGAAATCGAGCGTGATCGCGTGGCCCGTGAACCGCGAGTTGGCAATCACGCGCCGTAGCGCGCCTTCGAGCTCGCGCACGTTGGAGCGGATGCGCTTCGCAATGAAGAAGGCAACCTCCTCCGGAAGATGCACGCCGGCATGTTGTGCCTTCGTGGTCAGGATCGCCACACAGGTCTCGAGCTCGGGCGGTTCTATCGCGACCGTCAATCCCCAGCCGAAGCGCGACTTCAGACGCTCCTCGAGTCCCTGGACTTCCTTCGGATAGCGATCGCAACTCAGGATGACCTGGTGCTGGCCCTCGAGCAGCTCATTGAAGGTGTGAAAGAACTCCTCCTGCGAGCGCTCTTTGTCCGCGAAAAACTGAATGTCGTCGATGAGCAGCGCATCGAGCGAGCGATAAGCGGTCTTGAACTCGTTCATCGAGTTATGCTGCAGCGCGCGCACCATATCGCCGACGAAGCGCTCCGAATGCACGTACGCGATGCGGGCGTCGGCGTCGCGCTCCTTGATGAGATGGGCGATGGCGTGCATGAGATGGGTCTTGCCGAGCCCCACACCGCCATACAGGAAAAGCGGGTTGTAGGCGCGCCCGGGGTTTTCCGCCACCTGGCGCGAAGCGGCCTTGGCGAGCTGGTTGCTCTTGCCTTCGACGAAGGTGCCGAAGGTGAAATCCGGATTGAGCCGTGCGCCGACGACCAAACCTTCCGCACGCCGCAGGCGGGGTGTCGCGGCCGATGATGGTCCAGGTGCCGGGACGACGGCCGCGCGCATCGGTGTGCTGCGTGAGCCCACCTCCACCGTGACGATCGGCGCATTGCCGGTTCGCTCGTCGCGCAGCAGCTCGCCGATGCGCGGCAGGAGATGCTCATTGATCCATTCGACCGCGAAGCGGTTGGGCGCGAGGAGCTTGAGCGCGCCAGCGCCTTCCAGCGCCTGCAGCGGCCGCACCCAGGTATTGAACTGCTGCTCCGGGAGCTCGGCTTCCAACGCGCATTTGCACCGAGTCCAAAGCGACGCTTCCACGCGCGTTGCCTCCGCGACCACTTCGACGGGGAAAGGGCTGCGGAGTCTATACCCTTGGGCGCCAGCGCTGAAGGCTTCCGATCAGCGGCAAATGGCCCGGGACCGATGGGAACGTATTGACACCTTGATGCTCAACGGCTTAGCCTTGCCGCCCCTTTTTTGAACCCCACGGACCCTCTGGAGTCTCATGGCCACCAAGCGTACCTATCAACCAAGCAAGCTGCGCCGCAAGCGCACGCATGGGTTTCGGGCGCGCATGGCGACCCAGAATGGCCGTAAGGTGCTGGCCCGCCGCCGCGCCAAAGGCCGGCGGAAGCTGATCCCGTAGAGAGCTCGAAAAAGGGCTCTGAATTCCGGGGTGGCCACTCGCGGGCTGCCCGAGACGCGAACCCGCGAACATAATATGCACCGGCTGACTTTCCCGGCGCATAAGCGCCTGCGGCGTAAGTCGGAGTTCGACGCCGCGTATGCGCGCGGCCGGCGCTTTGGCAACGGATTCTTCGCGGTGACAGCAAGCAGCAACGACAAGCACGGTGCGCGCCTCGGCATGGCAGTTGCCGTGCGCACGGCCGGAAACGCCGTCGAGCGCAATCGCATCCGCCGCATCATCCGCGAGTCTTTCCGGTTGCACCAACCTGCTCTTCCCGCGGTCGATATCGTGGTGAGCGCCAAGCCGAAAGCCCGGGCAGCGTCCGGTGCCGAGTTGCGCACCAGCCTGGCGGCACTCTGGAAAACGATCATGGAGTACAAAATCGCCGGGAGCGAGCCGTGACGCCGAGCGCGCAGCGCGCGATGCGCCTTCCCGCGATCTGGCTGATCCGCGGCTATCAGTGGACCATCAGACCCTTTCTCGGCCCCTGCTGCCGGTTTCATCCTTCCTGCTCCCAGTACGCGCTCGAGGCCATCGAGCGCTTGGGTCTGTTGCGCGGCGGCTGGCTCGCCGTGAGGCGCATCGGCCGCTGCCATCCGTGGCATCCTGGAGGATTCGACCCGGTGCCCCATTCCCATGAGTAACAGCCCGCGCTTCTATCTCTGGCTCGCGCTCGCCGTGGTCCTATGGCTCAACTACACGACCTGGCAGCGGGATTTCCCGCCGGCTCCGACGGCGGCCTCGGGCCAGACAGCGCCGACGACCCAACAGCCGAACTCGCTCGCCGACAGCATCCCGCAGGCACAGCCCTCGGGCGCGCCGAGTAGCGGTGCGACGGCAGCTCAGCCGGCGCCGCCGGCCCACGTTCCGGCACCCGCGGCGGCGGGCATCCCCGCCGTGTCACCCGCAGCCGCCGCCAGCGCACCGGTCATTCACATCCACACGGACGTCTATGACCTCGAGATCAGCACGCGCGGCGGCACGCTGGAAGAGGTGCGCCTGCTCAGGTACGCGGAGGTCAAGGGACAGGCCGCACGCGTGGAGCTGGAGAACGATGCCAGTCCGCAAACCGTGTATCTGCTGCAGACCGGACTCACTGCAACCGGGAGCGCCCCATATCCCAACCACATGGCGCTCTTCACCTCACCCAAGCAGAGCTACACGATGGGCGATGCGCGGCAGCTACGGGTACCGCTCACCTGGAGCAGCGGCGGCGTCACGGTGACGAAAACGTTCATCTTCACCCGAGGCTCGTATGGCATCGGGCTCGACTACACCATCCAGAATCATGGTACGGCGCCCTGGCAGGCGGCGCCCTATGCGCAGATCTACCGTAACGATCCGCGAACCAAGAGCAGCTACTTCAATCCGAGCAGCTACGCCTACCATGGGCCGGCCATCTGGAACGGCAGCAAATACGAGCGTCTCGATCCTTCGAAGGCCGAGTACCAGCATTTCTCGCAGACCGTGACCGATGGCTGGATCGCGGCGACGCAGAACGATTTCGTGACCGCGGTGGTGCCGCCGAAGAGCGTACCCTATCGTTTCACCAACGAGGTTTCCGGGTCCGAGTACGTGCTGGCGGCGAGGGGCCCTGATTACACGGTGGCGCCTGGCGCGACGGCGCGCATTCGCCAGACGCTCTTCGTCGGTCCGATGCTGCACGCGCAGCTCGAGAAGATCGAGCCGACGCTGAAGTACGTCGTCGGCTACGGATATCTGACCATACTCGCAGGGCCGCTTTTCTGGCTGCTCAGCAAAGTGGAGTCGATCACCGGCAATTGGGGCGTGGCGATCATCGTGGTCACGTTCCTGCTGAAGCTGGTGCTCTATCCGTTGTCGGAAGCGAGCGGGCGCTCGATGGCGAAAATGAAGGCCTTGGGGCCGCGCATCAAGAACATCCAAGAGACCTACAAGGACGACAAGGAGAAACTCGGGCGCGCGATGATGGATATCTACAAGCGCGAGAAGGTGAACCCGGTCTCGGGCTGTCTACCGATGGTGGTGCAGATCCCGGTATTCATCGCGTTTTACTGGGTGCTGCTCTACAGCGCGGAAATGCGCCAGGCGCCATTCGCGTTCTGGATCCAGGACCTGTCGGCGCGCGATCCCTATTTCATCCTGCCCGCCATCATGGCCATCGCCATGTTCGTGCAGTACAAGCTCAATCCCACCTCGCCCGACCCCACCCAGGCGAAAATCATGATGATCATGCCGATCGCCATGTCGGCGATGTTCGCGTTCTTTCCCGCCGGCCTGGTGCTCTACTACGTCACGAACACCATTCTCGGGGTCGCGCAGCAGTGGAACATCAATCGCCGCCTGGGGGTCAGTACGGCGCCGCAGAAGACCTGACGCTCCAGCCCGTAACGTCGCTGCTCCACCGGCGGAACGGTTGAGCGGTTTGCGACCGGGTTGTCGGCGGTGCGACGAGCCGCACTACAACGCGCGCGACAGCAGCGGTAGCCTCGCGCTCATGAGCCGCACCGACACCATCGTAGCGGCGGCCACCCCTCCCGGCAGGGGCGGGATCGGGATCGTGCGCGTATCGGGTCCGCGGGTACCCGAGATCGCCGCTGTGCTGCTCGGTGAGCTGCCGCTGCCGCGGCGCGCCGGCTTTGCCCGCTTTCTCGATGCCGCCCAGGAGCCGATCGATGCGGGTCTCGCGCTTTTCTTCCCGGCGCCACATTCCTACACCGGCGAGCACGTCCTCGAGTTACACGGCCATGGCGGCCCGTTGGTGCTCGAGGCGCTCGTGGATCGCGTCGCGGAGCTGGGCGCGCGCCGCGCGCTGCCGGGCGAGTTCACCCAGCGCGCCTTCCTCAACAACAAGCTCGACCTCGCTCAGGCGGAGGCGATCGCCGATCTCATCGACGCCGGCTCGCGCGAGGCGGCGCGAGCGGCCATGCGCTCCCTCCAAGGTGAATTCTCCGCGATGGTGCACGGCCTCACCGAGGCGGTGATCGACCTGCGCACTTACGTCGAGGCGGCCATCGACTTCCCCGAGGAGGAAATCGATTTCCTCGCCGATCGGGAGCTCGAGGAGCGCTTCCAGGCGGTGCACGATCACTTCGACGCGGTCTCGCGCTGCGCGCAGCAGGGCAGGTTGCTGCGCGAGGGAATGACCGTGGTGATCGCCGGCCGCCCGAACGCGGGCAAATCGAGCCTGCTCAATCGGCTGGCCGGGTATGACGCGGCTATCGTGACACCGATCCCGGGAACCACGCGTGACATCGTCCGCGAACGGATCGACATCGATGGCATGCCGCTGCACGTGCTCGATACGGCCGGCCTGCGCGAGCAGGCGGACATCGTCGAGGCCGAGGGCATCCGACGGGCGCACGCCGAGATGCGGCGCGCCGACCGGGTGCTGTTCGTCATCGATGCGGTGGACGACCCCGCGGCGGCGGCTTACGCCGAGGAAAGAAGCCGCCTGCCCGCGGACGTGCCGGTGACGCTGGTGTTCAACAAATGCGACCTCGCGAGAGGCATTCCCGTCGCCGACACGGTCAGCGGACCGCCGCGGGTGGCGCTGTCCGCCCTCACCGCCGAGGGCATGGACATGCTGCGGGCGCACCTGAAAACCTGCATGGGATACCTCACTGTCGAGGCGGGTTCCGTTTCCGCCCGCCAGCGGCATCTCGATGCCCTCGGCCGCGCGCGCCGTCAGGTGGCCGAGGCGGAGCAGCGGCTGCGGGAGAGTCGCGCTGGGGAGCTGGTCGCCGAGGAACTCCGGGGTGCGCAGCAGGCCTTGAACGAGATCACCGGCGAGTTCACCACCGAGGACCTGCTGGGTCGGATCTTCGGCGGCTTCTGCATCGGCAAATAGCCGCGGTTCCCGAATATGCTACGGCTCTTCCGGTCCGCGCCTGCGGATCCCAAGAAAAAAGGCGAGACGGATGTATCACCGGGTTCTCCTGGCCTACGACGGCTCCATCGAGGGCCGCACCGCCCTACGCGAGGGGGCGCTGCTGGCTCGGCGGTATGGGGCGCAGGTGTTCGTGCTGTCGGTCATCCGCGAGGCCGCGGGTACCAAGCTTGGCGAGGGCGTCGGCGGCGGCGGCATCGCGCAACAGCAGGTCGACTACGAGCGAGTCCTGCAGGAAGGCATGGAGCGACTCGCCTCGCTCGGTTTTCAGGCCTCAGGCAAGCTCGTCATCGGTGAGCCGGCGCGCGAGATCGCCGCCTA
>Ga0335074_10010773_pt1 | contig 12785 bp, 11 predicted proteins | sample Lox_Sample_23_FD_206715 | JGI IMG/M metagenome (GOLD analysis project Ga0335074, IMG submission 206715) | Soil microbial communities from Loxahatchee National Wildlife Refuge, Florida, United States - Lox_Sample_2.3 | ecosystem: Environmental > Terrestrial > Soil > Wetlands | place: USA...
GGCGTGGTGTAGTCGATGGCGTTGAGGGGTGCGCCGTGAATGGCGATCGGCGCGTGGCCGTCGGTGAGGTCGAGGTGCGCGCCCATGGCCGCGAGCGGCTTGCGGATCCGCTCCATGGGGCGACGTGAAAGGGAAGAGTCGCCCATCAGAGTGAAGGTTCCCGACTGGCCCGCCAGCAGTCCGGAGAGCATGCGCATCGTCGAGCCGGAGTTGCCACAGTCGAGCGCCGCGCCGGGAGCGCGAAAATGCCCTGCGACGCCGCTGATCTCGACCGAGGCGCCGTCACGGCGAATCTGCGCGCCGAGGGCTTCGACGCAGGCGAGAGAGGAGGCGCAGTCGGCTCCGGTGGAGAAATTCGACAGACGCGTGATGCCTTCGGCCAGGCCGCCCAATAATGCGTAACGGTGACTGATACTCTTATCGCCGGGCAGGCGGAGGCTGCCCTCGATGTTGCGGGCCGGGCGAATCAGGCGTTCCGTGGCGGTGGCAGGCATAATGACAGATTACAGGCAGCTCGGTTGCGGGTGACGGGTTGCCGGAGGCGGAAGCCGAAACCAGAGATCGGTCCCAGCGATCCTGAGGACCTGAGGCGCATCTTGATTTCCGAGCCGGGCTATGCGAGATTCGGGATCGTAGTGACTCCCCAACTCTCCGCTTTGTTCGCCGAGGAGTATCGCGCGATCCGGCCGCGGGCTCCCATGCCGCCCATGGAGGTTCGCTTCTACCGGTTCACCTCGCTGAACACGACGATCCGGCTGCGGGAGGGCCGCATCCGCGTCAATCTTTCCGATCTGCTGGAGGGCGCGCCGGAACCGGTGCTGCGCGCCATCGCGCACATCCTGCTGGCCAAGCTCTACCGCAAGCCGATCGACAACGGGCACGCGCACCGCTACCGGCGTTTCACCACCAGCGAGGCGGTCGTGCGGCAGAGCGAGCGCATCCGGCAAACGCGCGGACGCAAGAAAATTCTCTCTCCCAGGGGCGAACACTACGACCTGGAGGAAGTCTTCGAGACGCTGAACCGCCGCTATTTTCACGGGCTCATGGGGCGGCCGCTGCTCACGTGGAGTGAGGTGACGGCGCGGCGGCTGCTCGGCCACTACGATCCGGCGCACAACACCATCATGGTGAGCCGCGTCTTCGACCGGCGGGGAACGCCGCGTTACGCCATCGAATATCTGATGTACCACGAGATGCTGCACTTGAAGCATCCTGTGAGGCAGAAGAACGGGCGGCGGTGCGTGCATCCGGCGGCCTTTCAGGCCGAGGAGCGGCTCTTTCCGGAGCTGGAACGGGCGAAGGCGTATCTGAAGACGCTCTGAGCGCCGGGAGCGGCGGTCCGCACAATCGGGCCGCGTCGAATAAAATACAGACAGAAGTTCCCCTGGGACGGCAGTCTACCGGGCTGACACGGGAATGCCAGGCGCGAAGGCGCCCCAAGGCACTGCCAAAGGAATCCATTTTGATCGGAACCAGCGTTCTCACAAAAGTATTTGGGACCAGCAACGAGCGGGTGGTGAAACGCCTGCTGCCGCGCGTGGCGGAGATCAACGCGCTCGAGCCGCAAACGAAGGCGCTGAGCGATGAGCAGCTGCGCGCGAAGACGCCCGAATTCCGAGCCCGCATCGCGGCCGCGCTGGAAGGCATCACCGATGAGGAAGCACGCGTCGAGGCCGAAAAGCAGGCGCTGAACGACATTCTGCCGGAAGCGTTCGCGGTGGTGCGCGAAGCGGGATGGCGCGCCGTGAACATGCGGCATTTCGACGTGCAGCTGGTGGGCGGCATGGTGCTGCACCAGGGCAAGATCGCCGAAATGAAAACCGGCGAAGGCAAAACCCTGGTGGCCACGCTGCCGGTCTATCTGAACGCGCTCGCCGGGCACGGCGTCCACGTCGTCACCGTCAACGACTATCTGGCCAAGCGCGACGCCGAATGGATGGGTAAGATTTACGAGTTCCTCGGGCTGACCGTGGGCGTGATCGTCCACGACCTCGACGACAACCAGCGGCGGAACGCGTACGGCGCGGACATCACCTACGGCACCAACAACGAGTTCGGCTTCGATTATCTGCGCGACAACATGAAGTTCGAGCTGCAGGACTGCGTGCAGCGCGGCCACTCGTACGCCATCGTCGACGAGGTCGACTCGATCCTCATCGACGAGGCGCGAACGCCGCTCATCATCTCCGGCCCCACAGACCAGACCACGGACAAATACGCCCGTGTGAATCGCATCATTCCCTCGCTCGAAGAAGGCGAGGAGATCGAAAAAAGTCCCGAAGAAAAGATCCTCACCGGCGATTTCGTCGTCGACGAGAAGCACAAGACGATCAGCGTGACCGACGAGGGCTGGGAAAAGATCGAAGGCCTGCTGGGCATCGGCAACATCGCCGATCCGGAGAACTGGGACCTGAAGCACCACGTGGAAACCGCCATCAAGGCGCACTCGCTGTACAAGAAAGACGTGCAGTACGTCGTCAAGGACGGCGAGGTCATCATCGTCGACGAGTTCACCGGGCGCCTGATGCCGGGGCGGCGCTGGTCCGACGGTCTGCACCAGGCGGTCGAAGCCAAAGAGGGCGTGAACATCCGCCGCGAAGATCAGACGCTGGCGACCATCACCTTCCAGAATTATTTCCGCCTGTACAAAAAGCTGGCCGGCATGACGGGCACGGCGGAGACGGAAGCCTCGGAGTTCGGCGAGATCTACAAGCTGGACATCGTCGTGATTCCCACGAACAAGCCCCTGCTGCGCATCGAGAACCCCGACGTCGTTTTCCGCACCTCGAAAGAGAAGTACTACGCCGTGGCGGACGAGATTGCGAAGCTGCACGAGAATCAGCAGCCGGTGCTGGTCGGCACCACCTCGATCGAAAAAAGCGAACTGCTTTCGCAGATTCTGGCGCGCAAGGGCGTGCGGCACGTCGTGCTGAACGCGAAGTATCACGAGCGCGAAGCGGAGATTGTGGCCCAGGCGGGCCGGCTGGGGATGGTGACCATCGCCACCAACATGGCCGGACGCGGCACGGATATTCTGCTCGGCGGCAACGCGGATTTTGTCGCCCGCCAGGAGCTGGTGAAGAAGTCGATGGCGCGCGCGATTTCGCCGGCCGAAGGCGCCATCAATCCTTCCGCGCCGGCGGGCATGCTGCGCTTCTACTACCAGGGCCAGGAGTACGAGACCAGCCAGGAGAACTGGGATCGCGTCTATCAGGGGCACGCCGGTACGGCCGGGAAAGAGCATGAGCAGGTGATTGGCGCGGGCGGCCTGTTCATCCTCGGCACCGAGCGGCACGAGTCGCGCCGCATCGATAACCAGCTGCGCGGCCGCGCCGGGCGCCAGGGCGATCCCGGAGCATCGCGCTTCTACTTATCCCTCGAAGACGACCTGATGCGCATCTTTGCGCGCGAGTGGGTTTCCACCCTGCTGCAGAAGATGGGCATGGAAGAAGGGATGCCCATCGAGTCGAAGATGATCTCCAACCGCATTGAAGCCGCGCAGAAGGCGGTCGAGAGCCAGAACTTCGAGGCCCGCAAACACCTCCTCGAATACGACGACGTGATGAACAAACAGCGCGAGGCCGTTTATGGATTGCGGCGCCAGCTGCTGGAGGGCCTGGATCAGAAGGAACTGATCGTCGAGGATTACGTTCCCAATATCATGAGCAATCTGCTCGACGAGTTCGCCAACGAGCGCGTGCACCCGGATCAGTGGGACGTGAAGGGGCTGAAGGAGAAACTGCTCGCGCACTTCGGTTTCGATCTCGATGCCGAAGGCGTGAAACCCTCCGAGACCACCCGGCACGAGCTGGGCGAGGCGATCTTCGAACGGCTGAAGGCGAAGTACGAGGCCAAGGAACAGCTCATCGGCGATCAGCAGATGCGCTTCCACGAGCGGATGATCATGCTCAGCGTGATTGATGGGCTGTGGAAGGATCACCTGCTGAGCATGGACCACCTGAAGGAAGGTATCGGGCTGCGCGGGTACGCACAGCTGGATCCGCTGGTCGAATACAAGAAAGAGTCCTTCTCGATGTTCGAGGGGATGATGGAGCGGTTCCAGGAAGACACGGTGCGCTTCCTCTTCCTGATGCGCATCGTCGGACCGGACGGGCAGCCGGTGGAGATTGCGGCGCGGCCGCGCACGGCGGTTCCGGCGGCGCCCACCGTGGCCTCTGCGGATCGCGCGAACGGCGACGGCAACGGCCACCGCCTGCCGGGTGCTGCGCCGATTCCTTTGCCGCCGGCGCGCAAGCCCTCGACGACCATCGACGATCTCGAGAAGGAGTTCCAGCGCAAGAAGCAAAAGGAGCTGGAACATGCGCGCATGGCGGGCGGCGGCGACGCCTCTTCCGCGCCGCAGCAGAGGCGCGTGGGCGAGAAGGTCGGGCGCAACGACCCCTGTCCCTGCGGTTCGGGCAAGAAATACAAGAAATGCCACGGAGCCAACGAGAATTAGCGGGCCAGGATCGAGGCGGGCGTTGCATGGAAGGCGTGAGCCGGGCTCGCGCCTTTTGTGTTTTCCGGCGAGAGAGTCAAAACATCGGCGCCGGGCGCGCAGGCCCATCCTGCTTATCCCGCGCTCGATCTCCGGTTCTTGCCGACGATGCCGGCGAGGATGATGAGAAACGCAAAGGCCCGCACGAGGAAGACCCAGGGACTCGCCTCGCTGGGATTCAGAAAAAAGATGCGCACGCAGCGGTTGATGCCCTCGATGAAAAAGGCGACGGCAAAGGCCGCGAACAGCGAGTCCCGCGTATCGCGCCAGAAGCGAAGAAAGAAGAGACCCGCGGCCAGCGACGTGGTCGCCACCACGCCTTCGAGAAAACCTTCAAAGAGGAGGCGGTGCATCATTGTTGGCCCTCCCAGATGAGCCCGTAGAGCAGGATCAGCATGGAGGCCGCGGCCGTGATCAGGCGCAGGGGATAAAGATCGACATTGGGCAGAAGCACCAGGTCGACGAAGACGAGAAGGTTGGAGAGAGCGAGCCCGCAGAAGCAGAGGGCGCTCCACAGCAGCAGGCGCTTGCCGACGGCCGAATAAGCGCGGAAGAGCAGCAGTCCGCAGGCCAGGGTGACCAAAAAACCGAGAAGGTAAACGGCGGGGGCGAGAGCGTTCATGGCTGGTCTTTCTTGAATCGGAAGGCGCGGGCGAACTCGCGCACCGCTGGCGACGCTTTGGAGTGAATCAGGTTGGAGAGCCGGACGAGCTCACGGCGCCACGTCCGGTCTACATCTTCCATCAGATGATCCCGAGGATGACCTGGATTATAGGTGCTGCCGTTTTCAACGGATGCGACAAGCGAACGCTGTCTCAGGTCCTCGAGGACCTGGCGCGTGCGCTCTTCCGGCAGATAAAGGAGAGCCGCCAGTGCATCCACCGTCCATGGTTTGGGACGATGATTCCACAGGATGAGAAGCGCCTCGATGTGCGGGACACTGTCGATCTCATCCAGAATGAAGCGGTCGACTTCGACGCGGCGCGGATTCTCTTCCTTTGCCGATGACATGACGTACGAAAGAACCAGGATATTGGCAGAACCAAGGCAATTCTTTTGGGATGCGCATTCCCCGGTCTTTCGTTGTCCGCGAAAAACTTCTCTTTCGATAGCCATCAGCGACGGCTGGACGTCTCCAGGAGGAGCCAGTCGAGGTAAGGCTTGCTTGCACACTCGGGCGTGAGCACCAGGAATTCGGAAACCTCATACGAGTGCAAACGCCGCAGCGCGGTTTCCAGGTGATCGAGGTTGGCGGCGGCCGTCTTGATGATGAGCAGAAATTCCGATGCCGTCTCGACCTCGCCTTTCCAGCGGTAAATCGACGCAAGGCCCGGAACGATGTTCACGCACGCGGCAAGGCGGTCGTCGACCAGTGAGCGCGAAATCTCCTCGGCTTCATCGCGCGAGCCGACGGTGGTGAGCACGATGCGGGCTTCGGAAGCGGGAACGGGCATACGTCAGGGTACAGCGTAAGGTTACAGGTTGCACGGATCGGCCGGGTGATCAGGATCGCCGGCGCCGGTGCGCAACCGGGGCCACGAGCGAGCGCGATGCCTGCTGCAGCCGGTGCCCTGATACCCGGATGCTCCTCTTGTACCCTGTCCTCATGACAAAGATTCGCTGGGGCGTCCTTTCCACCGCCAACATCGGTGTCAAGAAAGTCATTCCCGCCATGCAGCGCGGCCAGTTCTCCACGGTCGCGGCCATCGCCTCCCGCGATCTCGCCCGCGCGCGTGCTGTCGCGGCGTCTCTCGACGTCCCCGCCGTGTACGGCTCCTATGAAGAGCTCCTCGCCGACCCGAACATCGACGCCATCTACAACCCGCTTCCCAATCAGCTCCACGTCCCCTGGACCATCCGCGCCGCCGACGCCGGCAAGCACGTCCTCTGCGAAAAGCCAATCGCCATGAGCGCCGCAGAGGCCCGCACCCTGCTCGCCGTGCGCGAGCGCACCGGCGTCCTCATCGGCGAAGCCTTCATGATCCGCTGCCACCCGCAATGGCTCCGCACCCGCGCCCTGATCGACGAGGGCCGCATCGGCGCCCTTCGCTCCGTCGCCGCCTTTTTCAGCTACTTCAACGTCGACCCGGCCAATATCCGCAATCAGCCGGAAACCGGCGGCGGCGCGCTCTATGACATCGGCTGCTACTGCATCCATTCGGCGCGCTACGCCTTCGCCGCGGAGCCGGCCCGCGTCTGCGGCCTGATCGACCGCGATCCGCAGCTCGGCTGCGATCGCCTCACCGCATCCATTCTCGATTTCCCCTCCGGCCAGGCGATCTTCACCTGCAGCACGCAGCTCGTCCCCTGGCAGCGCGTGCAATTCTTCGGCGCCAAAGGCCGCATCGAGATCGAAATCCCCTTCAACGCCCCGCCCGACCGCCCCACCCGTATCTTCGTCGACGATGGCAGCGATCTCACAGGCTCGCGCATCGTCACGGAGACCTTCCCCGTCGTCGACCAGTACACCCTCCAGGGCGACGCCTTCTCTCGCGCCATCCTCGAAGGCACGCCAGTTCCTGTATCCCTCGAAGAAGCCATTGCCAACATGGCCGTGATCGACGCGATTTTCGCCTCCGCGCACTCCGGGCAGTGGCACAATGTGAACGGCTAGAGTGTCATCCCACGCCGCGGGGTTAGGCCGCTCGACCGCGCAGATCGCGCCCCCCGGAATGGCTCCACCGTAGTATGCATGCACCGAAACAGGAGACGATGAGCAGCCATCTCGCCTTAGCCCGTCTGCATTACGAAATCATCCAGGGCCTCATTCGCGACGGCGCCTGTCCCACGAACCTGGAGCTGGCCGACCGTTTCCGCGCGACTCCTGCCGACGTGGATCATCTCCTCGGCGCGCTCGCCGAGATGCATGGTGTCGTCCTGCATCCCCAGCGTGCTTCGCCCTGGGTGGTGCATCCTTTCTCTCTCACTCCCACCCTCAACTGGATTGAGGGCCGCAGCCGCAGCTGGTGGGCGCCCTGCATCTGGTGCGCCTTTGGCGTCGCGACCCTGGTAGGCGGCGATGTTCGTCTCCACTCGCGCTATGGTGCGGAAAGCGATCCCATCATCATCCCCGTGCGCGACGGTCAGCCCGCCGGCTTCCAGCACATCCTCGTCCACTTTGCCATTCGCCCCGCTCGCGCCTGGGATAATGTGCACGAGCACTGCTCTCTGGTTCTCCCCTTTCGCAATGCCGATGAGATCGCGCGCTGGTGCAGCCGCCACGCTCTGCCGCGCGGCGAGTCGGTCCCCCTCCATCAGGTCGCTGCTCTCGCCAACCGCTGGTATGGCACGCACGCCAACTACGACTGGCACAAGTGGAGCGTCGCCGAAGCCCAGGAAATTTTCCGCAACGCCGGCCTTACGTCCGCTTTCTGGAATCTCGAAAACCAGGACGGCCGGTTCTGACCGGCCGCCCCCCTGTCTTCAGAACCACCCGTTCGCGTGCAGAACCACGTTCTGCGCCGCCAGTTGCGGCGTTCCCCCGGCACTTGCCGGGGGGGGAAAAACCCACCCGTTCACCGATACGATATCGTTTTGCGCCAGTCCGGAGAAGCTGTCCGTGGTGAAGCCGTCGTAGGTCGTCTGCGATGTCGTCTCCACGTTGAACAGCGTCACCATGGCCGCGCTCGGCGGAACCCATGGGAAAAACGCGAAGTTGAACCCCAGCGAGAAGCTGTCGGCGCTCGCATCGATCGCGGTGATCGTCGCGGTCACCTGGCTCGGCTCCAGCTCCACGCTGTTGGTCGTGAATGTGATCCCCGGCGGCGGTCCCCACATGCCCGGGCTCACCGCAGGAGTGCTCGCCGACCCCAGCGTTCCCGCTTCCACAACAACCTGCACGTTCTGCCCCACCGTCAGGTTCGTGGGACTCGTGAATGTCAGCCCCGCCGGCAGCGTGAATCCGTTGTTGTCGATCGACCAGGTCGCGCCGCTGGCAATCGTCACCGTGGCGATGCCTCCCAGGGGCAGCCCGCTGCTCGCCATCGCATCGCGATGCAGCAGCATCTTCACCGACCAGGCAGCATTTGTGTTCGTGGCCGCTGGAGCCTGCACGCCGAGAATCGTTCCTTCCACCGTCTGCGTGCCCGCCGCCTGTACATACGTCACCTGACCGGCGTCGAGAACTCCCCCGCTCCCCACGCCCGTCACCTGCACCTGCACGACCTGCCCCTGCGCGACGCAGCCGATCCCCGCCGTTGTGCATGCGCTGCTCGGGAAGCCGCTGAACGTCGTGCTGCTGCTCGTGTCCACCGTGAAGGTCCGTCCCCACTGCGTCAGCATCGTGAACTGAGTCGACCCGGCCGTTACGGTCTCCACTTCGCCGGTCACCGATCCGAACTGCGGATGCATCGGCGCTGCAGGCAGCTGTCCCACCGTGATTCCGTTGGTTGCTCCCAGATTCACCGACAGATCGGACTGGATTACCGTGTTCAGATGAAAATCCACCAGCAGACCCAGCGGCGTGCTGCTGCTCACCGTCAGGGGGAACGGCGCCGACGAGAAACTCACCGTCGCGGAATTGTCGAGCGTCGGTGTCAGCTGGCAAACCGTGCCGACCGCGCAGGTGCTGGCCATCGCCGTGTCCGACTGGTTGAAGATCACCAGCTGCGGGCTCGCGAAGGTCAGGCTCAGGCTGTCGTAGGTGCCCGCGGCCACATTTGCCGTGCTCAGGAAGGCCGACAGAGCCTGCAGCTGCGTCACGTCGATCTGGATCGGCGCATTGTTGCTCAGCAAAGAAACCGGCGATGTCGCCGTCGAACCCGATGCCGGCGTCAGCGTTGCCGCCGTCAGACTCACCTGGAAGAAAAGAACATCGACCCCCGCCGGTGGATCGTCGGTCATCGTAAGGGATACAGGCACGCTGTCAGCGGTTGGCGTTGTCGTGGTCGACGGGTTACTCGTATTGCCGCATCCGATCAGGGTCATGCCTACGACCGGAACCAGAAGAACTGACCAGGCGGGGTGAGACAAACGATTTCTCATTTCGCAGACCTCCTTCGTGCGAGAGGCCAGGCAGCAGCGCAGAGCGAATCAGGAGATGCGTGAAGCTCGCGCTGGACTCCCCGATGCACCGGAGGTCTCGGCGTCGCACGCCCGAGGATTGCCGACCCGAAAAAAGAGCCACACTCCGCTTCGTATCTCGCAGTTGGGCGAGATTATAGACGCGTCTCGCGAAGAGAAGTTGCCCATCGGTGATGGCCTTCCAGTCATGTTTTTCGATAACTTGAAAATTCGATTACCCTGGTAATGGGCCGCTTCTGCCGGCTCCGTCCCCGCCAACAGTGGCCGCCCCTCCCTTCGCTGATCCCCTCCCGTCCAGCCTCATTACCACTTGTGTATCCTGTCATCAAATCGCCCCCCGGATGTCCCCACCCCTTTTGCCTTCTTCCGGCAGGCGATCGCTTGTACGAGGCCGCAATTTGACCACCCACTCCCGCCCCGGCGCCTCCCGCCGCTCTCGTCTGCTGGTAAAAATCTGCGGCTATCTCGCCTCCGTTCTTCTTCCCTGGATCGGCGTGGTCTTCAGCATTCGCACCCCCGCCCTGCACGGAACCCCGCTTGCGCTCAACTTCGTCTTTGTCGCCGGTATCACGCTCTTCACCGGTCTGGGCCCGGGAATCCTCTCCGTTGTCCTCACCGCCCTCACCTTTAACCACCTGGCCCTCGCCCGCCATCACTTCTTTTCCCTCAGCGCCCAGTCTGTTCTTTACAGCGCGGTTATCCTCGCCATCGGCTTCCTCATCGCGTTCGTATGCGACCGGCAGCGCACCACCAGCAGCGATCTGCGCGCCGCCCTCGCTTCTCTCCGCGTCCGCACCAATGCCCTGGTGGAGGCCCAGCAGGCCAGCAACTTCGCCGCGTGGATGCACAACGCCGATGAAGGCCGCATCGAGTGGGCCGAGGGCGGTTCGGAAATCTTCGGCCGTCCCTTCTCCTCCAGCAGCGTCTCCGACGACTGGACCAACTTCATCCTCGAAGAAGATCGCGCCCGCGTCCTGCGCACCGTCGAAGCCGCGACCTCCGCCGGCCAGACCTTCCGCGCCGAATTTCGCGTCCGCTGGCCCAACGGCGAACTGCACTGGCTCGAGACCCGCGGCACCCCGTCCGCCGCCAATCCCCGCATCTGGCACGGCGTCACCATCGACATCACCGATCGCAAGAACGCCGAACTCGCCCTCGTCCGTTCGGAGAAACTGGCCGCCATCGGCCGCCTCTCCGCTACTATCGCCCACGAGGTCAACAACCCCCTGGAAGCCGTCACCAACCTCATCTATCTCGCCCGGTCCGATCCGCATCTCGCCCCCGAGACCAGCGACTATCTCCTGCGCGCCGATCAGGAACTGGCCCGCCTGGGCGCCATCGCCCGCCGCACCCTCACTTTCGTGCGCTCCCGTTCCGCTCCCGGTCCCGTCAGCGTCGCCGAAGTCATCGACTCCGTGGTCGCCCTGTTTCAGCCCCGCTGCGCCGCTCGCAGCGCCGAAATCTGCGTCTCCGCCGGTCCCGACTTCAGCCTTCCCATTCCCGCCGACGACCTCCGCCAGATTCTCACCAACCTCGTCTCCAATGCCTGCGACGCGCTCCCCGACTCCGGCGGCCGCGTCCGCATCGAGACCGCACTCCATGGCGCCATGGCTTCCATCGCCATCCTCGACAACGGCGCTGGCATCCCGCCGGAGAATCTGCCCCGCATCTTCGATCCTTTCTTCACCACCAAATCCGACGTCGGTACCGGCATCGGCCTCTGGGTCAGCAAAGACCTCGTCGAGAAGAACGGCGGCCACATCGCGGTCGAAAGCGGACTCCTCGCTTCCGGCTTCCACACCCTCTTCCGCGTCGAACTGCCCGTTTCCTGATCGCCGCGCATTTGCGCAGCCGCGCCATTTCCGGCATCATTCTCCAGTTCCGCTTCCCGGTTCCCGATCCCCTCGCGTCGGAGGTGCGCCCTGGCTTCGCCCGCTCTCGTCGATCCGCCCGCAACCGAAACCGCCGCCCCCGCCTGGTCGCTCCCCATCCGCATCGCCTTCCGCTTCTGCTTCGTCTACTTCGGCGCCTACTGCCTCTCCACGCAGATCCTCACCACCCTGCTCTCCAATCCCCGCTACGATTTCCCCGACCCCTCCTCCATCCCGCCCTGGCGCGAGATCGTCACCTTCACCGCAACGCGCATCTTCCACCACGAAGCCGCCCTCGTCTTCACCGGCAGCGGCAGCGGCGACAAAACCGTCGACTTCGTCCTGATGTTCTGCCTCTTTGGCGTCTCCCTGGCCGCCACCGCCGTCTGGTCCGTCCTCGATCGCCGCCGCACCAGCTACCCCGCCCTGCACCGATGGTTCGTCCTCTTCGTCCGCTTTGCCCTGGCCGGCCAGATGCTCGTCTACGGCTTCGCCAAAGCCGTTCCGCTGCAGATGTCCTTCCCCAACCTCGTCACCCTCCTCGAGCCTTACGGCAACTTCTCCCCCATGGGGGTGCTCTGGTCCTCGGTCGGCGCTTCCCAGCCCTACGAAATCTTCGCCGGCTGTCTGGAAGTCCTCGGCGGCCTGTTCCTCCTCTTCCCGCGCACCATCACCCTCGGCGCTCTCTTCTCCCTCGCCGACATGAGCTACGTCTTCACCCTCAACATGACCTACGACGTCCCGGTCAAGCTGCTCTCCTTCCACCTCATCCTGCTGTCGCTCTTCCTCCTTGCCCCGGACTTTCAGCGCCTCACGAATTTCTTCCTGCTCAATCGCCACGCCGCGCCGGCCGCGCGCACCCCGCTCTTCCGTTCCCGGCGCGCCAACCGCGTCGCGCTCGCTCTCGGCGCCTTCTACGCTTTGTGGCTGATCGGCATGAACGTCTACGGCGACCGCATGGGTTGGAAGACCTACGGCCCTGGCCTCGCCAAACCCGCTCTCTACGGCATCTGGAATGTCGAGCAGTTCAGCGTCGATGGACAGCCGCGCCCGCCGCTCCTCACGGACGCTGCCCGCTGGCGCCGCGTCGTGTTTGAGCGCTTCAACTTCGGCGTGGTCTACTCCATGAGCGACACACCCACCTACTACGGCGTCTCCACCGACACGAAGAAGAACACCCTCGCCTTCACCCAGCGCCACGGCGGCAGCGCTCCAAAGCTTACCTTCACCTTCGCCCGCCCCGCTCCCGGCCAGCTCATTCTCGACGGCCCCGTCGACGGCCACGCCACCCACATCCAGCTTCGCCTGCAGGACCGCAGCCAGTTCCTCCTCGTCAGCCGCGGCTTCCACTGGATCCAGGAGTATCCCTTCAACCGCTGAGCCGCGCACCGGCG
>Ga0335074_10010774_pt1 | contig 12785 bp, 8 predicted proteins | sample Lox_Sample_23_FD_206715 | JGI IMG/M metagenome (GOLD analysis project Ga0335074, IMG submission 206715) | Soil microbial communities from Loxahatchee National Wildlife Refuge, Florida, United States - Lox_Sample_2.3 | ecosystem: Environmental > Terrestrial > Soil > Wetlands | place: USA: Florida...
TGCGGCCCCCGTCACCATTGTCGTGATGAGGTCACCCGGCCGCGGGGCGTCCGCGGTCGGCGTGAAGTGCACCAGCCTGTTGTCCCGTGCCCGGCCCGACATCCGGTGTGTCGCGCTGTCCTTGCGCCCCTCTCCGTCCGCAACCAGCACTTCGACTTCCCGGCCCACCAGCTTCTGGTTCTCCTGCAGGGCGATGTCCGCGACGAGCGCGGCCAGGCGCTCGTAGCGCTCAGCGACAACCTCCGCGGGCACCTGGTCCGGCATCTCGGCGGCGGGCGTTCCCGGCCGGATCGAGTACTGGAACGTGAAAGCGCCGGCGAACCTGGCCTGGCGCACCAGGTCCAGCGTGTCAGCGAAGTCCTGCTCAGTCTCGCCAGGGAAGCCGACGATGATGTCGGTCGTGATCGCGGCCTCCGGCATCGCCGACCGGACCCGGCCGAGGATCGCCAGGTACTTGTCGCGCCGGTAGGCGCGCCGCATCGCGCGCAGCACAGCGTCGGAGCCGGACTGCAGCGGCATGTGCAGTTGCGGCATCACGTTCGGCGTCTCCGCCATCGCCTCGATGACGTCGTCGGTGAAGTCACGCGGATGCGGCGAGGTGAACCTGACTCGCTCCAGTCCCGCGACGTTTCCGCATGCCCGCAGCAGCTTCCCGAACGCCAGCCGGTCGCCGAACCCGACGCCGTACGAGTTGACGTTCTGGCCGAGCAGGGTGATCTCGACAACACCGTCTGACGCGAGCGCCTCGATCTCGGCCAGCACGTCGCCGGGCCGGCGGTCTTCCTCCCGGCCCCGCAGACTCGGCACGATGCAGAACGTGCAGGTGTTGTTGCAGCCCACCGAGATCGCCACCCAGGCGGAGTACGGCGACTCTCGGCTCGCGGGAAGGACCGACGGGAAGCGCTCCAGCGACTCCTTGATCTCGACCTGGGCGCGCTGGGCGATCCTCGCCCGCTCGAGCAGCACCGGCAGCGACCCGATGTTATGCGTGCCGAACACCACGTCCACCCAGGGCGCGCGGTCGGTAATGGCGGCCCGGTCCTTTTGTGCCAGGCAGCCGCCAACGGCAATCTGCATGCCAGGATGAGCGTTCTTCACCGGCAGCAGGTGCCCTAGATTCCCGTAGAGGCGATTATCAGCATTTTCCCGGACGGCGCAGGTGTTGAAGACGACCACGTCAGGATCGGAATCTGAGGCCGCGCGCTGGTAGCCAGCGGCCTCCAGAAGCCCGGCCAGCCGCTCCGAGTCATGCATGTTCATCTGGCACCCGTAGGTGCGGATCTCGAAGCTGCGTGCTGCGGCGCCGGTCATGTCACAAGGTTAGACGGCCGGGTCAGTGCGCGAGACCTGCCAGCGAGCCGTCGCCAGCAGGCCCGCCGTAACGATACCTAAAGTGTCCTGGTTCGCCGCTTCGCCGAGTCGTCCGGTAGGGCACGATATGCCTATGACAGAGCGCGGGAAGCAGACCGCCGCCGGACCGGCCGGGTCGGCAGGCGCAGCAGAGGACCAGAGCGGCGGGGAGGCTCCTGTCGAGCTGCCGGCGGTCCCCTTCGGCGAGTGGCCCTCCCCCATCACGGCAGCGAATGTCGCCGCGGGGCAGGTCAGGGCCAGTTGCCCCACCGTGCTCGGCACCGATACCTGGTGGCAGGAGCTGCTGCCGGGCGAGGGCGGCCGCACCACTGTCATGCACAGCTCGGGCGGCCAGCAGACTGCGCTGCTCGCCGCGCCGTGGAATGCCAGGACCCGGGTGCACGAGTACGGTGGCCGGTCCTATCTGCCGATCCCCGAGGCGGCTGACGGCTACCGGATCTTGTTCGCCAACCACGCCGACCAGCGGCTGTACCTGACGGGGCGGGGCAAGGCGGAGCCTGTGCCGCTGACTCCCGATCCAGCCGAGCTCGGTCCGGCTGCCCTCAGGTACGCCGATTTCGGCCTCTCGCCGGACTGCTCAGAGGTCTGGTGCGTACAGGAGCGGCACGAGGACGGGAAGGTCCGCCGGGCGATCGTGGCGGTGCCGCTCGACGGCTCCGCGGCAGGCAAGGCCGAGGCGGTCCGGACGCTGATCGACGGCTTCGACTTCTTCGCGTACCCGACGCCGTCCCCGGACGGAAGATCGCTGGCCTTCATCTGCTGGAACCACCCGCACATGCCCTGGGACGGCACCGAGCTGCGGGTTGCGCCCATGCAGGACGGCGTGGCCGGGAAGAGCAGGCCGCTGATGGGCGGCCAGCGGGAGTCGGTGCTCGCACCGATGTGGCGAAGTAACTCCAGCCTCTACGTCGTGACCGACTGGCCCGGCTGGTGGAACATCTATCAGGTCGGCCTGGTCGGCGAGCCGCCGCTTGCCCTGTATCCCGCCGACGAGGAGTTCGCTGCGCCCCTGTGGCAGCTGGGAGCACGGCCGTTCGCGCTGCTCGGGGACGGCCGGCTTGCGGTTGCGCACGGCGCGGGCCCGGCGAGGCTCGGGATCCTCGACCCTGAGTCGTTCGAGCTCACCGACCTTGAGACGCCGTTCACCGAGATCGCGTTCGACCTGTCGGCGGACGGCGACTCGATCGCGGCTGTCGGTGCCGGCCCGACGACCTGGCCGGCCGTCATCAGGATCGACGTTGCCGGAACAAGCGAGGTACTGCAGCATCACGCGGCCGGCCTGCCGGACACGGCGTACCTGCCGGTTCCGGAGGAGGTCGATTTCGAGGGCCCGTACGGGCAGATCGTCCACGCGCTGCTGTACCGCCCGGCCAACCCCGAGGTGGCCGGCCCGGCCGGAGATCGACCGCCCTATGTGGTCTGGGTGCATGGCGGCCCGACCGGGCGGGTCTCCCCGGTCCTCGACCTGGCCAAGGCCTTCTTCACCAGCCGGGGCATCGGGATCGTCGACGTCAACTACGGCGGCTCGGCAGGCTACGGCCGCCGGTACCGGGAGCGGCTCCGCCGCGAGTGGGGCGTCGTCGACGTCTACGACGCCATCGCCGCCGCGCGGTGGGCAGTCGAGTCGCCCGGCGCCGATCCCGCCAGGCTGGCCATCCGCGGCGGCTCGGCCGGGGGATGGACAACGCTCGCCGCTGTCACTACCGGCATCAGGAGGGGCCGGGTGTTCAGTGCGGCCACGTCCCTCTACGGCGTCTGCGACCTGCGCAGCTTCGCCGCGACCACGCACGACTTCGAGTCCCGTTACCTGGACAGCCTGGTCGGGCCGCTGCCCGGCTTCGAGACGCTCTACGACGAGCGGTCACCGATGGGCCACGTGACCGACGCCACCTGCCCGATCCTCCTGCTGCAGGGACTGGACGATCCGGTAGTCCCGCCCGCGCAGTCCGAGATCATCGCGGCAGACCTGGCCGCGCACGGCATCCGGTATGCCTACATCACCTTCCCCGGCGAGTCGCACGGCTTCCGGAAGGCAGAGACGATCAGTGCCGCGCTGGAGGCGGAGCTGTCGTTCTACGGGCAGATCCTCGGCTTCAGCACACCCGGCATTCCCGAGCTGAAGCTGACCACTCCAGCCGGTGACGAGGGTGCCGAAAAGCCCGGCAGCTCAAGCCGAAGTGCTCGCCGTCAAGGTCGCTGATCTCACGGTCGGCCGGCGCTCGCCTGTTCAGCGGTTCTATCGCGCGAACTCGGTGGCCCGCGACTCGCGGATCACCGTCACCCGGATCTGGCCGGGGTAGGTTAGCTCGTCCTCTACCCGCTTGGCGACGTCGCGCGCGATGACCTGGGCCTGGATGTCATCGATGTCGCCGGGCTTGACCATCACCCTCACCTCGCGGCCGGCCTGCATGGCGAAGACCTTCTCGACGCCCTCCTGGGCCATCGCGATGCTCTCGAGCCGCTCCAGCCGCTTCACGTAGGCCTCAAGCGACTCCCGTCGCGCGCCCGGCCGGCTTCCGCTGATGGCGTCAGCCGCCTGCGTGAGGATCGCCTCGACCGTGCGGACCTCGACCTCGTTGTGATGCGCCTCGATCGCGTGCACCACGTCGTCCGGCTCGCCGTACTTGCGCGCGATCTCCGCGCCGATGAGCGCGTGACTGCCCTGCACCTCGTGGGTGAGCGCCTTGCCGATGTCGTGCAGCAGCGTGCCGCGCTTCATCAGCGCCGGATCGAGGCCGAGCTCGCTGGCCATCATGCCGGCGATGTGAGCCGACTCGATCAGGTGCTTGAGCACGTTCTGGCCATACGAGGTGCGGTACCGCAGGCGGCCGAGCAGGTTGACCAGCTCCGGGTGCATGTCGGTGATGCCGACGTCGACCAGCGCGTCCTCCCCGGCGCGAACGCAGATCGCCTCGATCTCGGCCTTACTGCGCTCGTAGGCCTCTTCGATCCGCTGCGGATGGATCCGGCCGTCGAGCACCAGACGTTCCAGAGTCATCCGCCCGACCTCGCGCCGGACCGGGTCGAAGCACGACAGCAGCACTGCCTCGGGAGTGTCGTCGATGATCAGGTTCACGCCGGTGACGGACTCGAATGCGCGGATGTTGCGGCCCTCGCGGCCGATGATTCTGCCCTTCATCTCGTCACCGGGCAGGTGCAGCACCGAGACGACTGACTCGCTGGTCTGCTCGCTCGCGATGCGCTGGATGGCCAGCGTGACGATCTTCCGGGCGCGCTTCACGCCTTCTTTCTGCGCGTCGGCCTCGATGTCCCGGACGATGCGCGCGGCGTCGCGCTTGGCCTGGTTCTCCAGGGATGCCACCAGCTCGGCCTTGGCCGACTCCGCGCTCAGCCCGGCGACCCGCTCCAGCTCGGCCTCGCGCTCGGCGCTCAGCCGGTCCAGTTCGGCCTTGCGGGCATCCAGGTCAGCAGATCGTTCCTCGGTCTTCCTGACCAGCTCGTCGATGCGCTGCTCGCGTTCGCCGAGCCGGTCCTCGCGCCGCTCGATGTCCGCTTGCAGCCGCCTGGCCTCGTCCTTGGCCGCGCGCGTCTCGTCTTTGGCGGAGCGTGCCTCTTCCTTGGCAGAGCGCGCTTCCTCCTTGGCGGAGCGCGCCTCGTCCTTGGCCGAATGCGCCTCCTCCCTGGCGACGCGCGCCTCGTCCTTGGCCAGCCGCGCTTCAGACTCTGCTTCGTGCCGGGTTGCGTTCGCCGTCGCAACGGCCGCCTCAGCCTTGCTGGCGATCTCCGCGGCGTCGCGGTCTGCTTTAGCCCTGGTCTCGGCGGCGTAGCTCTCGGCCTCGGCCCGGCGCCTGGCGGCGTCAGCTTCGAGCAGAGCAGCCTCGGCCTCCAGCCGCAGGATCTCGGCTTCAGCCCTGGCACCGACCGGAGTCGCGAAACCCGGCTTGGTTGCAGCACCCTCTGCAGTCGCCGCAGCCGCGTCAGTGACGGGAGCCGCCGGGCCCGCCGGACGCGCGGCACTTGCCGGAGTTCCCGGGCTTGTCGCTAGGGCAGCTTCGGTCATGGTGGCGCCGGCGCCGTCTACCTGAGCGAGAGCGCCGGGCTGGCCTCGGCGGGAACCGGCAGACGCGGCGGCGGCGGCTGGAGAAGATCCAGCGGTGGCGGCGCTCTCAGTCGCGGAGCCGGCCGCGACGAGCTGGCCTGCTGCCTCGCGGGCAGGGGTCGCCGACAGGGCTCCGGTCCTGCGCAGCAGCACCACGAGCACGCCCAGCGCGCCGACCGCAGCCAGGCAGCCGATGATCACCACCGCAAGCACAGGACCGCTGATATTCACATCCGCCCCTCTCCCGTGCCCGCCCGTGCACGTTGCTTGCAGGTCGCAGGCACGCGAATGCCTACAGCGAGGGGTACTGCCCAGGCCGGATGCCCGGCGCGAACCGCTGCGCTCGCCTCTAAGACGGCCCAGCGGACGGTTCGGATACTGCGCACTCTCGGATACTGCGCACTCTCGGTGTCTGCGCAGGTTCCGGAATGACGCCAGGTAGGTAACACAACACGGCGGTCCGTATGGACGCAGCGCCCGACACCACTGCTCACGCGAACGCCACACGCGGCAAACCGCACGCGGTGAGCCCTACCTCAGTGCTGCACTCTCCTTCCGTCTCCGCCCGCCGACTACGTCGGCCGGCTGTTCCGCCGTGCGCACCGCGCCCCAGGGCCGCCTCCGGCCTTCGCCACCGCCACAGCGCTCCGGCTGCTGTCGCCGCCGCCCGCCGCTCGTATCTTGAGTGTCCTCACACGCCGAACTTCATTGCACGGAACAGAAAACCTCGCTGCCGTGAGGCTAAGCGCTGATAACGATTTGAGCAAGCACGTGCGGATGATCTTCAACTGCTCCCTCGTATCCGGCTATGTCTCAGCTGCCTCTTCTTCTCCGTCAGCCGCATCAGCCTCCGGAACTTCAAAATCAAGATCATGGAAGGGAACGTGGCCGTCCCCGGCTTCCCCCTCCAGCGCCTCCCGGACTATCCGGTAAGCCAGCCCGGCGGAGTAGCCCTTGCGCGCCAGGACGCCGACCAGCCGGCGCATCCGGGCTGGAGTCGCCATCCCGGCCGTTCCCGCCAGTCGGCGCTCGATGAGCTCGCGAGCGGTGGCGAGCTCGCGGTCCGGATCGAGCTCGCTGAGGGCGGCCCGGATGTCGTCCTGGCCGACACCACGCTGGCGAAGTTCGGCGCCCAGGGCGCGGCCAGCCAGGCCTCGGCTGTGGTGCCGCGAGTCCACCCACGCCCGCGCGAACATCGCGTCGTCGATCAGCCTCACTTCAGTGAACCTGGCAAGGACCGCCTCCGCGGCGTCCTGCGGAACGCCGCGCCGACTCAGAGCGGTCGCCAGCTGCGCCCGCGTCCGGGGCGCCGCGGTCAGCAGCCGGAGGCAGATCTGCCGGGCGATCGCCTCAGGATCTGCCTCGCCGTCGGCTGCTGACCCGGTCGAGTCACTCCACTCAGGAGCGTCGCCGCTCTGCGCACCAAGCCGACCGCCCCCGACGCCGGAGTCGGATCCCGCAGCGGCGGACTGGCTTGCGCCTGCCAGACCGCCGCGCGGTGCGGACCGCGTGCCGTCCCGCCGGTTACGTCGTCCTGCCATCGGGCTGCTCTACTCGGGCCGGAGGTTCCTCACCGGAGCAAGTCCCGGGGCTTTCGCCGTACTTACGGCTGGCGCGCCACCGGCTGCCTGAGCCTCAGCATCAATCTTGGCGCCGACACCGAGCTTCTCCTTGATCTTCTTCTCGATCTCGTTGCTTAGGTCCGGGTTCTCGCGCAGGAAGTTCCTGGCGTTCTCCTTGCCCTGGCCGAGCTGGTCGCCGTCGTAGGTGTACCAGGCACCGGACTTGCGCACGATGCCCTGCTCGACGCCGAGGTCGATGAGACTGCCTTCCCGACTTATACCGATTCCATACAAAATGTCGAATTCCGCGACCTTAAATGGCGGCGAGCAGTTGTGAGCGACCATGTCCTCCGCCACGAGGTTGTGTAGCTCATCGACTTCGACGTCAAAGGTCCGGGCCCTCCGGCTCGGAAGTACTTCTGCGATGCGCGAGAACCACAGATCATCCGCGATCAGCTCACGCAGGAACGAATCGTCGAGCGCTTCGGCCAGAGCCTCGACCCTGTCCCGTCGCATGCGCGATGCTCCGAGCACGATCTTCATTCCGCCGCGCGGATCTCCCGCTTGCTTGCCAATCAGCCGAGCAGCTTCCACCGCAGTAAGACCACGCTGCTCGAGATGCGCGAGAACAGGCTGTATCAGTCGCGAATTGAGGTATACGCGCTGTGAGCCGCGATATCGGCCATCGAGCTTCGCCAGCTCTTGGGTCAGCACCTGACCGCGTGGCCCCCACATCGGGATACCTGCGGCGAACTTCTCGATGTTCTCGACGCCCGACACCCGCACTTCCCAGACCGGGTGCTTCGAGATGATCCTGCGCCCCTTCACCAGCCCGCCACGCTGCGCATGCGGGTCGCGCCGCTGAACGGCGCTACCGATCCCCCACCGCAGCATTAGCCAGTGAATCTGATGCGCGAGCTGCTCGGACGTGGTCGTGAATCCGACTCGGATTCCCCCCGTCTGCTCCCTTGACACGTAGCCGTCCGACTCGAAGATCCCGAAGATCAGATTTCCTACGGCTTCGGCTGAGACCTCCGGAGCAAAGAAGGCAGACGGTATCTTCTTCTCCCAGGCTAGGTGCCCGTAGATCCCTGCCCAGCGGCAAAGCTCAAGGACTCCATTTTTCTCGCCTGGTCGATGCGAGATTGCGACGCTGATCTCTTGCGAGGTCGGCTTAACCTCGCAGCCCATGGCGCCGACGATACGGGCCACATCGTCATGCAACGGCCGAGCCGTATTGATGAATTGAACCGGAGTCTTCCCCCCGACGTAGCCATCGCCGATGAGGTAGCCCAGCAGCCGCGCATGATCGGACGGCACAGGCATGTGGGTGCCGAAGCCCATGAATGCTCTGGGCCGTGCCACCCGGTCACCGCGAGCTAGAGACTCGGCAGCCTTCCAGCCTTGCTCGGTCATGATCTTGTGATCGGGCGTGACCCACAGTTCGGTGCCGTCGCGAAGCTTGAGGCCGATCACTTCCTGCTCGCCCTGATCGAACCAGGAGGTCACTGGCCGCACTCGCAGGGAGCCGCTCTTATCGGCCGCAGCGACATGAACCGGAAGCTTCTGATCGACGATCTCCTCGATGCGGTGCGTGCGGCCAGTCACGGGATCGAAGATGTGCGTGCCTTCTGCGAGGCACTTGTTCTTGACGACCTTGACGCGAGTTCTGTTTCCTACTGCGTCTGCGCCATCCTTCAGAGTTTCGATCCTGCGAATGTCGAGACGAATTGACGCGTAAAACTTGAGAGCTTTTCCACCAGAAGTCGTCTCAGGTGAGCCGAACATCACACCGATTTTTTCCCTAAGCTGATTAATGAATATCGCAGTTGTCTTTGTTTGATTGAGAGCGCCTGCGATCTTGCGAAGTGCCTGAGACATCAGCCGAGCCTGGAGGCCGACGTGACTGTCCCCCATCTCGCCCTCGATCTCTGCCTTCGGGACCAGGGCAGCGACGGAGTCGATGACGATGACATCGATGGCGCCGGAACGGATCAGCATGTCCGCGATCTCCAGCGCCTGCTCACCGGTGTCAGGCTGTGAGACCAGCAGTGCGTCGGTGTCCACACCGAGCTTCTTAGCGTAGTCCGGGTCGAGCGCGTGCTCGGCGTCTATAAATGCCGCAATTCCGCCGCCCTTTTGCGCGTTGGCGATGGCATGCAGCGCCAACGACGTCTTGCCCGAGCTCTCCGGACCGTATATTTCGACAATTCGGCCCTTAGGAAAGCCGCCGATTCCGAGCGCTACATCGAGCGAGATGGAACCGGTCGGGATCACCTCGACCGGTGCGCGCGCGTCGTCGCCGAGTCGCATGATGGCGCCGCGGCCGAACTGGCGCTCGATCTGCGCCAGCGCGGTCTCCAGGGACTTCTCCCTGTCGCCGCCGGCGCCGCCCCTGCCGCTACCCGCCCTGTCGTTCGGTGCCATCTGAAGCTCCTAATGGGGAAGGACCGAGGGCTCGTCTCGCTGAGCCGCTCGTGCGTGTGGCCTCATCTGCCTGCCAGGCTGTGCGAGCCTGGCAGTGTCCGTCCGAACTGCTGTTTGTCCCGAACTGCTGTTTGTCCCGAACTGCAGTGTCCGGACTGCGGTGCTCAACTGCTGGCGGAGACGTTACGCGGCCCCTCTGACAGTGCCTTTAACAATCAGCGCCTGCCGAGTCGCTGCTTCTGTTTCTGGCCAGCCGAACACGCAGACGACCACTAGCAAGACGCACTCTAACGAACAACTGTTCGATCATGAAGAAGACACGCCGAGCCCCGGTTGCGCTTTATGCACGGCCCGCGCTACCACCTGATACCGCACCTGTACATGTCAGGAGGAGGCTTAGTGTACAATGAGGGTATGGACGTAGCGGTCACCGATCTTCGGGCACATCTGAGCGAGTGGCTGGAGCGCGTCCACGAAGGCAGCGAAGTCATCATCACCGATCGGGGTGTGCCGGTTGCCCGGCTGCTCGGCCTTTCCACCACTGCGACCTTGGAGCGGCTGACGGCCGAGGGCGTCATCAGCAGGCCGGCCGCCCGACGGCCTGTGGCAGCAGGGCGCGCTCGCGCCCGTCCCCGGCGGGCGCTGTCATCGATCGTCAGCGACCAGCGGCGCTGACCGGCGTGGCGCTGATCTACTTCGACTCCAGCGCGCTGGTCAAACTGCTGGCCGAGGAAGCCGGAAGCGACCTAGCAGCCGAGCTATGGGACGGATGCGACGCAGCGCTCGCGAGCAGGCTGGCTTACCCGGAGGTCCGCGCGGCGCTGGCAGCGGCGGCGCGCAACCACGACATCAATGAGGCCGAGCTTGATGCGGCCGAGCGGGACTGGGACGGCTATTGGGCGGCGGTTCGCCCCGTCGAGCTCACGGCCTTAGTGGAACGCCGGGCCGGCGAACTTGCCCGCGCCCACGCGCTGCGCGGAGCTAACGCCGTCCACCTGGCCAGCGCCCTGGCCGTCGGCGATCCCGACCTGATTGTCGCGGTCTGGGACCGGAGGCTGCACGCAGGTGCGCAAGACGCCGGCTGTCGGGTTGCGCCAGCGCAACTCGACGACGAGCCGGACAACTGACGCTGCCTACAGTGGCCGCTACCGCCGTGGCGGAGCGTACGGACCCGCCGCTTTGTCGATCCGGATGGCCGCCGACAACGTCGTCACGGCACCGCCGGGAGTCGGTACACCGAGACGTGCGATCGGGATTCGGCGGTGAACTCGGCGCCGGACCAGTCGGCGTGCCGTGCTTCCAGCTCGAACCCTGCGAGCTGAGCCATCAGGTCAAGCTCCGCCGGCCAGATGTACCGGTGCGGGCTGCGGAACAGCCGCGCCTCCCGGCCAGCGCCGAACCTGAAGTGGTGCGAGACGACGCGCTGGTGCAGCACATCGTAAGTGTCCAGGCCGATATATCCGGGTTCGGAGGTGAAGACAGTGGCCGACTGCCCCGGCGGCAGCTTGCGCAGCTCCGGCACCCACAGCTCGATGACGAACCTCCCGCCAGGTGCGAGGTGCCGGGCTGCGTTACGGAAGCACGCCACCTGCTCGCCCTGGGTCAGCAGGTTAGAGATCGTGTTGAACACGAGATAGACGAGCGTGTACTCGCCGGGCGCGCGCGTGGTGGCCATGTCCCCCGCGATCACCGGGATGGCCGCCTCATCGGCCTTCGTACGCAGTTGCTCGATCATCGGGCCGGACAGCTCGATGCCAGAGACTCGCACCCCGCGCTCGGTCAGCGGAATCGCGACCCGGCCGGTGCCGATCGCGAACTCGAGTGCTCGCCCATCGCCGGCCAGCTCCGCGAGCCGGTCCACAGTCGGTCCGAGCACGCCCGGCGCGAACATGCCTTCACCCGGCGTGTCGTAATCCCGGGCCGCCGCACGATCCCAGATCTCGTCCTGGCGCATGGAACTCAACGATGTCAGGCTGCGCTCGCTATCGTCCAACGGCTTTCTGGGCGCTGCCGGGCACACTGTGCGCTGCCCGGCTACGCCGTCCGCTGCGCCAGCGTCAGGCCGAAGTCACCGCCAGGGTCGGTCCAGTAACGCACTCGGTCGAGCCCGGCGACGGCTAGCTCATCCCGTACCTGATCGGCGGTGAACTTCGCCGAGATCTCCGTCCGCATCTCCTCCCCCGCGGCGAACGAGACCGTCAGCGGCAGGTCCGCGACCGTCACGGTCTGCTCGAGCGCGGAGCGGAGCCGCATCTCGACCCACCGGTTAGCGGCATCCCAGATCGCGACGTGCTCGAAGTGAATCACGTCAAAGTTCGCGTCCAGTTCATGGTTGATGACCAGCAGCATGTTCTTGTTGAACTCAGCCGTCACGCCCGCCGAGTCGTTATACGCGCGGCGCAGCCGGTCGGGGTCCTTCACCAGGTCCGTCCCGAGCAGGAACGTGTCGCCCGGCTGAAGCACGGACGCCACCTGCGCGAGCAGCTTTGCTCTGGATGCAGGCTCCAGGTTGCCGATGGTCGAGCCGAGGAACGCGATCATACGCCGGCCCTCGGCGGGCGGTATGGCGCCGAGGTCGCGCTCGAAGTCGCCGACGAACGGCAGGATGCGCAGCCCGTTGTACTGCGCCTCGAGCATCTGCGTCGCGTCGGCCAGCACCGCGGGGTCGACGTCGAGCGGCGTGAACTCGCGCAGCGGGCCGGCATCCAGCAGCGCACGCAGCAGCATGCCGGTCTTGGCGGACGTACCGCTGCCCAGTTCGACCAGCGACTCGCACTGCGACACGGCCGCGATCTCCGCTGCGCGCTCCCGCAGGATCGCACTTTCTGCCCTGGTCAGGTAGTACTCCGGCAGCCGGGTGATCTGATCGAACAGCTCGCTACCGCGCTCGTCGTAGAAGTACTTAGGCGGCAGCGACTTCGGCGTGGCGGTGAGTCCGGCCCTGACATCCGCCCGCAGTTCCGCGAGATAGCTACTCGGACGGGCGCCGACGCGGTCGTTTCGTGGCATTAAGGTCACGCCTCCAGATCGGTGATGGTCACCTGGCCGTCGCAGACCTCCACAAGGTGGTGATCCGCCACGTCAGCCCAGCGCGGATCGTCGTCGTAGGGCTCGCTCGCGACGACGACGCCGTCGTCGGCGCGAAGCACGCTGAGCGTGTCGTGCCACCGGGTCGCAAGGATCCGGTGGCCGTCGGTGAGCAGCAGGTTCAGCCGGGCAGCCGGGTCGCGCTTGCCGAGATCACGAACGAAGCGGCCGACGTCCTCCGGGCCGAACTCAAACAGGTGGGCGGCAAGCAGAGCCGAGTCGCACATCGACTCGGCCGCCGGATGAGCGCCAAGCAGGGCCCGGTCGACGACGCCGTT
>Ga0335074_10010776_pt1 | contig 12784 bp, 11 predicted proteins | sample Lox_Sample_23_FD_206715 | JGI IMG/M metagenome (GOLD analysis project Ga0335074, IMG submission 206715) | Soil microbial communities from Loxahatchee National Wildlife Refuge, Florida, United States - Lox_Sample_2.3 | ecosystem: Environmental > Terrestrial > Soil > Wetlands | place: USA...
TCGTTGACCGGGGTCGGGATGCCGTGGCGCCGCCCCAGTTCGCCGACCTTGCCGGCAAACCACGGCAGTTCGAGGCGGCCGCCGCGCAACAGGTCGTTGCCCATCGAGGTCATATGGTGGTCGGGCATCGAGCGCAGCATCGCGACCCCCTGTGCTTCGGCGTCGGGCGGCAGGCGGACGCCTTCAGCACGGCCGACCGCGGCGGTCTCGTAAAGGCTCTTTTCGACCAGCGCCCAGGTATCGGGATCGGCACGGTAGCGGCCGAGCGGCAGGCGGGTCAGTGCGTTGACATTGGCGAGCGGCACCAGCACGAGGAATTTTTCCCAGATCGGCACCATGACGTCGGGGCTGAAGATGCCCTCGATGCCGGCCGCCGCGCAGGCGTCGCGCAATGCTTCGCCGCGCCGGCTCGGCGTGCCGTCGAGTTCCCCGAAGCTCATGCGCATGTAGGTGCCGGTCTGCCGTACGACGCCCGGCGCGACGATCGAGCCCGTCACAAACGCGGTGCCCGGCATGACCGCGCTGCGGCCAAGCATCGCCAGCAGCGGTTCGTGCGCACTGACGCCGTTCTGCAGCGTGACAACCGCGGCGCCGGCGCCGACGATCGGCCGCAACCGCGAGGCGGCGCTCTCGACATCCCACAATTTGACGCAGAGCAGCGCGTAATCGATCGGGCCGCCGCTGGCGTCGATGGCGGCGATATCGTCGACCGCGTGCGCCGGCCGGACCAAAGTCTCGCCGCGATCGCCTTCGATCGTGAGACCGTTCTGCTGCATCGCGCGCAGATGCGCGCCGCGCGCAACAAATGTCACCTCGACGCCCGCTTTCGCCAATGCCGCGCCATAGATTGCGCCGATGCCGCCGGCGCCGATAACCGCGATGCGCATGAAGCCTCCTCGGGCCGGCCGACAAGTACGTTCAGTTGATCGCGTAGATATGCTGCGGCGAGGGCGGCGCCTGGCCGAGTTCAACGCGCTTGACGGCGGCGATCAGGTTTTCGTGGGTCGGCGCCGGAATGCCGACCTGGCGGCCGCGCTCGACGATGACGCCGTTGATGAAGTCGATCTCGGTACGCCGTCCCTTCTGCATGTCCTGGCCCATCGACGGGCGCTGATATTCGCTGCGCTGCTGCGAGTTTCTGAGCGCCAGCATCAGCGATTCGACCGCATCGAGCGCGGCGCGGTCGCCCTCGGCGGCGCGCGCCAAGGTCTCGGCGTCCTGCCCGGCGATGTCTTCGAGCCGGTAGCCCTGTGCCTGGCCGATACGCACCGCCTCGCCGCCCAGCTTGATGATGACGCGGCGCACCCGCTCGTCCTGCCGCATGTCGTTGCCGGAAAGACCGCTCGCCGCCGACACGCCGTTGTGCATGCCGTTGACGCACAGTTTCGACCAGCGCTCGCCCCACAGATTGTCGGTGACTTTGCAGCTGTCGATCGTGCCGATCAGCGCGCCCAATTCCTCGATGCGCTTTGTCAAGCGGCCGTGCACCTCGCCGACGCGGTAGACTTCGTGGCCCGGCGGGTTCTTCGCGCCGGTGCGGCGGATTCTGCCGGGCGCGTACAGCTCGGCCGACAGGATCGCGGCGATCGCGCCGACCGTGCGGCCCCAGCCGACGATCGCGGCGATGCGTTCTTCGTTGATGCAATTCTGTAGCGACACGACATAGCCTGTCGGCGCCAGATACTGCCGGATCATCGTCGTCGCCCATTCGGTGTCGTAGGACTTCATCGAGATAAAGGCGATGTCAATCGGCCGCTCCTTGGCGAGGCGCTGCACTTCGCTCAGGTGCAATGTCTGCGGCCGCGCCAGCACGAACTCCTCTTGCGTCACGCCTTCCAATGCGAGGCCGTCGCGGCGGATCGCTTCGATATGCTCGGGCCACGGGTCGATCAGCGTCACATCGAAGCCGTTATGCGCGAGATTGCCGCCGGTATAGCCGCCGATCGCGCCGGCGCCGACGACGACGATGCGCTTGTCCATTGAACCCTCCGCTGCCTTACCCGCGATCGGACCTTAAGGGCCGATCCGACCGGGCGCAATCGCCGGCGCGGATCGCCGCTCGAATGGCCGGCTGGCACGCGATCCGACTTGCTGAACGCGGCACAAAGCTCTAGCCATAGCGCCACAACCGCATCTCAGTGGCATGCCCGCATGGCTGAAACCCGCTCCAACCGCAAAGTCCTCGTGCTGCCGGGCGACGGCATCGGCCCGGAAATCATGGGCGAGGTCATGCGCATTGCCGAGTTTTTCGATCGCCGCAACATCGCCCGCTTCGATGTCGCCGAAGGGCTGGTCGGCGGCGCCGCGTGCGACGCGTCCGGCACCCCGCTGACCGACGCGACCTTGGCCCAGGCGATGGCCGCGGACGCGGTGTTGTTCGGCTCGGTCGGCGGCCCGAAATGGGAAACGTTACCGTTTGAATTGCAGCCGGAACGCGGTCTCCTCAGGCTGCGCAAGGAGATGGACCTGTTCGCCAATCTGCGCCCGGCGGTCGTCTTCGAGGCATTGGCCGACGCGTCGGCGCTGAAACGCGACCTTGTCGCCGATCTCGATCTGATGATCGTGCGCGAGTTGACCGGCGGCATCTATTTCGGCCAGCCGCGCGGCATCGACACGCTGCCAGACGGCAGCCGCCGCGGCGTCAACACCGAAATCTACACCGAGGCCGAGATTGAGCGCGTCGTGCGCGCCGGCTTTGATCTGGCGCGCAGGCGCCGGCGGCATCTGACCGAGGTCGACAAGGCCAATGTCATGGAGTCGGGGGTGCTGTGGCGCGAGGTGGCGCGCCGCGTCGCGCCCGATTATCCTGATGTCGAGCTGGCGTTCATGTACGCCGACAACTGCGCGATGCAGCTGGTACGCCAGCCAAAGCAGTTCGACGTTATCGTGACCAGCAACATCTTCGGCGACATATTGTCGGATTGCGCGGCGATGTTGACCGGATCGCTCGGCATGCTGCCGTCGGCCTCGCTCGGCGCGGCGGATGCGACGGGGCGGCGCCGTGCGCTGTACGAGCCGGTGCATGGCAGCGCCCCGGACATCGCCGGCAGGGGCGTCGCCAACCCGCTCGCCTGTATCCTGTCGTTCGCGATGATGCTCCGCTACTCGTTCGATCTCGCCGAAGCGGCGGATCTTGTCGAAGGCGCGGTGCGACGGGCGCTCGGCGCCGGCGCGCGCACCGCCGATATCGCGCGGCCCGCCGAACCGCGGCTGGCGACGCGCGCGATGGGCGACGCGGTCTTGCGGGAATTGGCGACGGCGGCGTAGGCCGCCGCTGTTCGGCGGCCGGCTGCCGCCGACCGCGCGATGCCGCCGCGATCAGAAGGCGCATGCAGATTGCGGTGGGCAATCATCGCGCGCTACAGCGGCGTCGAAAGCAATGTCGGCACCGCCGCCGTGTCGAGCAGCACCAGCGCGTCGGCAATGCGCGCCGTGCCGTGCGCGTCGAGCGCAACCCGGATGCAGTAGAGACCGGTCGCGAACAGGCGGGTTTCGCCCTCCTGGTCGCTCTGGTAAACGGCGAAGGGTGCTTCGACATCGACCCCGCCGCCGGCGCGTTCGCCGACGATGCGAGGCAGTCCGACGACATGACGGTCATTGTGGATGTTGTATTTGTTGGCGTCGCGCAGCGCCTCGATGCGGTCCTCCAGCATCGCGCGGCTGTCGCAGAAGATCAGCGCAGCGGGCAGACCCTGCTCGTGGTTTTCGCGCGGCATGATGGTATAGCGGCATTCCGTGGCGAACAGCGCCAGCCACGCGTCGTACCGGCCGGCATCGAGCAGCCCGCTGTAATCGGCAAACAATGCCATGAGCGACACCGGGTCCAGCGTCATCTGACGGCGCCTGCGGGTTCGATATCGAGGAGTTCGGCGTAGTAGGACCAGAAGCCGCGCAGCGGCACGTCATTGACGCGGTAATCGCGGTCGGAGATGACGCCGCCGCCCCCCAACTCGATGACTGTCATCCGGTCACGGTCGGGCCGCGACGCGCGGTGCGCCAGTTCGATAGCCTCGCCATCCTCCATCGACACGAGACCGGCCGGTCCGACGAGATTTGCCTGGTGCAGCCGGTGCAAGGCCATGTCCGGCGTGTCGTCCTCGTAGCCGAGCAGCGTCTGGTGCACTTCGACTTCCCCGACGCCGCGCGGCCGGATCTGGCGGATCGCCAGCGAGTTGCTGATCACGGCGAGCACCATGCCCGGAAATATCGAGGTGATGATCAGGTTGAGATTGTCGGTGCGCTCGCGCCGGAACCCGACCAGCCCCGGCTCGCGCAGGCGCAGATGATCGTTGCGGATATTGGCGCCGTTATAGGCGCTGCGCGCCGTCTCGTCGGTGTCGCTGTCGGCCTCGGCCCAGGTGATGTTGTGGCGATGGCGCGCATCCATGCGAACGCCGCCGACCTGGGTCGCGCGGTCGAGGCCGAACGTGACGAGAAATTCGTGCAGCAGGCTGGCGTGGTAATTGTCGCGGGTGTTCTCGGCATAGAGCTTCCAATTGGCGCGGATGCGCTGTCGCGTATAGCCGAGGACGCGCACGGGACGGTGCAATACGCGGCGCAGCTCGGCCAGGATCGGCTCGCCGAGATAGGTTTCGAGCGGCTCGGCGTCGGCGCAGAAAGTGCCGAACACCGCGCCGTTCGCGATCGCGACGCGCAGGGGCCTGAGCCCGTGCGCGCCCATGTCGAAATCGCGGTCGAGCCCGCCCTCGCCGCGCACGCCGCGGCGGAACGGGATCGCCGTCAGCTGTCCGTCGAGGGCATAGCACCACTGATGATAAATGCAGATGTGCTCGCTGGCGTTGCCGCAGAGTTCGCGCCGCACGAGTGCGCCGCGGTGGGCGCAGCGGTTGACAAACGCGCGGATCTCGCCGTCCCGGTCGCGGTTGACGATGACCGGCGTGTCGCCGACGTAAGCCGCGCGAAAGTCGCCGGGACGCGGGATCTCCGCTTCGAGCGCCAGGTAGTTCCACGCCGGCCCGCGAAAGATCCGCGCCTGCTCGCGATCGTAGAATTCCGGGTCGTGGTAGAGCCGGTAGGGCACCCGGCTGTAGTCGAGCGCCGGCCAGATCGTTGCGTCAATCATCGATCACCTCGTTGCGGCAGCGCTGCGGAGCAAGAGATAGCGCAACCGGGGAATTGCCGGAAGCCGGCTTGACCGGCCGGCGCGATCGGCAAATCCTCGGCACAACCGGGAAGGAGGGCAGGATGGAGATCGAGGCCGCGGTATTCCGCAAGGTGCACGAGGAGCTGACGATCGAGGCGGTTGACATCGACAAGCCGCTGGCGCGCGAGGTGCTGGTCCGCACGGTGGCGACCGGCGTCTGCCACAGCGATCTCCATGTCGTCGACGGACAGGGCCGCTTCCCGCTCGACCGGCCGATCGTGTTGGGGCACGAGGGTGCCGGCATCGTCGAGGCCGTCGGCGACGCGGTGACGAGCGTGCGCGTCGGCGACCATGTCGTCGCCTGCCTCTCGGGTTTTTGCGGCCAGTGCCGGGAGTGCCTGTCGGGACATCCCAATCTGTGCACCGGCGGCCTCGTCGCGCGGGCCGCGGGTGCGCCGCCGCGCCTGTCGCAACAGGGCGAGCCGGTGCGCCAGTTCATCAACATCTCGAGTTATGCCGAGAAGATGCTGCTGCACGAAAATTCGCTCGTGCGCATCGACCCCGACCTGCCGCTCGACCGCGCCGCGCTGGTCGGCTGCGGTGTGCTGACCGGGGTCGGCGCGGCCCTGCGCAGCTCGGGGCTGGAGGCCGGCCAGACCGTCGCGGTGTTCGGCTGCGGCGGCGTTGGCCTCGCGATCATCCAGGGTGCGCGGATCGGCGGTGCGCGCCGCATCATCGCCGTCGATCAGTTCGCGCAGAAGGAGGCGATGGCAAAGCGCGCCGGCGCCACCGATTTTGTCAATGCGAACGAGGAAGATCCGGTAAAGGCCGTGCGCGCCTTGACCGCCGGCGCCGGCGTCGATCACGCCTTCGAGGCGGTGGGCCTTGCGAAACTCTGCCGCCAGGCGATCGAATCGCTGGCGGTCCGCGGTACCGCGACGATCGTCGGCGTGCTGCCGCCCGACGCGACGATCGAGTTCCCGTGGATGGCGATCCGCCCGGAATGCAAGGTTCAAACCTCGCGCATGGGCGGCAATCGCTTCCGCTACGACATCCCGATGTATCTCGATTTTTACCGTCAGGGCCGGCTCGACCTCGACTTCATGGTCACCAAGCGCGGCCGCCTCGGCGACATCAACGAAGCGTTCCGCGCAATGAAAGCGGGCGAAGTCGCCCGCACCGTGCTGACCTTCGACTGAGTTCAGCGGCGGCGCCGGCCGCGCGGTGCGGCGAGCGTCGGCACGATGCCGGTCGGCGGCTCCCCCTCCGGCGGCAGCGCCGCCGCGAGCGCCGCCCGCTCTCTCTCCAGCGCCGCGAGCTGCGGCCCGAGCGCCGTCGCCTCTTCGAAGCGGAAGGCCGACATCGCGATGTCGTGGCGATAGCGCAGCCGCGCCAACTCGCGCTCGATCTCGTCGAGCCGGACGCGCCGCGCCGCAATGTCTGCCGGCATCCGAGTTGCAAACCTCTCCCGGTCACTCCCGCGAAGGCGGGGGTCCGGAGCAGCCGCGCATCCTTGCGGTTCCGGATTCCCGCTTGCGCGGGAATGACGGGTCGACTGACCGGTATCGATTACGCGTTGATCGATTGGAGTTCCTCAACGCGCAAGCCTTGCTCGATGCGCTTGACGAGTTCTTCCGGATCGAAGTCGAGGCCGACCGGGTTCTTGTCGCTCGCCGAGCGGCCGCGCATATAGGCCTGCCCCTCGCGCGCGTCGGCGAAATTATCGACCAAAAGTTCCACCTGGTTGCGGTCCGGGTCGTAGTAATACATCGACGTCGTAATGCCGTGATTGACGCAGCGGTGCGGCTTGATGCCGAGTGCCTTCAAATGCAGGTATTGGTCGGCCAGTTCGTCGAGGCCGTCCATTGTGAACGCGACATGGTGCAGCCCGACTTCGCCGCCGGCGCGCGCCGTCTTGCCCTCGGCCGGCGCCTTGTCGGAAAGCGGGCCGGGGTCGATGAACGCGACCCGATGATGCTCGTTGTCGTAGCTGATGAACGCGATCTGCTTGTTCTGATGCAATACCTCGGCGCCGAGCACGGTGCAGTACCACTTGATCATCTCGTCGCGGCGGTTGGTCTGCAGCACGAGATGCGACAGCTTTTTCGGTGACGGCATGCCTTCCTCCCACGTTGGGGTAATCCTCGTCGATCGGTGCACCGGGCGCGGCGATAAGTCAACAGGAATGCGCCGTGGGCACGCCGCCGGCGACCGCGGCGCCGCATCGCTGTAGGCAGCGCGCGCCGGGCGCCCTATGCTGCGCCGATCGTCCAGCCAAACCGAGGGGAGCCAACCAATGATCCACGTCGTCGCCATCATCACGGCGAAGCCCGGCAAGCGCGACGAGGTCCTCACCGCGTTCCGCGCCAACATGCCGGCCGTCCACGCCGAACAGGGCTGCATCGAGTACGGCCCGGCGACCGACGCCGACGGCGGCCCCGGCGCGAAATTCGGAGCGGACACGTTTGTCGTCATCGAAAAATGGGAGAGCCTTGATGCGCTGCGGGCGCACGGCGCCTCGCCGCACATGGCCGCCTACGCCGCGAAAACGCGCGACCTGTTGGCGAACCGCGAGATCCACGTGCTCACCCCGGCGGCATAAGCTTCCTTCTCCGCAAAGCCGGGAAGCGACGGCTATCCGGCAGCGACCGCTGCCGACCGTCGCGTCTTTGCGGTCAATCGATATGCAGGACGGCCTTGCCGGCAAAGTCGCGGTCGATCAGGCGGCGCGCGACCTCGCCGATGTCGCGCCATGGCGCCTCGACCGCGATCCGCGGCCGCAATCTGCCGTCGGCGATGAGTTCGGCGAGCAGCGCGAGGCCGATGCCGCCGCGCTCGACGCTCATCAATTCGTGGAACAAGGTCAGGCCATAGAGTTGGGCGCCGCCGGTGCCGAAAAAATCGCGGCTCTCAAAGGTCAGGCTCGGCGCGTCCGACACGCCCAGCGTGACGCAGGTGCCGTTCGGCTGCAGCATCGTCAATGCGGCGGCGAGGGCCGGCCCGCCCAGCGAGTCGACGACGAGCCAGAACGGTCCCAGCGGTTTTGCGGCGGCAAGATCGCGGCTGACAACGGCCTTTGCGCCGCATGCTTCGACCGTATCGCGATGTTCGGGCCGGCGCACCTGGCCCCACACCTGCGCGCCGGCCGCTGCCGCGAGTTGGCAGGCGAGATGCCCGACGCCGCCCGATGCGCCGTCGATCAGCACCTTGCGGCCGAGCAGCAGGCCGCCCCGGCGCAGCGCGTGCAGTGCCGTCAGACCGGCGACCGGCAGCGTCGCGGCCTGCGCGTCGCCGACCGCGGCCGGCAGGGCGGCGACCGCGTGGGTGCGGCAGTTGACCCGCTCGGCCCAGGCGCCCGACGGCAGGATGCCGACGACGCGCTCGCCCGGTTTCGGGCCGCTGCCGTCCTCCGCGGCGCGCTCGACGACGCCGGCAAAATCCCAGCCCGGACGCCAGCCGGGTTCAGCCATCTGCAGCGCACGGCGTGTCTCGCCGCGGTTCAGCGAGATCGCCGTGACGCGCACGGCGATCTCGTCCCGATCCGGGGCGCGCAGTTCGACCGGCCGTATCGCCAGCCGCCCCGGCGCGGCGTTATCGACGACAATCGCGCGGATCTGTTCCGGCATCGCTTACTCCTGCCGCCTCGGACGACGCATTATTGAGCGAGCGGCAATCGAATTCCATGTCGGCGTGAACGGCACGTCATCCCGCCGCAAGCGGGTCCGGATCGCCATCGGGAGCGACGCGCTCCGGCCCGCGCCGCCAGATCTTCGGATCGGGAGCCCCGGCCGGCAGCCGCAGGTCGGCGAAGCGGAAGCCGCTCACGTCATCGAGCCAGATGACCGGGCGCGCGTCGGGCGCCACGCTGCGGAAAGCGACGCGGCTCAGGTCGAGCCCTCTGACATGGCGGGCAAATAATCCCTGCGCTGGCAATGCGCCGAACATGTCGGTCTCCGGGTAAGCCGGCGCATCCTCCGGCGGCACGCCGGTAAAGTGTTTCAGGCCGCCGCCCGCCTGCAGCAGCGCGACATCGTGCAGCGCGACCTCGGCAATCGGGTGGCCGGGTATGCCGCTGACGATCGCCGGCGCATGGTTGGCCGGCGAATTGCTCGCCAGCCCGCTGACGGTGACGCCGCGCAGCGCGCCGACGGTGGTCCCGGCCGGCCCGCGCAGCCGCGCACCGAGCCGGAGAAAGATCGGTGCATTGCGGATGTCGCGCATCGTCACACCGCGAACGAGGACGTTTTCGAGCACGCCGCCATCGACCGTTTCGAAGGCCAGCCCGAGGCAGCGTTCCATCACGCAGTTCTCGACGGCGATGTTGCGGAAGCCGCCGTTCGACTCGGTCCCGAGCTTGATCCGCCCCATCATGCACTGGCGGCTGCTCACCTGCGCAGCCGAGCCGATGAAACGCTGGTGGTCGGCGTCGATGAATGTCCCGATTTGGTAGCCGCCGGTGACGTAGCAATCGCTGATCGAGACATCCTCGGTCGCGCGGGTGCGGCCGAGCGCATAGGAACTTTTCAGGCAGATGCTGTCGTCGTGCGGCGAATTGACCCGGCAATGCGCGATGCGGACGCGCCGGCAGCAGTCGATATCGATGCCGTCGCGGTTCGTGTCGACGGTCAGGTTGTCGATGACGAGGTCGTCCACCCCCGTTGCCAGCACCGCGAAATGGCCGCCGGCCAACACGGAAAAATCCCGCAGCCTCACATTCGTGCAGTTCTTGAGGGCGATGGCCTTGTTGCCGGCGCCCGGTGCCAAGGCCGATGGCGCGCCGTCGGCCGGCCGCACGTCGCGGCTGAGTCCTCGCCCCCAGATCAGTCCCGGCCCGAGGATCGCCACATCGTGCAGACCCTCGCCCCAGATCAGGCTGTTGTGGAAATGGCTGTGCCCGAAATCCTGGTAGGCGGCCCATGGGTTCGGTTCGGCGGCGTCATAGCCGCCGGCGGGCGCGGCCAGGATCGTCGCATCGCGTTCGAGATAGAGCGTGACGCCGCTCATCAGCCGGATCGAGTGGCAGGCATAGGTACCGCGGGAAAACCGCACGATGCCGCCGCCGGCCTGTGCCGCCGCCGCAATCGCGCGGTTGACGGCTGCGGTGTCGAGCGCGGTCCCGTCGCCGGCCGCGCCGAACATCCGCACGTCGATGAACCCGGCCGCATCGGCGAGGCAGCCGTAACCGATCGCTGCCGCTGCAAGCGCCAGAACCTGCCGGCGGCTGCGCTCTCTCACCGCTAACCGGCGTAAATCTGGATGCTGGCGGCGACCGAATCGGCGACATGCTCCTTCGAAATGACGCCCTTGGCGTCGCGCGCCCGCGGAATGCCGCTCTTGCCGACGACGACTGCCATGAAGGCGCCGCGTCGCCACATGCGGCGGATGACGTCGAATACGATGTCGCCCTCGCGGGCGATGACGAAGTTGCGGTTGGCGACTTCGCCCATTGTCGCGCCGGTGGCGGCGCCTTCGAGCCCGTGGTGCAGACTCGTGTTGATGCGCTGCGTGCCGATGATGCGGTCGCCCGAGGTGACGAGCACGTAGCGCATGCGCCCCTGGTTGTCGGGGCTGCCGAGAAACGCGTCGAAACTTGTCTGCGCCGGCACCAGCGCGAAATCGGTTGCCATCACGTCGCTCGCCCGCCGCACCAGGAACATGTTGGCGTGCAATGCCTTCGGCACGACATGGCCGCGGCGGAACAGCTTGATCGTATAGATGCTCTCGCGCGACAGCATGCGGCGGACGCCGACCGCGAACGCCACCGCGATGATCATCGGCAACACGATGTCATAATCCCGCGTCATCTCGAAGATCATTGCGACCGCTGTCATGACCGCGCCGGTCGCGCCGCCGACCGTCGCCCCCATGCCGACCAGCGCGAAACTGCGGATATCGATATGGGCCGGCAGCAGCGGGATCAGCAGCAGCAGGCCGGCAAAGGCGCCGCCGATCGTTGCCCCCATGTACAGCGACGGCGAAAAAATGCCGCCCGACGAACCGGAGCCGAGGCACAGCGCCGTCGCCGCCAACTCGGCCAGAAACAGCAGAAGCAGAAACCAGGGCAGCGTCGTCCGCTGAAACATGATCGACTGGATTGTCGAATACCCGACCCCCTGGACATAATAATGCCCAAAGAAATGAAACACCAGATAGATGATAATGCCGACCAGCAGCATGCCGAGCAGGTGACGGGCGTAGGTGTTGTGGAGGCGCTCGAAGGCGTCTTCGAAGAAATCCAGCACCCGGATGAAGGCAGTCGCCGCCAGACCGGCGACGACGCCGAGCAGGCCGTAAAGCACCAGCGTCAACGCCGCCTCGGCGTCGGCCGGCAGCGGCGCGATTGCCGGCACGATGAACGCCGGCGCGGAGCCGAAGAACAGGCGGTCGACGAACGTCGCCGTGCCGGTGGCGATCGCAACCGGCAGAAAGGTCGAGACGCCGACTTCCGGCATCATCAGTTCGATCGCGAACAGGACGCCGCCGATCGGCGTGTTGAACGCGGAGGCGATGCCGCCGCCGGCGCCGGCGGCGACGAGTGTGATGCGCTGGCCGGGGGTCATGCGGATGATCTGCCCGAGCGTCGAGCCGACCGCCGCGCCGATCTGGATCATCGGCCCCTCGCGCCCGACGGTTGCGCCGGTGCCGATCGCGACCGCCGACGCGACCGATTTGATGACCGCGACGACCGGCCGGATGCGGCCGGCATTGTAATAGATCGCGTCCATGACCTCGGGCGCGCCATGGCCGCGCGTCTCGGGCGCGAAATTGACCAGAAAGGTGACGATGACGGCGCCGCCGACCGGCACGAGGATGATCGCTGCGCCCCACGGGCTCGGCGGGGTGAACAGGTTGGCGTCATAGCGGAAATGGGCGAGGCCGAGGAACGCCAGGTTGTGCAGTAGGCCGATCAGGTAGCGGAAGAAAACCGCGCCGAGGCCGGTGGCGATGCCGACGCCGAAGGCCAGGATGCTGAGGATCACGAGGCCGATCGGCTGCGAATCACGGTCTTCCTGGCCGGCGGCATGCAGCGCGGCGCCGGCGGTCTCAGACTTGCTGGCGGGGGCGCCGGCTTTCACTGCGGCCGCTGGATCTCCTCGCGCGTGACGACCACCTCGCCCGAGGCACGCAGACGCACGAGGTTGACGGTGCCGGCGTGGTGCGGCGCGCCGGAATAATAGGCCGGCACGGCGCCATCGCCGACCCGCGCAGCGCGGTCCCAATGGCCGAGCGCGAGGTAATCGGCGCCGGTCGCGGCGATCATCTGGTCGCTGATCAGCCAGGATGGGCGCAGCGGGTTGGCCCAGGTCTCGGGCGGCTCATAATGGCCGTGTCCCATCGCGATCTGCCAGCGCGCCGCGCCGCGCGGCGGCGGGTCAGCAAGCGGCGCCATATCGTGGTAATCGCGGTGCGGGTTGCCCCACACGTCCAACCCGTGCTGCGGAAACGCGACGATCCGTTCATTGGTGATGCCGAGGATCGCGACGTTCTGGATTTCATCGAAGCGGCCGCGCAGCCAGATCGAATCCGCCGTCGCCGGGTCGTGGTTGCCGGGCAGGATCACGACCGGCAGGCGGCAATCGGCGAGCGCCTGGCCGGCGCGGTCGATCGTCGCCCCGGTCACCTGGTGGTTGTCGAACGTGTCGCCGGCCAGCAGCACGATGTCGGCGCCGAGCCGGCCCG
>Ga0335074_10010777_pt1 | contig 12784 bp, 11 predicted proteins | sample Lox_Sample_23_FD_206715 | JGI IMG/M metagenome (GOLD analysis project Ga0335074, IMG submission 206715) | Soil microbial communities from Loxahatchee National Wildlife Refuge, Florida, United States - Lox_Sample_2.3 | ecosystem: Environmental > Terrestrial > Soil > Wetlands | place: USA...
TCGTCGGCCACCGGCCTTGATGCTTACCTTGCAACTGGGTTGACGCCGTCTTGCACCGCAGGTCACGGCGCAGAGGGGTGGAGAGCGTGGCGGGCTCTCGCCCTGGGACGGGGGCTGGCGCCTGGCCTGCCCGCGCCAGAAACACCCAAGGTGTGCGCGTGATGTAACCGCTAAATAACCCTGAGTCAGTCGTGATCCTGCGCGCGATCGCCGGCTAAACCCGCCGGAGTGGGCCGCTGGGGACGGCGAAACCGGCCTAAATCGCTCGCCGGACCGGTGCGTCCCGGGTCCGCCTGGCCGATCCCGCATCCGTCGTCATTGGCCCACGCTACCCGGCCTGAGCTGGTCTTTCTTCCTGCCTGTCCCTCAATTGAGGTAGCTGGGGTCCCGCCAACTGGCGTACGCAAACCTCAATCGCTCGTACGGCGAATTCAGCCTGGCGTCTCTCTAGGCTCCTGCGAGTATGACCCCGTTTACGAGAATGCCCCCGTTTACACGTGTCATCGCACTACCTGCCGCATTGCTGGTGGTGGGCGGCGCTCTGGCCGTCCTGCTGTCCACCAGCTCCGAGGCGGCCACCACCCCGCTGTGCAAGTCACAGACCCTAGCCATCCAAGGCAGCTCCTACACAGTCGAGAACAACGAGTGGGGCTCAAGCGCTCCCGAGTGCATCACGGCCGACGGCGGCGGTTTCACCGTGGCCAACTCCTCGATCGCCAACTCCACCTACGGCGCGCCCGGTGGCTACACGGCCATGTACAAGGGCTGCCACTACGGCGTGTGCACCCGCGGCAGCGGCTTCCCCATCCAGGTCTCCGACATCCGCCCCGGCCGGGTCACCACGAGCTGGAGCACCGCTCAGCCCGGCGGCAGCAGCGACTATGACGTCGCCTACGACATCTGGTTCGACCAGACGCCCAACAGCAGCCAGCCCAACGGCACCGAGCTGATGATCTGGCTGAACCACCACGGCCCGGTACAGCCATTCGGCTCCAAGGTGGCCAGCAACGTCGGCATCGGCGGCCGCGGCTACGACGTGTGGTTCGGCAAGCAGGCCTGGAACACCGTCTCCTACACGATGACCAGCAGCACCACCTCGGTCAGCGGCCTGGACCTGGAGCCCCTGATCGCCGACGCGGTGAGCCGCGGCTACATCAGCCCGTCGTGGTACCTGGTCGACGTGGAGGCCGGCTTCGAGCTGTGGCAGGGTGGCACGGGCCTGGCGACCAAGACGTTCTCGGTCGACGTGGCCGGTGGCGCGCACGCGCCCGCCCTGGACCAGACCAGTCCATCCCCGGCCCCGTCCGCATCCCCGAGCCCGTCCTCATCGCCGGCTCCGTCCTCGTCGCCGGCTCCGTCCTCATCCCCAAGTCCGTCTCCATCCCCGAGTACGTCCCCATCCTCATCTCAGGCTCCGAACGCCAACATCTCCTTGCAGGCGATCTCGCCGAACTCCCCGACATCGGGAACCTCGACGAACGTGACGATCGACTTCAAGAACGTCGGCTCGACCATGGCCTCCGACCTGACCCTGGTCACCAAGATCCTCAACTCGGCCGGCGCCGTCGTGGGCTCCTACTCACAGACGGGCGAGAACCTCGCGCCACAATCGACACTGAACCTGTCTTACGCCTGGACGGCGGCCTCGCCTCCCGGTACGTACACGATCAGGGGACTCGTTCGGGACTCCTCCGGTAAAACACTCGAGCGGGCGACGGTCGGAACCGTCACGGTGAAGTAAGCCAAGCACCGATCACGCTGAACTGGGCAAGGCCGTGGCCTTGCCCAGTTCGGCGTATTAGGGCAGGTGCGGTTGGGTTGCGCGACGCGCTCCGCGGGGTCATGACCGTCCTTGACGACCCGGTGCAGCTCCGCGGGCCGGGCTGGGCCGCGCCGACTCAGCGCGTTCTTCCAGGGGCGGATAGCTGGCCGAGTAATCGCACGGATACCGAATGCAGCGTGATGCCAGGTCTTAGGCCTGGCCCCCGATGATTATCGGGCATGCCGCGAGCCCAGCCTTATGTTTCGGGCACGTCATTGATTACCGTAGCGCCAATAATGCTCCGCAAAATGTTATATGCTGTGTTACCGTATGGTGAAACTACACTTACGGAGACGGGCATGGCTCAGCGTATACAGGCTTACTTCATTGATGACATCGACGGCAGCGAGGCAGAGGGCACAGTCCGATTCGGGCTAGACGGCGCTGAATACGAGATTGACCTGAGCACTGCCCACGCCAAGGAGCTGCGGAACACCTTGGCGCGTTATATCCAAGCGGCCCGCCGGAGCGCCGGTGCCGGCTCGCGGCGCGCACGCCGCGAACGGAATGCTCCCGCCGACCGGCCCAACAGCACCGAGGTACGAAGCTGGGCCAGGGACCAGGGTATCGAGGTCAAAGACCGTGGCCGGATTCCCGCTGAGGTTGTCGCCAAATTCCGCACCGCGACCAGCAAGTAAGTAAGCCTCATCCCATCTGGCGGCAGGCCCTTGGCCTGCCGCCAGACTGGATCCCGGGGGCGGGCGTCAGGGTCTGGTGAGCGTGACCATCGCCCGATCGGGTTCCCCGTAGCCCCGGATCGAGGCGATGTTCGCGCAGTGGGCCGACGGGATCTTCCACGATCGAGGCCACCTGGGCGCACTCGCTGCGCGCCGCCCGGAGCGAACCGGGCAAGCCACTCGTCTCTGCACCCCGCGGCCACCGCACCCGTGGCGCTTCCCAGGTAATCCCACCAAACACACGGAAAACTGTAACGTGTTCTCATTCTGTGGCAAAGGTGGCAAGAAACCAGAGCCCAAACGTGGTTTCACATGTCGGCGATGAGCCTTTCCACTCGGTCGTCGACGCTGCGGAACGGGTCCTTGCACAGCACGGTGCGCTGGGCCTGGTCGTTCAGCTTGAGGTGCACCCAGTCCACGGTGAAGTCGCGGCGCTTTTCCTGCGCCCGGCGGATGAACTCGCCGCGCAGCCGGGCACGGGTCGTCTGCGGGGGCACCGACTTGGCTTCGAAGATGTCGATGTCCCGGGTCACCCGGTCCACCGCCGAGCGTTTCTGCAGCAGGTAGTACAGGCCGCGGTCGCGGGCCACGTCGTGGTAGGCGAGGTCGATCTGGGCCACCCGGGGCGCGGAGAGCGGGAGGTTGTGCCTGGCCCGGTAGCGCTCGATCAGCTGGAACTTGGTCACCCAGTCGATTTCCCGGTCGACCAGGTCGAGGCGGCCGGTCTCGACGGCTGTGAGCACCCGCTCCCACAGGTCGAGCACCCGCTTGGTGGTCGCGTCGCAGCCGTGCCGGCCGGCGAAGTCCGTGGCGCCGGCCAGGTACTCGCGCTGGATCTCCACCGCGCTGACCTCCCGCCCGCTGGCCAGCCGCACCTTCCGCCGGCCGGTCATGTCGTGGCTGACGTCCCTGATGGCCCGGATCGGGTTCTCCAGGGTCAGGTCCCGTATGTCCATGCCCGCCTCGATCATGCGCAGCACCAGGTCGGTCGCGCCGACCTTGAGCAGCAAGGTGGTCTCGCTCATGTTCGAGTCACCGACGATCACATGCAGCCGCCGGAACCGCTCGGCGTCGGCGTGCGGCTCGTCCCGGGTGTTGATGATCGGCCGCGACCGGGTGGTCGCCGACGAGACGCCCTCCCAGATGTGCTCGGCCCGCTGGCTGACGCAGTACACCGCACCCCGCGGGGTCTGCAGCACCTTGCCCGCCCCGCAGATCATCTGCCTGGTGACCAGGAACGGCGTCAGGACGTCCGTCATCCGCCCGAAGTCGCCGTGCCGGCTCACCAGGTAGTTCTCGTGGCAGCCGTAGGAGTTGCCCGCCGAGTCGGTGTTGTTCTTGAACAGGTAGATATCCCCCGTGATGCCTTCCTCGCCCAGCCTGAGGCCGGCGTCAACCAGCAGGCCCTCCAGGATCCGCTCCCCTGCCTTGTCGTGAGCGACCAGGTCGGTGATGCTGTCGCATTCGGGGGTGCAGTACTCCGGGTGGCTGCCGACGTCCAGGTACAGCCGTGACCCGTTCTTGAGGAACACGTTGCTGCTCCGGCCCCAGGACACCACGCGCCGGAACAGGTAGCGCGCCACCTCGTCCGGTGACAGCCGGCGCTGCCCGTGGAACGTGCAGGTGACGCCGTACTCGGTCTCGATCCCGAAAATCCGCCGGTCCACACGCCCAACCTACGTACCTTCGCCGGCCGGCGTCACGGCTCTAGCTGCAGCGGGAATCACCCGAGCCGTGTGACGCCAGGCCGCCGCGGGGGCGGCACACTGCGAAGACGGCATCAAAGGAGCAAGTCATGACACAAGGCTGGCCGACTGTTTCCTATGACCAGTGGGGTCCGACATGCGACACGCTGCATGCGCATACCCAGGTGCTGGGCAAGCTGGCGGTCGAGCTGGCCCCGCCCGAGGCGGAGCTGCAGCATGCGGCGCTGCGGCTCACCGCGCGGGGCTTCCAGACCGCGCCGCTGCCCGCGCCCGACGGCTCCGGGTCGCTGGTGGTAGCTCTTGACCTGCGCTCTCATGCGGCGGTGGTCGAATACAGCGGCGGCGGTGAAGGGGGAAGGGGAGGGGAGGTGGGTGGGGTGTGCCGCTGGCCCCGGACCGGCCGGTCGGCGACGTCACCCGGTAGGTGCTGGCCGCGGTGGCCAGGGTGGCCGGAGGCGTGCAGATCAACCCGGCGCCTGGCCCCGGCCGCAGCCAGCTGGGACCCGGCCCTGGGCGAGTACATCCTGGACTGGGACGACGTTGGCGCCGCCTCCGACCCGCTCGGCGCGGCGCTGGATTTCGCCCACTCCGCGTTCCGCCACGCCTGTCTGGTGGGCGGCTGGGACCCGGCGCTGCCCGCCAGCGCCGATGGCAGCCCGCCTCCCATCCGGTGATGGAGCCCCGCATCCGCCGTCAGGCGCTGTCTTGCATCCCGATGCGTTGGCCAGCCGTCCGGAGACGGGCCAGCGTCGCCCCGAACTGCCGCAGGGCCCGCTCCGGCAGCGCGTCGCCGAGCTGGCGCTGCAGCTCGTCATCGAAGGCCGCCCCCGCGTCGGCGAAGAGGCGCTGGCCCGCTGGAGTCAGCTCCAGCAGCGACGATCGGCGGTCGTCCGGGTTCGGCAGCCGCCGGCAGTAGCCGCTGGCTTCGATCCGGTCGACCAGCTTGCTCGTTCCGCCGGTCGTGATACCGAGCTCGTTCGCGATGTCATAGACGCGGCACCTCGGCAGCCTGGCCATCACGGACATGGGCTCGAAGTGCGTCAACGGCAAGCCGAACTCGCTCTTCAGCCGGGCCTCAACCGCGTTCCAGAGCTGAATCTCGAACCGGATGAGGTCATTGAATACTCGCCTCAGGTCAGACAAGACCGAGTGCACCTCCCGCGTCCGATCAAGCTTACTGGTTGCGGGCGCAACTTCCTGTTAGCCCGATTCTCCGGACGGCATCGGGTGGCTGTGGCCGTTCAGGTGACTCCGGGGTTGTCGCCGGACATAGCGGTCGCGCCGGGTGAGCTGAGGACAACGGGGGTGAGCCGCCGGTGCTCGTAGCGCAGGCTGAGCACGAGCAGGACGAGGCCGGCCACCACGCCGATGCCCACGGCACCCGGCAGCGGCACCTTGAAGGCCAGGTCGCAGAGCAGCGCGATGGTGGCGCCACCCAGCACGCAGTTGACCACGATGACCATGCTGGCCATCGTGAACAAGAACGCCCAGCGGCCGTATTGCACACCGTGATTGCCCGTCACCGAGTCGTCGGCTTCGAAGTAGGGCGGTGCCGAAGGAATCAGCGACGCGTAGTAGGCACGGATTCGCTCCATCCGGCGCTGCGAGATGATGTTGGCCACGCTGGTGTCGATCAGACGGACGATCGTAAACCAGCCGAGCACGTACACGGTCGGCAGCACGGTGAACGCCAGCGAGGCAAACGCCCTCGGCAGGGAGCTGGTGAACCCGAGCGCGACCAGCCCGCTGGCCAGTGCGGACAGGTAGATACTGACCCGGCTGCTGCTCTCGCTGATCGTCGAGCTCGCCGTCGACTGGAGCACGAAGTGCTCGGTCACCAGCGCACTCATGAACTCCGGCGGCGGTTTGTCGTCAGCCATCGCTGGTCACCGGACGGCGGGGCTGGGGGCAGGCCTCCGCACGCCGCAGCCCGGCTGAGTATGCTTCCATGGAAGTAATCTACAGGAACTACACTTCTGTAGAAAGGAAATGTGGCGCGGTGACAATGCCTGGGAGGTGACGTTCGTTGAGTGCCGATACGTCCGCCCCGGTCGCCGCGGTTCCGGGGCTGACCCGCAGCGACCCGCACGGTGCCGGCATCACCCGCGAGCGGGCTAGCGACGGCTTCCGCTACCGCGATCCCTCCGGCGCTCAGGTCACCAGCAGCCAGGAACTGCTGCGCATCGGCGGCCTCGGTATCCCGCCGGCCTGGAAGGACGTCTGGATCTCGCCGGACCCGCTCGGCCACATCCAGGCCACCGGGGTCGACGCCCGGGGCCGGACCCAGTACCGCTACCACCAGGTGTGGCGCGAGCAGCGCGACGCCCAGAAGTTCGCGCACATGCTCCGGTTCGCCGGCGCCCTGCCCGCGCTGCGGTCGGCCACCATGCACGATCTGGGTGGTCGCCACCTCGATCGTGACCGGGTAGCCGCCGCCGCGGTCCGGCTGATCGACCTCGGCCTGTTCCGGATCGGCGGGGAGAGGTACGCCGAACTAGACCATCACTACGGTGCGACCACGCTGCGCAAGGACGATGTCACGGTGGTTCGCGACGGCGTAACGTTCGACTACATCGCCAAGGAGGGCAAGCGCCGGACGATCACCATCACCGATGACGCCGTGCGGGCCGCTGTGCGCGCCCTGATCCGCAGCGACAACAGCCTCGGCCTGCTGTTCTGCTTCCAGGACGCCGGCACGTGGCGGCCGCTGCGCACCCACGAGGTGAGCGGCTACATCGCCACCCACGCTGGCGGACACTTCACCGCCAAGGAATTCCGCACCTGGAACGCTACGGTGCTGATGGCGTTGCTGCTGGCCAGCTCCGGCCCGGCCCCGACCGCGCGGAGCCGTAAAAGCGCGATCACGGCCGGCATCCGCGGTGTCGCGGACTGGCTGGGAGACACTCCGGCGGTGGCGCGCAGTTCCTACATCGACCCCCGTCTGATCAGCCGGTATGAGTCTGACGGGCAGCTATCCGACATCCCGAGACTGCCCGCCGTCCTGCCCGCCGCGGCCGAGGCCGAGGTCGCCGTGGCCGCGCTGCTCGCTGCCCAGGACTGACCCGTCCGGATTGTCGTGTGCGGCCTCAGTCCGCATTGACCAGGGCGAGCTTGCCCGGCGGATGCGGGCTGGTGAGCATGGTGAGCGCGGCCGGGGCGTCCGGAAAGCTGAACGTCTGGGCGATCGGCACGACCAGCGCGCCGTCCTGGGCCAGCTTCAGGATCCGGGTGCGCGCGCCGGCCCGGAACGGGCCGCTCTCCGGGTTCGAGGCGCCCACGAAGAGGTAGCCGTCGGCTTTCGCCCGCTGGGCGGCGGCGATCGTGACGATCCGCTTCCGGTCGTGCACCAGGGCCATAGAGACGTCGCCGGCCTCGTCACTGCCGACCGTGTCCAGGGCGGCCGCGACGCCCTCCGGGGCGGCGGCCCGGACCCGGTCCAGCAGCCCCGGCCCGTACTCCACGGGCGTCCCGCCGAAGCGCCGGACGAAGTCGAAGCTGGCCGGGCCGGCGGTGCCGATCACCCGGACACCGAGCTGGCGGGCCTGCTGGAGCACGCTGACCCCGACCGCCCCGGCGCCGCCGTGCAGCAGAACGGTCTCGCCCGGGTGCACCCCCGAGATGTGCAGCAGGTCGGCCGCGGTGGTCCCGACCAGCAGCAGGTTGGCCGCCTCCGGGAAGGTCAGCGTCGCGGGCTTGGCGAACACGCTGGACGCCGGGACCGTGATCGCGGTCGTGTACCCACCGGTGACCTGCGAAGCGACGACCTCGTCGCCGACCGACCCACCGCCGGAGGCGAACTGGGTATCCGGGCCGAGTGCGGTTACGACCCCGGCCACCTCGTACCCGATCGAGAGCGGCAGCAGCTTGCGGTCCTGGCCGGGTGCGATGTGCTTGGCATCGGCGGGATTCATCCCGGCGGCGCGCACGTCGATCCGGACGTGGCCGGGCCCGGGGTCGGGCACGTCGACGTCAATCAGGCGCAGCACCTCGGGGCCGCCGAAGTCCACGGCCACCCACTTGCGCGCCGTCATCATGCGCTGTCCTGCCCCGCATCCACGGCGCGCTTGGCCTTGGCCACGTTGGCCTTCAGCTCGGCCAGGGTCTGCCGGGTGACGAACGCGGCCTGGCCGGGATCCACCCGCCAGCTCTCGTCCAGGCCGCCCAGGTCCAGCGCGTCGAACCCGCACTCTTCGTAAAGCCGGGTGACGATGCCCTTGGCCGCCGGGTCGTCACCGGCCAGGGCCAGCGCCCGCCGCTTCGGGTCGCCCTTCGGGTGGCCGTCGCCCGACATGTCGGCCGCGTCCAGCATGGAGAAGGCCCGCACGACCTTGCTGGCGGGCAGGTGCGCCTGCAGGACCCCGGGTGCGGTGGTGATCCCCTTGTCGATCTCGGCGATGTGCCCGTCGCGCTGCGGGAAGTAGTTGATGGTGGCGATGACGACCTTCCCGGCCAGCGGCTCCACCGGCACCTGGCTGACGGTGGTGATGGGGATGGCCACGATCGCGAAGTCGCAGGCGGCGGCCGCCTCCTCAGGCGTGGCCGCCCGGGCATCCGGCCCAAGCTCAGCCACCAGGCTGGTCAGCGAGCCCGGGCCCTGGGAATTGCTGAGTACTACGTCGTAGCCGTGGGCAATCGTGGCCTTGGCCAGGTTGCTGCCCACGTGGCCGCTGCCGATGATCCCGATGGTGGTAATGGTCGCTCACTCCTCGCTGGCATGCCGGGGTCGCTGGGATGCCGGGACGCGACAGCCGTGCGCGGCCGGACCGGACCCACGCTAGCACTTTAGCTTCCATAGAATCTACTTTCGGAGAAGCACATGTCCTGGAAGCTGCCAGTGGAGCGAGGCGCCGGGACTCGTGTGTGACGCGTTTTCCCCGGCCCGCTCTCAGGACAGCAGCGCGTTCAGCCCGTCATGTTGAACCCGGCCAGCACCCTGGCCGGGCGCAGCCGGACCACGAGCGAACCCGGGCCGGCGTTGCGCTGGCCGAACTGCGCAGCGCGCTCGGCGCCCATGTACCGCGCGGCGATCGCGGTCGCGGTGCGGAGGAGTTCGGCGGGATCCTCGGACAGTTCGGCCTCACCCTGCACCTGGACGAAACCGTAGGGCGGCTCCTGCAGGTCCGTGCACAGTGCGGTCCGCGGGTCGCGCGCGAGCGCCCGGCCCTTGGCGGACTCCTTGCCGGTGTTGAAGACAACGCACCCGTCCTCGACGATGAACCACACCGGCGCCACCAGTGGCCTGCCATCGGCGGCCGTATAGCTGAGCTTGCCGGTCCGGGTGCCCTCGCTCAGGAAGGCACTCACCTCGGGATCTGTAATCGCAGCCACACTTTCAGCTAATCACGCCCCGGCAGACCGGACCCCGCCGGGTCTTCGACGCGTGGAGCGCCGCAGCCAGGAGCCTCAGTTCAGGCGCCTCAGTTCAGGCGCCTTCCGGAGTGAGATCGGACGGCACGAGCACGAAACCCTCGGCCGCTGCTGCCGTCCGCAAAGAACGGTCGAAGGCGGCGAATGCCGTGCAGCTTTCATCGACCCGGCGGACAGCGAGAGCACTGGACAACTGGACTGCGTCACAGGCCCGCAGGCCATGCGATGCATACAGCCTGGCAGCGCATGTGACCCGCGGGGCCGATGGGGCCAGTGATCCGTCCGCCGCCGGTACCGCCGTGGGTGAATGGACAGAAAAGCACACTATGGTGTGCTTTTCTGTCCATCCATCACTCCGGTCATGGTCCTGACTGTGACTGCTGTGACCGGTGAGCGCGATGAGGCCAGACACCTTCGCGGCCCTGGGGAAGGCAGGACCGTGCCATGATCAAATCAACGCGTTAATGATCTGCGAGCACTCATCAAGGAGACTGACTGTAACCGCAAAATCGGATATAACCACCGTGATCATGACTGAGCTGCTTGATAAGTGGCGATGATCAAGGGGACCGATGATCAAGGCGACTCTGTGCGGCCGGTCACGAGGTCGAGGTCGATGCACGCGGGATCGGCTGCCCGCCAGGCGATGTGCTGGTCCGGCCGGACCAGCAGGAACTCGTCTCGCCACGGGTAGCCGTCCGGCGGCTGGCAAACGGTAAGCGGGATACCACGCTCGCGGGCCCGGCCGGCCAGCTCTTCGCACTGGCCGGCCCGATGGCCCCTGACCGGGCCGACCAGCGTGAACCCGGTACCGAGCCGGTCGTAGAGGGACGAGCCATCCGCATTCCAGGCATGCGGCAGCCGCGCACCGGGGTCGGCGGCTGGGACGTAGCTGGTCGTGTCGGCGGACAGCTCACCCCCGGCGGACGGCTCGCCGGACCCCGACGGGTCGCGGCACCCCGACGGCTGGATGACCGGCGAGCCCGCGTAGGAGTAGCCCAATACCAGCCCGAGGCTGTGGAACTCTGGCCGCTTGGCGCGCTGGATGGCGGCCTCGTCGGCCGTCAGGTCGCCGGCCAGGCTGCGCATGTTGGACTCCGCGCTGGCCACCGTCTGCTCGACCACGCCGCGGCGCTCGGCGGAGTAGCTGGCCAGCAGTTCCGGCGGCGCCCAGCCCCGCAGGACCGCGGCGATCTTCCAGGCGATGTTGACCGCGTCGCCGACGCTGGTGTTGAACCCGTGCCCGCCCCACGGCGGGTTCACATGGGCGCTCTCGCCGACCAGGAACACGCGGCCCTGGCCGAAGCGGTCGGCGATCAGCATCCGGGCCGTCCACGGATCGGTGGCCAGCACCTCATGCTCGGCCGGCGCTCCGATGAGCCCGGTGATGAGCTCGGAGGCGTGGGCCGCGCCGTAGCCGGCCTCGACACCGGGCATGATCGCCCACCAGGTGCCGGCCAGGTCCAGCCGGCCGATCAGGCCGGTCGTCGGGCCGCCAACCACCCAGTACTGGACGGCGGGCCCGAGGTGGGTGTCGAGGCCCGGCGCGCGGAAGACGACGTTGAAGTTGGGCCGGGGATCGGACCGGCCGACGTATCGCGCGCCGATCTGATCCCGCACCACGCCGCCCGCGCCGTCGCATCCCAGCACGTAGGGTGCGTGCAGGAGGTACTCGGTGCCGTCTGGAGCGCGGACCGTGACCGTGACGCGGTCGTCTTCCTGGGCCAGCGCCGTCGCCGCGTGCCCGAACCGCAGGTCGACGCCGGGCCGCTCCGCGAGGTGGGCCCGCAGCACCTGCTCGACCACGGGCTGCGGCACCTGCTGGCCGGACTCGGCGAACCGGCTGTCGCGCTCGGTGGTCAGGCCGAAGGCACCGTCGAACTCGGTGATGCGCGGCCCGGACAGGGACCGGCAGAAGATGACCCGTTGTGACCAGGCAACCTTCAACGGCGCAGCGGCCCTGAGCTGCTCGGCCAGGCCCCACCGGCGCAGGTGCTCCATCGTCCTGATGCTGGTCGTCTTGGCCCGCGGCCGGCGGTGTGACACCTGCTGCCGCGGCTCGATGAGGACGCAGCCGATGCCGTGCAGGCTCAACTCGGCCGCCGCCGCCAGCCCCGAGGGGCCGCCCCCCGCGATCAGCACGTCGGCGCTCGCCGGGGCAGTCATGTCAGGCATGCCGGACCTCCCTCGGCACGGGTTATTAGCCTATTACCTCCCGGATACGGTCGTTTCCGCTGTCCATCTTGACCGCGTTTGCGCCCAGCGGTTACATGACAGCGGCGCGAAAAATCCGGCCATGCCGGACTGGCCCTGGCCACCGCGGTCACCGGCAACCGGCGGCCGGGTTCGACCGGGCTGCGGCTTTATGGGACTTCGGAGGCCCTAATGACCAGCAGGTTCTCGTTCCTGTCGGCGGTCACCGCCATCGCCTTGGCTCTCGTCGCAGGCCCGGCCCTCGCCTCACCCGCATCCGCGGCCGGCCCGCACACCGCACCCAGCGCGCACGCGCCGCACGCCGCAGCCAGCACGCACACCGCAGCCAGCACGCACACCGCAGCCAGCACGCACACCGCGGCCGGCGCGCACGCCGCGGCCCGTCCGCCCCGGGCATCGGCCGGCCCCCGGTCAACGGACGGCTCGCCGGGCCAGATGCCGATAGCCACGGGCGACCCGCGGCATCCCCGCCAGCCGCAACTGCCCGGCGTGTGCATCACGCTGAGCGCCGCGCTGTCGACCACCACCGGCACGTTCAGCAGCGCCGACGAGACGAGCCCGCCGGACACCAGCCGGATCCAGGCTGCGCTCGACCGCTGCGCCTACTCCGGCCTGGCCGTCGAACTCGCCGCCGGCCCCAGCGGCAACGCCTTCCTGAGCGGGCCGCTCACCATCGGCCCGCACGAGGTGCTGCTGGTCGACGACGGGGTGACGCTGTACGCATCGCTGAACCCGGCGGACTACCAGATCCCCAGCCAATACCCGACGAACACGTGCGGGACCGTCAGCGCGGCGGGTGGTGGGTGCTACCCGTTCATCACCTTCGCCGGATCCGGCTCGGGCCTGGAGGGTACGCGCGGCCCGGACGGCAGCCTCGGCGCGGTCGACGGGCGCGGGGAGGACACGCTGGTCGGCTCGACGCAAAGCTGGTGGGACATCGCCCAGACGGCCGCATCGGGTGGTGAGCAGAACAACCCGATCCTGGTCGAGGGCGACGG
>Ga0335074_10010778_pt1 | contig 12784 bp, 11 predicted proteins | sample Lox_Sample_23_FD_206715 | JGI IMG/M metagenome (GOLD analysis project Ga0335074, IMG submission 206715) | Soil microbial communities from Loxahatchee National Wildlife Refuge, Florida, United States - Lox_Sample_2.3 | ecosystem: Environmental > Terrestrial > Soil > Wetlands | place: USA...
GCCGGCCACGAACGTCGAGTTGGCGACATAGACGTCCGGTCCGGCGGCCCGCTTGCGATCCACCAGCCGCAGCCAGGCCGTACCGGCGGGCAGGAGCCGGCGGGTGACCCGCCCGATCGCCTCATCCTGGAGGAAGCCCGGGTCCCATGCGTAGCGCATCGGCGTGTGGCAGTAACAGACATGAGGGGTTCCTACCCCGACACGCACATTCTTGGCGCAGGCGTGATTGGAGGACACGACGAGATCGAAGCCGCTCAAGTCGAACGAGCGAAACGCTCCGTCCATCAGGGGAAGCAGGTGGCTGTAGCGCTGCTTGGCTCCCGGCACGCGATCGAGCAGCGAGGCGTGAACGGGCCGGCTCGTGATCAGCTCGGGCCAGGGGGCGGGATCGTAGATGGAGGTGAACAGCTCGGCCTGCGGCAGCAGCCGCAGGATCGCGTACACCACCTGCTCCGAGCCGCCGGGAATAGTCAGCCACTCGTGTACGACGGCCACGCGAGGGAACCGTTCCGCCAGTGTCGTGGTCATCTGTCCGAGATGATGGTAGGCCCTCCTACCCTTGCCCCGTGCGGATGCCACCGCCCAAGTGATGATCGACCTGCACACCCACGTCCTGCCCGGTGTCGACGACGGGCCCGACACCCTTAAGGAGTCGCTCGAGCTGTGCCGGGCGGCGCGAGAGGAGGGGACGCGCACGCTCGTGGCCACGCCCCACGTGAACGGGGAATATCCCAACGTGACTGCGGCCGTCGTCCAGGAGCAGGTCGCGCTCCTCAACCGCGCGCTGCGGGCGGAAAACATCGACCTGACCATCCGGACCGGGGCGGAGGTCGCGCTCTCGCGCGTGGGAGAGATGTCCGACGTCGAGCTCGACCTGCTGACACTGGGCGGGGGGCGGTACGTGCTGCTCGAGCTGCCGTGGACCTCGGCGCTCTCGGGCGCCGTCGCGGCCCTGCGAGCGTTCGCGGGTCGCGGCTACGAAATCGTCCTGGCACATCCGGAGCGATCGCCGATCGCCCAGCGCGACGTCGGCCTGGTGCGCCAGCTCGTGGAGTCCGGGGTCGTGTGTTGCCTGGACGCCGCCTCGCTCACGCCCCGGGCCGACCGGCGAACGCAGACCGCCGCTTGGGAGCTACTCACGGAGGGTCTGGTGCATGCGATCGCTTCAGACAGCCACGACGCGGTGCGGCGACCACCGAAGTTGGTCTCCGTCCTGCACGAGGCTGGCCTGACCGCGGCCCAGATCGACTACTTCGCGTCGGCGGCGCCCCAGGCGATCCTCAACGGCCAGGCGGTGGCGCCTCCGCCCGAGGTGAAGGACCGCCGCCCGCGCCGGCGGTTCCGTCGGCCGTGGTGAGCGTGGATTCAAGGTCGCGGCCCGGGAGCAGTGCGCGGACGTAGACCTCCTCGGTCTGCTGCGCGATCCGATCCCAGTCGAAGGTCTGCTCGGCCCATTGCCGGCCCTGTTCCCCCCGGCGCCTCAGCTCGGCGCGACCAAGCCCCCCGGCCTCGCGGAGCACCTCGGCCAGCGCCTGCGGGGACGCGTCGCGGCAGATCCATCCGGTCACGCCCGCGATCACCGCTTCGGTCAGCCCGCCCACGGGGTAGGCCACGACCGGCCGTCCGAACCCGTAGGCCAGGTGCAGCACGCCGCTCTGGCTGGCCTGCCGGTATGGAAGCGCGACGAGGTCGGCCGCGGCGAACAGCCGGCCCACCCGCTCGATCGGTTGGAATCCCTCCCGCACGGTGACGCGCTCCTCCAGCGGCGGCGCCGCGATGCGGCCCGCCACGCCGTCCAGGCCGCCGTGGTCCTCGCCGGCGATCAAGACATGCCACTCGGGAGCGTTCGCGGCCGCCTCGAGTATGTCGGCCAGCCCCTTGTCGGGCCTCAGAACGCCGAACATCAGGACGACCGGCGCCTCCGCCGGCAGCCCGAGCTCGGTACGGGCCTGCGCCGGGTCGACGGACGCTGCCCGGTCGGCCACGGCGCCGTAGTGGCCATGGGCAATGACCACCGGCACCCGGCTCACCCGGGGGCGATCCGCCTCGGTGTGCACGATCGTCTGGCGCGAGAGGGCCGGCATCAGCTGGGGGCTGTCGAGCAGTCCCGGGGCGCGCTCAAACGTGTTGTGGGCCGTGTACACCAGGGGCACGCCCGAAGCCCGAAGCAGCAGCATCGCGACCAGCCCGAGCGGCCGGGCCTCCCAGCCCTGGATGTGCGTGACGGCATGGCGCCGCGCCAGGACGCGCAGCGAGGGCAGCGAGGCCAGGAACCACAACCCGTTGGCGAACCGCCCGAGACCGGCGCGACGGACCAGTCGGGCGGCCGGCGAATGCCCCCGGACATAGCCGAACACCGTCTCGACACGGACGCCGGACGAGGGCCGGTAGAGGTGATCGTCGGCGGTGGCGATGGTGACCGGGACGCCACGAGCGGACAGGCCCGCCGCCAGCAGCCCGGTGTAGTCGGCCACGCCTCCGCGTCCGCCCTGCTCGACGATCAGCACTCCCCGGCGCCGGAGATCGTGCGACGCGCGAGCCACGCCTCGATCGTCGGCCGTCACGGCAGTGGATACCCTTGTTGACGATGAGCCGCGCCGTGATCCTCGCCGGCGGGCTGGGGACTCGGCTTCGTCCGTACACAACCGTCCTGCCCAAGCCGCTGATGCCGGTCGGAGACCGGCCGATCCTCGACATCGTGGTCCGGCAGCTCGCGCGGGCCGGGTTCGATCGGATCACGATCGCCACGGGGTACCTTGGCGAGCTGATCGAGGCGTTTTTCGGGGACGGGTCGCGCCACGATATCCCGATCGACTACTTTCGGGAGGATGAGCCCCTCGGCACCGTCGGCGCCCTCAGTCTGATCGACGGCCTCGAACACGATTTCCTCGTCATGAACGGTGACATTCTGACCGACATGGACTATTCGGCTCTCCTGGAAGGTCACCGGGAAGGCGGCCAGGCGGCGACGATCGCCGCCCACCGTCGCGACGTCCAGGTGTCGCTCGGGGTGATGCGCTTCGGGCAGAACGCGGATACCACGCTCGTGACCGACTATGTCGAGAAGCCGATCCTGTCCTACGTGGTGTCGATGGGGGTCTACTGCTTCTCGCCACGCGTGCGGGAACACATCCCGACCGGCCAGCGCCTGGACTTCCCCGACCTGATTCTGCGCCTGATCGCGTCGGGCGAGACCGTGCGCGCGTGGCCCTCCGAGGATCACTGGCTGGACATCGGGCGCCCCGACGATTACGAGCAGGCGCAGGACCAGTTCAATCAGCTGCGTGACCGGTTCCTACCGGACGCATAGCATCCGGCCGCTGTGAAGGTACTCATCGTCGACGAGGGCCTCGACAGGGCGTCGGTGGCCGCCGCGCGGGCCTTGGCCGCGGCCGGGTGGACGGTGGGAGCGGGCTCGGCGACTCCGAGCCTGGCGGCGCGCTCGAGCTCGACCTCCGCCTGGCACCGGATCGCGTATACCGACCAGGACGACGACGCATTCGTGGCCGAGATAGACCGCGTCGCGCGAGAACACGGCTATGAGACCGTTCTGCCCGGATGGGAGCGCGCCGTCGTGGCGCTGTCGGCTCGACGCGAGCGCCTCTCGTTCCCGCTCGGCTACGGCCGGCATGAGGGCATCCTGCAAGCGACCGATAAGTGGCGGCTGCGCTCGATCGCGCAGGAAGCGGGGCTGGCGGTGCCACGCACGGTCCTCGCGACGGCGGCGGGACTCGAGCAGCTACACGGGGACGTGGTCGTCAAGCCCGCCTCCCAGTGCACGGCGCGCGTCAACGCCGGGACCTTCACGGATCGCCAGAAGGCGCTCGAGCACGCTCACTTGATCGAGCGCCAGGGCGGCCAGGCGATCGCGCAAGAGTGGCTCCAGGGCCGCCTCGACGCCGTGTCGCTGGTGGCGGGTCCGGACGGGATCGTGTCGATCGCCCAGCAAGTGGCCGAGCATTGCTGGCCACGACCCGTCGGCGTCACCGCGCGCGGTCTCACGGTCCCCGTCGACCCGGACCTGCGCGCGGCGATCGAGCGCCTGCTCCAGGCGCTGGGCTGGTGCGGGCTGGCCCAGCTCCAGTTCCTGACCAGCGACGACGGGCAGTCCCGTTTGATCGACTTCAATCCACGTTTCTACGGGTCGCTCCCGCTCGCGGTGAGTGCGGGGGCCAACCACCCGGACACCTGGGCGCGACTGGCCACCGGCCGCCCGGTCGCCGCCTCGGAGGGACGTCCCGGTGTGCGTTACCAGTGGTTCAGCCGCGATCTCAGGGCTAGCCTGGCGGACGAGAACCGGCTGGGGGAGACCGCGAGGTGCCTCGCGACCTGGCCGCTCGCGGCCCACACGCTGTGGAGCTGGCGCGAACCGGCGCTCGCCCCGGTGTTCCTACTCGAGCAGGCCCGGCGCGCCGTCGGGCGGCGGATCGCGCGTACCGGCCCCGACGCGAGCGCGAGCGCGCGCCTGCACGGGGCGAGCCCGACCCCGGCTTTGAACCGGGCGCTCCGGACGCGGCGGATCCCGACCTGGCCCGAGCGTGCCGGACAGCGCCTGGCGATGAAGCGGGGAGCCCTCGACTGGAATGCGCAGTGGCTGGCGCCGCTTCAGGCCGCCCGCCGCAGCGCGCTCGGGCCGGCCGCGGACGGGCCGCCGAAACTGCTCGTGCGGGTCGACGAGTTCCCCTACTACTCGGGCTACGACAATCCCAAGTTCGGCTACGACGCGTCGTCGCGCTTTCACTCGGTGATGGCCGAGGCCGGAGTTCCGTATCTGATCGCGGTGGTACCGCAGTGGACCCACCAGGCGCTTGCACCCGAGTCAAGCGGCGGCCGGCCGCTGGACGACCGCGACCGGGAGTTGATCGAGCGGATGCGCTCGGACGGGGTCGCGTTCGCCCAGCACGGGGCGACGCACCGGACTCGCTTCGCGAATCCGCGCCGCCACTCGGAGCTCTCCGGGCTCGACGACGCGGCGCTCGCGAGCCTGCTCGACGGCGGCCGGCGCCGCCTGGAACAGGTGGGGTTGAACCCTCGCGTCCTCGTGCCCCCGTTTAATCGGTTCGACTCCTCCCAGTGGGAAGTGCTGGCCTCGCGTTACGACGTGATCACCGGCGGACCCGAGAGCGTCCTGAACATGGGCTTTCACGGCGGCCCGCAATGGCGAGGCGCAGCCGTGTACCTCCCGTGTTACGAGCCGCTGTACGCGCGGGCCGAGGTGGTGCTCGGAGCGGTCGAGCGCGTGATCGAACGGGACGCCGGCACGTGGGTTCCGGTGGTGCTCCACATGGGGTGGGAGGTCGACGACGATTTCGCCGCGCTGAGGCGGCTGGCGGAGCGCATCAAACCGTACGCCGCGCCGTGGAGCGAGTTCCTGCAGGCAGTTGACGCGAGCCGCAGCGAGTGACCCGGAGGGTGGAGCGCGTGGTCGTCGGCATCGCCCGCCGGCTCGAACGGCCCGCCGGGAGGGTGCTTGCGCACCGGTGGCTCCGGGCCCGGCTCCACCGCCGCGCGCTACGCGCCTGGCGTGGCAGCGACGCGCCGCTGATCGCGTGCTACGGGAACATCAACCGCAGCGCCTTCGCGGCCGCGCTCGCCCGCAGTCGTGGCCGGCCCGGGGCCCGGGGCGGCGGTTTCTACCGCGAAGTGGGACGACCCGCCCCGGATGCGATGATCGCCTGCGCCGCGACCCACGGAGTCGACCTCGCCGATCATCGGTCGCGGCGCCTGACGCGCGACGATCTGGCCGCCGCGCCCGCCATCTTCGTGTTCGACCTGGAGAACGTCGCGCTGGTCGCGGTGGACAATCCCCGCGCGCTCGCCCGGACCCACCTGCTCGGCTCGCTCGACGGCGAGCCCCAGGTGCTGATCGGCGATCCCCACGGCCGACCGACACCCGTCCTCGAGCAGACCGTGGCGCGGATCGCGAGGGCGGTCGATCACGCCGAGGCGGCCCGGTGAGCGACAACACGCTCGCAGGACGCGACGTGGTTTGCGTCGGCTTCAACGACTGGGACAACGAGGTCTGGACCAACCAGCATCATCTGATGTCGCGGCTGGCGCAGACGGGCAGCCGCGTCGTGTTCATCGAGTCCCTCGGTCTGCGCCGCCCGGCGCTCGGCTCCGGCCGCGACCTGCGGCGGATCGCGCGACGGCTGCGACGGGGGCTCGCCCCACCGCGCCGCGCGGCCGGCGGGGTCACGGTGCTGGCGCCGCTGGTCCTGCCGGTCCATTCGAACGCGGCGGTCCGCGCCTTCAACGCCGGGGTCCTGCGCATGACCGTCCGTCTGGCGGTGCGGCGCATGCGGCTGCGGGCGCCCGTGTTGTGGGCCTACGTGCCGCAGGCCGAGGCGCTCCTGAGCGCGCTCGAGCCCGGACTCGTCGTCTACCACTGCGTCGATGACATCGCCGCCCAGGACGGCGTCGACGAGGCAAGCTTCGCCGCGGCCGAGCGGCGCTTCGCGGCGCGCGCCGATCTGGTCATCGCGAGTTCACCGGCGTTGACTGAGCGCATGCGGACGATCTCGACCCATGTCCTCTACGCCCCCAATGTCGCCGACACCGAGCACTTCGCGACCGCACTGGATCCGGGACCCCTCGACTCCGCGCTGTCCGCGCTGCCGGAGCCGAGGATCGTATTCGTGGGAGCGGTCGTGGCCAAGAAGCTCGACCTCGACCTGATCGGCGCGCTCGCCGCCGCCCGACCCGAGTGGACCTTCGCGCTCGTGGGGCCGGTCGGACTGGGGGACCCTGACACCGACCTGTCCGTGCTGGCGGCCAGGCCCAATGTCCGGCTGCTCGGTGCCCGCCCGCACGGCGCCCTGCCCTCCGTGCTGCGCGGTGCCGCGGTCGGGATCATTCCGTATCGACGCTCGCGCTTGACCGAGAGCATCTTCCCGATGAAGGTGTACGAGTACCTCGCCGCCGGACTCCCGGTGGTCGCGACCGGCGTGCCCGCGGTGGCGGAGGTCGACGGCGTCGAGCTGGTCGAGGGCGCCCCGGCCACGCTGGCCGCGATCGAGCGGGCGCTGGGTGAAGATTCGCCCGAACTCCGGCGCCGGCGCAGCGAAGCGGCCCGCCGGCACTCGTGGAAGACCCGGCTGGAAGAGATCGGCGCCGCCCTGCCCGGATGAACGACCTGCTCGTGACGTCGATCACGCCGACGCTCCAGAGCGGCACCGGCCTGCGGACCTACGGCGTCACCGCGGCGCTGGCCCGCCACCATGCCGTCGAGGTCGCCTACGTCGTGTGGGGCGGGGGTCACCCCGCGGACGGGTACGGGCGACTCGGAGAGGTGACGCTGCGCCCGCTCCACGCGTCCCGCGGCCCGCGGCGAGGAGCCGAATACCTGCGGGCGCGCGCCCGAGGCGCGACACCGCGCCTGGCACGGGGAGCGTCGGCCGAGCTTACGCTCGCCGGGCGCACGGCGCCCCCCGACGTGCGCGTGATCGCCGACGGGCCGGTCGTAGCGGCGGCGCTCCTGCCCCTGGCGCGCAAACGTGAGGTCGTCTATCTGGCGCATAACCTGGAATCGAGCGGCTTTCGAGGGACGGCCAAGGTGTCCGGGCTCGGGCAGTTCGAGCGCCGCGTCCTGCGGACCTTCTCCGAGGCCTGGATGGCCACACGGGCCGACGAGCAAGGCGCTCGCGCGCTCGCGGGCGAGCACATCGCCACGCGCTACGTCCCGAATGTGCTCGACACGGCGGCGATCCGGCCGGTGATGCCAGCCGGAGCCAGGCGGCTGCTGTTCGTCGGCGACTTCAGCTACGCGCCCAACCGGGAAGCCTTCGGCTTTCTGGCCGACGGCGTCCTACCCGCGGTGTGGCGGCGGATGCCCGACGTGCGGCTGACCGCGATCGGCCGCGGCCTCCCGGAGGCCTCGCGTGACTCCAGGATCGAGACGCCGGGCTTCGTCGAGGACCTCGCCGACGCCTATCGCGCGTCCGACATCGCGCTGGTTCCGTTGCTGCGTGGGGGAGGGTCGCCACTCAAGTTCATCGAGGGTCTCGCCTACGGGCTGCCGATCGTGGCCACGGCGCACGCCGCCCGCCTGATCGAGGATGGCGTGCCGAACCGCGATTTCGTGGCCGCCGACGGGGTCGCCGAGTTTGCCCAGGCGATCGAGGCGCTGCTGGCCGACCCAAGTCGTGCGGCGGCGATCGGGGCGGCCGGCCGCGCGCTCGCGGTGCGGGGCTATTCGGTCGACGCCCTGGCTAGGCTCCTGGTATGAGCGAGGCGTCGCCCCTCAAGATCGTGAGCGCGATGACCACGAACTCTGCCGGCGGGGCCGAGTTCGCGGCCGTCGAGATGCTGGCTGCGCTCGCGGAGCGCGGTCACGAGGTGGTGATGCTCACCGACCTCTCGGGGATCGCGGCCAACGGAACGGTCCCGATCGTGCCGGTGGCCATCGGCCCGAAGCTGTCGACGCGGAGCTGGCGGCACCTGCTGACCAACTGGCTGGGTTACGTATGGCGGTTCCGGCGAGCGCTCGAGCGCCAATCGCCCTACGACGTGCTGATCGTGCACTACAAGAAAGAGCAACTGATGATCCCCTGGCTCCCGCGCCGGCTGCGCCCCCGGGTGGCGTGGGCCGAATGGGGGCCGGTTCCGTATCAGTTCCGTCGCGGGCTGCCCCGCCGGGCTTATCTGCACGCGAGCCGTCAGGCCAAGGTCGTGATGGCCGTGTCGGCGGGCACCAAGTCCTCGGTCGAATCGGTGGGCGTGCCGGCCAGCAAGGTCGTACTCGTTCCTAATGTCGTCAACGCGGACGCGATTCGCTTCACCGAGGAGGGCCGCGAAGCGATCCGCGAGCGTCTCGGCATCCCGCCCGACGCGTTCGTGGTGGGATGCGTGTCGCGTTTTCATCCCAAGAAGCGAAACGACGTCGTCATCGACGCCGTCCTCGCGCTCGATGACCCGCGGGTCCAGCTGATCATGGCCGGGGACGGGGAGACCGAGGCTGCGTTGCGCGCGCAGGCCGCTCCGCTCGGCGAGCGCGCTCACTTCCTGCCGATGCCCACGGGCGAACTGGCGGACGTCATGAGCGCTCTCGACGTCAGCGTATTTTGCCCCTCCCCGACGGAGGGAGCCCCGCGGGCCACGATTGTCGGCATGCTTGCCGAGCGGCCGTGCCTGGCCAGCGGTGCCGAGGGCGTAGCCGACCTGATCGCGCCGGAGTTCGGCGCGATCGCGCAACCCGACCACGACCCGCGCGCCCTCGCAGCGCTCCTGCGCAGGTATCTGGACGATCCTTCCCTCGGGCCGCGCCAGGGACGCGCGGCGCGCGCGTGGGCTGAGCGCCAATACGCCGGCCCGATCGTCGCGGCACAGATCGAGCATCTGTTGTCGGGAGAGCGCTGAGCGCGTTCTTGCAAAAGCTCCGACCGGCCAAGATCCGCAGCGCGTTGCGCCGGCGGTGGTTCGAGTGGCGGTTGGCGCGGCTGCCGATCGAGCCCGGAACGCCGACCGTTGAGCTCGGTACGCCGTATGGCGGGTGGAGGATCCCTGAGGGGGTGCTGGGTGAAGGAGACATCTGCTACTGCATCGGCGCCGGTGGGGACGTCAGCTTCGACATCGAGTTGGTGCATCGCTACGGCGCCACCGTGCGCGCCGTCGATCCAGTACAGGCCTACGAGGACGGCGCGTTGAAGGAGGCTGCCGGCGATCCACGCTTCAGCTTCCGCGTCGTCGCCCTCGCGCTCCGCGATGGACCGATCAGGATGCAGCCCCATCACGAGCGTTCCAGCGGGTCGCTGTCGGCCGCCGGTCTCTACGAGACACAGGAGTGGGCCGAGGTGCCCGGACTCACGCTCACCACGCTGATGCGGGAGTTCGGCGACGATCACATCAACCTGCTGAAGCTCGACCTCGAGGGGCTCGAGTACGAGCTCGTACCCACGCTCGACCTCGTCGCGCTCGGCGTGCGCGTGTTCGCGTTGCAGCTTCACCATGTCGGCTCGGTCGCCCAGGCCATGCGGTTGATCGAGCACCTGCGGTCGCAGGGGTTCAGCCCGGTGGCGCAGCGGCCGACGGTGAAGCTGACGTTTGCCCGCCCGGCACCTGTTGAACGATGAACGACTGGCCGGCGAAGTGGAACTGACGCCAGGGCGTCAGCATCACCCCCGGATTGTGCTCCAGCCATTCCGCGCACGCGCGCATCTCCCCGTGCCCGGGTGAAGCCCTGAACGTGAACCAGTCGTCGAAGATCAGCACCGAGCCGGGAGCGAGACGCGCAGTCAGGTAATCGAGCACCGGCACGGTGGAGGCGTACAGGTCACAGTCGATCCACGCGACGGCAACTTCCTCGAGCCCGATGCGCTCCGGGTGTAGCAGGGTCTGCTCGAATCTCCCCTCGATGATTCTGGCCGCGCTCGACGGCATGCGTGCGCGGCGGAGCCGGGCCTCGAACTCGGCACGGCTATGCCTGAACTGACCGGCCGTGAAGGGGCCGCCCTGATCGCCGGCGTCAAGCTCGGGCAAACCTTCGAAGGAGTCGAAGGCGAAGAAGCGCCGTGGCACGGCGTACTTGGCGGCAACGCGCCAGGCCTCGATGAATGTCCGGCCCATCCAGACGCCGAACTCGGCGTAGTCGCCGGCAACCCCCTCGGACTCAACGTACTTGAAGGCAAGCGACAGCATCCGCGTCTGCTCGGAGTACAGCGACAGCTCGGCGTTGCGGTTGAGGAGCAGCGTCAGCGGCTTCAGGCCGGCACCCAGCCGTGACGCTGCGAGCGTGTCGAGTGCCTCGTCGATGGTGACTGGAAGCCGCTTTCGCATCATTCGAATCGCTCAGGTGACAGGCTCGCGCCGGAGGAACCCCAGGACCTCGGACCACCTGAGCGCGCCCAGGGCGAACAGCAACCCGACGTACAGCGCGGCCCCGAGCGCGACGAGTGCCCCCAGCGGGAGACCGCCGGAGTGAGCGAGGGCGACCGCCCCTCCCATCGCCGCGGCCGCGACGAGCACGCGGATCATGCGCGACCAGTCCGGTCGCATGTCAAGCGCCATCAGCACCCGGCGCATGATCAAGGACATCACGGTGAATTCCGTGACGAGCGTTACCCATGCGGCCGCCTGGAAGCCAAACGGGGGAATCAGAATCACATTGAGCACCGCGTTGACTATGAGCCCAACCGTGGCGTAGGCGAGATATCGGTGCTGGAGTTTGAGAATGACCACCATGTTCCCCGCCAGATACCCAAACGAGATCGACACGAACGCGCCCATCAGCACCGGCAGCGCGCTCCCCGCGGGTGCGAACGCGGCGCCAAACAGGAGGACCATGATCTGTCTGCCCGCGACCACGGTGAACGCCACCGCGCCGAGCGAGCCGATCGACAGATAGTCCGCGGAGGTTTGCAGCAGGCGTCGCACGCGGGCCAGATTGGCGGGATAGACCGAGGCGATCAGGGGGAACAGCGTGGCCATCACCGAGCCGGGCACGAACTGCGCCTGGTCCAGGATGCGGTAGGCGGCGGCATACAGGCCGGCTTGACGGCTGCCGGCGAAGGTGAGCACCAGCACCTGGTCCAGGCGCACGTAAGCGGTGACGATGATGCCGGCCGCGCCGAGGACCGCGCCGATCCGCAGCATCGGCTCCCAGAATGCGCGACTGCCAACCAGCCGAACGGATGTGATCCTGAGCACAAGGACGATCGTCACGGCCGTACTGACCAGATTCGAGACGAGGAAGGCCACGGCGAAGGCCCGGATGTCCGAGGTGTAAGCGGCGACGATCGCCGCGCCGCCCGTCCACAGGACGCTCTGGATCGTCAGCACGAGCATCGACAAGTCGTTGCGGACCCGCACCTGAAAGGCCGCCGACAGCGAGCCGGCAGCCCCGACGAAGGCCGTCGACGCGATCACGACGCCGGCGACAGCCGCATGCCGGTTCGGCGCGATCGCGAGCATCGCCACGAGTTGCAGCAGGCAGATCGGGACGCTGAGCAGCAGGCGCAGGCCGAGCAATGCGCCGAGCCACTGCGGTTCGGACGCGGGATTACTCGCGGCGCGGCTCACCGCCACCTGGGTGAGACCGAGGTCGCCGAAGCTGGCGGCGATCTGAGAGATCGCGAACAGTGCCGACCACTGTCCGAACCCGCGCACGCCCAGCCCGCGCACGACGATCAGCGTCACCACGACGCCCAGCATCAGGTTGCAGGCGCGCGCGACGACCTGGATCCCGATGTCGCCGACGATGCGGCGCCGGCCGATGCTCAGTGGCGCCGGTGCACGGTCTTGCTCTTGAGTGACGGTTCCCGGGGGCGGCGCCTCTGCGGACACCGTGGGATGGTAAACGCAGGCCGTGAACCGCCCCGAGACGCGAAGAGCTGACGGTTTCCGACCCTACAATCAACCGCCATGCCGATGCCGTTGAGAGCCCGCGCGCGAGAGGGCGGCCCGCGGGAGGTGCTTCTTTCGGCGCCTGTCACCGGAGCGCTCGCCGCCGTCCTGGCGGCGGTCTTCGCGATCGTCCTGTACAAGGTCGGAAACCCCCAGCATCAGCTCAAGGTCGGCCTGGGAGTAGTGGCGGCCATCGTGGTGGTGCTGGCCGCGACGCGGCCGGTGTTCGCGCTCGGGCTCGTCTTCGGGTTGCTGCCGTTCGAGTACCGCGTGTACGGGATCGGCACGGACGAAGCGTTGATCTTCACCGTCGGCCTCGTGCTGGCCCATCGGATCCAGCGGCGGCGTCTGCCCATGTGGATCTTCCTGGCCGGGGCGGCGCTGGTGGTGGGGAGCGCGCTGTCCGCCCTGAATGCGCAGTCCGCCGGATCGGCGTTATGGGGCG
>Ga0335074_10010779_pt1 | contig 12783 bp, 8 predicted proteins | sample Lox_Sample_23_FD_206715 | JGI IMG/M metagenome (GOLD analysis project Ga0335074, IMG submission 206715) | Soil microbial communities from Loxahatchee National Wildlife Refuge, Florida, United States - Lox_Sample_2.3 | ecosystem: Environmental > Terrestrial > Soil > Wetlands | place: USA: Florida...
CGTGCCCCCGCGACCGCCGCCAGGGCGACCCCGCCTACAAGCCCCAAGAGCAAGACGATTGCGAGGTAGCCGCCGAGCCTCTGGCGGAAGGTGACGCGGAACCTGTACCACGCCGGAGCGAGCACCAGTCTTGCCGTCACCTATCCGGCCCCCGAGAGGTCAACCTGCGGGGCCGCTTCTCAGCCCCGGGCGCGCGCACGCCTCAGCGTCCCCCAACGGGCGTCCTGCAGCCAAGAGTGTGAGCAGGTCAAGGAGGCCTCGTGGCAGCACCACCCGTCCGGCACGGGGGCCGCCGGACCTCAAAACACAGAAGCCCCAGGCCGCTGACCTGGGGCTTTACGGTCTCTGGGTGGCTCGGGGGGGAGGACTCGAACCCCCACTAACAGGGCCAGAACCTGACGTGCTGCCGATTACACCACCCCCGAACGGGCAGAGGGACATGCTAGCGGACCGCGCCTGCAGCCGATATGGCTCGCTGGCTCGCCGGCGCGACAGTCACGCGCCTGGTGGGCTGCCCCCGTCGAGGGCCCGCTGGCGAGCGGCTGCGATGCGTTCGAGCGTGCGCCGGCGGCCGAGCAGAGCCAAGGATTCGAACAGCGGTGGCCCGACGGTCCTGCCTGTCACCGCCAGGCGGACTGGGGCCTGCGCCTTGCCGAGGTTGGCCACGCCTGCCTTCTCGCCGGCGTCCAGTGTGGCTTGCCGGATGCCGGCCGCGTCCCACTCGCAGACGGCGTAGCCCGTCTCAGCGGCCTCGAGGAGCTCTGCGAAAGCAGGCTGCTGGCGGCGGAGCTTCCGCCATTCGCCCTCGTCGATTGTCACGGCAGGCAGGAACAAAAAATCGACCATCCCGTAAACCTCGCCAAGCGTACGGGCACGCTGCTGGACGAGCGGCGCCACGGGCTCCCAGCGCGAACGGAGCCACTGCCCGCACTGATCGACGAGCTCCTCGGTCGACAGCTGCCTGAGGTAAATGGAGTTCATGTCCGCCAGTTTTTTCTCGTCGAAAAACGCCGGGGACGACTTGACGTTCTCGAGCCGGAACTCGGCCACCATTTCCTCGCGGGACAGGATTTCCCGGTCGTCGCCCGGTGACCAGCCGAGCAGGGCGAGGTAGTTCGCCATCGCCTCCGGGAGGTAGCCGTCGTCCCGGTAATCCTCGAGGGCGACCTTGTCCCGGCGTTTGGAGAGCTTGCGACGCGAGGCGTCGACGAGCAGCGGCAGGTGGGCAAAGGTGGGCCCTGGGCCGAGGTTGAGCGCCTCCCATAGAAGGATGTACTTCGGGGTGTTTGGGACGTGGTCCTCGCCGCGGATGACGTGGCTGATCGCCATTTCCCCGTCGTCGACGGCATTGGCCAGGATGAAGAGCGGCTGGCCGTTGGATTTTCGGACGCTGAAATCCTCGATGGAGGCGTTCTCGTACTTGACCTCACCCCGCACCAGGTCGTGCCAGGCAGTCGTCCCGGTGTCCGGCGTCTTGAACCGCAACAGCCGGCCGAGGGACGGCTCGAGCCCCCTGTCCCGGCAATAGCCGTCATAGCCGGGTGGCCGGTTGGCAGCTTTATTGCGGGCACCCACCTGCTCGGGGGTGCAGTCGCAGGCGTAGATCAATCCCTTGGCTAACAGCTGGGCAAGAGCAGCGTCGTAGAACGCGCCGCGCTGGGACTGGAAGTAGGGCCCCTCGTCCCAGTCGAGGCCGAGCCACAGCATCGCCCTCTCGATGCCTTCGATGTGCTCCGGGCGGTTGCGCTGGACATCGGTGTCCTCGACGCGCAAGACAAATGCGCCGTGGTGCTGCCGGGCAAAGAGCCAGTTGAACAGAGCGGTGCGAGCACTGCCGACGTGAAAAAAACCCGTTGGCGACGGTGCCATCCGCACTCTTACCGGGCCTGGCGGCTCGCCGTGAGAACGAGTGCCGAAGCCCGGCTCGGTGACGGCCACATCGGTCGCGCTCATGGCTCGAAGCTACCGCCGATCATGTCAACCGCCCGAAGACCCCCCTACCCCCGCCGAGTGGACGGCCCGATCTCGGTATGCCCGCTGGTGGGCCGGCCGGTCGCTCAGCTGGCGAGGAGGTCGCGGGCATCGCTACCCGCGAGAGCACGCCGCAGCTTGGAGAGGGCGTCGCGCTCGATCCGGCGCACCCGCTCCGCCGTAAGGTCCAACAGCTCGCCCACCTCGCCCTGCGTCCGGGGCTCGCCCCTGTCCAGGCCGTAGCGCAGCGAGAGAACGCGGCGCTCGTCCTCTGACAGCCGGCTCAGGAACTCGTCGATGTGACCACCGAGCAGCGCCTGGGCCACAGTCTCGAAGGGCGACTGAGCCGAGTGGTTGACGACCAGGTCGCCGAGGCTCGTATCGCCGTCTTCTCCGACGGCGGCGTCGAGGCTCACCGGGTCGCTGTCGTAGTGGAGCAGCTCGGCCAGCATCGTCTCTTCGATCTCGAGGGCCTCAGCCAGCTCGGCAAGGGTCGGCGGGCGGCCGTTCTTGGCCTCGAGCTCGCCCTGGACGCGCCGCGCCCGGCGGATCTCGTCGCCTACGTGGGCCGGGATCCGCACGGTGTGAGCCGTGTTTTCGATCGCACGCCCGATGGACTGGCGGATCCACCAGGTGGCGTAAGTCGAGAACTTGAAACCCTTGCGCCAGTCGAACTTCTCGACGGCGTGGATGAGGCCGAGGTTGCCCTCCTGGATGAGGTCGGAGAGGGGCAGCCCGGACCACTGGTACTTGCGGGCTACCGAGACAACCAGCCGGAGGTTGGAGTTGATGAACTGGGTGGTCGCCTGTTCGCCGGCGGCGATCACCTTGCGGAGCTCACGCTTCGCCTTGGCCGTGAGGTCCTTGCGCGTCTCGAGGTCTTCGCGTGCAGCCTGGGCAGCCTGGATCAGCTGGCCGAGCCGCATCTCGTCGGCCTTTGTGAGCAGGGGAAAGCTCCCGGCCTCGTCGAGGTACAGGCCGAGCAGGTCAGGTCCGGCGCCCATGGCGCCCCGGTTTGCATTGCGGCGAGCGAAGTCAGTCATTGTGATCTAGGTAACGCCGTAGAGGCGACGTTTGTTCCACCGAGGGCTACTTTGAAGCGTGCCGCATTTCGGCACGGCTATCTTCTACCCGCGCAACGGCTCGGCTATCAACTTATTTCCGGTTTGAGCGCCGATCGCTTGCTTGGGTCTCTCCCTCTCGAACCACCTTCGGGCCCTGTCCAGGCCCCTCCTCACCCCGCTGTTGACCTGCTCTTGGCCCCTCTTGACCTAATCTCGAGCCACTTGGGTACAACTGTACCGTGAAAGACGCCGAAATCGTTAAGCACATCAACCAGCTAGTGGGCGACTACCGCCAGTTAGAGCGCGAGCACGGGGGCGTCGGCTTGACCCCCGGCCAGCGAACAGCACTGGCAAAGCTCCAATCCGAGATCGACCAGGACTGGGCGACCCTGCGGCTGCGGCGTGCTCGGCGCAATGCCGGCGCTGACCCAGACCTCGACCGGCCGTTGGCCGGGAAACTGGCCCTCGGTGGGCGTCAGCGGAGGATGGCCCGGACGGCCTGAGCGCGGGCCCAAAGGACGGTCGGGTAGCCGGGCCCCGGGGCGCACGTGGCGCGTTGCTAAGGACCTGGCTGCGGGCGTCTTGGTGCTCATGAGCTGCCTGATCGTCGTATGAGCGGGGCTCTCGACGTCCCGTGGCCCGCAGGCCCGCCGCCCGCCGCTCCGCCCGCCCGCCGCCCGCCGCTCCGCCGCCGCCGCTCCGGCCCGCCGCCGCTCCGGCCCGCCGCCGCTCGCCGCCCGTTGGCATGATCTCGTTTTCGCTATCTGGTCGCGCCGGCGCGCTCCGGGCGCGATCGCGTGGGCAAAACCGTGACGAACCGCAACCGCGATGCGCAAGCGCGACCACGTTGAGGGCGCAGCGCTAACCCGCGCCGAGTATCGCCGAAGGCACGAAACCATCCGCACGCGCTACGTGGTTATCTAAACGCTCCCCATCGCAAATAGCTTTCCTGAGAAATGAGAAAGTAGGAGCCGGTCCCGGTACCAGGCCATTGGATGGTGAGGGCCGGCCAATTTGGTGCGGGTCGCTCCACCGTCCCCCCGTTCTTCTCCGCAGCCGTCGAGCTCCTCTGCGGCCGTCGAGCCGCCGGCGCGGGGCGGGTTCACTCGGCCGGTGCCACCAGCCCGGACCGCAGAGCGCTGAGAAGTACCCCTGCGGCCACCGCAGCCGTTTCAGCTCGCAAGACCTGCGACGACAGCCCGACCCGGCAGGGGACTGCGGCCAGCTCGTCTTCGGACCACCCTCCTTCGGGCCCGATGAGCACTACCGGGTTCGCCAGAGTCGGTGGTCCGCCCCCAGGGACGGCAAGCGCGAGGCCCGCGGCTTGCGGGGGCCCGGCCCCAAGACCAAGGCCAACGTCCAACCCGAAGCCGGGCCGGTCCGTGGCGCCGGCGAGCTCTCCCGAAGCAGAGGCCACAAACTCGGCGAAGGCCACGGGCCCTTCCACCGTCGGCAGCCAGGCTCGCCTGCTTTGCATCGCCGCGTTGCGGGCGACTTCCCGGAGACGCTCAACTTGCCGCGCCGTTGTGTGGCCGCCGCCTTCGCTGCTTCCCGCCGCAATGCCACCGGCGCTGCCGCCATATCCCGCAGCCCCGCCAGCGCCAGGGCCAGCCCCGCCAGCGCCAGGGCCAGCCCCGCCAGCCCCGGGGCCAGCGCCAGCCTCGCCAGCGCCAGCGCCAGGGCCAGCCCCGCCAGCGCCAGCGCCAGCGCCGCCAGCGTCACCGCCAGCCCCGCCGCCACCGCCAGCACGAGCACCAGCCCCTCCGGCGCCCCGCCGCCGGTCGAGCCCACCCCACCTGACAACCGAACGAGCGGTCGTCATCAGGACGACCCTGTCCACCCCGACCTCTGTCAGCTTCTGGACCGCCCATTCGGGCCGTTCGCCTTTGACGATGGACAAAGCGATGGTCAGCGTCGGGGTGGCTGCCGCCACCCGGGAGATCTCTTCGATCGGATGCAACGTCGGGGAGCCCGCCCATGAGCAGAGCCGCACTCCGCCCCTGCCATCGGATGCCGTGACGGGCTCGCCGGCCTGGAGCCGCAGGACGCGTGAAAGATGGTGGAAATCACCGGAGCTGAGGACGGGTGGCTCGAGGTCCTCGACGAACACGTGCGCCACCACCCGGCGCACCATTTTCGCCCTGCCGGTCTACTTGAACGCGCTACGGATGCGCGACATCAGCCCGGCTTCGGGTGCTGACACTTCCTCGCCGCGTTCGGCGGCAAAGCGCCGCAGGAGCTCCTCCTGAGACGGTGTCAGGTTGTCCGGGGTGTCGACGACGATGGTCACCACCAGGTCGCCACGGCCCCGCCGTTGGAGGTGGGGCACGCCCTTGCCCCGCAGCCGGACCTCCTGCCCGCTTTGGCACCCCGGCTGCACTGCGATCTCTTCCGAGCCATCGAGGGACTCGACCTTGAGCGAGGTCCCCAGAGCCGCCTGGGCCATCGACGTGTGGACATTGGCCCGCAGGTCGTCACCGTCGCGGCTCAGTTCTGGGTGCGGCCTAACCTTCAAGTGAAGGTAGAGGTCGCCACTGGGCCCACCGCGTGGGCCTGCAGCTCCGCGGCCTGTGAGGCGGAGCGTGGAACCGTCGTCGACACCGGGCGGGACCTCGACGGTATAGGTGTGGTCTTCGACCCGCCTGCCCTGGCCCCGGCAGTCGGTGCACGGCGAAAGGATCTCTTCACCGGTCCCGCCGCATCGGCCGCAGGGACTGGAGGTCACCATCTGCCCGAGCAGCGACTGGCGCACCCGCCGTACCTCGCCCAGCCCGTTGCAGGTGCTGCAGGTGACCGGGGTCGTCCCGGGCCTGGCACCTGTGCCCGAGCATGTCTCGCACAGGGTCGCCGCGCGGATGTTGACTTCCTTCTCGGCTCCGAGGACCGCCTCGGGGAAATCGAGCTCGAGGAAAGCCTCGACGTTTTCCCCCTGCATGGGGCCGCCCCTCCGGGTCGTGACGCGCCCGCCGAAAGGGCTCGCCCCGCCAAAAAAAGCGTCGAATATATCGCCGAGACCCGCACCCGAGAAGCCAGTAAAGGGGTCGCCGGCGCGGGCCCCTTCGGGCCCGAACATGTCGTACTGCCGCCGGCGCTCGGGGTCCTTGAGGGTCTCGTAGGCCCGGTTGACCGTCTTGAAGCGTTCTTCGTTGGCTTCGGCCTGCTCGGGGGAGGCGGCGTGCTTGTCGGGGTGCAGTTCCCGGGCGAGCTTGAGGTAGGCGCGCTTTATCTCGTCCTCGTTGGCCGTCCGGGCCACGCCGAGGATGGCGTAGAAGTCCTCGGCGGGCATTAGCTCGCGCTCCCTAAGGCGCTCTCGGCCTTTGCGGTGCCCAGCTGCGTTGCAGCCCCCACGCCCTGCGGCTCAGGAGCGGCCGCCGGTGCCTGCGCCGTGCCCGAAGCCAGGACCGGCGCGGTGCCCGAAGCCGGCACGGTGCCCGAAGCCGGCACGGTGCCCGAGGCCGGCACGGTGCCCGAAGCCGGCGCAGTGCCCGAAGCCGGCGCAGTGCCCGAAGCCAGAACCGGCGCCGTGCCCGAAGCCGGACTAGAGGCAGGGCCCGAACCCGAGGCCGAGGCTGGGGCTGGGGTTGAGGCTGAGGCCGGCACCGGCGAATGGCCGACGCCCCGGCCACCGCCGCCGGCCGCGCGGTTGCCACCAGCGTCGCTATGCCTTTGCTCGCCCTCGCTCAAAGCTTTGCTCAATCTCTTGGACACGACCGCCACAGCGGCCAAAGCCTGGTCGTAGTGCATCCTGGTAGGGCCCAACACACCCACGGTACCGGCCAGCTCCCCGTCGACTTCATAGGGGGCGACGACGACGGCGCAATCGGCAAGCGGGAGGACGCCGTGCTCCGTCCCGATCGCCACCGTCAGCCCGCGGTCGAGGACGTCGCGCAGCAAGCTCACGAGGACGAACTGCTCCTCGAGGATCGCCAGGACGTTGCGGATGGTGCTGACGGCATCGAAGGCGGACGCCATCCGGGCAGCTCCTCCCACGAAAACGTGCCCCCCGCCCGGCTCCTGTTCGCCGCTGCGGAGGCCCTCCACAGCCGCCCTGGCGAGCGCATCGGTCATCGGGTCGCCGGTGGGAGCGGCTTGGGGGGCGCGCTCGAGCGGGGCCCCGACGAGGGCGGCCGCAGCTGCAGCGGAAGCGCGCTCGACCTGGTCGTCCGACACGGGGGAGGAAAGCTCGAGAGAACGGCGTTCGACGCTGCCGCTAGCGAGGACGGCGACTGCCAGCACGTGGCGAGGTCCCAGCTTGACGAGCTGCACCGAGCGCACCCGGCCGGGTTCGGGCGAGCTCGGCGCGACCACGAGGGCGGCATAGTCGGTGAGCTGGGAGAGCAGCCCGCTCGTCTGGGCGAGGGTCTGCTCGATCTCGCCGTGCTTGCGGGCGAAAAAGAGCCGCACCAGCTCCGCCTGGACGGGCCCGAGAGGCGCCGGCCCCGCCAGCGAGTCGACAAAAAACCTGTAGCCCTTGTCCGTCGGGACCCGCCCCGCGCTCGAATGGGGCTGGAAAAGGTACCCCTCCTGCTCGAGAACGGCCATCTCGTTGCGCACAGTGGCAGGTGAAACGCTCAGGTCGCCCAGTTGCGCGACGTAGGCCGAGCTCACCGGCTGAGCCGTCTGTATATGGCATTCGACTACTGCCCGGAGGATCGCTGCTTTTCGGTCGTCCAACATCCTTGGCACTCAAGGTTACTGAGTGCCAACAGTTCACTCGGACCGGTGGCCGGCCGTTCCTCTCACCTGGCCTTGCTCAGTGGCCAGCACGCTCGGTACGGTGGCAAGCTGGCGGAGCGGCCGAACGGCTGAGGTCGTCGCGCTCTGGTGGCGGTGACCCGCCCAAATATGACTATTCTTGTCGACAATTGAAGGAAGCAAGCTCGCAACATATTGGAGGAACAAGTGCCTGACCAGCTCATCAGCCCTCATGGGGGAGCTCTCGTCGATCTGTCCGTCGGGCAGGAACGGGCGGACAAACTGAAGGAGCAGTCGCGCAACTGGCCTTCGTGGGACCTGACGCCTCGCCAGCTCTGCGACCTCGAACTGCTCGCCAACGGCGGGTTCTCGCCCCTGCGGGGGTTCCTCGGGGAGGACGATTACGAGTCGGTCTGCCAGAGGATGCGACTCGCGGACGGTGCGCTGTGGCCCATGCCCGTCAACCTGGACGTCACCGAGGAAAAGGCAGCCGAGCTAGGTCCCGGCACGAGCCTGGCGCTCAGGGACCCCGAGGGGGTCATGCTCGCCGCGCTCCATATCTCCGAGCTTTACCGCCCGGACCGCCAACGGGAGGCGAAGCTCGTCTTCGGCACGACGGACCGGGCTCACCCTGGTGTCGCGTACCTGCTCGACAAGGTCAACCCCGTCTACCTGGCGGGCACGCTCGATGTGGTCGCCCAGCCCGTCCATTACGACTACAAGTCGCTCCGGCCGGGCCCGCGCCAGTTGCGGTCCCGCTTCGAGGATCTTGGCTGGGCGCGCGTCGTCGCGTTCCAGACCCGCAACCCGATGCACCGGGCGCATGTCGAGCTGACCCTGCGCGCAGCCAAGCAAGTCGAGGCCAACCTGCTCATCCACCCCTCGGTCGGCATGACCAAACCGGGCGACGTCGACCACCACACGCGAGTCCGCTGCTACGAGGCGGTCCTCAAGGGTTACCCGCACGCTTCCGCCACTCTTGCCCTGCTCCCGCTTGCAATGCGCATGGGCGGCCCCCGCGAGGCTGTGTGGCACGCCATCATCCGCAAGAACTTCGGGGCAAGCCACTTCATAGTCGGCCGCGACCACGCCGGGCCGGGCAACGACTCCGCCGGCCAACCCTTCTACGGCCCTTACGACGCCCAGGCGCTCTGCCAGGAGCACGAGCGTGAGCTCGGTGTCGGGATCGTGCCTTTCCAGCAGATGGTCTACGTGGAGGAACGAGACGAGTACATGCCGGTGGACGAGGTGCCTGCGGGCGTCCGTACGCTCGACATCTCGGGCACCGAGCTGCGAAGGCGGCTCGCCGAGGGCCGAGAGATCCCGTCGTGGTTCACCTTCCCAGAGGTTGCCACAGAGTTGCGCCGCAGCTACCCCCCCCGCTCGCGCCAGGGTTTCACGGTCTTTTTCACCGGTCTCTCCGGTGCCGGGAAGTCGACGATCGCAAGCATCCTTCTGACCAAGTTGCTCGAGGAAGGAGGGCGCCCCGTGACCCTCCTCGACGGCGACGTCGTCCGCAAACATCTCTCGTCCGAGCTCGGTTTCTCCAAGGAGCACAGGGATATCAACATCCGCCGGATCGGCTGGGTGGCATCGGAGATCACCAAGAACGGCGGGATCGCGATTTGCGCGCCGATCGCCCCCTACGAGGCGGTGAGGAGCGAAGTCCGCTCCATGATCGAGCCGCTGGGAGGTTTCATCCTCGTGCATGTGTCCACGCCGATCGAGGTCTGCGAGCTGCGCGACCGCAAAGGGCTTTACGCCAAGGCCCGGGCGGGGATCGTGAAGGAGTTCACGGGCGTTTCCGACCCGTACGAGGTGCCTGACCGGGCCGAGGTCCGTATCGACACGAGCGGCGTCAGCGCCGAAGCTGCCGCCCAGCAGGTGGTCCTCCACCTCCAGACCGAGGGCTACCTGGGGGCTACCTCCTAGAAATGTCTTCCTGATGGCGGGACAGGGATGGCCGGTCGTCCACCGCTACGAGGGAGAAGACCGCACACGAATTTCTCTCCCGCTCGGCGGGATCGGCACAGGGACCGTGGGTTTCGGCGGCCGAGGGCAGTTCCGCGACTGGGAGCTCGAAAACCGGCCAGCCCAGGGGTCGTTGTCCGAGCTGACGTTCCTCGGCTGCAGGGTCGTGCCGGCGGGGGGCGGCGAGCCGGACGCCCGGGTGCTGGAGGGGGCCCTTTTTGACGGGGAGGCACAGGGCGAGGTGGGTTCGCCGTCCCCGCTGGCCGGGCTGCCCCGGTTCCGTCAATGCGTTTTCGAGGCCGCCTACCCCTTCGGCCGGGTGCTGCTTAGCGACCCCGATTTTCCTCTCAGGGCGGTGGTGGAAGTATTCAACCCGCTCGTACCGGCGGATGAGGCCTCGAGCAGCCTGCCCGTCGCCAGTATCGCCGTGACGCTCGAGTCGTTGGCGGACGAGCCGCTCGACTGCAGCGTCATGCTGTCTGTCGAGGCCCTGCCCGGTCACTTGTTGCGCAGCGAGGGCTTGGCGAGCCTGCCTTGCGCCAGCAAGCGCAGCGCGGACGGCCTCGAAGGCTACCTCTTGTCGGACGAAGCACTTGACGGAGCGGCAGAGGAGTGGGGCACGCTGGCGGCGGCGGCGAAGGGGCCAAACTCATGGACGGGGCCGGTGTGGGGGCTCGGCAAGTGGAACCAAGGCTTGTTCGACATGTGGCAGGGCTTTTACAAGACCGGCCTACCGGGCGCAGGGACCTTCGGCGTGGGGGAGGACGGGCCGGCCCCCACGTTCGGCTCCTCGGTCGCCGGCACTGTCGGCGTGAGGCACACCATCTCCCCCGGAGAGGTCGCACATGCCTCGTTTTTATTGAGCTGGCACTTCCCAAACCGGCGCTCGTGGACTTGGGGCAGATGGGGCCCGGAGGGGGCTTCGGGGCCCGATACGATCGGCAACTTTTATGCCACAGAGTTCGACGATGCGTGGGACGTCCTCGCCAAGCTCGCGCCCCGCATGGGCCAGCTCCGGGGCAGTACCGAGGATTTCGTCGAGACGCTTTGGTCGAGCGACGTCCCGGCGGTCGTGAAGGAGGCGGCTCTTTTCAACCTGAGCACGCTCCGGAGCCAAACTGTTTTCCGCAGCGCCGACGGCACGACCGCCGGCTGGGAGGGTTGCCTCGACAACGCCGGGAGCTGTCTCGGGTCGTGCACCCACGTCTGGAACTACGACCTGGCGACCGGGCACCTCTTCGGTGACATGGCGAAAAGGATGCGAGAGCTCGAGTACCTCCACGCCACATCGGCAGACGGCGCCATGAGCTTCCGCATATTGCTGCCACCAAGAAGAGGCGAGGAGTGGGGCCATACTGCCGCCGACGGCCAGTTCGGCTGCGTCCTCAAGCTGTACCGCGAATGGCGCTTGTCGGGCGATCTCGCATGGTTGAGACGCCTGTGGCCGGCCTGCCGGCGGTCGATCGAGTTTGCATGGGTAGAAGGTGGCTGGGACGCCGACTCCGACGGTCTCGCCGAAGGGGCGCAGCACAACACGACCGACGTCGAGTACTACGGGCCGAACCCCGTGGTGCAGTCCTGGTACCTGGCCGCACTCAGCGCGGGGGCGGAGATGGCTGGTGCGGTGGGAGATGATGTGTTCGCAAAAACCTGCCAAACAGTGCTCGCGAGCGGCGCGGCCCTGACAGAACAAGAGCTTTTCAACGGCTCCTACTACGAGCAGAGGGTGATCCCCCCGGGCGATTTCTCAACCGTGGCCCCCAAACTTAGGCACCCCACCATGGGAGCTGCCGACCCGGGCAACCCTGAGTTCCAGATCGGCGACGGCTGTATTGCCGACCAGCTAGTCGGCGATACCTATGCGAGGCTCTTGGGGCTGCCCGGGGTGCTCGACGACAGCCACGTACGCGCTGCCCTTTCCAGCATCCACCGTCACAATTACGTGGCCGATTTTGGCAACTGGGCCAACTACATGAGGACGTACGCCCTCGACGGGGAACGGGGCCACATCGTCGAGTCCTACCCCAAGGGCCTGCCCGAGCGCCCGATGCCCTACTGGTGCGAGGTGTGGACGGGGCTCGAGTACGTCTACGCGATCGGCCTCGCCCAGGCCGGCGAAGAAGCGCTCGCCGAAGACGTCGTCATGGCGGGCCGGGAGAGGTTTTCGGGACGGAGGCGCAACCCGTTCGACGAGACCGAATGTGGCCACCACTACGCGCGGGCGCTGTCGAGCTGGGGCCTCTTGGCTGCGTTCACCGGGTTCGTTTATGACGGGAGGGACGGTGTGATGCGTTTCAGGAGCGCCGGCCAAGACCGCAAACGGTGGTTTTGGTCAACAGGCGCCGCCTGGGGGGCCGTTTATGCCGGCGGTGCTGCAGGCGAGGGGGCCCGGCTCGACGTGCACGGTGGCTCGGTACACGTAGAAGAGGTCGTGGTGGGCGGCGAGCACTACGCGCCCGCAAAGCCCGGGCCGTTGACGGTCGGGTCGTACGAGCTGGAGGGGGCGGCTATGTCCCCCCGGGCGAACTGAAGAGGGGCGAGCGGGCCGATGTTGTCGGCGCTTTGGGACCTGGGCAGCGCCAGGACGGTGCGCAGCAGGGCTATTACGGCCGAGAACCCCACAGGCGGGCCTGGCGAGGGCGCCCGGGCCGTGACGGGCACCGGTGCAGAGGCGGCAAGGGACCTCGGGCAAGGCTGGAAAATATCGCCGAGCATCGTCGTCGGCCGGGGGGCGTCGGCGGACCTCGCGACGATCGAAGGCTCGGGCATCATCAGGCATTTTTGGCTGACGACGAGCGGTCACGGGCGCAGGTCCGTGCTGCGCGCCTACTGGGAGGGGTCCACCGAGCCGGCAGTCGAGGTGCCTCTGGGCGACTTCTTTTGCAACGGGTGGGCCAAATTTTCCCCTGTGATGTCGCTGCCGATCGTCGTCGCCCCCAACGGCGGGATGAACTCCTACTGGCAGATGCCCTTCAAGAGCGCTGCCCGCCTCTCGATCGAAAACATCGGCGACGACGACCTGACCGTCTACTACCAGGTCGACTACACCGAGCAGGAGGTGCCTGGCGGTGCCGGCTACTTC
>Ga0335074_10010781_pt1 | contig 12782 bp, 11 predicted proteins | sample Lox_Sample_23_FD_206715 | JGI IMG/M metagenome (GOLD analysis project Ga0335074, IMG submission 206715) | Soil microbial communities from Loxahatchee National Wildlife Refuge, Florida, United States - Lox_Sample_2.3 | ecosystem: Environmental > Terrestrial > Soil > Wetlands | place: USA...
TCGTCTACCGCATCATCGGTGGACATGGCGAAGGCTGGAACGTCCCCGGCCTCTGGTCGGCCTTGTGGGTGTCGGTCGCGGGTGCCACCATCTCGGTGCTGATCGGGGTGGTGACCGGCATCCCGCTGGCCTACGTCCTGGCCCACCGCCGAGGGTGGCTGTCCTCGGCGGTGGGCGTGGTCGTCCAGCTCCCGCTGGCCGTGCCGCCTCTCATCAGCGGCATCTTGCTGATCTACATCGTCGGCCCGTACACGTTCCTCGGCCAGCTGTCGGGGGAGCGGCTCACCCAGACGATGTACGGGGTCGTCATCGCCCAGTCGTTCACCTCCGCACCGTTCCTGGTCGTAATAGCCCGCAGCGCCTTCCGTGCGGTCGACCCGTCCCTGGGTGACGTCGCCGCCACCCTCGGCCGCGGTCCGCTGGCCCGGTTCCTCCGGGTCGACGTGCCCGCCGCCGCGGACGGCCTCCGGACCGGGATGATCCTGATGTGGCTGCGGGCCTTCGGGGAGTACGGCACGGTCGTGGTCCTCGCGTACCACCCCTACAGCCTCCCGGTCTACGTCGACAACCTGTTCTCTTCCGGGCCACTGTCGCTGGCCGAGGCCCCGACGATCCTCGCGTTCGGCGTCGCCGTGCTGGCGATCGCCGCCGTCCGCATCCGGCGCCCGCCCCGCGTCCGGCTGCGGCCGATCCCAGCGCCGCTCCCTCCCGTGCCGGCGTCGCCGGTGCCGGTGGGCTTCGACATCGACGCCAGCGTCGGGACGTTCCGGCTGCGGGTGGCGCACCCCGAAAACGGCCACCGCCTGGCGGTCGTTGGACCGTCAGGCTCGGGCAAGTCGGTCACGCTTCGGGTCCTCGCCGGGCTGCTCGGGCCGGACGCCGGGACCGTGACCTACGGCGATGTCGAGATGAGCCACATCGCGCCCGAGCGGCGCCGGATCGGCTACGTCCCCCAGGGCTTCGGCCTGTTCCCCGGGCGCACCGTCTGGCAGCAGGCGGTATTCGGTGTCCACGCCGATCCGGCCCGGGCCGCCTGGTGGCTGGAGACCCTCCACCTCGACGGCCTCCTCGACCGTCTGCCCGAGCAGCTCTCGGGTGGGCAGCGCCAGCGGGTCAGCCTGGCCCGGGCGCTCGCCGGGGATCCTCGGGTGGTGCTGCTCGACGAGCCGTTCTCCGCGCTCGACGCCCCGGTACGGGCCGAGCTGCGCCGGGAACTGCGCCGCCTCCAGCGCGACGTCAACCTCTCCACGGTCCTCGTCACCCACGACCCGGAGGAGGCGGCGATGCTGGCCGACGAAATCGTGGTCCTGAGCGACGGGCAGGTACTCCAGTCCGGGAGCTGCCGAGACGTGTACCAGCGTCCCGCTTCGGCGGAGGTCGGTCGCCTGCTCGGCATCGACAATCTCTTCGAGGGCGTGGCCGGTGCCGAGGGCGCGCTGCTCGCCGGCGGGAACCACGCCCCGGGCGTCCCCGGTGGCGGCGTCCCGGTCGGCCTCGCTACGGGCCTGCCGGCCGGCGCCCGGCTGCTGTGGCAGGTGCCACCCGAAGCGCTCCGGGTCCGCTCGGGATCGTCGCCATTGGGGGCCAACGGGTCCGCCGTCGACTTCGGCCAGGGTTGGGTGACCGACGTCGTCGACCTGGGCCGTACTGTCGAGGTCGTGGTGATGTTGTCCTCCGGCCTTGAGCTCCGGGCCCGGACCCTCGAGCTGCCCGACCTTGACGTCGGCGCCGCCTGCTGGGTGGAGACGGACGCGGAGGCCGTGTCGGTCTGGCGACCTGCGGGCAAGCCGCTTAGCACCGGGGTCGCTGAGCTGGGCTGGGCGGGCGCGTGAGGAACGACTCCGCCGACAGCAACGGTGCCGGTCTGCGGTTCGTGCGGCAGGCCAGGGGCTTCTCCCAGCAGCAGCTCGCCGGGATGGCCGGGATCTCCCGCCAGGCTGTCTCCGCGATGGAGTCCGGGGTCTCCGACCCGTCGCTGCGGGTGGCGCTGGCCCTGGCGCGCGCCCTGGGCATGACCGTCGAGGAGCTGTTCGGGCCGGGCAGCCCGGAGCCGCTGGTCGCAGCCAGCCCGCTGGCCCCGCTGAGCACGGCGGGCGGCCGGGTGACGCTGGCGCCCGTCGGCGACGTGCTCGTCGCGCTGCCGCTGTCCGGAGCGACGGCGACGAGGGCGGGCTTCCTGCCCGCCGGTGGCCTGGCGACCTCGGACGGCACCGACCCCGGCCACAACGCCGCCCCGGGGGCAGCGCATGGTACTGCGGCCCCGGCGGACGGCATTCTGGCCCCGGCGGACGGCGGCGTCCCGGCCGCCGCTGGCTCCGTCCGGCCGATCGGGCCGCCGCGCCCGACTCTGGTGGTGGCCGGCTGCGACCCCGCGCTGCCGCTGTTGGAGGCGCCGCTGGCGTTGCTCGACCCGCCGGTCGCGTTCGCGTGGTGGCCATGCGCGAGCAGTGAGGCGCTCAGGCTCGCCGCCGCCGGGCTCGTGCACGTCGCAGGCGTGCATCTGCGCGACTCTGACCGCGATGACGCCGCCCCGGCCCCTAGTGACCTGCTGCACACCAGAGCGGAGGTCATCCGGTTCTGCTCGTGGCGGGAGGGCCTTCTGCTGCGGCCCGGCCCGGCCAGCGGCGTGGTCGGCGTCCGCGACCTGCCCGGCTCCGGGCTGCGGCTGGTGAACCGCGAGCCCGGCTCCGAGGCCCGCCGGGTGCTCGACCGGGAGCTGGTCGGCCACGGCATCGACCCCGGCCTGCTGCCCGGCTACGAGACCGCGGCGGCCGGCCACCTAGAGGTCGCGGCGGCGATCGCGGCCGGCGTGGCCGACGTGGGCGTGGCTAGCGAGCCCGCCGCGATCGCCTACACGCTGGCCTTCGTGCCGCTCAGCCAGGAGAGCTTTGACCTGGTCATACCGGCCGCCCACGCGGGAGCACGCGAGGTGCAGGCGATGATCCGGGCGCTGTCTTCCCGGTGGCTGCTGGACCAGCTCGCCAGCCTGCCCGGCTACGACGCGAGCCGCTGCGGCGAGCACCTGGCAACGCTGCAGGGATAAGTTCAGTGGTTCCGCTGTGGAGTGCAGCCGGCCATGGCAGAGCGAGACGGTGGGGGATGAGATCCTGGCCGTATGACCGAGCGCAAGCCGCCGGGCATGAGCTTCACCTCATGGATCGACCAGCAGATCAGCGAGGCGCAGCAGCGGGGAGCCTTCGACAACCTGCCGGGCGCCGGCAAGCCGCTGCCCAGGCGGAGGGAAGCCGACGACGGTCAGGTCTGGCTGCGCGAGTACCTGCGCCGGGAGGGCGTGTCGACCGACGAGCTTCTGCCCGCCCCGCTGAAGCTGCGCAAGGAAATCGAGCAGCTGGCCGAAGCCGCCCCCGGCATGTCCTCCGAGCAGGAGGTCCGCGACGTGGCCGGGGAACTCAACCGGCGGATCGCGGCCTGGCGCCGGATCCCGCTGGGCCCGCCCATCTTCGTGCCGCTGGTGAACACCGAGGACATGGTCACCCGGTGGCGCCAGGCGCACCCGCCCGCAGCGCCGGGCCACGGCCCGCCCGCCACGCCGGAACCACAGCGGGCTACTGGTGATAGTCGGCCAGGAACCGGGCGAGCCGGCCGATGGCGTCGTCGAGCACGTCGACCGCGGCCAGGAACACCAGGCGCAGATGGTCGGCGGTCGGCAGGTTGAACCCGGTGCCGTGGGATAGCAGCAGGTGCTGCTGCTCCAGCAGGTCGATGACCATCCGCTCGTCATCGGAGATCTTGTAGACGTCCGGATCCAGGCGGGGGAACAGGTAGAGCGCCCCGGCCGGCTTGACGCAGTCCACTCCGGGGATCGCGTTCATCGCCTGCCAGGCGTGGTCGCGCTGCGAGCGCAGCCGCCCGCCCGGCTGCAGCAGGGGAGCGATGCTGCTCTGCCCCTCCAGCGCCGGCCCGATCGCGTACTGCGCCGGGACGTTCGGGCAGAGCCGCATGTTGGCCAGCAGCTCCAGGCCCTCCAGGTACTCGGCGGCGTCGTGGCGCGGGCCGGAGACGACCAGCCAGCCAGACCGGAATCCGGCCAGCCGGTAGGTCTTGGACAGCCCGCCGAGGGTCAGCACCAGCAAGTCGGGGGCCAGCGCGGCCGCGGGCTCGTGCACGGCGTCCTCGTACAGGATCTGGTCGTAGATCTCGTCGCTGAGCACGAGCAGCCCGTGCCGCCGGGCCAGGTCCAGCAGCCCGAGCAGGGTCGCCCGGGAGTACACGGCCCCGGTCGGGTTGTTCGGGTTGATGATCACCAGGGCCCGGGTTCGCGGGCTGATCTGCTCGGCGACGTGGCCGAGATCCGGTTCCCAGGCGGCCTGCTCGTCGCAGCGGTAGTGCACGGCGCGGCCGCCGCACAGCCCGACCGCTCCGGTCCACAGCGGGTAGTCGGGGCTCGGGATCAGCACCTCATCGCCGGTGTCCAGCAGCCCCTGCAACGCCATCACGATCAGCTCGGACACGCCGTTGCCCAGGAAGACGTCGTCCGGGCCGACTCCGGGGACCCCGTTGCGCTGGAAGGACTCCGCGACCGCCATCCGGGCGGGGTGGATCCCCCGGGCATCGCTGTACCCCTGGGCGTCGCGCAGGCTGTACACCACGTCGCGCAGCACGGCTTCGGGCGCGTTCAGGCCGAACGGCGCTGGGTTGCCCAGGTTGAGCTTGAGTATCTGATGCCCGTCCGCCTCGAGCTGCCGCGCCCGGCGCAACACCGGGCCCCGGATGTCGTAGCGCACGTCCTTAAGCCTGCTGGCCTGCGGCATCATGACCCGAAGAATAGCCAACGGTGCTGGTCACCGTGCCGTACCCCCCGGCGGGAACGGCTATCGTTGGGCCGATCCCGCCCAAGGAGCGCACCATAATGGCCGACACAACCACTGACATCGGCGCGGCCACCGGCGCCGCCTACCGCTACGCCCTCGAGGTCATTGCCGCCTCCGAGCCGAACGTGGCCGACGCCATCGCGGGCGAGCTCGCGTCCCAGCGCCGCCAGCTGAAGCTCATCGCCTCGGAGAACTACGCCTCGCCCGCGACGGCGCTGGCCATGGGCAACTGGCTGTCGGACAAGTACGCCGAGGGCACCCCGGGCCATCGCATGTACGCGGGGTGCGAGATGGTCGACCGGATCGAGACGCTGGCCGCGGACCACGCCACGGCGCTGTTCGGCGCGGATCACGCCTACGTGCAGCCGCACTCGGGCATCGACGCCAACCTGGTCGCGTACTGGGCCATCCTGGCCCACCGGGTGGAGAGCCCGGCGCTGGCCGAGGTCGGCGCGAAGCACGTGAACGACCTGGAGCCGGCCGTCTGGGAACGGCTCCGCCATGACCTGCACGACCAGCGGATGATGGGCATGTCGCTGGACGCCGGCGGCCATCTGACCCACGGGTTCCGCCCCAACATCTCCGGGAAGCTGTTCAACCAGGCCAGCTACGGGGTCGACCCGCAGTCCGGGCTGCTCGACTACGGCGCGATCGCCGCCCAGGCCAGGCAGTTCCGGCCGCTGGTGCTGGTCGCCGGGTACTCCGCGTACCCACGGAACCCCAACTTCGCCACGCTGGCCGAGATCGCGGCCGAGGTCGGGGCGACGTTCATGGTCGACATGGCCCACTTCGCCGGGCTGGTGGCCGGGAAGGTGCTGACCGGCGACTTCGACCCGGTCCCGCACGCCCACGTGGTGACTTCCACCACCCACAAGTCGCTGCGCGGCCCGCGCGGCGGCCTGGTTCTGTGCACCGACGAGTACGCGCCGTACGTGGACCGGGGCTGCCCGATGGTGCTGGGCGGCCCGCTGCCGCACGTGATGGCGGCCAAGGCGGTGGCCCTGGCCGAAGCCAGGCGCGGTTCGTTCGCCGCCTATGCGGCGCGGATCGTCGACAACGCCCGCGCGCTCGCCGGCGGCCTGCTGAGCCGGGGCGCGCGGCTGGTCACCGGCGGGACCGACAACCACATCGTGCTCATGGACGTCGGCGCGAGCTTCGGCCTCACCGGCCGCCAGGCCGAGCAGGCCCTGCTCGACGCGGGCGTGGTCACCAACCGCAACTCGGTGCCGAAGGATCCCAACGGCGCCTGGTACACCTCGGGGGTGCGGCTCGGCACGCCCGCGCTGACCACCCTCGGCTTCAGCCCGGCCGAGCTGGACGAGGTCGCCGACGTGATCGTCACCACGCTGCGCGCCACGATGCCGGCCAACGCCACGGCGAAGGCCAAGTACGTCCTGGATCCCGGGGTGGCCGAGGCCGGCCGGCGTCGCTGCGCCGACCTGCTGGCGCGGCACCGCCTCTACCCCGAAATTGAGCTCTGACCGCGCCCGGCGTATCTTCCGCCTGCCCTGGCGGCTCAGGCACAATGGGGCCGCGGGAATGGGGGGACATATGAAGAACGGTACGGTCGCCGCTGACGCACGCCGCCGGAGCGCGGGTCCGGCGCCGCGTCACGCCACCGCCGCGGCCGGTGCCGTCATCGGGCTGATCTGCCTCGGGGCGGCCGCGGGCTGCTCGTCGTCCGCGCGGCCGTCGGCAGGTGCAACGCCGACCCGGGCTACCAGCGCCACGGCGGCCAGCCAGCCGTCCGTCTCGCCCAGCGCCGCGACCGTGGCCGCCTCGGCGTCGCCGGCCGCGCCCGCGCCGGCCTCGGCGTCGCCGGCCGGGGCCGCCGGGGTCCCGACGCTCGGCCAGCTCGCGGGCGCCTTCGCCCGCGGCGAGGGGTTCGGCCAGGTCAAGCCGTCCAAGATCTTCAACGGCGGCGACCCGACGGGCCTGGTCACCGGCGTCGTGTGGTCATCGTGGGGCGGCGCCCAGGCCACGGGGACGGGGACCGCCGAGTACCTGGGACCGAACCAGACGGTCGCCCAGGGCACGGAGGAGCCCGCCACCGTGGTCGCGTTCGACCTTGGGACGTGCGACGGCAAGCTGATGTACCAGGCCGTCGAGTGGTACTTCCCGCAGCACGGCCAGTCGCTGCGCCCGAACACGTACGAGGACATCTGCACCGGCAGCTACGTGGGCCAGCCGTAGCCTTCGCTACGCCTCATCCGCGAGGGAGCCGAACGTCGCCGGCCCGGCCGGCCGCAGCGTGAGGATCGTGACCCCCTTGCTGGTCGTGCTGCTCTCGGCGAGCTGCATGGCGGCAGCGACCGGCTGGCGCGGGAACAGCCCGCTGCCCACGCCGAGAATCACCGGGAAGATCATCAGGCGCAGCTCGTCGACCAGCCCGTGCGCGATGAGCGCCCCGGCCAGCTGGCCGCTGCCGTGGACCTGAATCTCGTTGCCGGGGCGTGCCTTCAGCCGGGCGACGCTGGCGGCCAGGTCACCGGTGAGCACGGTGGTGCCGGGCCAGCCGGGTTCGGTCAGCGTGCCCGACACGACGTACTTGGGCAGGCGGTTGAGCGGCGCGGCGATCGGGTGGTCCGGGTCGGTCACCCGCGGCCAGTAACCGGCGAAGATCTCGTACGTCTTGCGGCCGAGCAGGAACGCGTCCGCGTTCGCGAAGTGGCCGGTCATGAAGGCACCGAAGTCCTCGTCGGCGTAGGGAGCCGACCAGCCCCCGTACTCGAAGCCGGTGCCATCCTCGTCCGGCGCCCCCGGGCATTGCATGACGCCGTCGAGGGTCAGAAAGCTCGTGACGGTGAGTTGCATGGTTACTCAGTCCTCGGCTTCCTCTTGGAACGGGCGCACCTCGACCGGGCTGCCGCACGCCGCGGCCCCCTTGGACGCCCAGTCGAGAGCGGCGTCGAGGTCCTGGGCCTTGATCACCCAGAACCCACCGATGTACTCCTTGCCCTCGGCAAACGGGCCGTCGGTGATCAGCGTCTCGCCGCCCTGGACACGAACCACGGTGGCGGTGCTCGGCGGGTGCAGCCCGCCAGCGAACACCCAGGCGCCCGCCTCCTGCAGCCGGTCGTTGAACGCGGCCACCGCCTCATACGTCGGCTGCATCTCTTCTGGTGACGGCGGCGGGGTACCGTCGTCCACCAACTGCACACTGAGCAGATACTGCTGCATCGTGCTCTCCTTTCTCTCACCTGCCACACGAACGGCCGGCGCCGATCTCGACATGTGGCCGGAAGAAGTTCTGGCACACTACGATCTCGTGACCGGGCAGTATGAGGCTCTCGCCGCCGACTACAACTGGACCTTCAATGGTGACGCGGTGGCTAACGGACGCGCGATCAACCATCCGGCGGCGGCGCGCCTGCTGCAGCGGATCAGCCGCACGAGCACCGTGCTGGACGCCGCCTGCGGCACCGGCGTCGACGCGGCGGTGCTGGCCCGCCGGGGCTTCACCGTGCAGGCGGCCGACGCGAGCGCCGCGATGGTCGAGGGCGCGGCCGCCCGGTTCCGGCACGAAGGGCTGGCCATCCCGGTGCTGCACTGTGCCTGGGCGGATCTTCCCGCCGCCACCGAGCAACGGTTTGACGTTGTGATGTGCGTGGGGAACTCGCTGGTGCACGCGGCCGGCCGCGACGCCATGGTCGAGGCGCTGACCGCGCTGCGGCGGATGGCCCGTCCCGGCGGGCATGTGGTGATCGATTCCCGTAACTGGGAGAAGCTCCATGCCGAGCGCCGGATTGTGCAGGTCGACGAGCGGGTGATCACCCACGGGGGACGACGGTGCCTGCAGTTCTACGCCTGGGAGATCCCGGATCGCCTCGGCGAAGAGCACACCGCCCATCTGGTGCTCGTGTTCGAGGACGGCGACCGGGCCGAGCCGCACGAACACGTGATCACGTTCCGTCCCTTCACGCTCAGCGAACTGCGCGAGCGGATTGAACTCGCGGGACTGCGGGAAGTCGACGCCGACTTCGACGATTCCCGTGACCGCTACTCCGTGGTCACGGCCGTGCCCTGAGCCGGTCAGTCCGTGGGCCGGCGAGCCCGGTTCACCTCGCGGGTGACCGCCCAGGCGTCCGCCACCGGGCCGAGGTGGGCGAGCTTGTCGGGGTTGCTCACCGAGCGGATCGTCTGGATCTGCCCGTCAAGCACGTCGAGCGCCAGGGTGAAGAGCACCTTGCTGTCCCGATCACGGAAGATCGCGCCCGGCTGGCCGTTCACCTCGCGTGGCTCCAGCGTTACGTCGATCCGGACCAGCCAGGGGAAGATCGAGGCCAGCAGCCGGGCCACGTTGTCGGCGCCGGTGATGGTCCTGGCCAACGCCGGGACCTTGCCGCCGCTGTCCCCGGCCAGCGATGCGTCAGCGGCGAGCAGCTCGCGCAGGCCGTCGACGTCGCCTTCCCGGAGCGCGCCGAAGAACCGCGCCGCCAGCTCCTGCCGTTCCCGGCGGTCCGCCTCGAACCGGGGCCGCCCGGCGTCCATGTGGCGCCGGGCGCGCACCGCGAGCTGGCGGCATGCCGCCTCTGACCGTCCCACCGCCGACGCGACCTCAGGGAAGCCGAAACCGAACACCTCCCGTAGCACGAAGACCGCCCGCTCGGGCGGGCTGAGCCGCTCCAGCAGCAGCAGCGCGGCCATCGACACCGAGTCGGCCAGCTCCGCCGACCGCTCGGGGTCGGAGTAGGGATCGGTCACCAGCGGCTCGGGAAACCACGGCCCAACGTATTCCTCCCGCCGGACGCGGGCCGAGCGCAGCACGTCGACCGAGATCCGGGTCACCACCGCGGACAGGAAGGCCTTGGCCGACCTGGGCTCCGTGGCGGAGGTCTCGTAGCGCAGCCAGGTCTCCTGGACCGCGTCCTCGGCCTCGGCCACGCTGCCGAGGATCCGGTAGGAGATCGCGAACAGCAGCGGCCGCAGCTCCTCGAACTCCTCGGCCCTGGTCATGCCAGCTCTTCCTGGAACCCCTGCCGCCACGACGGGTAGCGCAGCTGCCAGCCGAGCTCCCGCTTGGCCTTGGCGTTGGAGAAGCCGCGCCCCTCGGTCATCAACTTCAGCGCAAATTCTCCGGCCAGCAGCCGGGCCAGCCACTTCGGGACCCGCATCGGCCGCTTGGCCCCCGCGCACGCGGCCAGATACGGCAGCCACTCGCTGACCGGGGCCGGCTCGTCATCGACGATGTTGAACACGCCCCTGGCCTGCTGCTCAACCGCCAGGACGGTCGCGCTCGCCGCGTCGTCCAGATGCACCCACGAGAAGTAGCCGGTGCCGCCCCCGACCAGCGGGAACTTCCGCTTGCGCACGAGCTCGACCTGATCGTCGGTGGCGCCCGGCCCGTAGAGCCCGCCGTATCGCAGGGCCGCGCCGCCGGCCTTGACGGCCGCGTCCTCGACGTGCAGGACCCCCTCCGCCATTCTGCGCATCATCGGGTCCGCCCCCAGGTCCGGCCGGTCTTCCTCGGTCAGCACCCGTCCGCCCGTGAAGCTCTGCGCGAAGCTCTGCGCGACCAGGTGGGCTACGCCAGCCGCCTCGGCTGCGGCCAGCAAGTGATCCGTCCCTTCGGTGCGCAGCCGCAGGGTGGTGGCGAAGAACCGGCCGGGGTTCCTCAGGTTGGGCTTCCCAGCGTGCGCCGCGGACAGTGCGGTCATCTGGTGGACGATCGCGTCCGGGGCCGCCCTGGCTACCGCTTCACCGACCGACATCGCATCCAGCCCGTCCATCACGACGCCTTCCGCGCCCAGCTGCGCTATCAGGCCCAGCTTGCCAGCGCTGGTCGTCGTCGCGGTCACCTGGTGGCCGCGGGCCACCAGCTGCGGCACCAGCCGCTGCCCGATGACCCCGGTCCCACCCGCCACGAACACCCGCATCACGATCACCCTTCCTGATGCCGAGGCTGTCTTTGATAACTGAGACGAGACAGCCCCGGCCGCCTGTGACACGGGGACCGGGCCGGATTCCAGCCGGTTACGGCCGGTCCTGGCCGCTGTCGGCCTGGTGACGGAGGGCGAAGATCGCGGCCTGGACGCGGTCCTGCAGGCCGAGTTTGGTGAGGATGCCGCGGACGTGAGTCTTGACGGTCTGCTCGCCGATGGCCAGGTCCCGGGCGATCTGCCGGTTGCTGTGACCGCGGGCGATCAGCCGGAGCACTTCGCGCTCGCGCGGTGACAGCGGCTGCAGCGGGTCCGGCGGCGGCGGGCGGCGGAGCGCGTGGGTGAGCCGGGTCAGCAGCTCGGGGCTGAGGCTGGCGGTGCCCGCGGCGGCGTCGCGGACGGCGGCGATGACGTGCTCGGCCGCGGCGGTCTTGAGCAGATAGGAGGTCGCCCCGGCGTGCATGGCGCGGACGAGGTGCTCGTCGTCGGTGGCGGAGGTGAGCACGACGACGGCCGGCCGGTGCGGCGCGTCGTGCAGTGCGGCGAGCACGGCGTGCCCGTCCAGTACGGGCAGGTACAGGTCGAGCAGCAGCACGTCCGGGCGGGTGGCGGCGACGACGTCTACCGTCTGCCGGCCGTCTCCGGCTTCGCCGGCCACCTCGACGTCTGGTTCCTGGCCGAGCAGATAGCACAGCCCGTCCCGGACGACGCGATGGTCGTCGGCGATCACCACCCGGATCGTCACGGCACCGGCACCCGGACGGTGAGCACCGCGCCACGCCCGGGTGCGCTGTCGATGTCGACGGTGCCACCGAGTTCGGCAACCCGGTCCCGGATGTGGGCCAGCCCGGAGCCGGCGTGCGGGACGGCCGGGTCGAAGCCGGTGCCGGTGTCGCGGACGGCCAGCTCGACGTGCCCGTCCTGGCGGCACATGGCCACGGCCAGCCGGCGGGCGTTGCCGTGCCGGACGGCGTTGGCGCATGCCTCCTGGGTGATGCGCAGCAGGGCGTGCTCGACCGGCGCGGGGACGGTGACGTCGTCCAGGCTGGCGTCGACGGTGACGCCGAGCCGGTCGTGGTACGCGGCGCACATCTCTTCCAGGGCTGGAGCGAGCCCGGCCCCGTCCAGGCTGGCCGGGCGCAGCTCGATCAGGAGCGTCTGCACGTCGCGCAGCGCCTCCTCGCTGATGCGCTCGATCGCGCGGGCCTGCTGGTTGCCTGGGTCGGCCCGGCGCATCCCGGCGGCGATCATCCGGAGGGCGAACAGGTGCTGGGAGATCGCGTCGTGGACCTCCCGCTCGATCCGCGCCCGTTCCGCGGCGCGCGCGTCGCCGGTGGCGCGCTGGCGCTCAGCGGCCAGCGCGGAGCCGAGCTGGCGGGTCATGGTGGTGAAGTTCGCCTCCAGCCGGCCCACCTCGTCCCGGCCCGAAACCGCCAGCATGACGGTGTAGTCGCCGTCGGCGACCGCGAGGGTGGCTTGTTCCAGGCGGCGCACCCGGCGGACCAGGCGCCAGGACGCCAGCAGCCCGAACAGCACTCCGACCGGCACGATGACGACGAGCAGCGCCAAGGACAGCCGCGGGCCGATCTTGCCGTGACCGAGCCCACCCCAGGCGAGGATCGAGTCGATGAACCCGGGCGACCATGGCGCCTGGACATAGACGTAGACGACCCGCCCCGGCGCGCTGGCCGGTGGCTTGCCGGTGCCAGAGCGGTCCTGCGGCCCGACCATCCAGAAGATCACGCTGCCGTACGGCGTGGGCACGCTGCCGCCTTTGAGAGCCTGGAGGGCTCCGACTGCCATGCTCGCCTGGACGGGCAGCTCGCTGGCCGCTGTTCGTCCGGGCGGATACCGGGATGGCGCGGAGGACGCGACGACCGTGCCGTCCGCGGCGATCGCGACGACCGCGGTGACTACCTGGTTACTGTGGATCGGGCCGGTGATCGCCGGAACGGCGAGCGTGCCGTCCGGGGCCGGCCGGGCCATGCCCGGCTGCGCCGGCTGACCAGGGTCACCGAGCACGGTTCCGGGCGGTACGCCGCCGGGATAGCGCTCGGAGAGTTGCAGAGCG
>Ga0335074_10010782_pt1 | contig 12782 bp, 13 predicted proteins | sample Lox_Sample_23_FD_206715 | JGI IMG/M metagenome (GOLD analysis project Ga0335074, IMG submission 206715) | Soil microbial communities from Loxahatchee National Wildlife Refuge, Florida, United States - Lox_Sample_2.3 | ecosystem: Environmental > Terrestrial > Soil > Wetlands | place: USA...
GACTATTTCCCCAGACTTCACGCTCATTGCTTTGACCACATCGACGACTCTTCACAAATTTGTGTTCTCATAGGAGTAGTGGCCGGTTGTATTTTGAGTTTGATGGTGTTGTTGTGGGTTATCTCGAACAACGGTAATCTCACGTGGTACAATTTCCGACGGATTATCCGAACCGACGCTACGGTCGTATGCCCTTGTATCTTTTTGCCAGCACACCGGGACGTCAATGGCTCCGTGACATCGTAAGCGAACGGAAAAGGATGGTCGCCCTGGTCATTTATCCTGGATAGACTCCAGACAAGAGCAAAATGTCGCAACGATGCGGAGCAAAGTCGAGTTGCACCCTTGGCTAGATCCGTTGCCATTACTGATAACCTGCTTCCGACTTCAATGGATTACCAGGCGCATCATGGAAGGTGGTCAAGGCTTCAGCCAGTCGCATGGGAAACATGGTTCCCCGCAAGGGTAGTTTGATGCACCGCACTGAGCGGACATAGGGAACGGCTGGGAACAGTATTAATTTATCCTTCTGGTCGGCGTTCTCTGCGGCAGTGCCTTTAGCCAGGCTGATGTAACTTCAAATTTTCTCTCCGTCGTACAAGATACTCTAAATTCAAAATCAAATTCATGATGGCCGAAGCTGAATCACCGCCGTTGAAGGCTGAAAAGGAGAAGGTCGATTATTCCACTGAAGGTGTCGACCTCGAGCAACTAGATAGTGGAGAACTACTTACCATTGATAACACTCACGGCAATGTTGAGGTGTTCCACGATCTCCCTAAGGAGGAGGCGGACAGGATCTTACGCAAAGTCGACTTCCACGTCGTTCCTCTTCTAGCCTTCCTCTACCTTGTCTCCTTTGTTGATCGAAGCAATAGTAGGATTCACAGATGCTTCAATGATACCAGGTAACTGACGTGAAAATAGTTGGTAATGCTAAAATTGCTGGCCTGACAGCTGACCTGAAAATGCATGGTTAGCCGACCTCAACCGAACACTTTTTTCTTGACTGTATCTGACTATGCTCAAGGCCTGATGTACAATACTGCTGTCACTCTTTTCTTCGTTCCTTATGCTCTTCTGGAGGTTCCTAGCAACATTGTCTTGAAGATACTACGTCCATCGCTTTGGATGTCGATTCTGCTCTTCAGCTGGGGCTTGGTCATGACGTTAGCCACCCTTTTTCATGCACGATGTTCTTGTTTCTAATGGATACAGTCTCATGGGCCTTATCAAATCATACCACGGCCTTTTGGTGGCTCGTTTCTTCCTCGGTGTCGCCGAATCCGGCTTCTTCCCCGGTGCCACGTACTTACTCACGCTCTGGTACCTGCGCTTCGAAGTACAGCGCAGAATGGCCGTCTTCTATGTAGCAGCAAGTCTGAGTGGAGCTTTTAGCGGTTTACTTGCCTTTGCAATCGAAAAGATGAAGGGTATCAGGGGCATGGATGGCTGGTCGTGGATTTTCATCCTGGAAGGTCTCGTCCCCATTTTCTGCTCATTCTGGATCTGGTGGGCGCTTCCGGATAGCCCGGAGACGGCAAGGTTCCTAAAGAAGCACGAGAAAGAGTTCTTGATCAATCGGTTGGCCCTCGAGACAGGCTCGGGAACGGGTCGTGTCACCAACGCCGACAAGATCAAATGGAAGCACATTAAGGCTGCGCTCTCGGAATGGAAGATTTGGGCTTCAGTGGTCATGTTCTGGGGCAATACAATTGGCGTTTATGGGTATGTACAAGGCCTCGGGTTGTTTTCCTGTCGAACTAACACATTATCAAGCTTCACTGCCACTGTGCCTACCATCATCGAACAACTCGGCTATGACAATGCCAATGCCCAACTAATGACCATTCCAATTTACGTGGCCGCCTCTATTATGACCATCATCTGGGCATTCTGGGGTGACTACAAGAAGGTGCGGTGGCCGTTCATTGTCAGTGGTTTCTCCATCGCCATCGTTGGATTTGTAGCACAACTGGCCATTCCCAAACCCAGGTTCCCGGGTCTGTCGTATGGTTTCCTATTCCCGGTCGCAATGGGCCTGTACTGTCCATTCATCAGCATCGTCTGCTGGGTTGGTGTGTAGCATTCCTCCGTCCTTTCACACCTAGCCGATTAAAACACAACCCACTAACATGTCTGCGCAGCCAACAACACGGCACCATCATCCAAGCGAGCCGTCGGCATGGCGCTGCTCGTGTCCTGCGGCAACCTGGGCGGCATCGCGGGCTCGAACGTCTACCTGTCGGCGCAGGCGCCCAAGTACCCGACGGGCTTCGGCGTGTGCTTGGCCATGATCTGCTGCGCCGTGATCATGTGCCTCGTGCTGCGCTTCGCCTACGACGCCGAGAACAAGCGCCGCCGGCGCCTGCTCGAGGCTGAGGGCGAGGCTGCCTTCCGTGGCCGCTACACCGAGCAGGAAATGCTCGATCTCGGGGACCGCAACCCGTTCTTTGTCTACACCTTGTAAAAAGAATGCCCGTGCGGGCTTTGCCTTTCCTTTCATGCCTTCTTGCACGCTCGCTGCCGTTGTTGATGTGGAGTGTGGTGATGTGGAAATGCCCACCGGAACGTTTTCGTAATGGTGGTGTGCTGGGGTTGGCGGACTGCGGGCCGGACCGGATGGCGACAGGGTTGCCGCGTGGAGCTGAGATGGGTGCCACACTCGAGGAACGAAAGGAGAGTCATATCTAGTTGCCGTAGCGAGCGATCTCTAAAATACTATCATTCGTTTGATCAGAAGAGAACACGATAATTAACTCCTTGATCCCGGCCCATTCGATGACCTTGATGTGTATCTCCCCTGTGATGACATCTATCGGCCAATAATGAATAAATATCGCAACCAAACTAGACTAGTTACGTATATGGACTCATATTTATTCCAATTATCAACAAAAGGCCGTCCATTAGCGTCATCAAATTCACTCAAATGGCTCGAAATGCACTTTTTGAGCCTCGCAACGAATTCTTCGAGGCACTATGCACGAATTGGAATGCTTGAGCAGCTCTCGGAGTGTCGAATGCTTCCACATGGTGCGGACTGACTACAGAGAACGAATCGAAGTTATCAAGAGCATATGTGTTCAGCGTATTTCTGAGCAGGACTGAATAAACGCAACAAATTTAGGCGTAGGGGTGCGAAGACCGGCTTGTACTATTGGTCACTGAATGACCTCTGTCACAGGCTCAACCACAACGTTTAGCTAGCTGAAATTATAAACATCACAGCAAATACAATTTGCTATTACTTCTATTTCAAATTATCTTCATTTATCATGGTTTTGTTGAAGAATCACTCTCCAAACCTCAACTAATATAGCTGCAGAATTTGCTTAATTTGGAATCCTTGTTCCGAGATATTCCCAGGGTATGACTAGAAATACGCGTAAAGTTATGACAGGCATGTGCAAGCGCCGAAAGGGGGAGTGTGGATACTCATTTTGGGGTGTACGAATACCTCACGCCTAGTTTTCTAAATACAAGTGATACCTATTTATTTTTTATTGGTGGGTCTGGATCACGGAACTTTTGGAAGGGTTACTGGTTTGGTCACTGACATTTCAAGGGTTGGTTCGACGTCTATAATTCGCGAGGAGTTTAAAAAAGACTGCTCTTGGGGGATGATACATGGCTTCCCTTTCCTCATGGCCATGCATTGATACCGCGATCGAGGGTACATGCCCGCCTGCTCCTAGTGCAAGTTTGAAGGCCCGTTTGTTTACCTATCAACGGCGTTGTTCGGCACCTGTGATAGCGAGAAGGGTTCCGGTGGGTTGTATCCGTATCACCAATCCGGTTGTCTTCCTGCACTTGGGGCGCAATATGTTATCGTAGCTAATTATGCCGGGGGATCCGACATGTCCCGATGCAACTGCCCACGGCCAAGCCACCGCGAATCAGACGATGAGATTAGTGGTTCCTGCGACCATGGTTTGCAGGTTTGCAGGGTGGTGTCAGTGGCTGTCGAAATGTTGTGCTGGAAGCCCGGAAGGAAAAGAGACGTGGCGGATTCGCGGTGCATGATGAAGATTTGTCCACGAATCCGGCCTCGGCGTTCAATCGCAATACCGCTCATCCGGAATGTAACTGCAACGGCCTAGGACATATCTCAAAATAGGTTGGGCGAGGTTCAACTCGAAAAGTAGCTGACACCTCGATTGTAAGCATGCATGGATGTATGGTGGTTCAATTACTAACATCACATTGTTAGATAATGAGCGTTCGGAGTGACATCACACATCATATCAACCGGTGGGTTAGTTGGATTCATGCACCTCCCGAAGACTAGGGTCCTGATTAATTTTGTGGGCGTTTTCGAATCGTAGCCTCGATCGCTTTAGCTCTGGATATAGCTGGACCTGTTAGTGAAGAGTATTGCTTTCAACTGTAAAGTTAATGAGGCTCCATTGGATTAATTTATGTGTCTGTGTCAAATCGGTTAAAATTGAGATCTTCATGAGCAAGACGTGATCCTGGCACTGGTCAAGTGGACTTTGATTTTAGATTCCTTTCAGACTGGCCGCAGAGTTTGTTGCAAAGAAAAGAAAAGCATTTCCATCTCCACTGGTATATCATCCCTTTCTTCTCCGTCTTCAATGCAACTTGGGACCATTCTCCCCAAAGAACTTTCATCACAGGAGGAATATATACAGGCGAAATGCATACCAGGATACGCTCAGCAACAGGTAAGAGGAAATGATGTAAATTCAAGGTAAGAAAGCCTTGATCCAAAAACCGCTTCCTCTACTCCGTGCCATGGCGGTGAAGCTCTAAAATGCCTTATCGCGAGTAGTGATTTCCGCCTGGATGACGGCCTAAGGTTTGGTGAAGTGAAAGAAATGGCGGACAATCAGTGCTCCGGACGTAAGAATTTGATGGATAAAGGGGCCAGATATGAGGGCATGACATCGGGTCCATTGAAAAAGGTTTGAAAGACATGGGATCAACAAAGAGCTAACAGTGGCGACGATGCCGCGATATATCCGTAAAGTGGTGATGTGGAACGCCACCGCAAGTGAAGCAGAAAGCCATGAGGTTCCCGGATGATCCATGACCGCCCAGTAAACGCGAGCCCTTGCAAACTGGGTAGATAGCAATAGAGTGAAAGACAGTCTTTGGAACGGAGTTGTAAAAGTCCAGTTGAGGTCAAGCTTACCGATGGCGACAGCGGAAGGGGAACCTCGAACAAAACGCGACTCGAGAAATGGCCATTTGGTAGTAGCCCAGAACTCCGGCAACGATGCTGCAAGACCAGAGGTGCAAAGACCAGTAATGGTGTGGCTGGTTACGTTACTACCGTTCTTGCCCTCCCGTTGGCATGCTATCAATAGGGTATTCTATTGTACGCAACTAAATTAGAGAGACGGCTAAAAGGTAGCAATTCGGACCCTTACCTTTTCCATCGCTGGCAAGATAATATCCAGGCCGTGAAGTTCTGAGTGGAGTAAGTCACCAAATCATGTACTGGTGTCGAGGTCGCAAGCCATAATACCTTGTAGGAGGGTAGCCAGGTTGGGCTTCGGTACTTCTGGTTCGAGGTTGATGTTGAGGATCGGCTGAACTGTAGTATGTACCACCAGAGTACTTCGATCCGTAGGAATATTGGGAATCTGGTGAAGCCTGCCCAGTTCTACCCGAAGACGTAGCCGAATATGTGGTCCGACCACTGCTGTAATCAGTGGCCCGACCACCGCCGTAATCGGTGTCTCTGCCTTTAGCATCGACGTCGTATCCAGGCCGTTCCGCCGCGTATGCTGATGCTGGTGCGTCATGGGATTGTGTGGGACCGTAATGCTGCCTTGAATGATGGACTTGGGAATTCGAATATTCGCCTATGAGTTGTTAGGCCTATAGACCAATCTTGATCCATGTAGCGGCGGCGGTATACCTCCTTGTTTTTTCGACGAATTATACCAATTCTTAGAGTCTGACTTGAGATCCTCGATCATCGACTACTTGATGTGAGCGCGAGTATGGATGATAGCAGAAGGGAGTTTACCGAGGTAAAGTTTCGAACAGCGGCCACTGCGTAGCCGTCGACTTCCTACACAAATCAGCCATGTATATCATACCGTAATCTATCAATGACTTACCGCGTTCTCTCCAGTGCCTTTGCTAGGTCGACAGACGGCATCTGCACCTAGGTAACGTTGGATATCAGCTTGGATGACCTCGCGTGATATTCCTTCGGCGGCGATCCACCATCGATAGTTTGGTCCACCACCTTGTGTTGTTGCTCCTGTGCCGTATTGACCGCCATAGCCGGTCTGGCCGGTACCATAGCCTGACTGACTTCCACTGTAGCCAGTCTGACTGCCGTAGCCAGATTGGCCTCCACCATAGCCAGACTGACCACCAGACTGACCAGTGCTGTAACCAGATTGGCCTCCGTAGCCACTCTGCTGACCGCCGTAGCCAGACTGGCCTCCGCCGTAGCCAGTCTGACCACTGCCATAGCCAGATTGGCCTCCACCGTAGCCACTCTGCTGGCTGCCGTAGCCGGACTGGCCTCCACCATAGCCAGGCTGGCCGCTGCTGTAGCCGGTCTGCTGGCTACTGCCGTAACCGGCTTGCTGGCTGCTGCCGTAGCCGGCCTGCTGACTGCTACCATAGCCGGCCTGCTGGCTGCTGCCATATCCGGCCTGCTGGCTGCTGCCGTAGCCTGTCTGCTGGCCATAGCCTGTCTGCTGGCCGTAGCCTGTCTGCTGGCCATAGCCTGTCTGCTGGCCATAGCCGGTCTGCTGGCTGCTGCCGTAACCCGTCTGGCGGCTGCCGTATCCCGACTGGCCGGTGGTGCTGGTGTAGCCCGGCTGGGCGCCGCTGGTGGTGTAGCCGGAGGATGGGTAATCGGAGCCCTCAGTGTATCCCTCGTGGGTGTCTTCGTAGCGCCTCGCCATAGTGATCTGTAGTTACTGTCAAGTCAAGTGGAATGAGGTGAAGACTGCCGTCAGGTTTTGACAACGAGGTCCCGTGATGCCAAGTGTGGGTGTGGCTGTTCCCTCGGATAAGTTAAGGTCCAGGACCAAAGCGGAAGTGGCAATAAGGCTCTGTAAGGCTTGTGGGCCGGGAAGAAATGGCAGAAGTAAGTACGCCCGGCTGAAGAAGAAAGGATGAGAACGGATCAAGGTAACAGATGGTAGGAAGTGGGGTTGGGGTTTAGTTTGCCAACGACCCGGATGAAAGGACGCCCGGAACGATAGAAGACAGAACGGGAGCTGGCAGACCAACTGAGAGCGTAGCCCAGGCTGCGACGTGGCATGCAGATGAACAATGACTGGGGAGGCCGTTTGTCATGTGCTAATGGGAAGGGATCAGAAAGGCTGCCGCGGAGACTGGACAGGTAAGGTAGGAGCCCGTGTGGGGTGGGGAGGGGGGTGTGGGAAGGGATAGCTGTGGTTCCGAGCTTGAAAGAAACGCGTGCGGCTCAAATGACCCAACAGAAAGATGAGGGGGTCCCTTGCTCTATAGAGAAGGCGCAGCTTTTTGCTTTGGTGACTTTGACAGAACGGAGGGACGATATCTCAGCTGGTTCGCTGCAGCCGAAGCGATGCTTGCAGGGTCAGAACGGCGAGGGCCAACGACTCGGAAAGAGACTTGAAAATAGAAAAGCGGATGATGAAGACTGAACAGGGCGCTGAAGAAGGGCGCTGGAAGACGAAGCAAGAGATGAGAAAGTGGAAAGGACGGCGGTTTTCATCGTCGGGTAGAGTGGCGAAGAGTCAGCCAGACACAACAGGAAGGCAAGAATTCTTGCAATACAGTGGATCCAGTGGTTCGTTCGGCAGCAAAGAACGAAGCAGACGCGTGTGAATGGTCGGATGACAACGATAGCCGTGATGGGCTTGTGATGGGCTGAGAAACTTGTCGGGCTGCAAGCAAATTGGGCATCAATCAGCCATGACACTTAGCGGGTTTGGCGTTGGCGTCCGTCAGCGCAAGGTGGGTACGGGTAAAGTACCGTTACCGTGATCGCCCGAATTTTCCATCGACAGCGCTGTCTGGAACTGCGTAAAGTGGATGGAGAGTGTTGGTGGTTGCCGCGCTTTGCGGTTGCTTTGCCCGAGGTTGTTGAGTGATTGTCGTTTCGCGCTGTCAATATCAAACAGCAGCCTCGCTCGCCAGAACACACTCAGCCCGCCGAGGTTGCCTACTACGAAGAATGGCTGCTCAGCCTGAAGGCGGACCGTACACCCACTACGTAGTACCCGGCAGAACGACGTAAGGTTCCCACCATCCCGGCGCTTTTACCGCCTCTCAGCCGCTTCCAAAAGCCTCCCTGGCTTCAACGTCAGGTCCAGACACAGTACGTGACTCCCGGCCTTCACTTGCGAGGAAACGACCGATGGCAATGCAATTGAACCGTAATGCATAGCCTCTTTGGGCGCCGAGTGCAGAAGGCTGCCGTGAACATTGTTTGCGGCGAGGTGTATTCATGGACAAGTTGCAGTTCCAGTCCCAGGATATCCCTCACGCCTCCGCACAGCCCTCACCAGCTGACCCCTCAAGGGCTTTTGGGCTTCAACCCACTACGGCATTGCAGCCAGACGGTTGCTCTGCCAATCCACTGGCGAAGCGCCACTCTACAGCCGTCTTGTTACCATAATCAGCCTCCAGCTTCATAAACTTGCGCAGCTATGGCCATGTCTGAAAAGAAATAACTGTGCTCATGGCCGTGGATGTTCCAAGCGCATCCATCGCACCCTCCTCCCACTCGCCTTCAGCCTCTGTTCGGCTCGAAATGAACATTATTTGTCGTACCGAGATACCACAACACACAGTAACACAAGAAGAACTGACATCTGCACAATTTACTAGGTTGCATCACCAACAAACCTACTTCCGCACGGTCCATTTTTCCTGCACTCCTTAGCAGAGTATCATGTACAGTGAGCGGTGTACGCGCTGTATGCACCAAGCAACGACTCAATTCCCCCCACGCCATGCCGCGCTTTCATCCTAAGGCCTTTCTGCGCATGCACACTACCTGCATATCAATTCTCGTACAGCGTCCTTTGTGGTTGCGGCTGCTTCACCTTTACAGCTTTGCATCTCCATTCGTAACCTTTTGGATTCTGAAGCCCCATCTTTGGGCATGCACGCGGATTTCCTCGCCGCTCTTCATCGTCTTGCTAATCACAACCTCGCTAGGCGTCAAGCTCAGCAATTTTCCACGATCCTTGTTGTTGAAACCCGAGTCGATAGGAAACAAGTCCACAACATCTCCCGCCAGCAGCCCAAGTGGATCATTCGCGTCGACTTCGCCAACCGCTTCAGCAAACCGCGCCGTTTTCATGTATTCTGCGACTTCTTGACCCTTTACTCTGACGGCTCTGGGTTGCGATCGCTTGGCCTTATCAAGCGCCGCATTGAATCGAGCAATCCAAGCGAACACTTTAGGGAATGTCCGCGCGGAGATGATGGATTCTGGTACGGCAGTGCGCAGGTCTAGTAGCCAGTGAAACACCCAAATGCCTATTTGACATGTTAACATCAATCATTCCCGATTTCAAATCCCAAGTCTCCCTAGTCCAATTGCAAGAGCTGACCGGTAATCACTCGAACATACCTTCTATGTCTCCCAAACTTGGGTCTGGGCCTCCAAAGACCCAATCTCTTCCATCTGCAAGCAACGTCGTCTCCATCAAAGCAAAGCACTCTCTTATCATGACGATGGCTTCAGGTCTAGCCTTGATCCTAGCCGAAACATCGAACTTTCGGAAGCCCATACTCTCCCTGTCCTTGCGAAAAGCCTCACTGGTTACGAGAGGTCCATCCAGCGGCATGAGCTGTACGGCACGCGCGATAACGCCGCCGTCGACGGTCCACCGTTCTAGAAGCTGCTGCAGTGCTCGTTGGTCCGCTGTCGTACCGCCCAATGCTCCCGACGGAAATGCCGCTTCCAGCTTCCGTAGGATCAGTCGGCTGTCCAGGTACATGTCGCGTCCGATGCTGAGTAGCGGAATCCGCCGGTAATTCACGCCCAGCGCTTCGAGGTCGGCCCGTGGTAGGATCGGTGGTTGAACCTGCCCTTGACCGTTAATTCAAGACGTTTCATTCGTGTAGAGAAGTAATTGCGCCGTACACATGACGCATGAGGAATTCCACGAAGAGTCAGATACCAGTAAACTCGTCGGGCGTAGACCGAATACGGGTACCAGTATAGAACTATATCATTGGGGATCGTGGGGGTCATCTTGAAGTAATGTTCAATAGATGGCAATAAAGTGGATTTGAGTTTGATCAAATCGCGTTTGAGCTTGACTATGATGATGCTTCAAACAGATATCTGAATCTGCCGAGAATGAGATTGGACTTGCCGAAGATCACGATAATACTACCAAGATGACGAAATTCGCAAAAATATTAGCAATAGCTTGTATTTAATATCAAACCAGACCATGAATTGAGTGAGTGCGATGGAGAAAGCGCGTAGACATATCGTAATCGCTCTCAACCGAAGCTGTTGGAGTTGAATAGAACCTCGGCTGCAGGTGTCTTGCTGGTGCTAAACCGTCGTACTCAAAAGTTTCACCTCGCCAAATCAACACGAAGGAACCAATAAGAAGAGAGAAGCGTGATTTGTCTATTCCGGACCGTATGATTATGAGTAATCTGATCCGTAGATGGGAGATTGGTAGTTCTTTTGAAAGTTTGCGAGGTAGCAGAGGAAACCTCTCGACGGCTAAGAAAAGTTGAATATCGGCGCTAGGTCAAATGCGGCAACTATGGTATCCCTTGAAAGAACAAACAAATGTATAGCACCGTGTGAATAGAATAGCCAGATCAAAGTTGATCTTTGTCTATAACACTGAAAATCACAATAGAAGGCCATTTCTTCCTCAACAGCTTCATTCCGAGCCGTTCTGACTATTGAAAGCAAGTCTATTGTGCTTCCACCGCGTATAAAACTACCATTTCTTCTACTCTCTTCCGTCGGCAGATCATTTCAAACGGCTTTTCTATAGCCAAACTGATTCCATACGGTATACTGTCGAATATATTCAACTGGATCAGTATCACCAACCACTTCTTCTTTCAGGAACATGTCGGACCCATCCGGCAACTTCACCGACCCATCTACCAATCTCCCATCATCCTCCGCCGCCTCTAATTTTCCTGTTGCTCCTACAGCAGGACCAGATCCAACACCTACCGCGACCTTCAATCCTCTTCCTACCGCTCCGACCTTCGGGAGTGCTCCAAGCAGCGACTCCTTCGACTTCAACGTCGGCACCGGCCCACAGCTGCGATTCCGACCCTATGCACCACTGCCGCGCAGATCTCTGGCCTCTCGAGTCGCTGGCAATGCCACTTCTACCGCTTCTCCTCCTGCTTCGCAATCACCTTCCGGCCAGCCTGTCGGACAGGTTTCAAGCGTGCCCATCAGCCAGGGCTTCGTGACGCCGTTCGCATCCTCCCTTCCGCCTCCTTTCGGACACACCGCGGAGTACGACAAGCTCAAAGAGGATTGCGAGTCGATGCGCTGGCAGCTGATAGAAAAGGATCAAATCATCAGCACGCTCAAGATGATGCAAACGGCCCTCGAGCAGGAACAGAAGAGAGCTGTGGAGGAGCGAGACCGTGAGGCTGAAGCGCTCCTGAAGTGCACTCGCGAAGAGCTGGAGGAGCGTTTCACGCACGAGCAAGAAGCGCTCACGAAGCGCGTCCATGACGAGCAGACGGAGCACTTCGCGCGCGAGAAAGAAGCGCTCCTGAACGGCGTTCGCGAAGACCTGGAGCAGCGCTTCGCGCGCGAGCAAGAAGCGCTCGTGAAGCGCGTCCGCGACGAGCAGAAGGCGCGCATCACCCGCGAGATGGAAGCCTTGGAGCGTGGTCTGACCGAGCAGACCCGCATGCTGAGCTTCGAGCTCCAGAAGAGGGAGGACGAGTGCGCCGCACTCATGAAAAAAGCCGACGGCGACAAGCAGCGGTTCGGCTCCGAGCGAGACGACTTGACCCAGCGTCTCAAAAACATGACCTCCACCCTTGAAGAGCTGCGGCACGAAAAGGAGGTGCTCACCATGGAGCGTGACGACACGGTTCGGCGCCACCTGGGAGAGATGACCACCCTGGCCAACGAGAAGCGGGCCAGCGAGGAAGAGTTCGCGGCGCAGCTCGCGAGCAAAGCGGCGTTGGAGAAGCACGTGGCCGTTCTTGAAGCCACGCGGGAGACACGCTCAGGGCGCGAGAACGAGCTCGAAAACGAGAACGCGAAGCTCCAGTTCAGGCTTGCGGTGACCGAGAGTGACAAGGAGATGGCCAAGCAGGAAGCCGAGCGGCTCGCGAGCCAGTGCGAGCGAGTGCAGAACGACACTCTTCACCTGGGTCAGAAACTCGAGCTGCTAGGCATCGAGAACGCGACGCTCATCAAAACCCTTGAAGCCGAGCGGGAGGCCAAAGAGGTCGAGCCGTGGGTTTGGTTGGAGGCCGTTCCGGTTCCAAAGGGTGTGCCGTGGCTCTGGTTCGTCGCTTTCCTTCTCGCCGTGCTCCTTGGATTCGTACTTGTTCTTCCGGCTCTGTTCTGGGCTATGGGTTGGTTCGAGAAGCTTGGAGCCTTCGGATATGGTGGACCAGACTTCGATAGCACATTCAGTCGCCTGGTGGCAATCACTCTCATCTATTCTCACGAATTTCTGTGGATTTGAGGGTGAGAAGAGCCTCTATGGTGGAAGGATTGATGCGAATCGATACTCCTAAGGCATAATTATCGTATGGATGGTCAGATTCGTCATCAATTTCGATTACAACCAACATTTATCTATCGCAGCGATACATCTCTA
>Ga0335074_10010783_pt1 | contig 12781 bp, 10 predicted proteins | sample Lox_Sample_23_FD_206715 | JGI IMG/M metagenome (GOLD analysis project Ga0335074, IMG submission 206715) | Soil microbial communities from Loxahatchee National Wildlife Refuge, Florida, United States - Lox_Sample_2.3 | ecosystem: Environmental > Terrestrial > Soil > Wetlands | place: USA...
AGAAGACGATCAGCCTCGTTCCGCGGGCCGTGACCGGCAGTGGGTAGTCCGAGAAGTCCATGGGTAGCCGCGGCGCCACGAAGGCAGGAACCAGGCCGGACAGCCAGGCCCCCCTAATGCGGTGCGGCGGCGCGCGCTCGACTTCGCACGTGACAACGTAGATGTCGCCGTCACGAGCGCGGAGGCGCGCCCTCGCGCGGGTCTCGCCCAGGTCGAGCCCGATGACCGATACCGGCGCGAGAGCAGCCGCGTGCCGCCGGAAGACCCCGGCGAAGCGCCCGGGCGGCGTGGCCGCCGCGAACTCGGGGGCCATGGCCGCGGCCGCATCCTCGCCCCAGCCGTGGGCACCGCCGAGGCCGTCGAGGATCCAGCCGAGGCGCTCGGCTGCCGCCCCGCGGTCCAGGTACTTCACGTGCCACTCCCTACCGTTGGTGGCCGGTCAATACTCTAGGGTTACGTTCGACTACCGCGGCATGGCCACGCGTTTCGCCAGTTAGAAGACATCAGTTGACAGGGCTAGGCAGGCCGGACTCAACTCCGGACAGGCTCAGGGACTTCGAGTCCCTGACCGATTCTGAGCTGTCCCGGCTCGACGAGCAGGAGTTCCTGGCTGAGCTGCTGGTTCGCGCGAAAGACATACTCCAGGCCGACACCGCGGCCGTCCTGTTGCTGGACTTCTCCTCCGGCCAGCTCATCGCCACCGCGGCGGCCGGGCTTGAGGAAGAGGTGCACCAGGGCGTGCGCATTCCGGTCGGGCGCGGGTTCGCCGGCCGGATCGCCGCCGAGCACAAGCCGGTCATACTCGACCGGGTCGACCACACCACGGTGCTGAATCCGATCCTCCTCAACAAGGGGATCCGGTCGTTGATGGGCGTGCCGATGGTGGCCGGCGGCCGGGTGGTCGGCGTCATGCACGTCGGTTCGCTGACCGGACGTCAGTTCAACGCCGAGGACACCCGGCTCCTTCAGCTGGCGGCCGACCGCGCCGCTATGGCGGTGCAGTCGATGGCCGCCAGGACCGACCGGATCGCCGCCGCGGCGCTGCAGCGCAGCCTGCTGCCGTCCGCCCTGCCTCCGGTACCGGGAGCCGAGATCGCGGCCAGGCTGATCCCTGGCAATGGCGGGGTCGGCGGCGACTGGTACGACGTGTTCAGCCTGCCCTCCGGCGAGATGTGCATGGTCATCGGCGATGTCGCCGGCTCGGGCCTGCACGCCGCGGTGATCATGGGCCGGATGCGGAGCGCGCTGCGGGCCTACGCGCTGGAGACCAGCGACCCGGCCGAGGTCCTGGCCAGGCTCGACCGCAAGATGCAGCATTTCGAGCCCGACGCGCTGGCGACCGTCCTGTATGCCGTGTTCGAGCCGGGGCTCGATCAGGTGCACTTCTCGTCGGCTGGCCACCTGCCGCCGGCGCTGGCGTATCCGGGGCGGCCGGCCGAACTGGCCGAACTCCCGGCCGACCTGATGATCGGGGTGGCGCCGCACCCGGCGCGGCACGTGACCACGGAGAAGATACCGCCCGGCACGCTGCTGTGCCTGTACACCGACGGGCTGGTGGAGCGGCACGACTGCCCCCTGGACGAAGGGTTTGCCCGGCTGTGCGAGGCCCTGGTCGCGACGGCGCCCGAGGTAGCGTGCTCGGCCGTCATGGGGGCGCTCATCGGCAACCAGCAGGCCCAGGATGACGTCGCGCTGCTGATTCTGCGACGTCAGCCGTCCGGATCGGGCGGTGCGGCCACGCTCAGCAGTCCGGCATCGGCCGCCACCGAGTCGCCGCGGGCTCGCGAGCGGTAGGCGATGATCCCGAAGCTGATCCAGCCGATTGCTATCGCGAGCCAGAAGCTGACCACGCGGTAGGCGATGGCCGCGGACAGGGCGGTCACGTGGCTCGCGCCGTAGGCGATGAGGATGACCGCGAGGCTGCCCTCGACGATGCCAAGCCCGCCCGGTATTACCGGGAACGACCCGAGGACTTGAGCCGCGCCGTAGGCCACCAGCACTCCGCCCCAAGGTATGGCACCGTGTACGGCCAGGAAGCTGCAGGCCAGGCACAGAAAGTCGCAACCCCAGACCGCAAGCGCGATCGCAACGACTCCCGCGGTGGCGCCGGCCGTCAGCGGGATCTCGCGCATCCGCCCCAGGGTGGCCTCGATCCGCGCGCCGATACTCCCGCGCGGGTGCCCGGTCAGCCGGCGGCAGCCGCGTACGAGCGCTCCGGCCCCCCGCAGGACCAGGTCCCGGCGCACCAGCACGGCGCCAGCGGCGGCGACAATCACCAGTCCGAGGACCGCGATGCCCGCGCCGGCCAGGCTGCTACTGGCCGCCAGGGCCACCAGCACCCCCACCAGGAGCAGCAGCGACATGCCGATGGCCTGCGCGATCAGGATCGTGAAGATAGTCCAGCCGGCGCTCGCTCCGCTGGCGCCGCGCTGCCGGTAGTACCGGTAGCGGTACGCGCTGGACACCGCCGGCTCGCCCGGCACCGAGTTGGCGATAGCGTCGTTGGCCAGACTCAGCAGGAAAAGCGCGGGCAGCCCGATCCTGGTTCCGCTCAGCCCGAGCACCCGGTGCTGCAGGACCGCGAACGTCCACAGCGAGATCGTCTCGGCCGCGACGGCGGCTGCGACCCAGCCCGGGCTCACCCGGTCAAGCTGGTGCCAGGAGGAGATCAGCTCTGACCGCTTGCCGAACAGGAGGAAGAGGATCAGGAGCCCGACCAGCACGCCGAGTACGTAACGGCCCACGTCCTTGAGACGGTGTCCCGGCCGGGGACCGGTGTACTCGACGCCCACGCACACAAACTACAGACTGGCCAGCTAAGTTCACCGGTTACGCGAGCTTGGCTGGCCGAGAGGACGTGCTGCAGTGACCCATGAGTTCGGCGGGATCATCGGCCGCGACTGGCGTGACTCCGAGCCCTGGTGGCCACCCGAGCCGGCACCGCCGGACGGAGCATCGAACATTGTGCTCGTGGTGCTCGACGACGTCGGCTACGCGCAGCTGGGCTGCTACGGCTCGGACATCCAGACCCCGGTGCTCGACGGGCTGGCGGCCGGCGGCGTGAAGCTGGCCAACTTCCACACCACCGCGCTGTGCTCGCCGACCCGCGCTTGCCTGCTCACCGGCCGCAACCATCACCGCAGTGGCATGGGCAGGATCGCCGACCTGGCCATCGGCTACCCCGGCTACTGGGGCAAGCCGCCCCGCGAGAACGGCTACCTGTCGGAGATCCTGAGGGCCGCCGGGTACGCAACGTACGCGGTCGGCAAGTGGCACCTGTCCCCCGAGGACGAGACGAACATGGCCGCATCCCGCGCGACCTGGCCGCTCGCGCGCGGCTTCGACCGCTGGTACGGCTTCCACGGCGGAGAGACACACCAGTTCGTCCCCGCGCTCTACCACGACAATCACAGCGTCCGCCCGCCCCGGTCGATCGAGGATGGCTATCACCTGACCGAGGACCTGGCCGATCACGCGATCGAATTCCTCGGCGACCTGCGCGCGGTCGAGGCCGACCGGCCGTTCTTCCTGTACCTCGCAACGGGCGCGTGTCACTCACCGCACCAGCCGCCCGCGCGCTGGCTTGAGCGGTACCGCGGCCGGTTCGACCTCGGGTGGGACGCCTGGCGCGAGCAGGTATTCGAGCGTCAGCTGTCGACAGGCTTGCTGCCGCCCTCGACCGCGCTCTCGCCACGGCCGGACTGGGTGCCCCCATGGGACAGCCTCGCCGAACCTGAGCGCGCGGTCGCCGCCCGTTTCATGGAATGCTTCGCCGGGTTCCTGTCGCACGCTGACGAGCAGATCGGCCGGGTACTCGACTTCATATCGGAACTAGGCGAGTCCGACGGCACCATCGTCCTGATCGTCTCGGACAACGGGGCCAGTGCCGAGGGCGGCCCTCAGGGTTCGATCAACGACGTTCGGATGGTCAACATCGACCCGGCGTCAGAAGAGGAGATGTTCGCGAAGATCGACGAGATCGGCGGGCCGCTCACCCACAACAACTACCCGTGGGGCTGGACCATGGCCGGCAATGCCCCGTTCCGCCGGTGGAAGCGCGAGGTGCACGAGGGCGGAGTCGCGGACCCGTGCATCATCTCCTGGCCCGGCGGGCCCATCCAGCCCGGCGCCATCCGCCACCAGTTCACCCATGCCATCGACGTAATGCCGACGCTGATCGAGCTGGCCGGGATCGAGCCGCCGGCGCGGATCGACGGGATCGAGCAGGCACCCGTCGACGGGGTCAGCTTCGGCTACCTCCTCGCCGCCGACGGCGCCGCGGCCGCTGAGCGCCACGACACCCAGTACTTCGAGATGTTCGGCTCGCGCGCGATCTACCACCGCGGCTGGAAGGCGGTCACGTTCCACCCGATCGGGCCGCTGTACGACGACCAGAACCCGAACGCGCCGTTCGACGAGGATGTCTGGGAGCTCTACCACGTGGCTCAGGACCTGTCGGAAACGCGCGACCTGGCCGGCCAGCGTCCGCGAATGCTCGAGGAGCTCGTCGGGCTGTGGTGGCGGGAAGCGCGCCGCAACCAGGTCCTGCCGCTCGACAACCGGGTGCTCTGGACCCTCGTGCACCCCAAGCCGGACCGGCGGCGACCGCGCGATGAGTACCGCTACTTCCCCGGCGGGGCGCAGGTGCCCGAGTCGGTGGCGGTGAACGTGCGGAACCGTTCACACAAGCTGATCGTCGATCTGGAGACCGGCGAACCAGGCGCCACCGACGGCGTGCTCCTGGCGCTCGGATCGGTGCTGGGCGGCTGGTCCCTGCACGTCCTGCACGGCCGGCTCCGCTATGTGCACAACTTGTACGGCAAGGAGCGGCACGTTGTCGAGTCGGCCGAGGTAATCCCGGCCGGGGGTCACAGGGTCGAGTACGAGTTCACCAAGGACGACGGTCTCGGCGGCAGCGGCGTGCTGCGCTGCGACGGCCGCGAAGTCGGCCGGGCGACCATCCCCCGGTTCACGCCATCCGGCTTCAACGGCGTCGGCGTGGGACTGACCTGCGGCTACGAGTGGGGCCCGGCCATCGGGACCGGCTACACGGCCCCGTTCCCGTTCAGGGGGACGATTCGCGGCGCCTGGGCCCAGACCAGCGGCCCGGTCGTGCGCGACCCGCTGGCCGAGATTGAGGCAATCTTGTCCGAGCAGTGAGCGGGCCCGCGGCACGGGTCAGTCGGCGCATGCCGGTACCGGCCCCGAGCCCTCCCGCAGGGAACGGTCGGTGGTTACGCTGGACTAGCCGCGAATCTCGCCGTCGGCATGACACTGGAGCGGGATCAGCCGGACGACAGGGGAACCACGATGACGACGCCGCCAGATTTCGGGGGAACCGAGATCGAGGAAGGTATCCAGGAGGACCTGTTCGGCATCGCGCCAGAACAGCATCAAGGTGCCGGGCGAGATGAACTGCTGGCCGACCCGCACGAGGACAACGAGGCCACCGCACCCGGCGAAACGTGCGCCAGGTGCGGCAGGCAGATTCAAATCGGCGAGGATGCGCGCCACCGAGCCGACGGGCGCTGGGTGCACGAGGTCTGTCCCCTGGCACCGGCCTGAGCGCTTCAGCACGGGCCGGACAAGTCACTGAATGTCGTAACGCTGTGCCGAGATGACCAACGAGGCACCAGATGACTACTGAGCAGGAACTGATCGTGGTCGGCGTCGACGGCTCGCAGGAGTCCGTCGGGGCCCTGGCCTGGGCGGCGCGTTATGGCGCGGCGTGCGGTGCGCGGATACACGCCCTGCTGGCCTGGCATTTCCCGTCCGCCGTCGGGCCTTCCCCGCCCGGTGTGGCGCCCGAGTCCGTCACCGACGAGGTCGAAGAGGAGAGGTCGCAGCAGCTGATGCGGGCGATCGCCGCGGGAGCGCCAGACGCGCACGTTGAGCCTGTGATCGGCTACGGCCACCCGGCCGAGGTGCTGGTCAACGCCTCGCGCGAGGCTGACCTGCTCGTGGTCGGCTCCCGCGGTCGCGGCGCCTTCACCGGGATGCTGGTCGGCTCGGTCAGCCTGCACTGCGTACACCACGCGTTCTGCCCGGTCGTCGTCGTCAGGAAGGGCACGTCGCCGGAGGCGTCGCCGCCTGCTGGCTGAGCCGCCTGCTGGCTGAGCCGCCGCCTGGCTAGCCGTCCTGGCGCAGCCAGGTCGGCCCGACGGCGTCCCAGTCACGCTGCCAGCCCGCCATGCGGCGCCGGTTGAACACGAACCGCACGCCCCCGTATGCGACCGCAAACAGGATGCCGAAGCCCATCGTGGTGGAGAAGACGGTAAACGCGACCTGGTCGTACACGTCGGCGGAATCCAGCGGCGGCCTGACCTGCTGGCCGTGCGGGTTAATGAAGATCTCCGTCCGCTGCCCGGCTCTCGAGTTGAGAGCGACGGCAATCGGGCCGTGTCCTTCCCGCCCATCGGGCAGCTTCCACTCGGCTGGCACCCAGGCCATGTCCAGCTCCGATGCCGTAGCCGCTTCGGCGCCGCTCTCCAGCTGAGTCGCCCAGACCGGATGGACGCCCCGGTCGGCCAGCTGGGTGAGCCGGGTCTCGTGGTCAGCCCAGCGACCAGCGAGTATCGCTACCACCAGCCAGGCCACGACGGACACGGCGATCAGCACGGTCATCGCGACGGCCTCGGCCCGGTCCACGGCGCGGAACAGCGGATTGGCGCCCCGCTGGCCGAACTGCCTGACGATCAACCGCAGCTTCACCGAGGATCCACCTCCGATCCACGCCGTCGTTGCCATAGTCCTATGAATTTCCGCACCGCATAAGGGGGTAGTGAAACCTCGGCCGCCAAATATTTCGGTACTCGTCCCGAGAAAGGCGTTACGTACCAGCAGCCTCATTCCGCGCAAAGTCAGCGGAGTCTGCGCAGGAACGGGTCCCGCGGCGTCGCGGGCGCCAGCCGGGCCCGCGCGTCGACGACCCACACGCCGTCCGGCCGCGCGATGACGGGGTTGAGGTCAAGCTCCGCGAGCTCGGGCACGTCATCCGCCAGCCGCGAGACCCGCAGCAGCACGTCGGCCAGGCCGGCCGCGTCCACCGCCGGAGAACCGCGATGGCCGGTCAGCAGCGGCGCAGCCCGCACGCCCGTGATCATGTCCTCGGCGTCGGTGTCGGTCAGCGGCGACAGCCTGGCCACGTGGTCGCCGAGCACCTCAGTGGCCACGCCGGCGAGCCCGAGAACGACAAGCGGGCCGAACACCGGCTCCTGAACGACTCCGACCAGCGTCTCGACTCCGCCCGCGACCATGGGCTGCACGATCACCCGCTGCAAGCGTTCGCCGAACTGATCCGCGAGCTGCCGGTAGGCCTCCGCCACCTCCGCCGGGGTATACAGGCCAAGCTTCACCGCCCCGACATCCGTCTTGTGCACGATCCCGGCGATATCGCCCTTCACGACGACCGGGCCGCCCAGCTCGGCGGCGGCCTGCACGGCCTCCTCGCTCCCGGTGACGAGGCGGCTGGCGATCAGCGGGATCCGGTAAGCGGCCAGGAGCCGGGCGCATCCTTCCTCCGGCAGCCAGCCGCCGCCAGGGCTTGATGCCATGAAACCCATCACAACGGAACGAGCCTCGTCCGGGTCAGTCGCCTCCAGATCCGGCACTCGTCCGCGCTGGCTAACCCGCCAGGCCTGGTAATCGGCGGCATGCCCGATAGCCCGCACCGCGCCCTCCGGGTAGGCGTAGGCAGGCACGGCGCCGGGCTCGCCCGGAGCGCCGTCCACGGATCCAGGCCGGAGCAGCCGCACCGAGTCGGGCTGGTCGAGCAGCACGACCGCCATCGGCTTGGACACCTGCACCGAGGTGATCGCGGTGCGCAGATCGGCCAGCGCCGTCCGTACTCCGATCGCCACCAGCGCGTCCACCGACTCGTCGGCGGCGACCTGCTCGAGACACTCGCTGAAGGCAGCCGCTCCCACCCCGGCCGTGGCGTCGACGGGGCCGGATACGACGGCAGCGGCCGGCAGGAGGCGGGCGAGCCGACGCTGGGTCTCCTCGCTCAGGACGGCCACGCTCAGCCCGACGTCGGCGCAGGCGTCGGCTGCCAGCACACCGGTGCCGCCCGCATTCGACACGATCGCCACCCGGCGGCCCGCGGGCAGCGGCTGGGACGACAACAGGGCCGCGGTTTCGACCAGCTCACCGAGACTGTGCGCGGCGATGATGCCGGCCTGGCCGAACAATGCCTCCTGGGTCAGCAGCGGCGTCGCCGTCGCTGACGTGTGGGAGGCGGCCGCGCGCTGCCCGGCCGCGGACCGGCCGCCGATCACGGTCAGCACCGGGATCCGCCGCCCGACTCGCCTGGCCGTGCGCGCGAACGCGCGCGGGTTACCGAACGACTCGACATACAGAGCGGCCAGGCTGGTCTGCCCGTCCTGCTCCCACCACGTCAGCAGGTCGTTGCTGGAAACGTCGTACTTATCCCCCACGGACGCGAACGACGAGACGCCGATGCCGAGCCGCCCGAAGTGCTCAAGCAGCGCGATCCCGATCCCGCCGGACTGCATGACGAGGCCGGCCACGCCCGCCTCAGGCTGCGTGGCCGCGAACGTGGCGTTCAGCCGGGCGCTCGGGACGGCGATGCCGAAGCAGTTCGGCCCGACCAGGCGCATGCCATGCCGACGGCAGATCTCCATGAGCTCGGGACCACCAGGCTCCATGCTGGCGGTGATGACGACCAGGCCGTGCACTCCCCGCCGACCGCACTGCTCGGCCGCGTCGGGCACCTCCGCCGGCGGCACCGCGATGACCGCGACGTCCACGCCCTCGGGCAGGTCGGCCGCCGAGCGCAGGCATGGCACACCGGCCATGGACTGGCCGTGTGGATTAACGGCGTAGACCGAACCGGCGAAGCCGCCGGTGACGATGTTGTTCAGGATTTCCCGGCCGACCGAGCCACGCTGGCGCCCCGCTCCGATGACGGCAATGGAGGCGGGCTGGAACAGGTGGCGCAGGCTGGCCACCTCAGCCTGACTCGCCCGCTCGGCGACCGCGTCCAGGTAGCTGTCCAGCTCCTCGCCTTCGGCGTCGGGCAGCGGGAACGTCAACTCGACGACCCCGTCGGTGAACTTACGCCGCACGGGCAGCCCGGCCGCCGCGAAGACGCGCTGCATCGCGTAGTTGTCCGGCAGCGTCTCCGCCTCGAACGCGGTCAGGCCACGCTGCCTGGCCACCGACACCAGGTGCTCAAGCAGGAGCGTGGCCACGCCGCGGCCGTGCATGTCGTCGGAGACGGCAAACGCGATCTCGGCCCGGCCTGGCTTCCCGGTGGCCTCGTACGTGGCCACGCCGACAAGCTCGTCGCCCAGCCACGCGAGCAGCGCGACATGGTCGGCGTCCTCGGGCCGGGTGACGCGCCTGGCCTCCCGCTCGGGCGCGAGCGGGCTCAGGTTGAAGAACCGGAAGTACGCGTTGCTCGGCGAGAGATTTGCATGCATCTCCTTGACCGCGTTCGCGTCCTCAGCACGGGAGTGCCGGATGTGCACCGTGCCGCCGTCGGCCAGCAGCGCATACGTACTGGGAACGGATGAATCGGTCATCGGATCACCGCCCCGGCCTCTCTCGGCAGCAGGTCAGCCCAGCACACTTATCGAGTCCAGCATGCCGCCTACCTCTGCGGCCGCTGCGGCCTGGTCATGCTCTGGTAGACCGCCAGCAGCGCGGCCTTCTGGCTCTCGTCGAGCTGGCCATCGGTCCGGATCGCGCGCTCCACGCTCTCGGGCACCGGCCGGCCAGTTTCAGCCTCGGCCGCGCCCTCGCGCTCCAGCAGGCCGGCCTGCGCGAGCAGCATCTCAGCCGAGACGTTCAGCGCGTCGGATAGCTGCTTGAGCACGCGCACCGTGGGCTGGTGCATGCCGCGCTCTAGCTCGCTCAGGTACGGGTTTGAGAGGCTGGTCAGCTCCGCGAGCTGGCGGAGCGTGAGGTTGGCGAGCTTCCGCTGGCTGCGGATGAACGCGCCGAACGCCTCCATCTGGGCATCCCATTGGCTGGCCATGGTTGTCCCCGTTCAATGCTCGCTGTCGGTAGCCGAATGCGCGCGCAGCAAGTATCGCAAGTCGCGGAGGCGCGCGCCGAACCCCCGATGCGGAGTCGCAGCCAGGGGTTCGGACCGTACCGGCCTGCTCGTCAGGCCTTGCTCGTGTCGCTGTTCTTCGCGTTGCCAAGAAGCGGTGACGCCGCCTTCAGCACGTCCTCGGCGAACTTGCGCTGGTTGGCCAGCAGCTGCTCGGCGAAGTCGTAGGCGTTCTTCACCACGCCCTCCGGCTTGGGCAGCTTGTCGGCGATGTTCAGGCTGTCGGCAAACGGCAGGTTGAGGTCGGGCAGCTCCGGCTTCATGGACTGGACGGTTGAGGCCCACTTCTGAATGGCTTCCACGACGGCGGCCTGGCTCTTGCTGATCGCGTTCATGATCTCGTTCTGCAGTTCCTCGGCTGGCATTTCTCCTCCTCGCAAGACTTCTGTCACTAGAACTCTGCTAACTATATCTAGCAAGCGATCGTTACGTCAAGCTCGCGTGCCGCAGGCTGCCCGTGAGGGCTGCCCGAGCCGCTGGCGTGTAAGGATCTGGGGATGGCCTGCACGGTGCACGTGTCCTGGGACGAGAAGCTGACCGGCTATGACTTCGGGCCGCAGCACCCGCTCGCCCCGATCCGGGTGAAGCTCACGATCGAGCTTGCGGCCGCGTTCGGCGTGCTAAGCAGCGAGCACGTCACCGTCCAGGCCGCGCCGCCGGCGTCCGACTCGGAGCTGGAACTCGTGCACGACCCGGACTACCTGGCCGCGGTCAGGTACGCCGGCGGGCTGAGCGGCGACGAAAGCGGCGCGCCCGTGGACGTCAGGACCCTGCTCCAGCACGGCCTCGGTACCGCCGACGACCCGATCTTCCGCGGGATGCACGAGGCCTCGGCGCTCGTCGCGGGGGCGACGCTGGGCGCGGTTAGGGCCGTGTGGTCAGGCGCTGCCATGCACGGGGCGAACGTCGCGGGCGGGCTGCACCACGCGATGCGCGCGCACGCCAGCGGCTTCTGCATCTATAACGATCCCGCGATCGCGATCGCGTGGCTGCTGGGCCAGGGAGTGGAACGGATCGCTTACGTCGACATCGACGTCCACCACGGGGACGGCGTGCAGGCGGCGTTCTGGAACGACCCTCGCGTGCTCACGATCAGCCTGCACGAGAGCCCGCTGACGCTGTTCCCCGGCACCGGACGGGCGACCGACACGGGCGGACCCGATGCCGACGGCTTCGCCGTCAACGTGCCGCTGCCGGCCGGCACCGCGGACGCGGCCTGGCTGCGCGCCTTTCACGCCGTGGTGCCGCCGCTGGTGCGCGCATTCAATCCGCAGATCCTGGTCAGCCAGCACGGTTGTGACACGCACAGGACCGATCCGCTGGCCAACCTGCAGCTCACCATCGACGCGCAGCGCCGTGCCCACGCCGCCATCCATCAGCTTGCGCACGAGGCCGCAGACGGCCGCTGGCTGCTTACCGGGGGCGGCGGGTACCAGCTCGTTCAGGTCGTGCCGAGGTCATGGACGCACCTGCTGGCCGAGGCGGCCGGCCAGCCGATCGACCCGTCCGCACCGACGCCAGGAAGCTGGCGGGAGTACGTGAGCGAGGTATCCGCCGAGGCCGCGCCGGAGCTGATGACCGAGGGCGGCGACGGCCGGTACTCAGCCTTCGAGACCGGCTACGACCCAGCCGAGCCGGTGGACCAGGCCATCGTGGCAACCAGGAATGCGGTGTTCCCCTTGCACGGCCTCATGCCGACGTTTTAGCTGGGCCTTCAGTCCGTGAGCGTGGCGGAGCCAGCCGAAGTGCCGGTCGATTCCGCGGTCATGTCCGTCTCGACGATCGCCGTGGTCTCCACCAGTTCGATGGTCGAGTCAGCCGGGGCCTCCGGTGGCCCGGCTGCGCGTTCCTGAGCCGGCGCTGTGGATCGCCAGACCTCGCGGACGATCACGTGCATGGCCCCGGCGAACGGAATGGCCAGCAGCGCGGCCACGAACCCGCCGAAGAGCCCGCCGATCCAGCTGCCGAGCGACGCGCCAACCAGGATCGCGACGAGCACAAGCAGGGGGCTGATCTTGACCGTCCTGCTCATGATCACCGGGTTCAGGACGTGGTTCTCGAGCTGGGTGTAGACGAGGAAGACGATAAGCGTGATGATGCCGGCCGGAAGCCCGTGCGCCAGGGCAAAGAGAACGACAGGGATCCCGGCCAGCGCGCCGCCGATCATCGGCAGGAAGTCCACCAGAGCAACCCACAGCGCCCACAGGAACGGGAAGGGGACGCCGAGCCCGAGCAGCGTCACCAGCACGACGACACCGGCTATCACGGAGGTCGCGAAGTTGCCGAGCATGAATCCCACGACCGAGCGATTCACCTCGCTGGCCACGAGGCTGAAGCGCGCTGCCCGGCTCGGGCGCATCAGGTCGAGCAAGCCCCGCCGTAGCCTCGGCCCCTCCAGCAGGAGCAGGACGACCAGCACGAAGATCGTGAACAGTTCGAACGCGAGCGACGCCGCGCCCTCTCCCAGGCTCAGGGCCGGGGCGGCCAGGTCCTTGGCATAGGTGACGAGCTTCGGCGAGTTCTTCGTCACCCACTGTTGCAGGTGGTACTTCGTGACCAGCTGGCCGACCCAGCCCTTGCCGTGCTCGGCCTTGGAGACGTAGCTCGGCAGGTAGTCGGCGAGGTGGCTGAGCCCGTTGATCAGCGGGTAGCCGAAGGCGAACGCCAGGCCGGCGAAAGCGCCGACGCTGATCAGGGCGACCA
>Ga0335074_10010786_pt1 | contig 12780 bp, 10 predicted proteins | sample Lox_Sample_23_FD_206715 | JGI IMG/M metagenome (GOLD analysis project Ga0335074, IMG submission 206715) | Soil microbial communities from Loxahatchee National Wildlife Refuge, Florida, United States - Lox_Sample_2.3 | ecosystem: Environmental > Terrestrial > Soil > Wetlands | place: USA...
GCCCCTGCGCCGTGGCGCGACCGGCACCCGGCAGATTGTCAGGAAGATCTCGCTGGCCGTCGACGACGTCGCTGTGCTGATTCCCGCGCACAACGAGTCAGCGGTGCTCGGCGCGAGCCTGGACGCCATCATGAAGCTCGTCCCGGTCCGGAACATCCACGTCGTGTCCGACGGGTCGACCGACGACACGCCGGAGATCGCCAGGCGCGCGGGCGTCCACGTCCACGAGACCGAACGCAACGTGGGCAAGGCGGGGGCGCTGCGCGAGGCCATCGACCGATTCGGCCTCGCCGACCGGTATGAAGTACTTCTCCTGCTTGACGCCGACACCAGAATCCAGCCCGGCTACTTCACCGAGGCTCTGCCGCTCTTCGACGATCCAGAGGTCGTCGCGGTGGCCGGATGCGTCCAGACTGCCCGCGACCGGCGGCTGAGCCTGATCGGCAACATCCTGGTCGGCTACCGAGAGCGGATCTACGCGATCGGCCAGCGGCTGCTGAAATTCGGCCAGACCTACTCGCGGATCAATGCCACCCACATCGTGCCTGGCTTTGCCAGCATGTACCGCACCGATGTCCTGGCGTACATCGACCTCAACCCGCCTGGCCTGGTCATCGAGGACTTCAACATGACGTTCGAGGTCTACCAGAAGAAGCTGGGCAAAGTCGCCTTCACGCTGTCGGCCGTCGCAGTCACCCAGGATCCGGTGCGGATCCGGGACTACGTCAAGCAGACCAGGCGATGGGCTATCGGCCTGTGGCAGACCGTGCGACGGCATCCCCCGCAGGCCAATCTGTTCACCGCGATGCTGGCCGTGCTGCTGCTGGAGTTCATCACGTCGAGCACGATCTTCGTCATCCTGCCGCTGCTGGCCGCGGTCCTGGCGATCCCGGAACTAGCTCCTAGCGCGCTGAACTGGGTGCCGATGGCGGAGGCACACGCAGCTGTCGCGGCGCACATGAACCTGACAGCGATCGTGTTCGGCGTAGGCCTGCCGGACTATGTGATGACGTGCCTGGTGGCAGTCCTGCACCGGCGGGCCCGCCTGCTGTTCGTCGGACTGTTCTTCCCGCTCGTGCGCGTGATCGACGCCGCCATAGCGCTGTCCGCCGTGCCAGCTGGCTGGTTCGCCCGGTCCAACGGGACCTGGAAGAGCCCGGCGCGCCGTGCCATCGACACTCAGCCCGAACCGCTGGCCGTGACAGCCGGAGCGCCTGCGGTGAGCAGGCCGGTGACTCGCCCGGAATCGTCAGTATCGCAAGACTACGGCCGGGAACGGGGTCATGCATCGTGATGAGTACGGCCGGACTCAGTCGGGGCAGGCTGGTGCCATGACCCCGATCCGGCTGATGCTTGCTGACGATCACTTCATGATCACTGAGGCGCTGGCGTCGCGCCTGGCCGCCCCGGACATCTGGGTCGCCGCAAGGTGCGCTGCAACTGACCCGAACTTGTTCGCGATCGTCAAAGGCGTCCGGCCGGACGTGATCGCCATCGAAGCGGAATCGTTCGGATCCGGCGTCGGCGACCTGGTCGAGCGGCTGATTGCGCACAGCCCTCAAGCGCGCGTGGTAATCCTGAGCGGCGACCGGAACGTTGCCCACGCCGTCTCGGCAGCCCGCGCAGGCGCAGCGGCCTGGGTCGCCAAGGAACAGGACGCCGACGAGTTCGAGGCGGTGGTCCGGGGTGTCTGCCGAGGCTACTCCTGGTTTCCGCCGGAGATGCTGGGTGAGATTCTGCGCAGCCTGCGGGTTGGCGCCGACCGCGCTGGCGGCGATCTGCACACGCTCAGCTCTCGCGAGATCGACGTCCTGCGGGCCATGATGACCGGCAGCCGCGGCCGGCAGATCGCAGCTGACCTGCATATATCAGCCGATACTGTGCGGACCCACACGCAGAACATCTATGCCAAGCTCGACGTGCACAGCCGCGTCGAGGCGGTCAGCGTGGCAAGGGCGGCTGGCTTGGAGCCGCCCGAGCGAAGCCTCGGCTTGTGACCAGCGTCGCCACGGCGGCTGGAGACGGCATATTTGCCCACTCTGTGAGTACGCATTACCACTGGTCAGCCCTGTGCGTGGGTACTACCTACGCTGACTAGCTAGCTAGGTCGGCTACGCAGCTTACGACCACGCAGCTTACGACCACGCCAACGCTGCTGCCGTGCAAGCGCCGGCCGCTCGGGACAATTCGTACCACGGGGGATGACTCGCAGGTGAACGGACCTTCTCCGGACTTTCCGGTGCCGCGATGCGTAGCTGGCTGCGAGCTGAAGGTGCGCGGCCTGCTGCACGATCTCAGCCATCAGATGATGACGCTGTCGCTGCTCGGCGATTCCGTGCGTGACGATGGCGCGCTCTCCGCGACTGCTCGCAAGCGAATGGAGGTCGTCGCGCAGGAGATGCTCCGCATCGTGGAGCTGATCGCCGACTCGATGTCGCCGGACGCTGCCGCGGCGCTCGCGGGAGGGGCCGATATTCGCGAGATTGCCACCGAGGCTGCCCAGCTGGCCAGCTTGGCATACGACACGGCCGTAGTAGTCGAGCCAGGTGCTGCGGCGTTCCTGCCGGTCAGCGCGTCACTACTCCGGCGCGTGCTGCGCAACCTGGTGGACAACGCTGTTCGCGCAGCCGGACCTGGCGGCCGGGTCTCGATCAGAGTCGAGCAAGCGGGAGAAACGGTTCTCCAGATTGCTGATACCGGCCCCGGATTCGGCGATGGCCCGGCCGGCACGGCGGGTCTCGGACTCACCGTCGTGCGCAAGCTCCTCCAGGCAGCGGGCGGCCGGCTGGATATCGGCACCGGTCCGCACGGTGGAGCTCAGGCCCGGGTCACATTCAGCCCGGATCTCCAGCATCGGGATGCCCAGTGCCCGGATTCCGGCTACCGGGATCAGCTTCCGGCGCAGGCCGACCGGGCGTCAGCCCGTCAGTTCTTCGCCCCGTCAGCCGGGTCGGAGGCTGCCGGGTCGGAGGCTGTCGAGTCGAGAGCTGTCGAGTCTAGGGCTGGGGCGACGGTCACATGAGCGAGGCGCTGATAGCCGACGATCACGCGGTTTTCCTCGATGCGCTGTCAGCAGTGCTGAGCAGCGAAGGCTGGGCCGTGATCAAGGCGACGACAGTCGAGGACGCAGTCGCGGCCGTCAGTGAGCGGCAGCCGGAGGTCTGCCTCATCGACCGGCACTTCGCGGCTGGCCGCGATGGCCTGGGCGCAGTTCGCGATCTCATCGCCGTCGCGCCCCGGACGAAGGTAGTGATCCTCTCCGGCGACGGCAATACCGACAGCATCATGCAGGCGATGAGCGCAGGAGCAGCCGGCTACGTCCACAAGACGCGCAGCGTGGCAGTGCTGAAGCGGACGATCGAGCGCGTTCTGCGCGGCGAAGTCGTGGTCGAGGTACCCGCCGGGCCTGCCATCCAGCCTCAGCTGGCGCGCCAGCGCGATGCTCTGCGGCTCGTCCGCTGCCTCACCGTCCGCGAGCGGCAATGTCTGGAGCTGCTGGTAGCCGGGCAGGATACCGCCGCGATGGTCAGGAGCCTCGGAGTCTCAGCGGCGACCGTCCGGACCCACGTCCAGGCGCTGCTCACGAAGCTCGGAGCTCACTCCAGGCTGGAGGCCGCCGCCTTCGCGGTACGACACGGGCTCCTCGACGACCGGGTTGGCCGTGACCTGGCCGGAGGCTATGCGAGGTTAGCGAGGACTGTGCTGGCTGAGAGGCCGGCAGCGCAGGTTTGAGCTGACGGTGCAACTAGACTGCGCGCTATGCCCCGACCACGCGTGCTTTCCGGCATCCAGCCGACGGCGGACTCCTTCCACATCGGCAACTACCTGGGTGCGCTGCGCCAGTGGGTAGCCCTGCAGGAAACTCACGACACGTTCTACTGCGTCGTCGACCTGCACGCGATCACCGTTCCGCAAGAGCCTTCCGACCTCCGTCGTCGGTCCAGGGTTGCCGCTGCGCAGCTGTTCGCCGCCGGGCTGGACCCGGACACTTCGACGGTGTTCGTGCAGAGCCATGTGCCCGAGCATCCCGAGCTGGAATGGATGCTGGCCTGCATTACTGGTTTCGGCGAGGCCAGCAGGATGGTCCAGTTCAAGGACAAGTCAGCCAAGGGCGGCGCCGAGGCTGCCAGCGTCGGGCTGTTCACCTACCCGATCCTGCAGGCCGCCGACATCCTGCTCTATGACGCTGACCAGGTGCCTGTCGGTGAGGACCAGCGCCAGCATCTAGAGCTAACCAGGGACCTGGCACAGCGGTTCAACCACCGGTTCGGCCCGACCTTCGTGGTACCCGGCCCCTACATCCTGCCGGAGGTTGCCAAGATCGCCGACCTGCAGGATCCGGCGATCAAGATGAGCAAGTCAGCGTCGTCGCCCCAGGGCATCATCGACGTTCTCGAGGATCCGGACTCAATCCGCCGCAAGATCATGCGAGCCGTTACCGACGCCGACGGCGAAGTGCGGGTCGACGAGGCCGCCAAGCCCGGTGTAACGAACCTGCTGCGCATCTACTCGGCGCTAGCTGGCGAGCCCGTCGCCGGCCTGGAGCAGCGATACTCGGGGTCGGGTTACGGAACCTTTAAGAAGGACCTGGCTGAGGTCGTTGTCGATGCGTTCGCCCCGATCCGGGAGCGGACCGAGAAGCTGCTGGCCAACGAGTCCGAGCTGGACAGGCTGCTCGCCACCGGGGCCGGGAAGGCGCACCGGATTGCCGCTGCCACGATGGCGCGGGTCCGTGACAGGATGGGCTTTCTGCCGCCTGCCTGAGCCGCGCGCTGCGGCACGTGATCGTGCCCGCACGTGCCCGTTTCCGGCCTGAAGGAGTATCACCCCCGTCCCTGGGTAACTGGCGCCGGCAGGCATATCCCTACCCCCCACGCCTGCCCAGGGAGTGATCATGATGGCTGGGACGCTTCGCGTCCGGCGCAGCCGGGGCGCACTGAGCGGGTTGCTGCTGGTGCTGCTTGGCATCTGGGGCGCGCTGATTCCGTTCGTCGGCCCGTACTTCAACTATGCGTACACCCCGGACCGGGCCTGGACATCCACGTCCGGCCGGATCTGGCTCGAGGTGCTGCCTGGCGTCGTCACGCTGGCAGGCGGTGTGGTCGTGCTGCTCAGCCGGTTCCGGCCAGCGGCTGTGTTCGCGTCCTGGCTCGCCGCGCTCGCGGGTGCCTGGTTCGCTGTCGGCCACCTGGTCGCCGGCCACTGGACCGGCCTGCCTGGCGCCGGAACTCCGGTCGGCGGCGCAACCCGGTCGGTGCTTGAGCAGATCGGCTTCTTCACCGGCCTTGGCGTGGCCATCGTGTTCGTGGCTGCACTTGCGCTCGGCAGGTTCACCGTCGTGGCGGTCGCGGATGCAGCGACCAGCAGGGCCGGGCGCGAGGCCGCGGCCGCCGACGCGGGTGCCGCGCAATCGCAGGTTCCGGCACGCAGCTCCGCGCCGCGGATCAAGCCGGTGCCGGTGTTTCGCGGCCGGTCCCGGACCTCGGAACCGGCCGACGCGGATACGACCGAGACTCCTGCTGAGGCGGCCCGCACCAGCTAGGCCGCGCGGGCCCGGGGCCGGCCGCGTAACTGCGGCCGGCGCCGTCCGGCCAGTGCCCGGCGGCGTGCCCGGATAAGCGCCATGAGTCCGAGCCCGGCCGCGACCACACTGCCTGCCGCGAGCCCGTAGCCTGCCGCCGAGCCGCCCGACGCGGGCTGCGGGACGGCCAGCGCGACCGTCTTCGGCTTAGCGGCGCTCCGGGCGTCGAGCGGGCTTCGGGGCGCCGGGGCGGGCAGCGGCGCGACCAGGTAACCCACTGGCTGGACTTTGCCGTTCATGGCAAATCCCCAGTTGAGCAGCTGCTCGGCTGAGGTGATCTCCTGCAGTGACGTGCAGTGCAGCACGGTGGCGATGAGCGTCACGCCGTTACGCCTGGCCAGCCCGACATAGGTGGCCTCGGAGTTCACGGTCCAGCCGATCTTGCCGCCGATGCCGCCGCGGTACTGCGTGAGCAGGTAGTTCTGGTTGACCAGGGTCTCCCAGTCCCGCGGCTTGAGCTCGAGCCTGGCCTCGAGCGTCGAGTCGTATTTCATGAAGGCCGGGATGGCGAGCGCCTGCCTGGCGATGAGCGCCTCGTCGTATGCCGACGTCACCTGGCCCGCTGCGGGCAGCCCGTTGGGTAGTTTTGCGACTACGTCGTACGCCTGCAGATGCCGGGCCTCGGCGTTGATTAGCGCCATCCCCTTGGCGAATGACCCGGTCGCTTGCGTGAGCGCGACCGCGGCGTCGTTGGCGGAGATCAGCAGCAGGGCGCGGAAGAGATCGGAGACGCGGTACTCACGGCCGGTGATCAGAAAGGCGCTAGTCGGCTGCTGTGAAGTCGCCAGCGGCGTCGCGACAACCATGGCGTTGGGGTTGAGCAGCGGGATCAGCGTCACAGCCGTCAGCACCTTGAGCGTGCTGGCCGGGCCGAACTCGCCGTGCGGGTCTTTGGCAGCTAGCACCTGACCGGTGCTGGCATTGGCAATGACCCACGCTGACGCCGGGATATCCGGTACCGGCCTGGGGTCGTCCGATGGTTCATTGACCACGACCCCGCTGCTGGCCATGAGCGGGCCGCCGATCCTGCGGGCGGCACGGCTGCCGGGTTCCGGGATGTTTTGCTGCGTCGCCGTCAGTTCCGCGGAATCAGGACGGGTCGCTGCCCCGCCGGCGGTTCCGGACTGACCGGATTCGGCACGGAAAGCTGGCAATGCGCTGGCCGTCGGGCAGACTATGGCGACCAATGCCGTGCCGAGGGCAAGCGTTGCCAGCCTGCGTGCCAGCTGAGGTGCGTGAATCACGGAGTGTGACCTTCCCCGCGCGGTCCGTGATTGATGCGCGGCATATTCAGGCCGAATCAGGCCCGGACATAACGAACCGATGCAGCTTTGCGAAAGCTTTGACAGACCTCGCCGGCCGATTGCGTCACTAGCCACCATTGGCGCGTTGAATGCGGCTGATTTCCTGATCGCCGTCGGTAGCGTTGGCACGTGGCGTACGTCACAGCGATGCGCCGCGCTGGTGCGCCGTACGCTGGTGGAATGAGTCGCACATCGGAGTCAGGCGCGCCAATCGAGGGCGTGTACGGGCCAAAGGACGTGCAGAACCTCGATCCCGTGACGGACCTGGGCGAGCCGGGCGCATTCCCGTTCACCAGGGGCGTCTACCCGACCATGTACCTGACCCGGCCGTGGACGATGCGGCAGTACGCCGGTTTCTCAACTGCAGCGGACTCTAATCGCCGCTACCACCAGCTCATCGCGGCCGGCACGACCGGCCTTTCGGTGGCATTCGACCTGCCGACGCAGATGGGCTTCGACTCCGATGCGGAACAGGCGAGAGGAGAGGTGGGCAAAGTCGGCGTAGCCATCGACTCGCTGGAAGACATGCGGTTGCTCTTCGACGGCATCCGCCTGGACCAGGTGTCGACGTCGATGACCATCAACGCGCCCGCGGCGTTGCTGCTACTGCTCTACCAGCTGGTCGCTGAGGAGCAAGGCGCATCAGCGGACGCGATCTCCGGAACGATCCAGAACGACATCCTGAAGGAGTACATCGCCCGCGGAACCTATATCTATCCGCCTGCTCCGTCGCTGCGGCTGGTCGCCGATACCTTTGCCTACTGCCGGGCGGAAATCCCGCGCTGGAACACGATCTCGATCTCCGGCTATCACATGGCCGAGGCGGGCGCCACGCCGGTTCAGGAGATCGCCTTCACGCTGGCGAACGCGCGAGAGTATGTGCGCGCCGCGATCGCGTCTGGCCTGGCGGTAGACGAGTTCGCGCCGCGGCTGTCGTTCTTCTTCGTGGCCCGCACGACGCTGCTGGAAGAGGTTGCCAAGTTCCGCGCGGCCCGGCGGCTGTGGGCACACATCATGCGGGATGAGTTCGGTGCGCGTGATCCGCGCTCGCAGATGCTGCGGTTCCACACCCAGACAGCCGGCGTGCAGCTCACTGCGCAGCAGCCCGAGGTCAACCTGGCCCGGGTGACGCTGCAGGCCCTCGCCGCGGTGCTCGGCGGCACGCAGTCGCTGCACACCAACTCTTACGACGAGGCGATCGCGCTGCCGACGCAGAAGGCGGCGACGCTCGCGCTGCGCACGCAGCAGGTGCTGGCGTTCGAGACTGACCTGACCGCCACTGTCGACCCGCTGGCTGGCTCATACGCGATCGAGTCGATGACCGACGATATCGAGGCACGGGCTCGCGAGCTGATGGACCAGGTAGCCGCTCTCGGCGGCGCGGTCGCCGCGATCGAGGAGGGCTTCCAGAAGGCCGAGATCGAGCGGTCCGCCTATCAGATCGCGCGCGAGGTTGACTCCGGCGAGCGCAAGGTGGTCGGCGTCAACGCCTTCGTCAGCGACGAAGAGGAGGCCTACGAGCCGCTTCGCGTCGACCCGGCGATCGAGCACGAGCAGGCGGCTCGGCTCGCTGAGCTCCGTGCCCGGCGGGACTCGGCGGAAGTCGCCCGGCGACTTGACGAGGTCCGGCAGGCTGCCGCCGGAGACGCGAACATGCTCTACCCGTTGCGCGAGGCGCTTCGGGCGCTGGCAACTGTCGGCGAGGTCAGTGACGCGCTCCGGGAAGTCTGGGGTGTCTACCGCCCGCCGGAGGTCTACTAGGCTAACCGCCCCGGTGCCCTGGTAGCGGGCGGTACAAGCCACCGCGCGACAATCCCGCAACATCAGCGGAGTGGTGACCCCAGGCGGTACGATTCTGGCCAGTAGAGCGATCTCGTAAGCGATTGGCCAGAACGTTCGGGGCGACGCGGGCGTCTCGCTGATCTAGCCGGACAGCGGGACTAGCTTGCGAGCGGGAGCACGGATTGCCGTGCGCGCGTGCATGGGTTTGACGACGGTTTCAGCAGGTACCTAGCGCGAGTGCAACGGCGATGCGCCTGACGCTTTCCGGTGCGAGGGACGCCGGAGCAGTTCTGGAGCGGGCACGTTACCGGGCATAGCCCGGGATCAGGTGCCGTAGCCGACGGCATTGACGATCCTGGACTTGCCGCGCTTGCTGGCGGACTGGAGTGAGTTCGAGGTACTGATGGACAACCCGCTAAGCGCCGCGCGAGATCGGCGCAGAACACCGGCCCGGAGTGCTGACCAGGGCAGTCTCAACGGGGAGGCAACGCATGGCCGAGCATGACCTCGATGGGGAACTCGACGCGTTCCTCTCCGGGCACGAGCCGGAACTCGTCGAGTTCCGGCGGGATCTGCATGCTCACCCTGAGACGGGCTACCACGAGTACCGGACCACCCGGCGCATCGCGCTGCGGCTGGAAGCGGCCGGGCTGAAGCCAGCCATCCTGCCCAAGGGCACCGGACTGACCGTCGATATCGGCTCGGGATCCTCCGACGGGCCGGTCGTGGCGCTGCGGGCGGACATCGACGCGCTGCCGATCAATGACGAGAAGGATGTGCCCTACAGGTCACTGACCAGGGGTGCGTGCCATGCCTGCGGGCACGACGTGCATACGACCATCCTGCTCGGCACCGGGCTGTTCCTCGCCCGTGCGGCCGCTGCGCGGGCGCTGCCAGGCAAAGTGCGGCTCATCTTCCAGCCGGCCGAGGAAGTGCCCGGCGGCGCTATCGACGTCATGGCGGCGGGCGGCATTGCCTCGGTAGACCGTATTTTCGCGCTGCATTGCGACCCACGGCTGGACGTCGGCAAGATCGGCACCCGGACCGGCCCGATCACTGCGGCCTGCGACAAGCTGACTGTCAAGGTGACCGGCCCCGGCGGTCACACGGCGCGGCCGCACCTGACGGCTGACCTGGTGTTCGCGCTCGGCAAGATCATCACCGAGCTGCCAGCCGCGCTGTCCCGCCGGGTCGACCCGCGGTCGAGCCTCAGCCTGGTCTGGGGCCGGGTCAACGCAGGGTCGGCGGCGAACGCGATCCCGGACGACGGCATGGTCGAAGGAACTGTCCGGTGCCTGGACGACGCCGCCTGGCACGAGGCCCCGGACCTGGTGAAGGCGCTCCTGGAGTCGGTTGCCAGCGCGTACGGCGTCGTTCCCGAGATCAGTTACCAGCGGAACGTCCCGCCAACCGTGAACGAGGCGATCAGCACGGCCATGTTCGAGGCAGCGGCCGACCGGGTGCTCGGCCCGGACTCGATCACCGAGGCCCCGCAGAGTCTCGGCGGTGAGGACTTCGCCTGGTACCTGGATTCCATTCCGGGTGCTCTGGCCAGGCTGGGGACGCGTACTCCCGGGTCGGCCGCCGACTTTGACATCCACCAGGCTGTCTTCGACGTTGACGAGCGGGCCATCGGGTACGGAGTGCGGCTGATGGCAGCGACTGCCATGACGGCGATGCTCGACGGCGGCAGCGTTACGCCTCGTGCCATGCCAGGCGCCACGGCGAGCCGGTCGCAGGTAGCGGACGCGGCGATTGCCTGAGCCTCACCTTCGCCAAGCTCGAGTCCGCGCTCGGCAGCCGGCTGGCAGTTGACCTCGAGTGGCGTCTAAGGGGTTCTTGCGTCTGCTAGCAGACGCTGGTCGGCCTGGATTCGCCAGTCGCCGGCTCCCGCGGCCGACGACATTTCATCGATCTTGTCCGCGCGGCGCGATGGTTTGTCTCGTTTCATGCGGCAAGAATCCGTGAAATGTGAGCTGTGGCACCGCCAATGCGGCTCGCTTTCGGCTCGGCAGAGGCGTCGCGCTGCGAAAATCGCCCGAGCCCGGCAAACCACATAGAGTTGGGCCCAGGACCTCCGTCAGGCGCGGTCGGCAAGCCTGAGCAAGGTGTGCCGTGTACGGCCACCCAGTCACCCAAGATGAGCTACTTACTGGAGCGGCACCTCGTGTCATCGCAGCACAACGAGGCCAATGCGGCCGTGGACGTGCCGCCGGGCGCGGACGGGCATGCTGCCGTGGACGGTTCAGCGGCAGTGCCGGGCGCGGCTGGTCAGGCCGAGCCCGCCGGCGCGCAGGCTGAACCCGCCGCCGTGCAGGCCGAGCCCGCCGGCGCGCAGGCTGAACCCGCCGCCGTGCAGGCCGAGCCCGCCCGCGCGCAGGCCGAGCCCGCCCGCGCGCAGGCTGAGCCCGCCGCGGCGGAGGCTGATCGGCCGAGCCCGACGATGACGGGTCCGGCCGGCCCGACCCCGGCCGGCCCGACCTCGGCCGGCCCGACCCCGGCCGGCCCGAGTTCCGCGGGCCCCAGCCGGGCTGGTTCGACTCCGTTTAACCGCGCCGACCTGCCAGCCACCGGCCGGCCGGCGTTCGGCGGACCGCTGCCGGGCACCAAGAGCCCGTGGAAGGAAGGCAACGACGGCAGGACCGTCTTCCGCCGGGTACCGCCGATCGTCCTTTGGTGGGTATGGGTGGTATTCGCCTTGTTCAACGTGATCCAGGTGATCATTCCGGATCATGACTATTTCTCGGTCGAGTTCGCCGTCGGACTGCTGGCCGTGACCGGTGTCGTCTACGCGACCGCGCTGCGACCGAAGGTATTTGCCACGCCGGACGGCATCGAGGTGCAGAATCCGGTTCGCGACCACGTGATCCGGTGGGGCGCGCTTAACGGCGTCTACCTGGGCGATGCTGTGGAGCTCAGCTGCGCCCGGCCCACTCCCCGCAATGACCAGACCATCTACTGCTGGGCGCTGTACTCCCGGCGTCGCAGCCGGATGAAGTCTCAGCAGCTCGGCGTGCGTTCGTGGAGCCGTGTGTCACCCAGAGGTGCCACAGCCACCGAGCCGACCGTTCACGACCCTGCGCAGCTCATCGCCGCCGAACTAGGACGCCGGTCAACGCAGGCTCGCGAGGTTGGCGCCTCAGCCGCCACGCTGGAGAGTCGCTGGGCCTGGCAGCCGATTGCGCTGATCGTCGTGCCGGCGGCCGCGCTGCTGGCGCTCCTGCTGGCCAGATGAGGTGCCTAGGCGCCTACCGAGGTACACGGACGGCGCCGCAGCGAGGCCACGTAGCTGGCCGGAGCGCCCGCTGCCTCGGCAGCGTCAGCGATGATGCCGAGGTAATGAGCGGACGGCAGGCCACCCTCGTAATCGTTGAGCACGTACAGCCAGGCCAGGACGTCGCCATCCGGAGTGCTGACACGCACCTTGGACTTGCGGTAATAGCCGAGATCGGCGCCGTCCCACTGGTCTAGTTCGGTCTCGTCGGCCGCCGACACTTCGTAGAGCACCACGAAGACGCGATCGCCGCCGTCTTCCACAACCGTCGCCAGCGCGCCGTCCCAGCCCAGATCCTCGCCGCCGAAGGTCAGCCGCCAGCCCTCAAGCCAGCCTGCGCCCTGCTGCGGCGAGTGCGGGCAGCGGCGCGCCATCTGCGCGGGGTCCATATTGCTTCCGTAGGCCGCATATATCGCCACGAAGGATAAGCGTACGAGCCGGGCGAGCCGGATGCTGGCCCAACCGGCTGCACGGCGGCCCGGCCTGCGGGTCCGATTCGGTCCGTAGGGTCTGGATGGGAGAGAATGAGAAAACGTGAGCCAGCCGCACGCGAAGATCGCGATCATCGGTGGCGGCCCGGGCGGCTACGAAGCCGCCTTGGTCGGCGCCCAGCTTGGCGCTGATGTCACGGTAATCGAGCGGGACGGCCTAGGCGGTGCCTGCGTCCTGACAGACTGCGTGCCGTCGAAGACACTCATCGCCACTTCCGGGATGATGGCTGCCCTGGACGACGCGCCGAGTCTCGGCATCCGGGTTAATTCGGGCGGGAACGGGGCTCCCATGCTCGATGCTCCCCGCCTGTACTCCAGGGTCCGGTCACTCGCCAGGGCCCAGTCGGC
>Ga0335074_10010787_pt1 | contig 12780 bp, 9 predicted proteins | sample Lox_Sample_23_FD_206715 | JGI IMG/M metagenome (GOLD analysis project Ga0335074, IMG submission 206715) | Soil microbial communities from Loxahatchee National Wildlife Refuge, Florida, United States - Lox_Sample_2.3 | ecosystem: Environmental > Terrestrial > Soil > Wetlands | place: USA: Florida...
GGGACCGACCCGCTCCCCCGACGGCTGGCGCACCGGCCTGACCGTCGCACTGGAGTCGATCGGCCTGTAACGCCTGGCCGGACGGCGCTCCGGGCCGGACGGCGCTCCGGGCCGGGCGGAACCCGCGAGCCGGACAATTCGCCCGTAACGCCGGACCCTGCCGCATCGTTGACTAGTTGATGCTGTTCGTCACGGGGTTGCCGCGACAACGATGGCTCCTCGATGCTGCGGGAACAACATCAGGTTTCCATCGTTGTCGCGGCACACCGGGTGGTTACAGCATCGGCGAGCCACTGATGCTGTAGCTGGCCAGCCGCGGCCTGATGCTGACATGCGCGGCGTCCGATGACGGCGCCGGCGAGAACGACGACGCCGGTATCCGGCGCACCAGCGTGACGTCGTACCTCGCCAGCCAGCTCCGGACCTCCCGATCATCCCGACCAGGCCGGGACAGCCACTTCGCCGCGCCCCATTCAAGCACGAGGTCAGCCCCGGCAAGCCGGACGGCCCTGTCCCCCATCAGCCGGCGGCACAGCAACGTGGTCAAGGCGAACGGCGGGTTCGCGACCACGTGAAATGGCCGTCGCGGCAGCGGCACAACGCTCAGATCAGACTCAACGACCACCACCGCAGGCACGTCATCGAACCGCCTGCGCAGCCGTGCGAGCAACGAAGGATCGAGTTCGATGGCGATGACCTGCGCGCCAGTGCGAGCTAGCGGCCCGGTCAAGGCGCCGTACCCGGCGCCCAGGTCAAGTACCAGGTCTCCGCTGCCGACTCCGCTGGCCCTGACCAGCCTGGCGACGAGCTTGTGATCGGTAAGGAAATGCGCACCAGGCGGATTAGCCGGCGGCCACCTGGCGGCTCGCCGGACCTGAACGGCAGTGCCTGACCTGGACCGGCGGCTTCCTGACGGCCGCCCTGGCACGGAAGAACCTGACCATGCCCATGGTCTCTCCTCGGCTCAGCGTTCTGGCTTTCGCGTCACCCTAGGCCACCCAGGTGCATATAGACCAGCGAATATTCGCGACCCAGGGTAGAGTCGCCCGGTGCCCGAGCTGCAGCAGGTGCGTGCCGACCATGCGCAGGCGATCCTGGACTTCGAGCTGGCGAACCGCGCTTACTTCGCTGCCTCGATCTCCGACCGAGGCGATGAGTTCTTCGACCAGTTCGCCGGCCGGTACCGCGAACTGCTTGCCGAGCAGGAGAACGGGCCCGGTGCCTACTACGTGCTCGTCGCCGAGGATGGGTCGGTCGTTGGCCGGTTCAACCTGTACCGCCTCGAACACGGCAACGCCGAACTCGGCTACCGGGTCGCGGAGCACGCCGCCGGCCAGGGCCTTGCGACGACGACCGTCAAAGAGCTGTGCCGGCTGGCTGCGGCGAAGCACGGGCTGCGTATGCTCCGGGCAGCCACCTCTCACGACAACGTCGCGTCACAGCGAGTGCTGGCGAAGGCGGGATTCGTCCCTGTCGGCCCCGCCAGCCCGGCCGACCTCGGCGGCAAGCAAGGCACCTGGTATCAGCGCGACCTAGCCGCCGACTGAAAGCGCCGAGCCGACCGCACGGCCTGTAGACCATGCAGAGTCAGGCGGCTCCGGTCACGGGCACGCCTTCTGCAAGTGCCACGGCTTCAGGTACGCTCCCGGCCGGCGTCAGCCCGGCGAGCATCGCGGGCAGTTCGACGCTGTAGACGACTCCCGCACGTTGGGTCGCCCTGGTCAGCGCGACGTACAAGTCACCTGGGCCACGTGCCGACTCGGCGAGGATCGCGGCCGGATCCGCGACGATCACCGTGTCGAACTCCAGGCCCTTGGCCTCGCGCACGGTCAGCACGACGACCGGCCGCTCAAGGTCGGCATCCTCCGCGGGCTCGCCGTCATTCGCCACTACCGCGCGAACCGACTCGAGGCGAGAAGCCGGGCAGATGACCGCCAGCGTCCCCTCCCCCGCCTGACGCGCGGCGAAGGCGGCCGCCAGTTCCGCGACGCAAGCAGCGAACTCACTCTCCCCGGCCCGCAGCCGCCACGGCACCGTCCCCGACTCCCGCACCGACCGAGGCGGCCGCGCCTGCGGGTCGATTTCAGCCAGGACGTCGGCCGCTACCGCCATGATCTCGGCAGGAGTCCGGTAGTTCACGGTCAGGGGCGCGAGCCTGAACCGGTCACCCACGTACGGCCCGAGTGCCTCAGGCCAGGATGCCGTACCAGAGATATCGCCGGTCTGGTCCACGTCACCGACGATCGTCATCGACTTGATCGGGCACCGCCGCATCACCATCCGCCAGGCCATCGGCGAAAGCTCCTGCGCCTCATCGACGATCACGTGCCCGAAGGCCCAGGTACGGTCGGCCGCGGCACGCTCGGCCGGGGTCAGGAACTCCTCGGCGTCGAACCGCTCGGCCAGCCTGGCCGCGTCGAGCATGTCGGCGCCCATCAGAATCTCGGGGTCGTCCTCGTCATCACGGCCGATGATGTCCAGCACGCCCTCGGCGTAAGCTTCCTCCTGCTCGCGCCTGCGCCTGGCCAGCGCCTTGGCCACTCGGTCGTCCTCACCGAGCAGTTCCGCGGCCTCGTCGAGCAGCGGCACGTCGGCGACGGTCCACGGTGACCCGGACGGCCTGCGCAACAGGTCGCGCTCGGCCTGGCTCATTGAGGGTGCCGCCGAGGCGAGCAGCCGCCGGGAAGCGTAAAGGTCGCCTACGAGCTGCTGAGGGGTCAGGATGGGCCAGAGCCGCCCGATCGCCGCACGCACCTCAGGATCATCGCGCAGTTCTGCCCTGAGATCCTCGATGTCGGTTCGGCCCATGAGGTTGCCGCCGCCGAGGGGGTTGGCGCCGAGCCGGCCGGACACCACCCGTGCTAGCTCGTTCAGCATCTCCCTCACGAAGATCTGACGGGCCTGGTTGTGCCGCTGCCTTGACCGGCGGGCTCGCTCCCGAGCTCGTGAGATCGACTGCCGCGAGAGATTGTAGGTGTCGCGTTCGAACGTGACGTCAAGCCCTCTCTGCGGTACCGACTGCCGCTCCCGCACCGCGGCCGAGATCACCTTGGCCATCTCGAGCCGCCCCTTGATGAGCGCGACGCCGGCCGGCTCGGTCGCGGTCGCGGTGATTCCCGGCATCAGGTCGCCGACGGTGGCGAGCAGTACGCTGGTCTCGCCAAGCGAAGGCAGCACCTGACCGATGTAACGCAAGAACGTCGGGTTCGGTCCGACGACGAGGACGCCGGGCTTCTCGAGCTGGCGGCGGTACGTGTAAAGGAGATACGCCGCCCGGTGCAGTGCCACCGCGGTCTTACCGGTACCTGGCCCGCCCTGGACGACGAGAACACCGCCCAGGCCTGACCTGATGATGTGGTCCTGCTCGGCCTGGATCGTCTCCACGATGTCCCGCATGCGCCCGGTGCGGCTCGCGGTCACGGCCGCGAGCAGCGAGGACTCGCCGGTCAGCCCTTCGTGCTTGCCGGGGTCTGCGACTGCCAGGTCAAGCACCTCGTCGTCGAGCCTGGTCACGGTCCGGCCGCGGGTCTTAATGTGCCTGCGGACCTTCACCTCGCCTGGTGAGGCCGCCGTCGCGAGGTAGAACGGCCGGGCGGCGTCGGCCCGCCAGTCCATGAGGAGCTGGTCGTAATCGTCGTTGTCGGCGTGCATGCCAACCCGGCCGATGTACGTCCTCGCACCATCCTCGAACTCGAGGCGCCCGAAGCAAAGGCCGTTCTCGGCCGCCGCGAGCTGCCCGAGCTGGTGCCGGTACATGACGGTCAGCCCCTCACGCTCGGTCCGCGCCGCCGGGGTACCGCCGACCTGCCGCATCACCCCGGCCAGCCGGTCAGCGGCGCGCTTCCTCAGCTCGTCGAGGCGGTCGTACAGAATCGTGATGTATGCCTGCTCGCGGGTCTGCTCGGTACCGGTCTGGTCCTCGATGGACAACCGCGCTCCCTCCACCTGGCGAAAACAGCCCACACAGTTTAGTCGCCCAGGCAAAACCGCCCCCGCCCGACCACGGTCCGCCCCCGCCCGATCACGGCCGGCCCGGCCCGGCCCGGCCAACACCAAACCCCAGTTTGATGGGGTGCACGCAACATCAAACCCAGGTTTGATGGGGTTTGATGGGGTCCGGCCGACGGCCGGCGGCCGGACTTTACGACGGCGGCGCGCTAGCGCTCCAGGCGGGGGTCGGTGCCTCGGGGGCCGAACCCGCTTGTCGCGGGCAGCTTGGGGTCCCAGTCGAAGACGACCGCGTCGTCTTCCTCGCCGATCAGGACCTCTGCACCTGCCGAGGCCCCCGCCTCGGCCAGCGCCTCTTCGACCCCCAGCTTCGCCAGGCGGTCAGCGAGATACCCGACAGCCTCGTCGTTGCTGAAATCGGTCTGCAAAATCCACCTGCGCGGCTTGACGCCCGTAATCAAGAACGCGTTATCTCCGAGCCTGACCAGCTCGAAGTCCGGTCCTGCGACCGGAGCGGGCCTGATCACCAGCCGGGTAGGCAGCGCCTCAGGTGCGGACTTGCGCGCGGCGTCAACGACGGCGGCGAGAGCGAACGCCAGTTCACGCAATCCCTCGCCGGTCGCCGCCGATACCAGGTAGACGGGAAGGTCGCGGGCCTCGAAGTCAGGCAGCACCAGTTCGGCGAGTTCCCGCGCGTCGGGCACGTCGATCTTGTTCAGCACGACGATTCTCGGCCGCTCGGCCATTCCGGCCCCGGTCAGCTCGTCGTAAGCGGCGAGTTCAGCTTCGATCGCGTCAAGGTCGCTGATCGGGTCGCGGTCAGGTTCGATCGTCGCACAGTCGATCACGTGGACTAGCACCGAGCACCGTTCGACGTGCCGCAAGAAGTCAAGCCCGAGCCCACGTCCCTCGCTGGCGCCAGGTATGAGCCCTGGCACGTCGGCGACCACGAACTGCGTGTCACCGGCCTCGACTACCCCGAGGTGGGGTATGAGCGTGGTAAACGGGTAATTGGCGATCTTGGGCCGCGCCGCCGACATCGCCGAGATCAGCGAAGACTTACCCGCGTTCGGGAACCCGACGAGCCCGGCATCGGCGATCGTCTTCAGTTCGAGCAGCAAGTCAGCGCGCTGTCCAGGCTCGCCGCGAAGCGCGAAGCCAGGCGCCTTCCGCTTAGTCGACGCCAGCGCGGCGTTCCCCAGGCCGCCGTGCCCGCCTTCAGCGGCGATGTACTCGGTCCCCAGCCCGATCAGGTCGGCAAGTACCTCGCCGTCGGCGGTCTTGACGACCGTGCCGTCGGGCACGCTGACGATCAGGTCAGCGCCATTGGCCCCGTTCCGGTGCCCGCCCGCGCCTGGCTTACCGTCCCCGGCCCGCCGCAGGGGCCGCCGGTGAAAGTCGAGCAACGTAGCCGTGCTCAAGTCGACCTTGAGCACGACATCTCCGCCGTGCCCTCCATTACCCCCGTCAGGCCCGCCAAGCGGCTTGAACTTCTCCCGGTGCACAGAAGCACACCCGTTACCGCCGTTGCCCGCCTGGACCCGGAGTTCGGCCTGATCGGCGAACTCAGCCAGCTAGCTGACCTTCGCAGTGACCGGCGTGCCGACAGGTACGACGCTGACCGCGCGGCGACCGCGCCTGGTGCCGAACTCGACCGCGCCAGGTACGAGCGCGAACAGCGTGTCGTCCTTGCCCCGTCCTACGCCGACGCCCGGGTGGAAGTGCGTGCCCCGCTGGCGCACGATGATCTCCCCGGCCTTCACGACCTGACCGCCGAACCGCTTCACGCCAAGCCGCTGGGCGTTGGAGTCGCGCCCGTTCCTGCTGGAGGAGGCGCCCTTCTTGTGTGCCATCTCAGGCCTTCTTGTCCGTGCCGATGCCGGTGATCTTCACCTGCGTGTACTTCTGCCGGTGGCCCTGACGGCGCCGGTACCCGGTCTTGTTTTTGTAGTGGATCATGTTGATCTTGGGGCCGGCCGCCGGGCCGAGGATCTCGGCGGTAACCTCGTACCCGCCTAGCTCGGCCTGGTCGCTGATCACCTGCCCGCCGTCCACGATGAGCACGGCAGGCAGCGTCACGGTGGACCCCACCTCACCGGCAAGCTTGTCAATCGTCAGGACGTCGTCAACTGACGCCCTTTCCTGCCTGCCGCCGCAGCGAACGATCGCGTACACGAAGTACTCTCTTCTCCCTGGTGCCAGCCTGCCGGGATTCGGGTGCAACACCCAAGATCAAACACCAAAGCGGCCGGGGTGGTCTGCCAACAAGGCGGCCAGTTCGCTGATCGGACGCATCATCCGATGCGGCTAGGCACGCCGACGACAAAGAATATCAGACCGCGCGCCCCTCAGCCGCCGCGATCGCCTCGGCCGCCCGCTCCGGCCCGGCCTCGGGCGACCCGTCCTCAGCATGTCCGGGCTCAGCACGTCCGTCCTCAGCGGACCCCGCCACTGCGGACCCAGCCTCACCCGCCGCTGCGGACCCAGCCTCAGCATGCCCCGCCGCTGCGGACGGAGCGGCAGCGGGCTCTGGCTTGGCCTGATCGGCCGATGACCGCTCGGGCTCAGCCGGGTCTGGCGGCCCGGCCTCGCGGTAGGCCGAGCGCCTGGTGCGCTTCTTGGGCGCCTCGGCCGCCTCGCCCTCGCCATTGCTCGCCTGCACGGACGGCGCCTGTGCGGCCGGCGCCTGCGTGGGCGCCTCGGCTGCCTCGCTCTCGCCATTGCTCGCCTGCACGGACGGCGCCTGTGCGGCCGGCTCGGCCGCCCCGCTCTCGGTCGCGCGCTTTGCCCGGCTGGACGCGGAACGCCCGGCGCTCGTCCGCCCGGACGGCTGCCTGGCCCCGCCGGCGATCGCCTCGCCATCGGAAGCCGCGTTCGTCCCAGCTTCTGTTTCAACTGCATTCATAGCAGCCAAAACTGCGTTCTCGTCCGCTTCGGCGGGCGTGCCGTCGGCGCCTGACGGCGCCGGAACGGCGGCCTCCTGGCCCTGATGACCCTCAATCGTCTTCGCAGCGACCTGTGCTATTGCCTTGCTCCTCGCGGACCTGGACCGCGCGGGACCAGGCTTAGGCGCCGGCTGATGCCCATTGCGGCCGTGAGCTTGCGGCAGGTCGGTGAGCTCGGTGGAGATCAGCACGCCCCGCCCGTTGCAGTGCTCGCACGGGACAGAGAACGCCGCCAGCAGCCCGGAACCGACTCTCTTCCTCGTCATCTGCACGAGCCCCAGCGAGGTAACCTCGGCGACCTGGTGCTTGGTGCGGTCCCTGGCCAGGCACTCGATGAGCCGGCGCAGCACCAGGTCGCGGTTGCTCTCGAGCACCATGTCAATGAAGTCGATGACGATGATGCCGCCGATGTCACGCAGCCTGAGTTGCCTGACGATCTCCTCTGCGGCCTCCAGGTTGTTCCTGGTCACGGTCTGCTCGAGGTTCCCGCCCTGACCGGTGAACTTACCGGTGTTGACGTCGATGACCGTCATCGCCTCGGTCGTGTCGATGACGAGCGACCCGCCGCTCGGCAGCCAGACCTTGCGGTCAAGCGCCTTGGCTAGCTGCTCGTCGATGCGATAGGCACCGAACAGGTCCGCGTCGTCCGACCAGCGTTCCAGCCGATCGGACAGGTTCGGAGCGACATAGCGCACGTACTCGTCGACTAGGTCCCACTCGTTGTCGCTGGCGATGACGAGCTTGGTGAAGTCCTCGTTGAAGATGTCCCTGACGACCCTGATCGTCAGATCAGGCTCGCCGTAGAGCAGGTCGGGCGCGCTGGCGGTCTTCGCCTTCCGCTCGATCGCCTGCCACTGCGCGACCAGCCTGGTCACATCGTGCTGCAGTTCCTCTTCTGTGGCGCCTTCAGCAGCGGTCCTGACGATGATGCCGCCCTCCTCAGGGGCGACCTTCTTCAGTATCTGCTTGAGCCTGGTCCGCTCGGTGTCAGGCAGCTTACGGCTGATACCGGTCATCGAGGCGCCTGGCACGTAGACGAGGTAGCGGCCTGGCAGGCTGACCTGGCTGGTCAGCCTGGCACCCTTGTGCCCGATCGGGTCCTTGGTGACCTGGACCATGATGGACTGACCGGACTTGAGCGCCGACTCGATCCGCTTGGCCACGCCCTCAAGGCCGGTCGCGTCGAAGTTGACCTCGCCCGCGTAGAGCACGGCGTTGCGGCCCTTGCCGATGTCGACGAACGCGGCCTCCATCGACGGCAGGACGTTCTGCACCTTGCCGAGGTAGACGTTGCCAACGTAGGACTGGTGACTGGCCTTGTCCACGTAGTGCTCGACGAGAATGCCGTCCTCTAGCACGGCGATCTGCGTACGGTCGCCCTGCTGGCGCACCAGCATGACCCGCTCGACGGCCTCACGGCGAGCCAGGAACTCAGACTCGCTGATGATCGGCGGACGGCGCCTTCCTGTGTCACGGCTCTCACGCCTGCGCTGCCGCTTGGCCTCGAGCCTGGTCGAGCCCTTGACCGCGCGCACGTCATCGGTTTCTGCCGTCGGCCTCGGCTCCCTGACGTGCACCACCGTGTCGGTCGGGTCATCGGGCGCGGGAGCGTCGGCCTCGGCCGGTCCTGAACCGCTGCGCTGACGGCGACGGCGACGGCGACGGCTCGATGAGGTGCCTGCCCCATCGCCGTTCAAGTCGTCCTTGTCCTCGTCCTTGCTCTCATCAGTACCGGTGCTCGCCTGAGTGGCAGCGCCGTCCGCGGCCCGGCCGTTCTGCCCTGCGGCACCCTGGCGACCGGACTGGCCAGCGGCCCCGTCCCCGCCAGCGCCCTGCGTGCCGCCCTGGCCTTGACCGCCTTGGGCCGCGCCGTCAGCGGAGACCGCACCATCGGCGGCCGAGCCCTTGCCGCGCCCGCGACCGCCACGACGTCGACGGCGTGAACTGCCGCCCTGGCCGTCAGAACCGTCCGCTGAGTCTTCGGCAGGCGAAGAGGCCGGCTGGTCCTGGCGGGGCTTCTGCTGCTCGGCCGGCTTGCGCTCGGTCAGGTCAGGCGGCTGGAACACCACGACGGGCGCCTGGAACGAAGCGGCAGGAACCGGCTGCTGCGGTCCCGCGAAGTCACGCCGCCCGGCCGGATCGGCAGCGGGCATCATCGGCACGACCGGCACGGGACCGGCTACCCGTCCCGCCGTCGCGCCCGGTGACGTCCCTCCTGAGCGGCCGCGCTGCTGGCCTGCGCTGTCTCCTGAGCCGCCGGACCTCGCACCATCGGAACGGGCAGTGCCGGACTTGGCACTGTCCGAGCGGGCACTGTCCGAGCGGGCACTGTCCGAGCGGGCACTGTCCGAGCGGGCACTGGCGGACCTGGCACTGCCCGAGCGGGCACCACCGGAGCTGGCCGCGGCCTCGGAGGCGGCGCCTGGGGCCTGGTTCGCGCCGCCCGTCTGCGGCTCGGCGACGCCTGAGCTGAACGCCGGGGCTTCCGCCGGCTTGGTTACGTTTCTGCGGGTCCTGCGAAGCAGGCCACGCCGCTGGCTGCCTTCCTGACCTCCGGACTGGCGGTTACCTTCCGGCTCATTGGGATCTGGCTGTCGGTTCTGCGGCTCGGTGTCGAGCATTCGGGCAATCTCTTCCTTCAGGCTCCCGGGCGCGCGAACCATGACACTCGGCCCGCTCGCCGCACAGGAGCTGTTCGTTCGCACGCGCCTGCATGGCGGGCGCCGCGGTCCTTTTGACGACCGTGGCGCTCCCCGCCCAGAAACGCGTTGCCTGGTTCACTGCAAGTCCTTCTGGCGCGCGACGACGGGCTCATCAGCCAGCGTGTCTGTCGTCGCCATCCCTGCCTCTGCTGCCACTTCATCTATCGGGCCCAGTTCTTCCATGGGGCCCTGCCACAGCCGCGTCACCACGGGCGGTGCCGCAGGCGCGGGAGCCGAAAACTGAGCAAGCGCAGTCAATATGTCATCGGGTCGTACGGCAGGTGTCATCTGCTGAACAACCATTCGAAGTATCGCACATCCGGCCGCCTGCTCTGGTCCGACATGCCGGTCGGCGCTCAGGGCAAGCACGGCTGCCCGCGCGTCAAGCTTTCGCATTCCCTTGCTCGTCAGCCGTTCGACTACGATCGAAGGGGTCGCCAGGAAGGCGCCAACGGCCCGCTGGGCCGCGTCAGCCGCCACTCCAGGCATCAGAACCTCCCACTTCGAGGCCTCAAGCCGCAGTCCGGCGGACTTACCGTCCACTTCGGCAACCTCGACCACGTCAATCCCGTCAGGCAGGGCTTCGTCAAGCGACCGCCCGAGGCTGGCGGGCTCGCAGCGCCGGGTCAGCGAGATCTCGAGGTACTCGGCCTCGCTCGCCGCTCCCGTCGGAGCACCGCCTGCATACGAAATCCTCGGATGCGGTGAGAATCCTGCGGAGTAAGCGACCGGCACGCCGGCCTTGCGCACACCCCGCTCGATCGCCCGTGCCACGTCCCTGTGGCTGGCGAATCGCATCCTGCCTCTCTTAGCGTACCTGATGGTCAGTCGCTGAACGATCGGCGGAGGCGGGGGACCACCAGGTACAGGACGGGCCATTAGCCGCGGCCCAGCACGGTCAAAGGCAGCAATCTGGCACCAGTCGGGCCGATCTCGATCTGCGTTCCCGTGGTGCTGCAGGCACCGCACTCGAAGCACGGGGTCCAGCGGCAGTCCTCGACCTCGGCCGCTCCGTCAGGATCGATGGAAGCCAGCCAGTCCTGCCAGAGCCAGTCACGCTCGAGGCCCGCGTCCAGATGGTCCCAGGGCAAGATCTCCGCGTAACCGCGCTCGCGCGTCGTGTACCAGTCCAGGTCCACGCCGTACTCGGCAAGGATCTTGGCGGCGCAATCGGCCCAGCGCTCGTAGGAGAAGTACTCGCTCCAGCCGTCGAACCGGCCGCCATCCTCCCACACGGCCCTGATGACCTGGGCGACCCTCCGGTCTCCCCTGGACAGCAGGCCCTCGATGATAGAGGGCTTCCCGTCGTGGTACCTGTAGCCGATCGAGGAACCGTAGCCGCGGTCGGCCCGCATCGCTGCGCCGAGCGCCTTCAGGCGGGCATCGACGGTTTCATGGTCGCACTGAGCTGCCCACTGGAACGGCGTATGCGGCTTCGGCACGAAGCCGCCGATCGACACCGTGCACCGGATGTCGCGCCGCCCGCTCGCGGCCCGCCCAGCCTCGATCACCCGGTGCGCGACCCGCGCGATAGCGAGCACGTCCTCGTCGGTCTCCGTCGGCAGGCCGCACATGAAGTAGAGCTTGACCTGCCGCCAGCCGTTGGCGTATGCGGTCGAGACGGTCTTGATCAGGTCCTCCTCAGTGACCATCTTGTTGATCACCTTGCGGATCCGGTCGGTACCCCCTTCAGGCGCGAACGTGAGCCCCGAGCGGCGGCCGTTCCTGCTTAGCTCGTTCGCGAGCGTGATGTTGAAGGCGTCGACCCTAGTCGAAGGCAGTGACAGGCCGGTGTTCTTGCCCTCGTAGCGGTCGGCGAGGTCGGTGCAGATCTCGTTAATTTCTGTATGATCGGCGCTGGAGAGCGAAAGGAGGCCGACCTCGGCGAAACCGCTGGACGCCAGGCCAGCCTCGGTCATCTTCCCGATCGTCGTGATCGACCGTTCCCTGACCGGCCTGGTGATCATCCCCGCCTGGCAGAACCTGCAGCCGCGAGTGCAGCCGCGGAAGATCTCCACGCTGACCCGCTCGTGCACGGACTCAGCGACCGGAACGAGGGGTTTCGAGGGGTATGGCCAGGAGTCCAGGTCAGTGACCGTGTGCTTGCCGACCGTGCGGGGCACGCCAGGACGGTTGGGCGCCACCGAGCCGATCGTGCCGTCGGCCAGGTAAACGACGTCGTAGAACCCGGGTACGTACACGCCGCAGCGAGTCGCGAGCCGCATCAGCAGGGCGTCCCGTCCCCCGGTGCTATTTTGCTGCCGGAAAGCCCTTATCTCTTCCGAGATCGCCAGTACCGCCTGCTCGCCGTCGCCGAGCACGGCCCCGTCAATGAACTCGGCGATCGGCTCAGGATTGAATGCCGCATGCCCTCCGGCCAGCACGATCGGGTCCTCATCGCCGCGCGCCGCCGCCTCGAGCGGTATTCCGGCCAGGTCAAGCGCGGTCAGCAGGTTCGTGTAGCCGAGTTCGGTCGCGAAGCTGACTCCGAGCACGTCGAAGGCCCGCACCGGCCGGTGCGCGTCGACCGTGAACTGCGGCAGCCCGTGCTCTCGCATCAGCGCCTCGAGGTCGGGCCAGACACTGTAGGTGCGTTCGGCGAGTATCCCCTCCTGCTCGTTGAGCAGTTCATAAAGGATCTGCACGCCCTGGTTGGGCAGCCCGACCTCGTAGGCGTCCGGGTAGAGCAGCGCCCAGCGCACGTCGGCGGCGTTCCAGTCCTTCACGACGCTGTTGACCTCGCCGCCGACGTACTGAACCGGCTTGCGCACCAGCGGAAGGAGTTTCTCGAGCATCGGATAGACCGACTGGACAGGCATCGTTACAGCTTACCGAGCAAACGCCGGGGCCTGAGCTTGGCGCCGATCCCTTGAATCCGGGGTTTGAGGGCGAAATTCACCCACAAACCCCGGATTCAGGGGACAGCCGGCGGCGGGGCGGCGGCGCTGCCGGCGGCGGGGCGGCGGCGCTGCCGGCGGCGCGGCGGCGGCGCTGCCGCCGCCTCCAGGGGCATATCTGTGGCGTAGTCCTGGTTTCAAGTCGGGAATAGGGGTTATTCTTCTGCGGCAGAACATCACCTTTAGACCGATACGGAGCTGACGCCGTGCACGTTGACCCGTACATCATCCTTGGCAGCGCCGTCGTTGGCCTGCTCGTGGGCCTGACTGGGGCAGGCGGCGGCGCGC
>Ga0335074_10010788_pt1 | contig 12779 bp, 8 predicted proteins | sample Lox_Sample_23_FD_206715 | JGI IMG/M metagenome (GOLD analysis project Ga0335074, IMG submission 206715) | Soil microbial communities from Loxahatchee National Wildlife Refuge, Florida, United States - Lox_Sample_2.3 | ecosystem: Environmental > Terrestrial > Soil > Wetlands | place: USA: Florida...
CTCTCTGACATCCTGTGCCGAGGCGGAAGTGGCTTCGCTACCAAAGGCCTGAACGCCATCCAGCAGAGCCGTGCCAGCCGCGGTCAGGCCAGCGCCCTTCAGGAATCCGCGGCGGCTGATGCCATTGCGTTGCGAACCGCCTGACGCCGCCGATCCAGCCGGTTCTTCGGATGTGGGGGGATGCGGCTGGTTGGAATCGGGCATAGCTGCTGCTCCTTGGGCAGGACGACGACCTGCAGCTTCTCGTTTTCTGCCGTGGGAAAACTATAGCCCCCGCCGTGTTAAGCCGTAAACCGCTCCGCCGTTCGCCGTTTCGATCCGCATTGTCTATACGAATTACTACGATTTTTCGCTCTCCCAGGACCCGGCCCTCCGGATTTGCGTCGTGCTCGCGAAGCGATGAGAATGACCCTGTCGGTGAGAGGCCCCATGGAGCACAACGAATCTCCGGTTCGCGCACCGCGCGGCAACACCCGAACCGCGCGCGGCTGGATCCAGGAAGCTGCGAAGCGGATGCTGATGAACAATCTCGATCCCGAGGTTGCCGAAAGGCCCGACCAGCTGATCGTGTATGGAGGCCGCGGCAAGGCTGCACGCAACTGGGAGTGCTTCCACCGCATCGTCGCGACGCTCGATCGCCTGGAGAACAATCAGACGCTGCTCATCCAGTCGGGAAAACCGGTTGCTGTGCTGGAAACACAGCCGATGGCGCCGCGCGTCCTCATCGCGAATTCCAATCTGGTTCCCCACTGGGCTACGTGGGAGCACTTCGACAAGCTCGATCGGGCCGGGCTGATGATGTATGGACAAATGACCGCCGGCTCGTGGATCTACATCGGCACCCAGGGCATTTTGCAGGGAACCTACGAAACCTTCATCGGCGCCGCCCAACGCCACTTCGGCAACACGCTCGCCGGAACGATCACTGTCACCGCCGGCCTCGGCGGTATGGGTGGCGCGCAGCCGCTGGCGGTCAAGCTGGCAGGCGGCGTCAGCATCTGCGTGGAGGTCGATACGAACCGCATTCAGCGCCGGCTGGAGACGCGGTATCTGGATAAGGCCACCAGCTCACTCGACGAAGCGATCACCATGGCGCGCGAGGCCAAAGCCGCGCGTCAGGCGGTTTCCATTGGGCTGATGGGCAACGCGGCTGAGGTTCTTCCGAAGATGGTGGAGAGGGGCTTCACACCCGATCTGGTGACCGACCAGACCAGCGCCCACGACCCGCTGTGGGGCTATCTTCCCATCGCCCGAGCGGACGAGGATCTGAACACGGTCCGCGCGCGGGAGCCGGAACAGTACACCCAGCGCGTGCAGGCGTCGATTGCCGCCCACGTCGAAGCCATCCTGACCATGCAGCGGCAAGGCGCCGTCGCCTTCGATTACGGCAACAACTTGCGCACCCAGGCGCATCTGGCCGGCGTGTCGGACGCGTTCTCCTATCCCGGCTTCGTCCCCGCCTTCATTCGCGACTCGTTTTGCGAGGGACGCGGACCGTTTCGCTGGGTCGCGCTTTCCGGCGATTCGTCAGACATTGCAGCAACCGACCAGGCGCTGCTACAGCTTTTCCCCGACGACCTGCGTCTGACACAGTGGCTGACATATGCCGCCGATCAGATTGCGTTCCAGGGATTGCCCGCGCGCATCTGTTGGCTCGGGTACGGGCAACGCGATCGCGCAGGCCTGCTGTTCAACCAGATGGTGCGCGACGGACGGCTGAAAGCGCCCATCGTGATCGGCCGCGATCATCTTGACGCAGGCTCTGTCGCCAGCCCCTTCCGCGAAACCGAAGCCATGCGCGACGGGTCCGACGCGGTCTCTGACTGGCCGCTGCTCAACTTCGCCACCGGCATTGCCAGCGGAGCCTCATGGATGAGCTTTCATCATGGTGGCGGCGTGGGCATGGGATATAGCCAGCATGCCGGCCTCGTCGCCGTGGCCGACGGCAGCGACGAGGCCGAGCAGCGGCTGCGGCTCTGCCTGCGCAACGATCCCGCGCTCGGAGTCGTGCGTCATGCGGACGCCGGCTACGAACGGGCGATCGAAGTGGCGCACAAACGCTGCCTGGACCTCCCGAGTTTGGACGTGCCGAGCCCTTCATGAAAGCCGACCTGCTGATTCGAGGCATTTCGCAACTGGTGACGGCGGAGGGGCCGGGCCCGAAACGCGGCTCGGAGATGCGCCGGCTGAGGCTTGTGGAGCGTGCGGCCCTCGCCGTCGCGGAGGGCGTGTTCGTATGGGCCGGAGCGGAGGCGGACTGGGAGGGGGGAGCTGCGCCGGACATCGATGTCGGACAACGGGCCGTGGTCCCGGCTCTGGTCGACCCACACACCCACGCCATGTGGGCGGGCGATCGTCTGGCAGACTTCGATGCGCGCATCTCGGGCATGCCTTACGAGGCGATTCTGGCTGGCGGCGGAAGTATCTGGAGCACGATTCGCGCGACTGCGGCGGCATCGCAGGAGGAACTGGTTGCTCTGGCCAAGCCGCGCGTTAATGCGCTTCTGCGCTCCGGCGCCACCGTTATCGAGGTGAAGTCCGGCTATGGTTTCACGTCTGACGCGGAGCTGGCGATGTTGCTGGCGATTCGCGTCCTGGCCGGGCAAACACCCGCGCGCATCATCCCCACGCTGCTGATTCACGTGCCTCCCAGGGAGGCTGCGGCGCGGGCGGCGTACGTGTCCGACGTGTGTCGGACATTGGTCCCCGAGGCAGCGCGGCAGAAGCTGGCTGCGGCCGTCGATGTTTTCGTCGAGAAGGAAGCGTGGAGTGCAGCGGATGCTGAGTGCATCTTCCTCGCAGCCCGGCGGCACGGCCTTCCCATCAAGTTACATACTGAGCAATTCAACCGCGTCGGCGGACTCGAGCTCGGCCTGCGTATGGGAGCGTTCAGCGTCGATCATCTGGAGGCATGCAGCGCTGAACAAATTGCCGGGATTGCCGCGGCTCCGACCCTGGCGACCATCCTCCCTGGAGTCTCGCTGCATCTCGGGCTGCCGCCGGCTCCCGGCCGCGCCCTCATCGATGCCGGCGCCGCGGTTGCCGTGGGAACGGACCTCAACCCGGGATCGAGTCCGCTGTTCTCGGCTTCGATGGCGCTGGCGCTGGCCGTTCGACTCAACGGGCTCACGGCGCAGGAGGCCCTGGTCGCGGGAAGCGTGAACGCGGCCTGTGCTCTGGGGTTGCGCGACGCCGGACGCATCGAGCCCGGACTCCCGGCCGATTTTCTGGTCCTGCAGGGAAGGGATTGGCGCGAGCTGCTTTATACGCTGGGCAGCAATCCGGTCCGCGATGTCTGGATTCGCGGCGAGAGGGTTGTGGCATGAGGGCTGCTTCGAAAATCGGCGGGGCAACGCGATGACGACGCTTTATCGTCCCGACCTTCTTTATGCCGGCGGCAGCTTCTTGTCCGACAGCGCACTTCTCGTGTCGGACAACGGCAGAATCGTTGCGGTCACCGCGTCAGACACGCCGTCCGGCAACGTCGTCGATCTGCCCGGCACGGCGCTCCTTCCCGGTTTCGTGAATGCGCATTCGCACGCCTTTCAGCGGCTCATCCGCGGCAAATCGGAGTCGCGCGCGGTCGCCGGGAAGGACTTCTGGTCCTGGCGTGGAACGATGTATCATGCGGCCGCGAGCCTCGATCCGGAACAGGTTCACGATGTCGCCCGCATGGCCTTCCTCGAAATGGCGCTCGCGGGCATCACTACGGTGGGCGAGTTCCACTACCTGCACAAGGCGCCGGCCGGCCGCCCCTATGATGACGCTAACCTTCTCGGCAAACAGGTCATCGCGGCTGCGCAGTCTGTCGGCATCCGTATTGCGCTGCTGCGCTGCGCCTATCTGCGCTCAGGATTCGAGCTGCCGCGCGACCCCGGTCAGACGCGATTTTTCGAAACAACGCCGGAATTCCTCGCCAATATGGATGTGCTCAGGCGCGCGATCCCGGATGACTCCGCGGAGGTGCGCCTGGGGGTTGCGCCGCACAGCATCCGCGCTGTGCCGCTCGACGACCTGTGCGAGATTGCAGCGTGGGCGCGCGCGCGAAAGCTGCCGCTGCACATGCACATGGCGGAACAGGTGGCGGAGAACGAAGCCTGCCTGCGCGAATATGGTGAAACCCCTGTCGCGCTGGCCGGCAAGACCGGCCTTCTCGGGCCGGACTGGACGGCGGTGCACGCCATCCACATCACTGCGGACGAGGAGGCGATGTTGTCCGACGCGGGCGTCACCCTCTGCTCGTGTCCGACAACCGAACGCAACCTGGGCGATGGCATCATCGCGGCGGATCGAATGCTGCACCGCGGCATTCGCATTGCCTTCGGCTCCGACAGTCAGGCGCAGATCGATCCCCTGGAGGATGCACGGGAGCTGGATTATCACCTGCGGCTGAGAGACCGGCAGCGCGCGATCCTCGATCAGATTGGCGGCCAGGCGCTGGCAGCGCGGCTGCTGGACTGTGCAACGGCGAACGGCGCTCGCGCGCTCGCCGTGCCGTCGGGCGAGCTGGCGCCCGGCCTGTTTGCGGATTTCTTCACCGTTGACCTGCGCGATCCCTCCATTGCCGGTCATGCCGCGGACGACCTGCTTCCGCTGATTGCCTTTGGCATGAACCGCACCGCGATCCGCGATGTGGCCGCCAATGGGAGATTCGTGGTGCGCGATCGCAGACACGCGCTGCAGGACGAAATCGTCGCTCGCTATGAGGAAGTCCACGCGAAGGTGTGGCGCGACGCGCTCGGGGCCCCGCGATGAAGACGGTTGTCGAGACTCTGTCGGATCTGATTCGACTTCCCTCGAAGTCCGCCCTGACAAACCGCCCGATCGTCGACTATGCAACTCGCGCATTGCACGCCGCCGGGTGGTCCACCCGCGAGTTGCCGTATCGAGACCCGGCAGGCGTGGAGAAGGTCAACCTGATCGCTGCGCCGCCAGGACAAAGCCCTGCGGATCCGGCCGCGGACCTCGTCTTCATGTGTCACACCGACACCGTGCCGTGGGCGGCGGAGTGGACCAGCGCGCTCGAGCCCGTCGTGCAGAACGAAGTTCTGCACGGATGCGGCGCGTGCGACGTGAAGGGGTTCCTTGCCTGCCTCCTTACGGCTGTCACGCAATGCGATTCGAACCGGCTGCCAGCCGGCCTGCGCCTCGTGCTCACGGCGGACGAGGAGATCGGCTGCATTGGTGCGTCGCGCCTCCTGTCCGCCAACGCGCTGCGTCCTCGCCGCATGGTCATCGGCGAACCGACTTCGCTCCATCCCGCACGCGCGGGCAAAGGCTATTGCCTGGCGGAAGTCACGGTCGACGGGAAAGAAGCGCACAGCGCGCACCCGCAGCAGGGAGTGTCAGCGATCTACCAGGCCGCGCGCCTGATCGCAGCTGTCGAGGCACTCGCCGTCCAGCTCGCGACCACGACCCACAGCTTCTTCGGTCCCGGCTTTACGACGCTGAACATCGGTACCATTGAGGGCGGCACCGCGAAGAACATTGTTCCGGGCTCGTGCCGTTTTCAGCTGGAGTGGCGTCCGATTCCCGGCGAACCCGCCCTCAGGGTCCTCGAATCAGTCGCCGCGATCATCGACGGCCTGCATCGAGCTGACCCAACGTTTCACGCCGAGATCGAACCGCTGCGCCAGCAGGGCGGATTTGAAACCGCGGCCACCGCGCCGCTGGTCGGAGCCGTGGAAGCACTCGCCGGCCGTTCGGCCGTCTCCATTCCGTTCGGGTCGGAAGCCAGCGTCTTTGCGGAGGTCGCCGCGGAAATTATCGTCTTCGGTCCCGGCGATATGCGGACCGCGCACAGCAGCCGCGAATGCGTTGCGATTGCCGAGCTGGAACAAGCTGTCGCCTGCCTCGCTTCGCTGTTGACCGTGGAATAGCCGGCAGCGCAGCCGCAATGTAACAATGCAAAACGCCAGCGGTTAGTCGTCGCTGCTGATCGTGGTCGGGTGGAAGGGGTGGATGCGGGCGCCCGGATTCACAGCGGGGCGCGCCTCAAAGCGTGCGCAGTTGCGCCCCGAGTTCTTGGCAACATAGAGAGCCGTATCGGCCCGGCTGAGAACTTCGCGGATCGACGGCGAGTCGACCTCAGGGCGGAACGTGGCCACGCCGATGCTGCAGGTCAGGCGAATCCGGTTCTCCGCCATTTCGAAGGGCCGCGTACGAATCGATTCCAGAAGATCGTCGACCCGATTCGGAGCCGCGCGAAGATCCCAGCCGGGAAACAGGATGAGGAACTCCTCGCCACCGTAGCGGCCCACAATGTCATAGCCGCGCATCACCGAGCGGAAGCGGTCGGCGGATTCGCGGATCACATCGTCGCCGCACAGGTGGCCGTAGTTGTCGTTCAGGCTCTTGAAATGGTCGAGGTCCGCGATCAGCACGCCCAGAGTGGTCCGGTCGCGGGTGGCGCGGGCGATCTCGCGCTGCAGATGCTCCAGCATGGCCGCGCGGTTATAAATGCCGGTCAGCGAGTCGTGCGTGGCCTGGATGTGCAGTTCGCGGCGCGTGGCCTCCAGCGCGGCCTTCTCGGCTTCGAGCTGCGCCGTGCGTTCGGCCACGATGCGGGTGAGTTCTTCCTGGCGACGCGTGAGGCTACGTGTCCGGAAAGCGACAACCGCCCACGCCAGCAGCAGGGCGAGCAGGGCGTAACAGGCGTAAGCCGCGGGCGTGCGCGCCAGCGGCGGGCGCAGCGAAAAGCTGAACGCGGCCCCGGTTTCATTCCAGATGCCGTCGTCGTTTTCGGCCTGAACCGTAAAGGTGTAGTTGCCGGGCGGCAGATTGGTGTACCAGGCACTGCGGCGGCCGCCGGAATAATTCCAGTCCGGGTCGAACCCGATCAGGCGGTAGCGGAACCGTTCTCGCTGCGGTGCAACAAAACTGGGCGCGCTGAACGAAACCTCCAGGTTTCCGGAACCCGGTCCGAGACGGACGTTGTCTTCCAGAGGAATCTGATGGGAATCGAAACTGACGCGCTCGATCCACACGGGAGGCACAATTGTGTTCACCGGGATGTGCGCTGGATCGATGACTGCAACCCCCTCAATGGTGCCGAACCACAGCCGCCCGTCGCGACTCTTCCACACGCACGGCATGCTGCCGTACAGCGTCTCGCGCGAGCGCAGACCGTCCGCCGTGCCGTAGAGCACGGGATGCACCGTCGCCGGCTTGTCTCCGGAAAGCTCCTTCTTCGCGATCCGGAAAATCCCCGTGTCGCCGCCGAACCAGAGATTGCCGTTGTTGTCCTCGATGATGGAGCCGATCGCTGTATCCGGCATATCCTGATCGGGCGTCCAGGTCACGATGCGGCCGTTGCGGATATGACTCAGGCCGCCGCTTTGCGTGCCCGCCCACACACTGCCGTCCACATCGGCATACAGGCTCATCGCATGATTGCTGTGCAGACCGTTGGCCATTGTGAAGCTCGTGGTTGCGCCGTGGTCGAGCCGCTCCACCCCGCCTCCGTCCAGCGCGATCCACAGCGCGCCGTCAGTCGATTGGGCCAACGCAGAGATGCGACCGCTGTCGGTGAGGTGCTGAATGTGGCCGTTTTCGAAGCGGGCCAGCCCCTTGCCTTCAAATCCGATCCAAAGGGTGCCGTCGCGATCCTCAAGCAGCGCGTTGACTGACGAGTCGCCGGCCGCCGCGTCGTGATACACCGACACTCGGCCGTTGTGAAGCCGGGCGATGGTGCCCCGGCGATACCCAATCCAGAGGTCACCGTCGCGCGTCTGCACAAGGGAATAAACTGCCTGGTTCGGCAAGCCGCGATGCTGATCCCACACCTCGACGCGGCCATTCGCCAGAAGATGGTCGAGGCCGAAATCGTCGGCGCCAATCCACATGCTGCCGTCCTGCGCCTGCAGCACATTGCCCGTGTAGTTGCCGGAGAGACCCTCCGGCGTTCCGAAGACCGAAAATTTTCCGTCGCGGAGCTGGGCGACGCCCGCATCCAGAAAGCCCACCCACAGGCTGCCCTCGCGATCCTCGAACAGTGCACGCGCACACCGGTCGCTGGGCAGTCCCCGCGCCGCTCCATAAAATTCGAGCTTGCCCTGGTAGAGCCGCGCAATGCCGTGACGGTCGAAGGCGATCCACAACGCGCCATCATGATCGGCCAGCAGAGCCGCGATTTCGTTCCAGGGCAGGCGCTGCGGGAAAACCGAGACGCGCCCATTGCGAATCTGTGCCAGCCCATGCGCCTGCGTTCCCACCCACAGCGAGCCGTCGGGCGCCGCGGCCAGGGCGACGATATTGTCGCCCGGCAGACCATCGCGCGTGGTCAGCGTAACAAAACGGCCGCGATCGAAACGCGACAATCCTCTTGCGGTTCCCACCCACAGCGTTCCTCCCGCGTCCAGGGTCATCGCGCTGATGCTCACATCGGCGAGGCCGTCGCTGGTCGTCCAGCTCTGCACCCGCCCGTCGATGATGCGGTTGAGCCCCTGCGCCGTCCCCACCCACAATCCGCCCTCGCGATCTTCGCAAAGCGCGAGAATGTTGTCGCCGGAGAGCCCGTCCTGCGTTGTCAGAGTCGTGAACGTTCCGCCCGTCCCGGCGGCGCGCGCGGGCTCATAATGGCTCAGGCCGCTGTCGGTGCCTACCCACAGGTTGCCGTTGCGGCCTGCCGCCAGCGACTGGATAAAGCCCGACGCCAGCCCTTTCGTCTTCTGGCGCGTATAGGTCGTGAAGTGGGCTCCATCAAAACGGGTCAGCCCTTCCTGCGTCCCGAACCATAAATACCCGTCCGTCGTCTGGGCCACGGCCTGCACGGAGTTCTGCGGCAGCCCGGACTCGCTCGTCCAGGCGGTCTGCATGTATTGGGTGATTGCCTTGCCGGGATTGAGAGCCAGAGCAGGTTCCGCGGCGACGATCAGACCGAGAATCCCCGCGGCCACGTGAGCGGCACACCTGGTTCTCGCCGCGAGTCCCGACCGGCAGGAGCGCGCTGCGGCCCTCGACGGGCCGTCTGTCTGCGGCATCCATCTGCGGCGAGTGAGAAATGTCGGGCACATGGCGTGCGGGGCTACCGAACCGCCTCCCGCTCTTCCAGTCGGACCTCGCGGGGGAGTTCCGCGGCCCAGCTCAGCTGCTCCATGGGATTGGGAGTCGGCCGGCCCAGCAGGTAACCCTGCCCTTCGTTGGTGCCCAGCGCCTTCATCAGCTCCAGCTGTTCCTGCGTCTCGATCCCCTCGACGATCACCTTCATGTGCAGGTTGTGCGCCATCGAGAGAATCGACTGAACGAAAGCCCGGGTCTCCGTACGCACCACCAGCTCGGTGACAAAGGAGCGATCCAGCTTGAGCGCATCGAAGGCCAGCCTCGGCAGATAGCTCAGGCAGGAATAGCCGGTTCCGAAATCGTCCATGGCAGTGCTGATGCCCCGGCCCGTGAGCCGCCGGATCAGATCCGCCGCGCGCTCCACGCCGGTCAGCGTTGCCGATTCGGTCAGTTCCAGCTGCAGCAGACTGGGCCGCAGTCCGGTGCGATGCAGAACCTCTTCCACTTCTTCCAGGAATGTGTCGCGCGCAAACTGCACGCTCGATACATTCACCGCGACCTGAATCGGCCGGTTGGCCCGGCGCTGCCAGGTCATCGCGTCGTTGCAGGCCTTCTCCATCACCAGAGCGCCGAGCGGGATAATGAGTCCGCTTTCCTCGGCGACGGGAATAAAGGTGAGCGGCGAAATCGGTCCCAGCTTGGGGTGCACCCAGCGCGCCAGCGCTTCGAAGCGCACGATCCGGTTGGTCGTCAGATCGAACTCCGGCTGGTAGTGAACCTTAATCTCGCCTTTTTCGATCGCCCGCCGCAGCTCGCCTTCCATCGTCAGGCGTTCGCGCGCTGCGCTGCCCAGGCCGTCGCCGAACTGCACGATGCGGTTTTTGCCGTTGCGCTTGGCGGCGTACATGGCGCAGTCTGCCTGCTGCAGCAGCTGGCCGCCCTCGTTGCCGTTATCCGGGAAGATGCTGATGCCGACGCTGGCCGTGATGCGGATCGAATGATCCTCGATCTCGAACGCGCCTTTCAGAACTTCCAGCACGCTTTCCGCCGCCTTGTCGGCATCCGCCCGGCTCTGCAGATTATCCAGGATCAGCGCAAACTCGTCGCTCCCAATGCGCGCCAGCGTGTCGGAATGCCGGAAACGCTGCCGCAGGCGCTGCGCCACCTGACCGAGAAGCACATCGCCAATCCCGTGACCCAGGCTGTCGTTCACCAGCTTGAAACCGTCCAGATCGACGTAGAGCAGAGCCACCTTACGGTTCTCCCGGCGCGCCTTGGCCAGGTTCTGCGAGAGCCGGTCGGCCAGCAGCCGGCGATTGGGCAACCCGGTCAGATCGTCGACCAGCGCCATGTGCTGCAGCCGCGCTTCGGCCTCTCTGCGTGCGCGATCCCGCCGCCGCAGCTCCGACAGCATCGTGTTGAACCCGTCCACCAGCTCGGCGATTTCTCCGCCGCCCTGCACCGAGACCTGCGAATCGAACTGCCGCTGCGCCGAAACCTGCAGCACTGCGGTGGACAGATCGCGAATGGCCTGCGTCGTCTCCGAAGCCCGCGTGAGAGCCGCGGTCTGCTCCCGTACCTGCCGCAGCAGGGTCTTCACCCAGAGCAGAATCGCGCCGATCGTCAGCGACAAAATGATCACCAGCGCGGCCGGCGCGGGCGGCGTCCAGGTGGGAGCGTGCCGCGCCACGCTCACATCCCCGGGCGATCGCTGCGTCGAAAGACCGGTTGAAGCCGGCTGCGCCGAAATACCGCCCACCCCCGGTGGCAACGCCAGCGCGGCGGACTCCACGGGTTTGACCTTGACCTTTTGCAGCGAGATGCCGTCGGTTCCCGCACCGTCGTGCCCGGCGGCCTTGGTGGCCTCCACCGATACCGCCTGGCCGGCGTGAACTCCTGCAGGTAAAGGCGTGACGCTGATCGGCAGCGCTCCGGTCGCATCCTGCAGCCAGAACAGGCCTGCCGGCTCGTCAACATACGTGACGACGCCGATCAGGTGAACAGCCGATTTGACGGGCAGTTCCTGCAGTTCCTGGATCGTGGTCTGCTTCGACACAACAGACCCGTGGCTCAGCGCAGGCGCGACCATCCCTGCGCCCAGCACCAGACCCACGACCGCGGCAATCCTGCTTGCGGTGGCGCCGCTGCGGCTCATTCCCAAATCATCGATTCTGATGACCCGTGACCGCCATACAACTTTGGGTTTGCCACCTACCCTGTTGGAATTAGATAACTTAATGCACTCTCGTGGTTAAACTCCATCGTTGGGCGCTGTGCCCCTCCTGGCTCCCTCGCCAGCCAGCTATTGGTAAGAATTCCGGCGGAAGGTGTCCGGTCAGGTATTGACCCTGGGGTACTTGAATCGCCTCGCGGATCGGTTTTTGGGGTCCGCGGAACCTCCGGCCCGCGTTCGTGGTCAGCGGCGCCGGTCTTTGCCCGGTCGAGCCCGGCGCTTCGCCGGTTTCTCCCCGTGAATCGAGGAGACCAGCTTCTCCAGCTCCGCCACGCGCTGCTTCAGTTCATCCACCTCCGGAGTCTGCGCATCGCGCGCATGCGGTGTGGAGGAACCCGCGGAGGCGGCCGCGGCTTCCATCGCCCCGGGTCTGAAGAAGCTGAAGGGACTCACCGCCGGCGACATCGCCCGGTAGGTGTCCTGGTAAATGTCCATCATCGTTTTCATGTAATTGAGCGCCGTTTCCTGGCTGGCCCGGCCCGAGGCGACGATCATCTGCCGCAGCAGATCCAGGGGAAAGCCGGAGTCCGGCGTTTTCGCGTCCTCGATGATGATCTGCGTCAGGATCAGCCGGGTGATGTCTTTGCCCGTCGCCGCGTCCACGACCCGCACCTCGTGGCCCTTTTTCAGCAGATCGGCTACGTCTTCCAGATTCACGTAGCGGCTGTTGGTGGTGTCGTACAAACGCCGGTTCTCGTATTTCCGGATCAGGATCTCTTTGGGCGGCATCTCAGGCCATCATTTTACCCCTTGACATTCTCCTGCTGTGGAGTAGCATAACGTCATGCTGCAACGCAGCATCATGTGCAGCATGGGAAGCGGGGAGCATATGAGCACCACTCAGAGAGTTCATAAGGATCCAGGCGTACCCGAGGCGCCCGGGAAGATCGACTACAACGAGTCCTTCGCCCGGCTGTTCGTCTCCGGCATTACGCGCATTGCCGAAATGCAGAAAAAGACCCTCGAGATCGCGGCCCAGCAGAATGCCGAGATCGTCGACGTGTGGAAGAAGGCCGTTCAGAAGCTGCCTGGCTTGCCCGGCCTCTTCATGCTGGAGCTGGAGAACAGCGGCTTCGATCGCTATGCCGAGGTCCAGAAGGTCGCCATCGATCTGGTGGTCGAGCAGGGCCGCGCCTTTGCCGACCTGCTGAAGGATCGCGCCGGCACGGCTGCGAAAGTTGGCGAAGGAGCCGGCACGTTCGCGAAAGAGTCGGTCGAGCGCGTTGTTGCCATGCAGAAGAAAGCCCTCGAACAAACCGCCGCGCAGGCCAAAGCCGTCGTTGAAACCTCCAGCCGCCAGTTCGCGGTCGAGGGCACCCCGGTGGAGACCGCCGCCGATTCGATCCAGCGCGGAGTCGACGCGATTATCGATGCGCAGAAGGAACTGCTCGATCTGGCCGTCCGCTGATCGCCTTCCGCGCCCGATGGCCTGCGCACCCGGAGGAACCGGTGTGACGCGAAGCACAGCCCGCCCGCAAGGGCGGGCATATGCTCCGTCTGTCTGGAAAGGGGGCGCTCTTTATGAGTGATACTCAGGGGAATTCTT
>Ga0335074_10010789_pt1 | contig 12777 bp, 11 predicted proteins | sample Lox_Sample_23_FD_206715 | JGI IMG/M metagenome (GOLD analysis project Ga0335074, IMG submission 206715) | Soil microbial communities from Loxahatchee National Wildlife Refuge, Florida, United States - Lox_Sample_2.3 | ecosystem: Environmental > Terrestrial > Soil > Wetlands | place: USA...
CGTCCTGCGTTGGACCGGACGCGGCGCGGGCCGCGCCGTCAGGGGATGCGCCGCGCTGGGCTTCGCCGCACGGGCCGCGCCCGACCGGCCGGCGCTCGTCGCTCCAGGTCACGCTGGACTCGATCCTCTGGCGGATGCGCCGATGCTGGGCGGCCGGCATCTGTCCGAGGCGCTGATAGCGGTCGATCAGCGCCAGCAATTGCCGCGCGAACTCCGGCTTGGAGCGGCACAGCGAGGCGACGTCCCAGAGGTAGAACTCCTCACGGTACGTCCCACTGAGCATCGCGTCGACCAGGGCGCGCAGCGGGTCCGCCTCGTCACCAGCGGGCTCGGCGAGCGGCTCGGGTTTGCGCTCAGGCGTCGCGGACATGGGTGGCTGGCTCGACAATCGAATCCAAGGATAACGGCGGAAAACGGCAGAGGGCTTTCCGACCCCACCACCGCAGGCTGTAGGACAACGCCCCAGCCGGCTCGGCTGCGCTATGCTGCCGCATGCTGCCTCCTGAATCCCGGCCTGCCCATGAAACGACTGATCGCCGCGGCGCTTGCCCTGGGCGCTACCGCTGCCGTGGCGCTCGTGGTGGTGCTCGGCACGCGTCCTCCCGCCCTGACGGGCGGCCGCGACCCCGGTGGGGCGCAGCGCGCCAATTCCTACTGCGCCGCGATCCCGGCGCCTGACTTCGAGCGTGCCCCGAACATCGCGCACCGCGGCCGCTATGTCAACGCGACGTACGGTTATGCCGTGACCATCCCACCTGGCCTGACGGCCTACACGAGCGCAAACGCCGCGCCGCGTGGCTTCGGGATCGTGTTGTCGGTAAAACCGACCGCCCGGCTGCGCGTCGATGCCGGCTATGACGCGCTCTACGACATCACCGCCGCCGGTGTGCATCTGCGCGACCGCATGAACGTGCGCCTGTTCGATACGCTGCTGCAGGACCGCAGCGAGAGCGTTTCGCTGGCGGGTGTCGCGGGGGGGCGCTACCAGATGACGGTGCGCTGCGCGGGCAGCGCGCGCATCTACCGGTATGACGAAGTCATCGTGGTCCGTGATCGCGAGATCTATCGGCTGGACCTGCAGAGCGTGCCCGATCGTTTCGCCGCCGACGACCGGGTGCTCGAGGCGATGCTGCGCAGCTTCAGCTGGGTGCCGCCGCGGCCGTAGCCGACCGGGCACGGTGGCACCGGCACGGCTGCGCCGGCTGCCGGGCCAGCTACGGCCGGCGGCGCATCACTTGAGTCGCTGCCCGATGTGATCGGCGACGCGCAGGGCATTGGCGATGATGGTCAGGGTCGGATTGACGGCGCCGATGGAAGGAAAGAAGCTCGCGTCGGTGACATACAGGTTGTCGAGCTCGTGGGCCTTGCAGTGCAGGTCCAGCACGGAGCTGGCCGGATCGCTGCCGAAGCGCGCGGTGCCGGCCTGGTGGGCGGTGCCGCCGATCGGGATGTCCTTGCCGAGGTAGAGATTGCGCTCCATCAGCACCGGATGCGCATCGGCGTAGTCGAGCAGCCGCTCCAGTTTCTTCCTGAGCCGACGATGCGCCTCCAGGTTGTTCTCGGTCAGGTCGAGCACCACGCGATCCCCGTCGTAATAGATTCTGTTCTCGGGACGCGGCAGGTCCTCGCTGGACAGCCAGAAATCGATGGAGTGCCGGGCCATCATCTCGAAGGGCATCTTCGGCGCCCACTCGAGCCATGCGGGCAGCGCCTCGCCGCGGATCTGCGCGGCGTGCGAGGTCGCGCACATCTGGATCAGGCCGAGCGGATATTCCCAGTCGTCGGCGCCGAAGTAGTAGTCGCTCACGGCCAGGGTCTTCTGGAACACCGTGTCGTTGGGCTCGCGCAGCAGCGCCATCAGGATCGATTGATTGTGGCGCATGTAGTTGCGCCCGAGCTGGTCCGAGCGGTTGGCGAGGCCCCGCGGGTGACGCTCGTTCGCCGAGCGCAGCAGCAGCAGCGCGGAGGACAGCGCGCCGCAGGCGACCACCACCAGGTGCGCCGCGTAGCTCTCGCGCTGTCCGTGACGCACCACCTCGACGGCCTCGATCGCGGTGCCGGCAGCGTTGGTGCGCAGCTTCTGGACATAGGCCCCGGTCAACAGCGTGACGTTGGGGTAGCGCTGCAGCATCGGATCGACGCACACCACCTGAGCGTCGGCCTTGCCGTTCAACAGGCACGGAAAGCCATCGAAGGCGTCGCAGCGGATGCAGATGCTGGTCGGTGTCGGCCGGCCGTCGCGCTCGTCGAGCAGGATGCCCAGGGGCAGGTGAAAGGGGTGCAGGCCGTCGCGCCGCAGGCTGTCGCTCAGCGCCTGGATGCGCGGCTCGTGCGATACCGCCGGATGGGGAAACGGGCCGCTCGCCGGCGGCTCGGTGCTGTCCTCGCCGCGCGCGCCGTGCACGTGAAACAGCCGCTCGGCCTCGGCGTAGTACGGCTCGAAGTCGCTGTAGCTCAGGGGCCAGGCCGGGGAGATGCCGTCGGCGTGCACGATCTGTCCGAAGTCGCGCTCGCGCATGCGCAGCAGCGCCGCGCCGTAGAACTTGGAGTTGCCGCCGACGAAATAGTGCAGCCCCGGATGGAAGGCGCGCCCATCGCGTCCGTACCAGGTCTCCTGAGCCTGATAGGCCGCATCCACGAACACTGTTTGCGCATCCCAGTTGGCACGCGTGCGTACCAGGTAGTCGCCGCGCTCGAGCAGCAGGATGCGCCGTCCACTCGGGGCAAGGCGCTGCGCCAGCGAGGCCCCCCCGGGGCCGCTGCCAATCACGATCAGATCGTAGTGCGCGTCGGGCATGATTTCGCTCCGCTCCGCATTCGCTACCCCTGCACCAGCTTCCCGTGCAGCGGCTCGCGTGCCTCAGCCACCCGTGGCGAATCCCGGGTACAGCGTCATGCCGCCGTCCACGAACAGCGTGCTGCCGACCACGTAGTCGGATAGATCGGAAGCGAGCCAGACGGCCGCGCGCGCGATGTCCTCGGGTTCGCCGATGCGCCGGTAGGGCACCAGCGTCATCAGCCGTGCGTACGCCTCGGGCGTCTGCCAGGCGGCGGTGTTGATGGGCGTGCGGATGGCTCCGGGAGCGATGCCGTTGACGCGGATGCGGTGCGGGGCGACCTCCTGCGCGAGGCTCTGCATCATCAGCTTGATGCCGCCCTTGGAGCTGGCGTAGTTGGGATGGCCTCCCCAGGGGATCTCCTGATGCACCGAGCTCATGCAGATGATCTTGCCGGCCGCGCTCGATACGGCGGGGACGACACCGCGGCGCAGGAACTCGCGCACCGCGGCGCGTGCGCACAGGAACTGCCCGGTGAGGTTGACTCCGATGACCGTGTTCCATTGCGCCAGCGTCATCGAGGCGAACGGCGCGTCACGCTGCAGCCCGGCGTTGGCCACCAGGATATCCAGGGTGCCGAATTGCTCGCAGGCGCTCGCGAACATGGCATCCACCTGCGCCTCGGAGGAGACGTCGGCCTGGTAGGCGAACGAGCGCACGCCGGCGCTGCGCACCTCCTGCACTACCGCCTCGGCGGCCGGCTCGCCGACCACGTAGTTGACCACGACGTCCGCACCGGCCTGCCCGAGCGCGATGGCGACCGCGCGTCCGATGCCGGAGTTCGCGCCGGTGACCAGCGCCCGCTGGCCCGCCAGGATGCGCGGGACCGTCACTGCTGGGGCGCCGGAGGAGGGGGCCGAGGGTGGCAGGTTCGCAGTGTTCACGCGATGACTCCTCGTGTAGGACAGTTGGAAGGGGGCGCAGCCCGCGGCGCGCACTGCGCCAGATCGATGTTGCCAGAGCGCGGGTGTGCGCGACAATGCGTATGTCGGGACTCGGCCGCGGGAGCAAGCCTTGCTGAGCGTGGTGACCATCGCGGCGGTGCGCTGTCTGCTGGTGCTGCTGTTTCTGCCGTTCAGCGCTCTGGACAAGCTGCTCAACTTCGACGCGGCGGTGCAACAGGCGCAGCAGGCGACCGCTTCGCGAGCGCTGGCGCGGCTGCTGATCGCCGCCGGGTTCGGCATCGAGGTGCTGATGTCGCTCGCGGTGCTCACGGGTGTGTTCGATCGGCTTGCCGCGCTGATCCTCGCGCTCTACTGCATCGTCACGGCGCTGCTGTGGAAGCAGTTCTGGAAGGTCCGCGACTTTCGCCTGCGCGGGGCGAGCGGCGGTCGCGAGCTGTTCTGGGACTTCTGCAAAAATCTCGCGGTGGCGGGCGGTTTCCTGGTGCTGGCGTTCGGTACCGATGCGGCCACGCTGCGTCGCTTCTGGCACGATCCGCTCGCCTCGACACACCCGTACGCCGCCCGCGCGGCTGCGCCGGAGCAGCGATGAGCGATACGCCCGAGCCCGCGCCCACGCCAACGCCCGCGGCCAGGCCCGAGCCCGCGGCTACACCCGAGCCCGCGGCCACGCCCGCGGCCACGCCCGCGCAGGCGAGGAGCCGCGCACCAGCGGTGCAGTACTGGTACCTGTGGACGGATGCACAGGGCGTCAGTCACCAGCGGCGCTGCCAGCTCAGCCACTTCGAATTTGCCTCCATACAGCCATCGGCCGCGCCCCAGTGGCAGGGCCCGCGCCACAGCGGCCCGATGAGCGCGCTCATCACCGTGTTGCCGGTGGGATGGATCGGTGAGTGGCACGAGAACCCGCGACCGCAATGGATCGTGCCGCTGTCGGGCCGATGGTTCGTGGAGTCAATGGATGGCACATGCACCGAGATGGGGCCCGGGGAGCTGTCATTCGGCGCCGACCAGGGTTGCCGCGAGCGCGACGGGCGGCGCGGTCATCGCTCCGGTACGCTCGGGCAGGAGCCCGCGGTCCTGATGCTCGTGCAGCTCGAGCCGCTCGAGCCCCCGCAGCCTGCGGGCACGGCGCAGTGCCCCTGGACCTGAAGCTCCTGGACCTGCCGGAGGCGAGCGCATGCAGGACGTCGAGATTCATGATCCACGGTTTGCGCACTACGTGCTCGCCAACGCGCCGCTGGAGCGGCTTGCCGAGGGTTTCCGCTGGATCGAGGGACTGGTGTGGATGGGCGATGCGGGCTGCCTGCTGTTCCAGGATCTGCCGCGCGACCGCACGATGCGCTGGATCGAGGAGGCGGGGGTGTCGGTGTACCGCCAGCCCTCCGGGTATGCGAATGGACAGACGCGCGATCGGCAGGGACGGCTGATCTCGTGCTCGCACCGCGAGCGCTGCCTGCTGCGTACCGAGCTGGATGGGCAGGTCACGCGGCTGGTCGATCGCTATCAGGGCCGCAGGCTCAACTCGCCCAATGACGTGACCGTGCACTCCGACGGCTCGATCTGGTTCACCGACCCGCTGTATGGCATCCAGTCGGACTATGAAGGCGGACGCCAGTCCTCCGAGCTGGCTCCGGCCGTGTATCGCTTCGACCCGGACAGCGGCGAGCTGCGCATCGTGGCGGCCGATTTCGACGGGCCGAACGGCCTCGCGTTCTCTGCGGATGAGCGGCGGCTGTACATCGCCGAGACCGGGGATCAGACGCGCGATCAGCCCCGGCAGTACATCCGCGTGTTCGAGGTGCAGGCCGGCGGGCGGCTCTCCGGCGGCGAGCTGTTTCACAAGATCGAGCCCGGCTACGCCGACGGGCTGTGTGTCGACGAGGACGGCAATCTGTGGTCGAGCGCCGGGGACGGCGTGCACTGCATCGACCCGCACGGCCGACTGCTCGGCAAGATCCGCGTGCCGTATCGCGTCTCGAACCTGACCTTCGGCGGCGCGCTGAAGAATCGCCTGTTCATCGGTGGCTCGCACACGCTGTACGCGATTTTTCTGAACCGACGCGGCGTGCGCTGGCCGTGAGCAGCGGCAGGGCCGTGCGCCTCACGCGGCTGTGTCTGATCAGCCCCGATGCGGCGCGACTCGCGCAGTTCTACCAGGACGCCTGCGGCTGCCGTGTCGTGGCGAGCGAGATGCTCACCGAGGCGACGGCCACACGCCTCGCGGGCGTGCGCGGCGCCGCGCACAGCGTCTTGCTGCGCCTCGGGGCGCAGCAGCTCCAGCTGCTGCAACCCGTCGCCCTGGGGCGCGGCTACCCGCCGGGCGTTTCGGCCTGCGATCTGCGCTTTCAGCACTTCGCCATCGTCGTCGAGGACATGCAGCGCGCGTACGCGCATCTGCGGCAGGTCGCCGGCTGGGCGGCGATCTCCACGCACGGGCCGCAGCGCCTGCCGGCCAGCTCCGGCGGCGTGACGGCGTTCAAGTTCCGCGATCCGGATGGCCATCCGCTGGAGCTGCTCGAGTTTCCGGCATCACCGTCCGCGCCCGTCGCGGTACCCGCCCGCGCCGCGATGCTGTTTCGTGGCATCGATCACTCGGCGATCGTGGTCGCGGACAGCTCGCGCAGCATCGCCTTCTACGAGAACCTCGGGTTGCAGGTGAGCGCCCGATCGATCAATCAGGGGCCCGAGCAGCAGCGGCTCGACGGCCTGGAAGAGGTGCGGGTGGAGGTGACCGCGCTCAGCACCGCACAGGCGCCCCCGCACCTCGAGCTGCTGTGTTACCGCGCGCCGGCGCCCGGTACCGGGCCCGGTACCGGGCCTGGTACCGGGCAGGCCGGCAGGAGCACCGTGGGCGCTGCCCACGGCCACTCCAACGATGTCGCTGCCACGCGGCTGGTGTTCGCCGGCGAGCGACCGGGCGCGGCGCCGCGCCAACTGATCGATCCGGACGGCCATCGCCTGATGGTGTGCTGACGCAGCGCGGGAGGCGCGCGCTGCCCGGGGCCGACTTGCGCGCGGGCGACTGACCAGGGGCGGCTGCGGCCGACCGATGATCGATGCTATGATGATCAGCCCACTCACTGACCAGAAGAGCGATTCCCGTGCTGAATAAGATCAGGACCAAAGCCTTCTACTGGTTCGTGGTCATCGCCTCGTCCGCCCTGCTGCTGTCGGGTTGGGCGGTTGCGCTGAAGAACATCATCCGCGGCACGACGGTGGATACCGGCGGCTGACGAGCCTGCGGGGCACGCCGTCGGCCGCAGCCCAGGCAGATGCTCGCCGCCGGCTCGGAACTCGTAGAAGTGGGGCCGCTCGAGCAGCGGGCGGCTACCAGCGCAGTCCTTCTATGCGCTTGTCCCGATACCCGAGTACCCATTGAGCGTGCTCGGCCAGACACGCATGCCCCAACGAGCGGAGGATGCCCTTGCGGGCCGCATCCGAGCGGGTGGCCCGCAACTCGCGATTGGCGATGCGGAACAGTGCGCGCATGTGACGGTACTGTCGCAGCAGCACGCGATCGGCCTTTTGATCCACGTAGGTATCAAAGATCGCGGCGAAGGCGGGCAGCAACGCGAGGGCAAACAGCAGGCGCTCACGCGTGGCCGCCGGGAAGCCGCTGTGATGTGCGCGTACCGCGAGGAGCTCCACCGCGAACACAACGGCCAACAGCAAGCCGCCCGCCAGCAATGCGACCTTGATCGCTTCGAGCATCCGCACGCGACGCTCGCAGCGCTCGACGACCGTATGGTAATAGCGCAGTTGACCGGCGGGTTGGCGGTGCTCTTCGGCCCCGATCCCGCCCGCTACCGCGTGGGCGAGTCCGTCCGGAGTCGGGGGAGTGCGTTCAATCGCCAGTCGCAGCCGGGCCGTGCGCATGGTCACTCTGATCCATTGCAACGCGATGTCCTGCCGTTGCAGGAAGGCCTCGTGAGCAAGCTCGCCCTCGGGGTGACGCTCGATGCCGGCCAGCTCCCAGTAGAATTCCACTCTGAGACCCTCTGCCAGGGCCCGGTAGTCCAGGTACTTGCGGTGCCAGTCATGATGGTGCGCCCATCGCGAAAGCGCGAAGCCCGCGCCGAACAGCGCAAGGACACCGGCGATGGCCGCGATGCCGAAAGGTCCCAGGGAATCCTTCTTGAAGGAAACCAGCAGCAGCGCCATCGCCGCCCAGAGCGCATAGCGCATCCGCAACGTCTGATTGAACCAGCGTTGATAGTGCTCGCCCAACCAGTCGACTGCGCGAAACAGCTCATCCAGACGCCGCAGGTGTGATGGCGGGGTGGTGTGCGGCGGGGAGAGACTGCGGCTTTCGGCGGCGATATTCACCGCGAACCGCGCGATGTCCTCATTGAGATCCTCCATGCGCTGCAGGACCAGATGCAGGCTGCGCGGCAGCTCCCACGCATGGGTCACGCCGCGTCCGCTGAAGCCCATGGCTTGCACCGCGATGGCGTCCTCGGGGTCCGGCCGCGATCGACGGGAGCAGCGGATCTCATAGACGAGGTCGTTGTCGTCGACGCTCAACAGGTCAACGTCCGGGAGAGGCGCGTGGGCCGCGCTGACTCCGAGCGCGCGGCGGCGGTAGTCCACCACCCAAGCCGTACCGGCGGCACGGGCCGTGCGTCTGCCGTCCCATACGGCGATCAACAGGGTGCTGAAGCGTGCAACGACAGCCCCGGCGATCTGAAAGCGACGTTCGTGGGTTGGCGCCTCCTCGCCGATGCGCTCGTGGTGCAGCTCTACCATTGCGTCGATATTTACGTGGCTGGATCGCTGGTAGATCTGATCGAAGCGCTGTCGCGAGGAGTCGGACTCCAGGCTGGCACGCGCTTCGGCGACGGGGTGAGGCAGGATGCAGGTCGTCGCGATTCCCAGCTCCATGGCCACCTCCGCGGCCAGCAGATCGGCGCCTTCGGCCATCGAGGTGAGTAGCACAGCGCCTACGGACGGGTACTCGTCCGACAGCCGTTGCAGCAGGCTGCGCAGGAGCGCCCTGATCTGCGGAATCTGCCGCTCCACGAGGTCGCGATGCCCGGTGATACCGATCAGCAGGGGAACGCCATTGCGACCGGGCGGCGCGTGCCCTGGACGATCATGCACTTCCCCCGCCGGGGTCACTGACCGGCCGCGCGCTGGCAACTGCCCTGTTGGAAGATGTACTGCTTGGCAGGCGCAGGCTGGTAGGCGCGCATGCCCTGCGCGAAGTTGCCCGAGTCGCCCGAGTCGCCGTAGTCATAGACGTTCCCGGAGCATTCGAGCTCGCCGTTCAACCTGAACATCGCAAAGGTCCCCACCGCGCCACCGCTGTAATGCGTTTCCGATTTCCTCAGCATCCCGCCGCGGGAGGTTGCCACGCTGCCACCCGATTCCAATGCCTTTACCAGCAGCACGTGCGGCGAGTTCTCATCGATCGCCAGCAGGCCGGTCGTCGGGCTGACGCCGAGCTCCTGAGCGAATCCGTCACCGGACAGCACCGCGAGCAGCAGAGTCGGCGGCGCACTCCAAACGGAAACCGAAACGGCACCGGCATCCGCCTTCTTGCCGCTCAAGTCCCGGCCGGCTGGGCTGCCGGGTGTGGCATCGCTCACAGGCGAGGCACCAAAGCCCTGGAGGGCCCCGACGTAGGCATCGATATCGCCGACCAGCTGTCGGACATTGGTTGCGTCCGGGTCCTTGGCGAGATCACCCGCTTCCTGTCGCACCAGACAGGCGCGCAGATCCAGAAGTTGCATCACACCTGAAACAAACGGTGATTCCTGCGCAGCGGGCGCCGAGATGTCGAACGGAGCATAGGTCGAGGGCATCAGCACCACGATATGCAGCCTGTGCAGCTGGCGAGCCACGGCGTCCATGAAAGCCTGATCCTGGATCGTGCCGCCTACGGGCGTGACGGTGCCGGGGTTGGCCGCGCCGATCCCCAACAACCCCTGCGCGAGGGATAGCAAGGAACCTCCTCCGGGGATGGCCGCCGAGAGCGCAGACTGGGCCAGCTGCTTCGCCAGACCGCGCCCCGCCTCCGGACACAATGGCTGCGCCCGATCGTGCAGCTCGCGCATGAGCATCATCTCGCTCCGCCAGACCCGGAAGTTCTCGAAGGCGGAGCTATCGAACGGCGCGACGATCACGCTTGCGGTGGCCGTGCTGGCCCCGTTCAGCGCGCATTCCCCAGGGGTTTGAGCGTTGAAATCCACGCTCGCGCCGCGCAGATAGCCCGCGACATCGCACGCGACCGCAACGCTATTAGACTCGAGCGCCCGATACGTCAGCATCTCCGACTCGATTGAAAAGCCGAGCCCGCGGGCCGCCTGAATCGTTCCACCACCGCCCGGCGAGGGTGATTTATCTGGCGCGGGCTGCGCCCAAGCCCCGGGGCACGCGGCGGCGATCACCGCCGCGAGGCCCAGCCCCCAGAGCCGCGCACTGCGAGGTTTCGAGCCCGGCCGTGAAACCACAGGCGCAGTAGGTACGGCTGTCTGCGTTGACATCGGTAGTTCCCCGGCTTCGGTGCAAGTCACTTTGATGCGGAGCGCATGGTGTCGATCGGGGATCGCGCGGGGCCCGCTCTGGCCTGGCAATCCATCCGCACGGCACTCACCGTTGCGATGTCGCGTGCCACGCGAAAGCCGATGTTGTTGTCGCGCACCCGCGAGGCAAGCCGCCCGACGGGTAGGGACACCACGGCACTGAGGCGTGTCGTGAATGCGCCTCCGCGCACCTGCCCCATCTGATTGCAGGCTCGCTCCCCATCGCGGTCACTGCAGTCTCCCATCCACTGCCAGACATTTCCCAGCACGTCGAATAATCCGAAGTCATCCGCCGGAAAAGACGCCACCGGCGCCGCCGTGCGCCCGTCCCAGAGGCTGCCGCAGCCGCGACAGGCGGCTCGTGCTGCTCTCGAGATCGATCCCGCGGACAACCGCCGGGCGTCGGCGGCTGCAAAGTATTGCCACTCGGAGTTGGCCGGGAGGCGGTAGCGCTTGCCCGTCATGCACGACAGCCAGCTCGTATACGCCAGAGCATCATTCCGGTTGACGTCCGTCACGGGCTTCAGACCCGAGCCGTCCGTCGCCGACTTGGGCCAGTGCAGACACCCGCCCGCGCGAAAGCACGCCTCATACTGCTCGGCCGTGACATCCGTGACACCCATGGCAAGATACCTGTTGGTGCCAACCTCACCCGGTGGACGCGGAACAATCCGCAGGGATGGACACAGAGCGCAGTCACGGAACGTACGCAACTGTGCTGGCGTTGACACTGAATTCACCGCCGCCCGAAAGGGAAGCTGCTGGGGAGAGACGAATTCGTTTTCACCTGGCGCTGCGTACTGGATATCCGGACCGACGTAGGTCTCGAACAGTGGCGTCTGCTGGACGCGGCCGGCGCGGATGGACTCCTCCGTCATGCGAACGCGAAGGTACTCTCCAAGCTCCGTCCCCGTGATCAGTCCATCGAAGTTGAGATCCGCGGCGCCGTCGAGTCCCGCGGCGACCAGTTCCGAGAACACATTATCATCGGGCACGGTCCTGTCGGCCTGTCCGGCGGTGATGACCTGAAACACCCGTTGCGGCTCAGCAGGACTCAGCGGCGGCACTGTCCCCGCGTCCTGCTGCAGGTTCTCCAGACCCAGACCCGAGAAGCATGCGTCCAACAGCACCAGCGTCGCACTGGCGTTGAGGCTGCCCACGGCCTTCAGGAAGTCCGCCTGCGGCACCATCATGGTGCGCAGATCATCGCTGCTGAGTCGGCCGGGGTCGGTTGCATTCGGCGGCACCAGATAACCCACACTCGAGTCGGCGTATCCGTGCGAGCCGATGAATCGCTCAGGACCCGCTTGCACGCCTCTCGAATAACCGTGACCCGCAAAATAGACTACTACCCGCAGGCCATGCCGTATGCCGTCGCGGGGATCCTCGGGCGGCAGCGTTCTTGCAAAGGCATGTATGGCTCCCATGATGGCGCTCGCATCCGCCGATTCCGGCAGCCCCACGGACAGGACATCCGACCCCGGCAGACCACGACCCATGAAAAGGTCGTGAATGCGGCTGGCGTCAACTGCCGTCTGCAGATCCGGCCAGACCTCCGGATGGGCGTAGCGGGCTACCCAGATGATCAGCACGTGTGTGCCATTCGGATAAAAGCTGTGCTCCAGCTCGTTCGCATGCGGTTGGCGCGTAAAGCTCTGGGAATTGGCGATGGGCCCGGCCAGAGCTGTCAGCAAGCCAAGCACTGCCATTAGATAGCGCATCAGGCCCTGTCCGTGAGCGGTCGCTTACGTCAGCCGCAAGGTTGGCCAGCGACCCATGACCTGCTCGACCTGGTCTTCGGGTACATCCCACAGCTCCCACGCCCGCTCGGCGAGGCGGTTTGCCGCAAGCGTCGAACTGCCCGCAGCCACCGCCAGGCCCGCGAGAGAACGCGACACCACCAGCGACACCGTCAGCCCCGGATGTTCCCCCAATGCCTGGGCGCACTCATAGGTTATCGCATCCTCCACGCGCACCGTTACATTCGCGACCGCGGCGGGGGCGTGCGCGCTCGCCTGGGAGACTGCCGCGGCGGCCAGTTCCGTGCGAACCTCGCGCCGGAGCGCCGTGCCGCTCCGATGCGGCCAGGAAAACCGGTAGATCGGCCTCGGGCGGTAGCCGGCTGCCTGCAGCACGCTGGCCGTGCTTCGCACGATGTCACGATCCTTTTCTCGCTCAGCCTCATTCAGCGCGGCCCAGGGCTGCAGGTCAGGATGGATCTTCGCCATATCGTCTCGTCGTGCGCCGAAATGCCACCCGGCCAGCGCCCGGCTGGCGACCCAGCGACGATGCTCGGCGCGAGCGAGCGGCTCGAGTGGCGCGGACGGCTCGAGCGGCACGGACGGCAGCACCGCCTCTGCGGCCGCGTGGCCCTGCCCGATGAGAAATCCCAGCTCTCGTGCCTTCACCCAATAGTGATCGGCTGCGGCGCGGTTGTCCTCCTGATATTCGTAAGCCAACGACTCCCAGTCCACCGTCGTCGCGCCACCCGCCTGTCCGGAAAGTCGCCAA
>Ga0335074_10010790_pt1 | contig 12776 bp, 10 predicted proteins | sample Lox_Sample_23_FD_206715 | JGI IMG/M metagenome (GOLD analysis project Ga0335074, IMG submission 206715) | Soil microbial communities from Loxahatchee National Wildlife Refuge, Florida, United States - Lox_Sample_2.3 | ecosystem: Environmental > Terrestrial > Soil > Wetlands | place: USA...
CGCGGGAGCGAGCGGCGCCGAACGCCACCCGCGCGATCCGCTCGATCTCCCCGCGCGTGTAGACGCACACGTCGGACGCACTGTCCTCATCGCGGGTCTTCTCGCCGAAGTAGATCCCTCCGGTCAGCTCCCGAACGACGAGCAGGTCGGTGCCGTCGATGATTTCCCGCTTCAGCGGACTCGAGTCGTACAGGGCGGGCAGCGGCCGCACCGGCCGCAGGTTCGCGTACAGACCGAGCCCCTTGCGCAACCCCAGCAATCCCTGCTCCGGTCGAGGACGGCTCGGATCCGTGGTGTCCCACTTGGGCCCGCCGACGGCGGCGAGTAGGACGGCATCGGCCGCGCGGCACGCGGCCAGCACCTCGTCGGTCAGAGCCACGCCGTGAGCGTCGATCGACGCACCACCGAATAGATGCTCCTCGTACTCGAACTCCAGATCCGCCCCAACGGCTCGCAGCACCTCCACCGCGGGCGCGATGATCTCCGGCCCGATTCCATCGCCGGGTAGCAGGACGATTTTGGCCGCCATGGTGACCCGCCAAGGTAGCGGATGAGGTGTTTTATCCGGCCCCGGGGCGGGCCGGGATCAGGCTGGCGCAGGCCGAGGCAGCCGCCTTGAACGCTGGGCTCGCCTGATCTATGGCGCCCAGGGCTCGGCTGAGCCCGAGCCCGATCGTCCCATTGGTGGTTGGATCCGGTATGTCGACTCCGTGCGAGCGCATGCAGCGGGCGAACGCGAGCGCCTCCTGGCGGCGCTGCGCCAGCGCAGCGGGCGTGAGCGCCAGATTCGGGAACGATCCCGTGAGGTAGCGGCGGCAGTCGTTGATCGCCGCCTGCACCTTGGTTGAGCCGTACTGCGCCAGGAGGTTGCGCAGGAGGGCTCCGAGGGCGCCGGGTGGTGCGCCTGACGCGGTCGGATCGGGGACGTCGATCCCCTCCGAGCGCATGCACTTCGCCAGCTTCAGTCGCGCGGCCAGCTCGGTGCTCGTCGGCGCGCTGACGGCGCTTGAGGAGCCGGCTGCGCTCGAGCTTGACGTCGACGACGACGCAGACGATCCGCACGCCGCCACCCCGGTCGCGAGTACGCAGGCCACCGCGGCCAGAGTGAACCGGGACCGACGAGCCAGTGCGTAGCCCGCGGTGGCGAGCATTACGTGTCGCTCTGCGAGGCGGCGGCTGGCTCGAGCCCGTGTACGCCCCGCTCCGCAGGCCGCTCCCGCGCGCGGCTCAAATGCGACGGCCACCAGTTCCAGCGGCCGAGCAGGATCACCACCGAGGGGACGAGCAGGGTACGCACGAGGAAGGTGTCCATCAGGATCCCGGCGGCGAGACCGAAGCCGATCGCCCGCAGCTGACTGCCGCCCGATCCGCCGCCGCCCACGATCGCGAATACGGCGAACGTCCCTCCCAGAACCAGCCCGGCCGAGGTGACCGTCGAGCCTGTCCGGCTGATCGCCTTGACCACGGCATCGCGCAGCGGCATGTGCCGGGCCTCCTCGCGGATCCGGGTCATGACCAGGATGTTGTAGTCCTCCCCCAGGGCGAGCAGGAAGATGAACATCAGGAAGGGCAGGATGAAGCTGATCCCGCCGTCCCCGCCGATATCGATGAACACGATCGTCGCGATCCCGAGCGAGGCCAGGTACGAGAGGGCGACGCTGACGATCAGGTACAGCGGCGCGATGGCGCTGCGCAGCACCAGCGACAGGAGCAGCCCAATGGCGATGATCGCGATCGGCACCACCACCGCCAGGTCGTGGTTGGCGGTGTGGTTGATGTCGTAGACCGCCGCCGCTTCGCCAGCCACTCCGTTCTGCGTGGCCCCAGAGGCTCGCGCCGCGTCGGCCATCACCGCGCGGATGTGGGGCGTGGCCTTCATCGCCCCGGTCGAGTCCTGGGTTCCGGCCCGCAGGCTCGCCTCGAACTGGATCACCTTCCCGCTTGATGACACGAACCCGGCGGTGGCCCGGTAGGCGTTGTACAGCGCCGCAGGCACCCGCGACCCCGGCGGTTGCGCCACCGGCAGCTGTTGGGGCACCCCGAGGCGGGCGTGCAGGGCCGAGTACTGGGCCGGGGTCAGTGCCGTCCCGTTCGGGTCGAGCGGGCCGGCGAGCTGGGTGAAGGCGCCCGAGCCGCCCAGCGAGCGCCTTGCGGCCACCAGCCGAGCCGGGTCGCTCCACACCGGCTGCTCGTAGGTGAGGATGAGGTTGGCCGGGTTGCTGCTCGTCTGCGGGAAGTGACGGGCGAGCTGCACGTTGCCGACCGCGGCATCGGACCCCTTGGGGGCGTTGGTGGCGCCGCCGAAACCGGCCGCCTTGTAGCCGAGCGCGCCGGCCGCCAGCGCCAGGAACACGACCACTCCGATGCCGAGCGTCACCGCGGGGTGCTGGATGACCCGGGAAGCCAAACGCCCCCACAGGCCTTCGCGCTGGGACCCGGGCTCGATCTTGGAGGGCCAGAAGGCGCGGCGGCCGAGGATCGCGAGTATGGCGGGCAGGAAGGTCAGTCCCAGGGCGAGCATCACCGCCACGCCAACGGCGAGCGGGATCCCGAGATCGTGGTAGATCCCGAAGCTGGCCGCCAGCAGCGTGAGCAGCGCGACGATCACCGTCCCCGCCGAGCCGGTGATCGATTCGCCAACCCGCAGCAGGGCGCGTTCGACGGCTTCGCGGGGCTCGGTCCCGTCGCGTAACTCCTCGCGCACCCGGAACACGAGGAACAGGCCGTAGTCGGTGCCGGCTCCGATCAGCAGCACGATCAGGAGCACCTCGGTAATCACCGAGATCTTCAGGCCGCCCGCCCCCAGGGCGCCGATCAGGCGAGAGGAGATGAGCAGCGCCAGCCCGCTCGGCAGCAGCGTGATGATGGCGGCCGGGACCGAGCGGAACACGAACAGCAGCAGGACGATCACGAACAGGAAGGAGAAGCCCTGGACCTTGCCCGCGCCCTTGTTGGAGCTGGCCTGGTTGGCGACCTGGGTGGCGACCTGGCCGGCCAGGTGAAGCTGCAGGCCCGGGGGCAGGCCCGCGCTGGCAAAGGTCCTCTGGAGTGCATCGATGACCTTGGTGTCCTTGGAGATGTCGCTGACGCTGAGGACAGCTCGGACCCGGATCTGGGCGGCCTCGCCGTCGGCCGAGAGCCCGAGGAGCTGGCTCGAGCTCACCGTGTTGACGTGGGCCGCCAGCGCCGCCTCGCGCTCGAGTGCGGCGAGATCCGCCCCCGTCAGGCGTCCGGCTCGCGACCCGATGATCGTGATCTCGCTGACCCGGCCGCCTGCGCCGGCGCCGAGCAGCGGCGCGGCCAGGTTGGCGGCCTTGGAGCTCGGGGCGTTGGCCGGCAGGAAGGCGCTGTTGTTGTCGTTGACCTCGCTGCCCAGCGAGGGCAGAGCGGCTGTGGTGACGATCGCGGCGAGCAGCCAGAAGACGACCACGAACCAGCGGTAGCGCACGACGAAGCGACCCAGCGCCAGATAGGCGCGGTCGACGGAGAAGGAGCGGCTCACACGCTTAAGGGTACGGAAGCGGCCGTCGCCGTCATGTTCAGGCGGACGTAGTCCAGGGTCAATGGGACCCCGGTCCGGGCCAGGACGGCGTCGATGAAGCGCTCGCGCAGATTCTCCGGAATCTGGTCGAGATGGCGCACGAGGCAGACGGTCTGAACGAACGGCCGCGGGTCGGCCAGCGGCGTCGGCTTGGGCTCGAGCCAGGTCTTGACGTCGGTGAAGTCGGCCTGTGCCAGACGCTCGGCCGTCTCCTCCGCCCCAGCGTAGTTCCACGGGCCCCGCCAGCCCCGGAAGTAGTCGGCGAACGGCTCCTCATGGGCCACCTCGTCGGCCAGACGGCGGAAGCTGTCGATGTTTCCGCGCCCGCCACACTGGGCGACGAGCCGGCCACCCGGCTTCAGGTTGCGGTGCAGCGCGGCGAACAGGGCGTCGTGGTCCGGTATCCAATGAAACGTGGCGTTGGAGAAGATGACGTCGACCCGTTCCGGCAGATCCAGCTCGACCAGATCCTGGCAGAGGACGATGGCCCGCTCGCCCAGGGCCTCACGCGCGTGCTCGGCCATCGACGGCGCGACGTCGACGGCGTACACCTTCCCCTGCACAACCAGGTCGGCCAGCAGCGCCGTGACCCGGCCCGAGCCGCAGCCGGCGTCGAGCACCACCTCGTCGCCGCGCAGGGGCAGGCGCGAGATCTGCTCCCGGGCCCAGCCGAACTGCGGGTCGGAAACCCGGTCGTAGGTAGTGGCGTCCCAGTCGCGGCCGTTCGCGCCCGGGGCTTGTGGCTCCCGGGCGCTCAAAGTGCCGTTGTCTCTGGTCCCGCCCACCGCCCCGGCCGCTCTGAAGCGCTCTCGTAGGCGTGGATCGCCTCCTCCTGGGCCAGCGTGAGGGCGATGTCGTCGAGCCCGCCCAGAAGACGGTGCTTGATGTCCGCGTCGATCTCGAACGACGCCGTCCCTCCCGGCCAGCGCACCTCCTGGGCGGCCAGGTCGACCTGGGCCTCCCCCGCCTCGGCGATCGCCCTACACGCCTCCGGCGCCAACTGCACCGGCAGCAGCCCGACCTTCGTGCAGTTCGAGCGGAAGATGTCGCCGAAGCTGGGCGCGATGATGGCCTGGAAGCCGTAGTCCTCCAGCGCCCACGGTGCGTGCTCGCGGCTCGAGCCGCAGCCGAAGTTGCGGCCGGCCACCAGGATCGGGTTGCGCGGCAGCTCCCAGCCTGGCTCCTTGGCCCAGTCGTAGAACAGGAACTCCCCGAAGCCGGTGCGTTCGATCCGCTTGAGGAACTGTTTGGGGATGATCTGGTCGGTGTCGATGTCGTCACGGTTCAGCGTGCTGACCCGCCCGGTGATCGTCTCGATCGCTCTCATCGGCTCAAGGCCTCCTGACGGGTCCAACTGCGGATATCGACAAAGTGCCCCTCGACCGCCGCGGCGGCGGCCATCTGGGGCGAGACGAGGTGCGAGCGGGCGCCGCGGCCCTGCCGACCCTCGAAGTTGCGGTTCGAGGTCGAGGCCACGCGCTCGCCGGGGCCGGCGATGTCCGGGTTCATGCCCAGGCACATCGAGCAGCCGGCGCCGCGCCAGTCGAAGCCGGCGCTCCGGAACAGCTCATCCAGTCCCTCGGCCTCGGCCTGCGCCTTGACCTGCGCCGAGCCCGGCACGACCATCGCGTACACGCTTTCGGCAACGTGTCGTCCCTTGACCACCTCAGCCGCTGCCCTGAGATCGCCGATGCGCGAGTTGGTGCACGACCCGATGAACACCCGGTCGAGCTTGATCTCCTCGATCGGCGTGCCTGCCTCGAGGCCCATGTAGTCGAGCGCCCGCTCGTCCTGATCTGATTGAGGCTCGGGCACGGCGTCGGTCACGGGCACGACCATCCCGGGGTTCGTCCCCCAGGTGACCATGGGGCTGACCGCGGTGGCGTCGACGACAACCTCTCGGTCGAAGCTCGCGCCCGGGTCGGTGCGTAGCTGGCGCCACTCCTCCGGCACCGTGGCCGGGGCCGCCGGTCGGCCGACCACGTAGTCGAAGGTCGTCTGGTCCGGCGCGATCATCCCGGCGCGGCCTCCGCCCTCGATCGTCATGTTGCAGACGGTCATGCGGCCCTCCATCGAAAGCGCCTCGATCGCTGGGCCGGCGTACTCGACGACGTAACCCACCGCCCCGTCGACGCCGATCTGGCCGATGGTGGCCAGGATCAGGTCCTTGGCCGTGACGCCGAAGCCCAGCTCGCCCTCGTAGCGGATCAGCATCGACTTCGGCTTGGCCTGCACGAGGCACTGGGTGGCCAGCACGTGCTCCACCTCGCTGGTCCCGATGCCGAACGCGAGCGCGCCGAAGGCGCCATGGGTGGCTGTGTGGCTGTCGCCGCAGACGATCGTCATGCCCGGCTGGGTGACGCCCAGCTCCGGACCGATCACGTGCACGATGCCCTGGTGCTCGGAGCCCAGCGAGAACAGCGGAATCCCGAACTCCGCGCAGTTTCGCTCGAGCGTCTCGACCTGTATCCGGCTGAGCTCATCCCGGATCCGGGCCGCGATCGGAGTGCCGTCGGTGGGCACGTTGTGGTCGGCGGTGGCCAGCGTGCGGTCGGGTCGGCGAACCCTGCGCCCGGCCAGGCGCAGGCCGTCGAAGGCCTGAGGACTCGTCACCTCATGGACCAGGTGGAGGTCGACGTAGAGAAGGGTGGGCGGGGAGGAATTTACTTCGTGGCGCTCCCAGATCTTGTCGAACAGGGTCTTCGGCATCGTTTGGGTCACTAGCTCCTTCTCAGGCCGGCACTCACCACAGCGAGCAGGATGGCCTCTTCGGTTCCGGGATTTTCAAAATGGTGGGGTAGGTCGGCGTCGAACGTGACGCAGTCGCCGGTGGCCAGCTCGTAGCGTTGACCATCGCAGGCCAGGACCACCGCGCCGGACTCCACCAGGGCGGTCTCGCGACTCCCTGGCTCGTGCATGGGTGGATCCCCGGGGCCGCCGGTGGCGGCGCCGGGCGCGAGCGTGTGGCGCGAAAGCTCGGCTCGCTGACCGGGCAGAGGCGGGGTGAGAATCTCGAATTGATGCCCGCCCACTCCGCGGGCGGGGCCCCGGCGCCGCTCGGCTCCGCGCACGACGGTCACGGCTCCCGCCTCGTCCAGGCGCAGCAGCTGAGAGAGGCGGAGGTCGAGTCCCGCCGCGATCCGGTGGGCGACCTGCAGCGTCGGCGAGGTCTCGCCCCGCTCGACCTGGGACAGCATTGGGGCGCTAACCCCGCATCGCTCCGCCAGGTCGCGCAGCGAGAGGGTCATCGCCTCACGCAGCGCCCGGACCCGCGCACCCAAGATCTCAGGTCCGATCGCCAGCTCGTCGGTCGCCGTCATGGCGCCGTACGTTATCGCATACGCGCGTATGCCGGATCCATCTCCGGCTCCAGCGTTCCAGAGCTGGGGCTTAGCCCCAGCGGAACTTCGGAAGCAGCTTGCGGACCAGGCCCTCGGTGACGAGCTCTTCGTTGTTGACCGGCAACGGCCCCAGCGGATTCGTGACCAGGACGACCACCGCGTTCTCCCCGTCTTCGGCCCACATCCCGACCCCGTCCACGAACGGCACGCTGTAGGGCGAGGCGATGGCCGGCGGGGCTATCGAGTACGGGGAACCTCCGCGCTCTTCGGCGTGCAACACATCGGCGAAGGCGGCGTAGTTTTGCGGCCCGCACGAGACGTGCTTGATGCACGTGCCGAGGTGCGGCAGGGGCGTCCATCCGACGCGGGCCTTTTTGAAGCGCTGCAGCTCGCGGAACTGGACGGTGACGAGGCTCACGTTGCCCAGCTGCACGTCCGGCTTGCGCTCGACGAAGCGGCAGGTCAGCACCGGAGCGATGTTGGTGGACCAGGCGGGCTTCAGTGCCCTGACCGGATCCTTGAACGTCCTTCCGACCAGCGAGCTCGAGACCCACTTGCAGCTCGGCACCGGGAACTTGGTGCTCGCCCCCAACGCCTGCCCCACGAACGCCGTCGTCGTCAAGGCGAGCGTCGCCAGGGCGGTGCGAAGGGCGGTACGGTGCATGGCTGGGATCATCGAGGGCATATCGGCCGGACTCCGCCACAGCTTGAGCTGGGCGGTCATCTCCCGAACCCCTCAGGGAGCGCGGGAGGCTCGATAGCCTGCCAAATATGAGGTCGCGCCCGGACATTCTTGTGCTGGGCGGGGGCGGAATCCTCGGGGAGGCCTGGATGTCGGGTGTGCTGGCCGGGCTCGAAGACGGCTCCGGGGTGGATCTGCGGCGCTGTGAGTACTTCGTGGGAACCTCGGCCGGATCGATCGTCGCAGCCCGTCTGGCGGCCGGCTTGGCGCCCCGCCGCCCGGCCGCCGGATCGGCCGAAGGGGACACCTCCTCCCTACGGGAGGACTCCGCCGCCGCGGGAACCGGTATGGCGCAGCGCGCCGCGGCCTGGGCGATGGCGCTGGGCTCCCCGCTGCTGGGTCCCGCACTCGTACTCAGCGCTCCGAGCGGCGCGCTGGCTCGTGCCGCGCTGCTGCGGAGCTTTGACCCCCCGACCCGGTCGCTCCATGAGCTGAGGACGGAAATTGAGGGCCTCGACGTTGGTTTCGACGGTCGCCTGCGTGTCGTTGCGGTCGCTCGGGACACAGGCCGGCGAGTCGTGTTCGGCCGCCCGGCCTCCCCGATTGCCACCGTCGGTCAGGCCGTCGAGGCCTCTTGTACCGTGCCGTGGCTGTTCGCGCCCGTGACGATCGCGGGCCGCGAATATGTCGACGGGGGCGCCTGGAGTCCTACCAACCTGGACGTAGCTCCCGCCGGTCGCGGCAGCCACGTCCTCTGCCTCAGCCCCACCGCCGGGCTCGCCGGCACGGGCCGCTGGATCACCCTGGCGCGCAGGACGTCAAAAACCGTGACCTCGGTGGAGGCTGCCGTCCTGCGTGCTCGTGGCGCGAATGTGATCGTGGTGGGGCCCGACGCGACCTCGATGGCGGCGATCGGAGCCGACCTCATGGCCACCCAGCCCCGGGCTCGCGTGCACCTGGCGGGCTACCGGCAAGGCCTTGTGCAGGCCGCCAGGCCGGGCCGTGGCCGCCCTCCGGCGCGCCCGCAACCCGCACGCAGCCTGGGAGCGACACCGGGCTGATGCGCCGGCGCGCGGGGGCTTGAGACCGGCTCAAGGACCGCTGAGCGCGCCCACCGCCTCCGGGGTCCCCGTCTCGGACACGGTGGCCACCGCTCGGCGCCGGATCGCGTTGGACAGCGCCCGCACGTACGCCCGCCCGGCCGCTTCGAGGATGTCGGTCGAGACACCCTGGCCGGAGCCCGTGACACCACCGACGTCGAGCACCACCGAGGTCTCCCCCAGCGCGTCCTGGCCGCCGGTCACCGCGTCGACCCGGAACTCCCTGAGTTTGGCGTCGGCTCCAGTGGCGGCGTTGATGGCTCGGAAGATGGCGTCCACCGGGCCGTCCCCCGTGAACGAGCCGGCCAGCTCCTCGCCCTCGGGAGACCGCAGGCCGACGGTGGCGTGAGGCGGACGTCGTGAGGACGCCTCGACCTCGAACCACTCGAGCGTGTAGCCGAGCGTCGCCACCTCGCGCAGCTCGTCGGTCAGGAGGGCCTCGAGATCCATCGCCGTGACCTGCTTCTTCTTGTCCGCGATCTCCTTGAAGCGCTTGAAGGCGACGTTCAGCGTCTGGCCGCTGACCTCGAAGCCCAGTTCGCTCAGGGCCTGCTGGAGCGCGTGGCGGCCCGAGTGCTTGCCCAGCACGATCGAGTTGGCCTCCAGCCCGATCGTGGTCGCATCCATGATCTCGTAGGTGGTCCTCTCCTTGAGGACGCCGTCCTGGTGGATCCCCGACTCGTGGGCGAAAGCGTTGCGCCCGACGATCGCCTTGTTGGGCTGGACCGGATAGCCGGTCAGGCGCGAGACGATCCGGGAGGTACGCGCGATCTCTCGGGTCACCGCGCCTGTGTGCAGGCCGATGTCGGCCTGGCGCGTGCTCAGCAGCATCACGATCTCCTCGAGTGAGGCGTTGCCGGCCCGCTCACCGATGCCGTTGATCGCGCACTCGACCTGGCGCGCTCCCGCCAGCAGCCCCGCGAACGAGTTGGCCACGGCCAGCCCCAGATCGTCGTGGCAGTGGACCGACAGCACCACATCGCGCAGGTCCGGGACCAGCTCGTAGAGGCGTCCCAGGTAGGCGGTGTACTCGTGGGGCATCGTGTAGCCGACCGTGTCGGGGATGTTGATCGTGGTCGCGCCCTCGTCGATCGCGATCTGGCACACCTCGGCCGTGAACTCGACGTCGGCCCGGGTCGCGTCCATCGGCGAGAACTCGACGTCGTCCACGTACTGCTTGGCGTGGGCCACGGCCGCGCGAGCCTGGCCCTTGACGTCCTCGCGGGTGGTCTGCAGCTGATGGCGGATGTGGATGTCAGACGTCGAGATGAACGTGTGGATTCGAGCCCCACCCGCCCCGACGGCATCGCGCACGGCGCCCCAGGCGGCGTCGATATCGGCCACGTGCGTTCGCGCCAGGCCGGCGATTACCGGGCCTTCGACGGTGCGGGCGATCGCCTCGACGGCCTCGAAGTCGCCCGGCGAGGTGATCGGAAAGCCGGCCTCGATCACATCCACCCCGAGGCGAGCCAGCTGCTGGGCGATCTCGAGCTTCTCCTGCGTGTTCAGCGAGATACCGGGCGACTGCTCGCCGTCGCGCAGCGTCGTGTCAAAGATCAGTACTCGGTTGGGGTCTTCCGGCTTGCGGGTCATGTCGCTCCTGTTAGGTCTCGATCCTGCGGCTTCTCGGTGCTGGTCTCGCGGCTACGTGCGGCCGCCCACGCGCTATTCCCCCCGGAGGGGGAGGAGGAGAAGTCGGAGGTCGAGGCAAAGCGCCATCTCAGGCAGAGCGTAGCGGCCACCGGCGCACACCGTCAACCTGCTCTCCGGCCGGCCTGCGGTCAGCGTCCGGTGTACAGCTCTTCGATCTCGGCGGCGTACTTGGCGGCGATCGGCCTGCGCTTGAGCTTCATCGTCGGCGTCAGCTCGTCCCCGGCAGGCGGCCAGTCGCAGGGCAGAACCCGGAAACGCTTGATCTGCTCGACGCGGCTGAGATGAGCGTTGGCGCGCGCGACCCCGCGGTCGACCTCCTGAAGGACGGCTGGATGCTCCACCATGGCCGCCGGCGAGGCGTCAGGCAGGCCGTGCTCGGCGGCGAAGGCCGCGCTGGCGTCCGGATCGAGAACGATCAGTGCGACGTTGAAGGGGCGACGGTCGCCGACCGCCATCGCCTGACCGATCAGCGGGCTCCCCATCTTCAGCTGCTGCTCGATGTTGGCCGGCGACATGTTCTTGCCCGCCGCATTGATGATCAGCTCCTTCTTGCGATCGACGATCGTGACGAAGCCGTCATCGTCGATCCGAGCCACGTCGCCGGTGTGCAGCCACCCGTCGGCGTCGATGGCCTCGGCCGTCTTCGCCGGCTCGTTGCGGTAGCCGGCCATGACCGTTCCGCCGCGCGCGAGCAGCTCTCCGTCCTGCGCCACGCGGAGCTCGAGCCCCGGAATCGGTCGGCCCACAGTGCCGAAGCGCAGGTCGTCCTGGGGGACGAGCGTGGCCACATTCGAGAGCTCGGACATGCCCCACACCTCGCAGATCGGGATGCCGAGCTCCGCGAAGAATTCGAACAGGTGCAACGGCGCCGGAGCGGCCCCGATCAGGTAGGAGCGGCAGCGATCGAAGCCGAGCCGGGCGCGGATCGCGGCGGCCGCCGCCTCGTCCGGTTTGGCCGGCACCCCGGAGGCCTCGAGCCCCGCCTGGAGCTTCTCCCACACGCGGGGGACGGCGCCGAAACGGGTCGGACGGGCATCGGCGACGTGGGCGAAGACCTGGTTGACGTCAGGACAGCACGTCACCGTGTCCCCGAAGAACATCTGGCCGTAGTGGGCGAGGCCGCGGTCGGCGATGTGGGCCAGGGGCAGATAGGAGACGGTCGCGCCCCCGGCCCCGAGCCACGGTGCCGCCGCGTGCAGGCCACGGTTCTCGGCGATCTCGTTGGCGTGGGTGAGCTGGACGCCCTTCGGCGGCCCGGTCGTCCCCGATGTGTAGATGAGGGTGAGGATGTCCTCGCCTGACACCGCCCGCCACCCGGCCTCGAAGTCGAAGCCCGCCGGCGGATCGCCGGCTTCGAGATCGTCGAAGGAAATCTCGTCATCCTGGGCGCCATCCAGGACCACCAGGTGCTCGACGCGGGACACGTCGCCTAGGGCCGCCCGCGCTTGGTCACGGAATCCGCTCTCGAACACGAACACTCGACTGCCCGCATTGGAGAGCAGCAAGGCGATCTGCTCGGGCGCGGACGTGTTGTACACGGAGAACGGAGTGGCGCCGAGGTGCATCGCCGCGGTGTCGAGTAAGTGGAACTCGGGGCGGTTGCGCAGCATGAAGGCGACCGTGTCGCCGCGCCGGACCCCGAGCCCGTGCAGCGCCCCGGCGAGCTGCCGGACCCGCTCGGCGTACTGCGCGAAGGTGATGGACACGCCCCCTGCGAGCGTGCGCAGCGCCACCTGCTCGGCCCGGGCTGCAGCGACGGCTTGGAAGGCCTCGCACATCGTGCCGGCCTCCAGCCCGGGAGGGACTCCGCCGACCTCAGGCTCGGAGCTGAGCACGCTCTCCATCGAGGCCTATGAATACCATGCGCCGGTGCCGTGCGGGGCGGGAGCTACAGGGTGACTGTGCGACCCGTGACGAAGCCCTCGCCGGACACGATCTCCTGGATCACCTGCTCCGCCACGGCGGCGTCGGTGGTGATCGCCATCGCGGCCAGCGGCTCGGCCTCGGCCGAGATGCCATCCGGGGTGCGGCCGACAGCGGCCGACACGATGTTCACACCGTGCTCGCCGAACACCGTGCCGACGCGACCGATCATGCCCGGGATATCCCGGTAGCGGAAGAACGTGACGTGTTCCTCGAGCTGCATGTCGAAGCGTTGACCCCAGGCCTCCAGCAGGTGGGGCCGGAAGCGCTGTCCGATCAGCGTCCCGGCCACGCGCACGGTGTCCTCGCCGCTGGACACCGAGACCCGGAGCAGATCGGTGTAGTCGCGGGCCGCGGTCTGCTTGGTCTCCACCACGTTGATCCCTCGCTGCTCGGCCACAGCGGGCGCGTTCACCTCGTTGACCTCCTCTTCGGTGTGGCCCCGGAGGAGGCCAAGGAGGACCTCGATGGTCAGCAGCCGCGTGTCCCGGTCGGCGATGCGACCCATGAACTCGACCTGGAGGCGGTCCACGGAG
>Ga0335074_10010791_pt1 | contig 12776 bp, 8 predicted proteins | sample Lox_Sample_23_FD_206715 | JGI IMG/M metagenome (GOLD analysis project Ga0335074, IMG submission 206715) | Soil microbial communities from Loxahatchee National Wildlife Refuge, Florida, United States - Lox_Sample_2.3 | ecosystem: Environmental > Terrestrial > Soil > Wetlands | place: USA: Florida...
TGCCACTCAAGTTTGGTCTATCTGATGTGAATAACGATTGGACGTCTGCGTTGTCAAAAGCCAACATCGGAGTAAAAGGAACGTTGCTGTGGATGCTGGTAATCGCCGAGATCTGCCAGCCGCCAAAGTGGTTATAACGTCCAAAAGGAAGCTCATAAACCACATTCGCAACGAAATTATGTCGGATGTCGAATCCTGACCGGCCTCGGCTGCCCTTGCGATTGAAAGGGTCTTGAGTCGTTGCAGGTTCGTTTACGGCATCTGCATCGGTATTGTTGGAAGCATCATCGATCGAATGAGAAAGGTCGTAGACGGCCTGCCAGGTAACGCTATGGAGCCGGTGTTGTGAAATAGATAGCTGGAAGGAATTGTAGAAAGACTGCGCATCGGTGAGATCTTCCGCCAGCGGTGAAGGCAGGTTGGGGTTATAGCGATGCCCCAAAGCTGGTTCGAAAGGATTGCCTTCGACTCCGCGAGGGAGATGATTCCCGCGGGCACCAAGATAACCCGCGCTGAGAATAGCTCCCGGCGCAACTTCACGTTCCAGGTTGAGATTGTATTGGATCGCGTATTGGAACTTTGGATGGTACGTCATCTGGTAGAGGTCGATCGGCTGCGTCTGTACCGAATCTTGTGGGCTGAGATAGCTAGGAAACACATAGGAATTTGCCCCGAAAAAAGGAGGTAGAAACCGATCAAGACTAAACAACGATATGACGAACTGATCACGAAAGAAGCCGGCGCCACCCCGCAGCACAGTCTTTGTACCACTGAACAAATTCCATGCAAAGCCGGCCCGTGGTGAAAATAAATCTCGAGGCGTAGTGGCCCAAAGCTTGCCGACCGTCGGACCGGAATCCGTTGCCGGATTGCGCACAACTGACATCCACCCGTGTGTTTCAGTCGGATTCGAATAGAAATCGTACCGCAGCCCGGCATTCATAGTAAGCCGGCTCGTCATTCGCCAAAAGTCCTGCACGAAGCCGGACGCAGTACTCTCTCGATAGTCACGGTTCGAATCGGAGTTGGAGGGAGTAACGCCAATATAGGACAGAGGCAAAGCGCGAAGGAAAAACTCCAGCGGCGGGTTATCAGTTCGCGCCGGAATTCCATAGGGGCTCAGATCTTCAAACGTATACAGCCCATTCACGAGAAGGTCCGCGGGGCCATTGGCTTGAATTCTTTGAAATTCACCGCCGAATGTCAGAGTATGCCGGCTGGTGACACGGGAAAGTTGGTCCTGAACCTGGTAGACGGTCGAAAAATCGGCCCAGGGAAATCCTGGGAAGTTACCTAACAAGCTCATACCTGTAATGTCGATCGTTCCGAGCGGCTGTCCAGGCACTAAAGAAATCGAAAGCCCCGGATGCGTATTGTCGATCGAACTTGCGGCGGTTGAACGGTTCACACCGAATCGCAATTCATTCAACATTTCGCGTCCCAAGTTCTTGCGATCCTGCACCGTGAAGTATTGGTTGCGGGCCGTATGATCGGTTGGGAAGCCGGGGACATGAAGTCCCGGCAGTGTTCCGATATAGGGGGCGACAGAAGAACTGTTGTCGATGATGTAGCGCAAGAACAACGAATGTGTGTTGGAGAAGTTGTGGTCAACACGGATCATGCCGTGATCCTCATAGACGTTGCCCCTGTCAGCGGTAATCAGGTTCGCGGTTCCGTCCCCATTGTCTGCTCCGTTCGGGAGAGGAAAAAGATCGAGAAACTGTGGTACACGAGGATCAATTGAGACATCAACGCACTCGTTTGGAGTGGCGCTACTACAACTGCCCGGATTGGTGAAAGAGGGCAGTAGACCTTGATGGGCAAGCGCATCGGGTACCGTCGCAATCGCCGTGGATGCCTGCACCTGACGAAACCCCTCGTAGTTTGCATAGAAGAAGGTGTGATCGTGTACAAGCGGGCCGCCGATTCCTGCTCCGAATTGATTCTGCACAAACGGTGGTATCGGGGCGTTAGCCAAATCAAAGTAGTTCTTTGAATCGAGCGAAGCATCTCGGTAGAGCTCGAACAGCGAGCCATGGAGTCGATTTGTTCCAGATTTGGTTACGGCGTCGATCACGCCGCCTCCATTTCTGCCGTACTCCGCATCGAAGGTTTGCGTTAGCACCCGGACCTCCGTGAGTTCGTTCAGTCCCAGAAAGAGCCCGGACGCTCCTCCCGGCGGATAGCCGAAGACCGGATCATTTGCATCCATGCCATCGATGCGAACGTCCGTCCAACTTGGGCGCATGCCATTGACCGAGACCTGGCCGGTCGTGCCGTTCGAAAGTACCGACGGAGCACTGCTGGGTGTTGGAGCGATACCAGGCTCCAGGATGACTGCCTTGAATAGATCACGACCGTCGAGGGGAAGTTCGCTGAGGTTTTGCTCTGCAACGATGCCGCTGACGGTCGAGGTCGTGCTGTCGATCTGGTCGACATCACCGCTTACCGAGATCTGCTGCGGCTGGCTGCCGACAACCAGCGGAAAGTTAATCATCACCCCGGATGCCGCAGTGAGCACAACTCCTTCGCGAACCTGAGTTAGAAACCCTTCTCTCTCTGACCGTACAATATAATTCCCAGTCGGCAAGCCGGAGAGATGATACTGACCGGTGATGTCTGTAAGCGTGCTCAGCTTCAATCCCGTGTTTTGATTAACGATCGTGATTTGGGCATTCGGAATGACAGCCCCACTTTGATCGCTGACTGTGCCGAAAATAGTTGCGAGTTCGCTCTGCGGCCATGCGCATGCCGGGACTAAAGTGATTGAAACGACCAAGAGACAACACACCCCTAAACGGAAAAACGTACAGACTTCGCCACAGCCAACAGTCAAATTAGGAAAGCGAATTCTCGTATTTGCCCTGATCACGAGAGATTCCTCCCGCCTCGCGCCCCCAGGGGCTTCGAGGCATGAACCGAACTGCGTTCGTCTTTCACGAGTATCCGTGCTCTATTTCATATAGAGTTCCGATCGAAGAATTGTTGGCCGATGGGGCGCGGTGCAGAAGTTCTGCATTCCTTGGGATTTAGGGGAATTCGACGAGCCGCCTCGAACGTTCGGACCCAAGCAATGAAGAATTATAAATCCTGCGTCAAAGCCGTGCGCACCTCGACCCTGCGATTCACTTGACTCGGATGAAGTCGCTGATGGTGAATGCGTCGAACCAAGTCTCTGGCAATTCAGCTTGAGCCGTGCCAGCTGCATGGTCCGACGACCGATCCAGTCGAACCTCCTTCGACAGTTACGACTCTCGACACTTGCTGCGGGGAACTTCAGGTGCATCGCCGCTTCATTCTGAACGGATTAGCGGATTGACCTGTTTTGGCATTGCAGGTGCCAATACTCAGGCGTCGGACGCAATATCGATGGCGCTGTACTCCTCCTTCGATATTCAACCGAGCAAACGCGGCGTCCCTTGGACGGCTGCGGCACACCATCGGAAAAGGAGAAGAAGGATGTCTTCGACCAAACCTATTCAACGCATCGCGATTGTCGGCACGGGAGTAATTGGCGCCAGCTGGGCTGCCTATTATCTGGCACACGGATTCGAAGTAATCGCCACGGACCCTGGACCAAATGCAGAAGCCAACCTTCGCAAATATGTGGACGAGGCATGGGAATCGCTGGTTGCCATTGGACTCTCGTCAGGTGCGTCTCGGGATCGCCTGCACTTCACCACCGATATGAAGGAAGCTGTGGCCGCAGCCGACTTCGTTCAAGAGAACGCGCCGGAGCGTCCGGACTTCAAGATCAAGCTTTTTGCCGACCTCGACGATGCGACTCCTCCCGATTCCATCATCGCGTCGAGTTCGTCGGGAATCACGATGGACGTAATCCAATCGGGCTGCAAGCGGCCTGAGCGCTGCGTAATCGGACATCCTTTCAATCCGCCGCACATCATCCCTCTGGTCGAAGTCGTCGGCGGTGCGAAGACGTCTGAGGAAACCATCCAGCGATCAATCGACTTCTACGCGGCAATCGGAAAGAAGCCGGTTCGACTCTATAAAGCCCTCCCCGGGCACGTTGCCAACCGGTTTCAGGCCGCACTCTACAAAGAGGTCCTCTACCTCGTTCAACAGGGTGTGCTCAGTGTTGAGGATGCTGACACAGCTATCAGCTATGGTCCGGGCATGCGGTGGGGAGTGATGGGCCCGAGCCTGCAGTGGCACCTCGGAGGCGGCCCCAACGGGATCCACCACTTTATGGAACATCTCATGCCTCCTCTCGCCGGAATGATCAACTCGCTTAGCACACCGGATGTGACAGATGCTTTGAAGCGGTCCGTTGTCGATGGCGTTACGAAGGAGGCCGGTACTCGTTCGGTCGAGGAACTCGCGAGACGAGAGAACGAAGTCCTTGTGGGCCTGCTAGCACTTCGCGCGAACGCGGGGCTGTAATCGCGGTCTTAATTGCAACCGAAGGACCGCTGGTGAATGAACCAAAGATCTCATATCACTCTCAAGGAGAAGAATTATGGCTCGAATTTCGTACCCCGATACCGAGAAACTTCCCGCGGAATTGCGCGCGCTTTTGAAGCAGGCAAATCTCAACATCTTCACGATGTGGGCTCATTCGGCAAACACGATCCAACTCATCATCGAACTTGGCGCGGCGCAATTCGCGAAACTCGATTTGCCTCGCTCGATCCGCGAGTTGGTCACCCTGTTTGGGGGACGGGCAAACGGCGCGGACTACGAATGGTTTCAACATGTGGCTCTTGCCAAAGCCGCCGGCGTGACTGACGCCCAGATCGAAGCAGTCGGGCGCCTGGAACTCGATTCAGCGGTGTTCAGCCCGGAGGAACTCGTGGCACTGAAATTGACTGAAGCAATTCTGGCCGGTCCCAACGTGTCAGACGCTCTCTTCAATTCTGCGCGCAAGCACTTTAGCGACCGGCAGCTCGTGGAGTTGGTTGGTGTCGTCGGCTATTACTGGATGCTTGGCCGCATTGCAACTGTGTTCCAGGTCGATCTCGACGTGGCGCAAGGCACTTCGGTATTTGATGCCGGCGTGCAATTGGCCAATGGCAAGAACGGTTGAGCCACGGAACAAATCTAAGCGCTCGGTCGCTAGCGGTTCGTCTGGGCGCCAGGATCGGTGGGACCATGCTGATCCATTCGAATCATCAGTGTCTGAAGCTCACCGCCTGCTCAGTAAACGGAGCTGGCTGCAGCCCCTTCTGCGGGGTTCATGAACTTGCCCGCACGTCAACAGACTGCGGTTGTTCGATCGACTCTTAATACGAGGTGTCACTATGAGTGCACGGCCCCATGTTGTCATCATTGGCGGAGGGTTTGGAGGTCTCAGTGCAGCCCGGGCTCTAAAAGGGGCTGCCGTCGACGTCACGTTGATCGATCGCCGAAACTTTCATCTTTTTCAGCCCCTGCTTTACCAAGTTGCAACGGGCTCATTATCACCGGGGGAAATTTCCGCACCTCTTCGCGGTGTGTTGGGCAAACAGAAAAACGCAAAAGTCCTGCTGGGTGACGTCATCGACGTCAATCCCGAGACGAACTCGATTCTTCTCGCGGATGGAGCAATCATTCAATACGATTTTCTGATCGTTGCCGCTGGCGCCCAGAGCTCGTATTACGGACATGAAGAATGGCGCAAATGGGCGCCCAGCTTGAAAAGTATCGAAGAAGCCACAGAGATTCGCCACAAGATCCTCTATGCATTTGAGGTTGCCGAGCGAATCTCCGATCCGGTTGCTCGAGCCTCGTGGCTGACATTCGTCATTGTCGGAGCGGGTGCCACCGGTGTCGAGCTTGCTGGAGCGATCGGCGAAATCGCCCGGCAAACCCTCAGAAACGATTTTCGGTCGATTCACCCGGAAGATGCCCAGATCATCCTGATGGATGGAGCTCCTCGCGTGTTGATGCCATTCCCCGAAGAGCTCTCGTGCAAGGCGACCAAGGCATTAGCAGAGCTCGGGGTGCAGGTTCGCACCGGGGTTATGGTCAAGGGGATCGACCGTGAAGGCGTGGTGATTGCACAAGACTCCACCGAGATTCGCCTGGATGCCAAAACAGTCATCTGGGCCGGAGGCGTGGCCGCTCCACCCATTGGAAGGGCGCTTGCGAAGAGTACGGGCGCGGAGACGGATAAGAGCGGCAGGATCAAGGTCGGACCTGACCTGACCCTGCCGCGCTTCCGAAACATATTCGTGATCGGTGACCTCTCCATTTGCTTAGATGGTTCTGGAAAACCACTTCCTGGTGTCGCGCAGGTCGCGATGCAAGGAGGCACATACGCGGCAAAGTCCATCGCCAAGCGAATCAAAACGAGAAACGAACTTCCGCCCTTCAAGTATTTCGATAAGGGAAGTCTTGCGGTGATTGGACGCGCCGCTGCGGTTGCGAATGCGTTCGGAGTGAAGCTTTCAGGGTTGCCGGCCTGGCTCGTGTGGGCATTCATTCATCTCATGTACATCGTGGAGTTCAGAAACAGGGTGCTCGTTTTCATTCAATGGGCATTCCAGGACCTCACGTTCAGCAGGGGAGCTCGACTGATTACAGGGAGTGCCACAACGGACTTTGATTTCAATAAAGTGATGGCCGCCCAGGGTGCCGCTTCAACCGCCGATCGACAGCAGCCGGCTGAAGCGAAGTCATGAGCCCGGCTGGCGACTCACAAATGCCGACCGTACGACGAGGAGGAATGCCTCCCAGGACTGTGAGTTTGCTCGACAGGATAGGAAGCAGGTTTCGATCATTTAACCGCTTATTCTTTCGAGGCGGAAAGTGGTTGCGTGGGCGAGTCACTCGGCATCTCGTGGAAAACGCACTCATCTTCATTCACTTTTTGTCTCGCAGTTGCGTACAAGTTCTGGCAAGGCGCTGGTTTCGACGGCGGAGATCTTGCTCCCCTGCGTACAGGAGACATCCATGAACTCGCTCACGCTTGATCGGATTCAGTTCGCCTTTACAATTACCTATCACTATCTGTTTCCTCAGCTCACGATGGGATTAGCGCTATTGATCCTGATCCTGAAGACGCTCGCGCTGCGCACCTGCGACCTGGAAACATCACGCAACTACGATGACTCGGCTCGCTTCTGGGCAAGGCTCTTCGCTATTAACTTTCTCCTCGGTGTCGTCACCGGCGTTCCGATGGAGTTTCAGTTCGGCACCAATTGGGCGGAATTCTCAAGACGTACTGGCGGTGTAATTGGAATGCCGATTGCGGTAGAGGGGATATTCTCCTTTTTCCTTGAGTCAGCGTTCCTGGGGCTTTTTCTGTTTGGAGAGAAGCGATTGTCCCAACGCCTGCACTGGCTTTCTGCGTTTCTGGTATTTCTAGGCTCCTGGATCTCAGGCTTTTTCATCATCGTCACCAATGCGTTTATGCAACATCCGGTCGGCTATCGAATCCTTAACGGCGGACTATTCGAAGTCGTCAGTTTTCGAGACTTGCTCCTGAATCCGTGGGCATGGCTCGAATATGCGCACAACATGTGTGCCGCGGTGGTAACCGCATCATTCTTTATGTCAGCGGTCGGAGCTCTGTACCTGCTTCAGCGGCGCCAAGGTCCATACGGGCGCACCTTCCTTCGGATAGGCGTCATCGCAGGAATGATCTCCTGTACGGCGCAGGTTTTTCCGACGGGCGACTTGCATGGCAAATACCTGGCCAAACACCAACCGGCAGCGATTGCGGCAATGGAAGGGCTATTCCACACAGAGAAAGGTGCTGGGATGGTGATCGTTGGTCAGCCCAACTACGATTCAGAGACGATCGACAATCCGCTGGTCGTAAACAAGCTCCTAAGCTTTCTCATCTATGGGACAACCTCCGCAGAGGTGGAAGGACTCGATCATTTTCCGAAGGACCAATGGCCGTCGACACTTCCGCTCCTCTTTTACAGCTACCACATCATGGCTGGCTTGGGGACATGGTTTGGAGGCCTGATGGCATTGGCTACATTCCTGCTCTGGCGGGGCAGGCTGTACTCCAGTCGATGGGTGTTGTGGCCGATCCTGCTTAGTTGGCCATTGCCATATATCGCGACCACAGCGGGTTGGATGACCGCAGAGATCGGTCGTCAGCCCTGGATCGTGTACGGGTTGGTCCGCACCGCACAGGGCTATTCACCGCACGTGTCCGCAAGCAATGACTTGTTCACGTTGCTTGGCTTTTTAGGCATGTACAGTGTGCTCTCGTTGCTCTGGATCATTCTTGTCTACAGCCATGTTCAGTCGGGGCCACTCGTTGCGAATCGCAACCGAGTGCTTAGTGTAACCGCCTGAGGAGGAGGTTCTATGGGGTCCGTTTGGTTCTGGATCGTCGCCCTGATGCTCGCAACCTATGTCATTTTGGACGGATTCGACCTTGGAGTTGGCGCCATCTACCTTTGGATCGCGCGCACCGAGCCGGAACGCGCCCAGGCTCTCCGCACGATTGGCCCGGTCTGGGATGGCAATGAGGTCTGGCTCGTAGCAGCCGGCGGGACGTTGTTCTTTGCATTCCCGCTTCTTTATGCGAGAGCCCTCAGTGGCTTTTATCTCCCACTGATGATCGTCCTGTGGCTCCTCATTCTTCGTGGTATCAGCATTGAGCTTCGAAGTCATTTCCCAGATCCAATCTGGGGGCGATTCTTCGATGGGGTTTTCTGTTTCGCGAGTGCTCTCCTGGCAATCTTCTTAGGTGTGGCGCTCGGCAATGTCGTTCGTGGAGTTCCTATCGGCTCAGACGGCTATTTCTTTCTGCCGCTGTGGACAAATTTCATGCCTGGCCCGAACCCCGGCATTCTTGATTGGTACACCGTTCTCGGCGGGCTCCTGGCATTGTCGGCGCTCGCGCTCCACGGCGCACTCTATCTCACCCTGAAAGCCGAAGAGGGGCTCGAGCAGGGCGCGATCCAATTTGCCAGGAAGGCATGGGCGGCGACTGTCGTTCTAACAACGATCGGAGTTCCAGCTACGATCCTAGCCAAACCCGCAACGTTAACGAGCTACGTGCGTCACCCCGTCGCTTTCGTGTTTCCGCTTGTTGCTGCCAGTTGCCTCGTCGTGGTCCGACTGACCTTGCCGAGGGACACGAAGCTACCAAGTTTCCTCGCTTCATGCGGCTACTTGTCATCGATGTTCCTCGGCGCTGCATTTGGCCTGTTCCCCGTCCTTCTTCCATCAGTCGGAACGCAAGGCAGCGATCTCACGGTCGAGCAAGCCCTATCTGCGCCCCACACGCTGCACGTCGGCCTCATCTGGTGGTCAGCCGGCTCTTGTTTGGCGGTTATGTACTTCTCCATAGTCTATTGGCTCTTCCGAGGTAAGGTTCCTGTGCCCGATGAGAGCAAAGAGTATTGACTCTCGCCGCGATTCAGAAGGACGGCTGATGAGGCCGAGCATCGGATTCGCTGCCCGACTCCGCCCGGAGCTTCGACTCGATCCTCTCCAACATCTCGGTTCGTTGTATTCACGGACTTATTGCTGACAATCAGACCACAGAGCCCACCAGGAGGCGAATATGATCAGAATTCTTGCAATTGGACTATTGGCAGCTGCGACCAACCTGCCTCGCTGGCAGAACACCCTAGCCGAACATTCACCCATAGCTCGTCCGGTCCTTACGGACCCGTCGAATAACCCAAATGGGCTAACGCTCGATAACGAAAAGGGCGAAGTCGTCGCCCGTTGCGCGAGGAAGGATGGAATATTTCAAGATTGCAAAACGGAGCCCGGCGTGACCTTGGACGATTTGATGAACGCATGGGTTCACGCGTACTTGGATGTTCAAAAATGAGCTCACCGTCTCGATAGCTTTGTCACCGGACGATGAGCGCATAAAGTGGTAGGTCACCGTTGCGCTTGCAGGGATTCCAACTCGGTCCGGCAGGCATCGCTGAACCTTCGCAATGGATCCTGTCCCTTCATCGCTCGGGATTGAATTTGCTCTGCAGTCATGTTCGGGTGCGGGTAAGTGGCCACAATCATTTGTATGAGCCGTTCGGCTTCTTGAAGAACAGGTTTCGAAGAAATGATTCGAATGCGGCTCAGCAACGCATACATTGGCAGAAGCTTTTCCACATCACTATTGCTGTGTTCCAAAGCATCGACCAACAATCGTGCGCTCTCTTTAGTGAAATCAGAATATAGCTCTTCCCGGCGGGCAATCTGTTTTCCCAACAGATCGCGACGGTCCTGATGCCGCGCAGTAATAACCGTTCCTACGACAGAACCCGCTGCGCCCACGAGCGAGCCACCAATTGCAGCAGCGGCTGTAACGACATTCACAGGTACTCCGAACATATAAGCCTTCTTGATACCTCGTTGTTGAAACGAACGATTAGTGGATCGATGATTCGTAGATTCCCTTGCATTTCAAAGGCCATTTCCCGCAGCAACTCTGTATTGCAATCGCGACCTGCAATTCACTTATAAGCGCCTCTATTCACCTCGACATATGCCTCGTATCCGGATTCCGGAAGCGAGACAGCTTGCTGAGATCAAGCTTTCATAGTTGTCGAAGTCGCATCGACAATCCCGACTCTCGACAGCACGTGGCGGCCTTTCGAAGCTCTATTTGCTTCTTTTACAGGGACTACAGGCGTGCTCTGCTTTTGGCATTGTACGTGCCATCTCTCTAGCGTCGGCGGGAATCCTCCACGGAGACGTTACGCCCGTTGAGCACCGCACGAAGACGAGAAAGAACAACTCGGCCGAGAGCTCCTCGGAAAGGATCGCTATGAGTCAAACGGCGCAAGTCGCGGAAACACTAGATCGGAAGCAAGCTTGGCGAAAATATGTCACGCCATTGATGGTCATCGCGCTGGCAGTGGCGATCATCGTGACAATTACTCGCAACTGGAATGGCTGGGAGGGTGCACGGGGCGAGCAGTTAACCAATGACGCCTATGTCCAAGGCGATCTCACGCCGCTCAGTACAAAGATCTCGGGTATCGTTCGCGAAGTGAAGGTCAACGACTACCAGACCGTCCACAAAGGGGACTTATTGGTTCAACTCGAGGACGATGACTACCGGGCACAGGTGGCACAGGCTGCTGCCGCGGTTGAGGCTGCAAGAGCAGCGATTGAAGACAATCGCAAGCAGCAGGAATTGGAGGACGCAAAGATTCAGCGCGCGCTGGCTGGGATTGATGATGCCAAAGCTCAGATCATTTCTGCGCAAGCTGGAAAGGACGCTGTACACGCAGACCTGATTCGAACTCAGCAGGAACGTGCGCGGCAGGAAGCGCTAATCAAGACGAATGCCACGACGGAGCAGCTAGTCGAGTCGGCTGTGGCCAACGAGGAGAAGTCTGCGGCGCAGGTGGTAAACAGCGATGCGGAGATCGCGCAAGCACAGGCATTGCTCAGCAGTGACGAAGCCGCGGCCGAGGCGGAACGCCGCAACAAAGCTGTACTTGAATCCGAAGAGGGGGATCTGGTTGCCGATCTTCATGCCAAGCAAGCTGCGCTGACCGTGGCTGAGGTAAACCTAGGCTATACGCGAATTGTGGCGCCGGCTGACGGAACTGTCGGCGAGCGCCAAGTCCGGCCAGGTCAGCTCGTATCCCCGGGAACTCAGGTGATGACCCTCGTGGATACTACGCGTTGGGTTGCAGCGAACTTTCGTGAGACCCAGCTCACAAACGTCAAGACAGGGGACGTTGCCGAAGTTCGCGTAGACCTCTACCCCGGCAAAGTGATCAGGGGCCAGGTTCTGGAAATTGCGCCGGCGAGCGGTTCGCAGTTTGCATTGCTCCCGCCAGACAATGCCACAGGCAATTTCACCAAGGTAGTTCAGCGCGTGCCGGTCAAAATCGCCCTCGACAACTCGTCTCTAACTTCGCAACTTCGGCCGGGACTTTCCGCGGAAGTGACCGTAAGGACTGGAAGGTAGCCGATGAGCACAGCCTCTATTGCGATTTCACCGAGCAGCCCCGCAGCTAGCTCTCCAGCGAAAGCGTCACCCTTTCCGGCGGATCTGTCTCATAGCCCTCTGCTTGGAATCCTGGGCGTGCTTCTGGGCGCTGCCATCGTAACCCTGACCGGTCGATTGCTCAGCCTTGGGCTGACTGATCTTAAGGGAAGCTTAGGGATCAGCTACGACGAAGGGACGTGGATCGCCAGTGCATTCAATGTTGCCATTATGTTCATCGGACCATTCTCGGTCTATCTGGGTGGGCTGCTGGGAACTCGAAAACTACTGTTAGCTTGCGCGCCGGTATTCACCCTTGCCTGTATATTTCTTCCCCTGGTTCACAGTTACAGCCTGCTGATCTTCTTGCTGGTCGTTGCCGGCTTAACGTCGGGGCCGTTCTACCCGTTGACGCTGGCGTTCGCGCTCCGCAATATCCCCTTGCGGTATCTGGCCCTTGTACTCGCGCTTTACGCTTTCTTCATTGAAGGTGCAGTCAACTTTGCACCCTCCATCTACGGATTCTTCCGAAATCACGTTTCCTTTGAGTGGATGTTCTGGCTTCCTGCCATTGCGACTCCAGTAATGATCGCATGCATATACTTCGGAATCCCCAAAACCCCTCGGCCGCAAAGCAAAAAGGAGCCGCCCAGCTTTGCCGGATTCCTTTATCTCAGTGCCGGTTGTGCGCTGTTTTACGGGGCCTTGGATCAGGGGCAAAGGCTCGACTGGTGGCGGTCGGGATTGTTCGACGCAATGTTTGCGGGTGGGGCGTTGTTCCTGATGGGTTCTCTGGTTGAGAGGCTGCGGCGTCCCAACTTTCTTGTTGACCTGCCTTATCTCCGCAACTGGAACACGATCCTGCTGGGGGTCGCGCTGTTCTCATTCCGGTTCGTCCTGTTGGCGACGG
>Ga0335074_10010792_pt1 | contig 12776 bp, 12 predicted proteins | sample Lox_Sample_23_FD_206715 | JGI IMG/M metagenome (GOLD analysis project Ga0335074, IMG submission 206715) | Soil microbial communities from Loxahatchee National Wildlife Refuge, Florida, United States - Lox_Sample_2.3 | ecosystem: Environmental > Terrestrial > Soil > Wetlands | place: USA...
ATACCGGCCGGGATGCTGGCCGCGCCCACCGATCCCGGCCGCGGCATCCCGGCCATCCGGAGCGAGTCCGCCCCGCCCGCCGAGACACCGGGACCACAGCAACCGGGATCATCGAAATCGGCGTCAGTGCAACCGGCGCCGGAGCAACCGGCCTCAGGGCAACCGGCCTCAGGGCGACCGGCGTCAGGGCGATCAGGGCAACCGAGATCGGCAGGAACGCCCGGGTCGCCGGTCCCGCCGCGGACGCCGCCCGATGATCTGCCGTTCTCTAGCGATCTCTAGTTCATCTCCTAGACGGGTCAAGATTCCCCCAGAGGCCGGTCGGTCACGGCGCCAGAATGGCCGCTATCACCGGCTTTTTACGCGTTCCAGGGAGTTGATCACCCAATTTCCACCGTTTCGTCCCGGGGAACCCGGTAAGAGGTGGGAATGATCTTGAACACGCGGTGACGAATGTGAAGCGGGAGGCTGATGAGGCGCGAACCTCGTCGCGGGCTGAAAGGCAGGGCCGGGCGACCGGGGACCGGCGCCGACCCCGGCCGGTCAGGCCCCTGTTCGCCGACCCGGCGCGGCCAGACCCCCGGTTTCTGGCGTTCCGCGCGTTTCGGGCGGTCAGGCGGGCTGCGTCCGGAGGAACCGGCCGAAGTGCGGCACGGTGAAGGCGATCAGACCGCGTTCCGAGCTGTAGATCAGGCCCTTCTTGATCAGGCTGTCTCGCGCCGGGGAGACGCTGGACGGCTTGCGGCCCAGTTCCTCGGCGACCTGTGCGGTCGGCACCGGCTCGTCGCCCAGCTGCGCCATCGCCCGCATGTACTCCCGCTCGGCCGGGGTCGCCCGCTCGTACCGGCTGCCGAAGAAGCCGACCGCGAGTTCGCCGGCCGCCACCGGGCCCGCCATGCCGACGTCGGCCGCGGTGACCGGGCTCGCCGTGGCAACGTCCCAGGTCACCTTGCCGTAGGCCTGCACGAAGTAGGGGTAGCCGTCGGCCGCCTGGTACAGCGCGTCCAGAGCAGCCGGCTCGAAGTCGGCTCCCTCTCGATGGGCCGGGGCGAGCAGGGCGTGGTCCGCCGCGTCCCGGTCGAGGCGGTCGATGCGCACATACCTGAACAGCCGCTCGGAGTAGCTCTTGCTCGCCGACAGGACCGAGGGCAGGTGCGGCAGGCCGGCGCCGACCACGATCAGCGGCCCGCCGTTCTGCGACAGCTCGTGGCAGGCCGCGCACAGGGCCGAGATGTCGGGAGCGGGCACGTCCTGCATCTCGTCGACGAACAGCGCTATGCCCACCGACAGGTCCGCCGCGACCGACGCCGCGTCGGTCAGCAGCTCGGTGAGGTCGATCTCCAGGTCGCCGGAGTCAGCCCGGCCCCGCACCGCCGGGACGTCGATGCCCAGCTGCCCCCCGAACGACCCCTTCGGCGCGGCCGGATCCCGCATACTGAACGCCTTCAGCACCCCGAGGAACGCATCGATCCGGTCCGGCGCCCGGTGCCGCGGCGCGAGCTCGCGCACGGCCATGTGCAGGGCCGAGGCGACCGGCCGCCTGATCGACTGATCCGGCCGGGCCTCGATTTTTCCGGTACCCCAGAGTCGCTGCATCGCCATCGAGCGGAAGGCGTTCAGCAGCACGGTCTTGCCGACGCCCCGCAGCCCGGTGAGCACCATGCTCCGCTCGGGACGACCCCGGGCGACGCGCTCCAGCACCACTTCGAACTGGCCGATCTCGCGATCTCGGCCCGCCAGTTCCGGCGGGCGCTGGCCCGCTCCCGGCGCGTAGGGGTTACGAACGGGATCCACGCCATTGGAGCTTATTGCCCGATCTAGCGCGTTCCCTAGATTCGGATAGAAAGCGCTGCCGGCGTGTCGCGGCAGTGAGTCCGCCGGGATACCGCGGCGGGTCCGCCCGGATTCGCGGCGGGCCCGCCGGGCCGCGCCGGGACGGGGCCACTCGTCTTCGGCGCGGCCCGGACGGACGTATCGGCCGACCGCAGGACCGCGGCGGGCTCGGCCGGCCTGGCCCCCAAGGCGAGGGCACGACGCCGGCCGGGCGACGCCACGGCCAGATGCGGTCTTAGTGCAGCAGCCGGAGGAAGTTGGTCGCGTCGTCCACGTAGTAGACGCCGCTCCCGTGCGGTGCCGCGGCCAGGCCGAAGAGTGCCCCGGCCCCGGGCGGGCTGCCCGAGCGGCCCAGGAACTTGTGCGCGACCTGCGCCCCGCGCGGCGTGGTCTCCACGATCAGACCGTCGCCGTGCGGGAACAACCGGACCAGCAGCCTGAGCACCGTGCCCCTGAACACCGGCTTGCCGCCGCCGGCCACGGTCCCGTTGAGGACGTTCGTGACGAACAGGTCGGCAAAGTGACCGAAGCTGAACGCCGTCATGTCGCCAGGGCCCGCGACTAATCGCTGAACTACCGACATATCCACGCTCCCCAATAGGAAAAAGCAAGCTTCGGCCGCCGCGAGGGCAGGCACGGCCGTCTGACATGGGAGGCCCCGCCCATGCCGCACTTAGTAACGGATCGTCACGGCAAACGGTTCAGTTGCGCCCGGTTATTGCTTACGGCCGGTCTCGGCCTCGTTCAGGCGGGCCAGAAAGGCGTTGTAGGCGGCGAGGTGCTCGTCGTCGTCGATTCCGCCGCGGTCGTCCCAGCTCACGGCGGCCCCGGCCACGGAACCGGCGGCCCCGGCCGCCCCGCCCTCAGCGCCTGCCGCCCCGCCCTCGGCGCCTGCCGAGCCGCCCGCGCCAACGCCCGGCGCGGCCGCTCCCGGAGCGTGTTGCCCGGCGACCAGCCCGGCCAGGCTAGCCCGGCGCGCCGATTCGAGCCACCCGTGGCCGCTGGTCGCCGCCCGCTCATCGCGGCTCCACATGAAGAACACCAGCATCATCAAGCCGAACATGATGCCGTCACCGGCGACCCACATCACGGCGCCGCCGCTGTGCAGGTCGGACAGGGGCGACGGCGCCCAGGCGGGCCGCGGGCCGGCCGGGATCCCTGGCGTGCTCGCGGACCCGTAGCCAAGCATCAGCCCGGTGAACGTGTCGATCGGCATGATCAGCACGAGGATGACGAACCGCACCGGGTACGACAGCCGCCACCGGATCGGCTCGTTGCCCAGAATCGGCAGGAAGAACAGGTAGCCGATGATCAAGAACAGGGCGTGCTCGAGGTTGTGCACGGTCTGGTTTGATTCCACCAGGTTGGCCACGCCGGTCAGGTGCGCGCCCGTGACCGCGGTCGCGTAGGCCACAACGCCGAACACCGGCCAGGTCAGGAACGTGGCCACCCGGGACCGCAGGACGCGCTTGGCCCAGGTGTGCACCGGGTTCCGGCTCGCGTGCAGCAACAGCGTCATCGGCTGGCCGAAGATCAGCAGCGGCGGGGCGATCATCAGCAACATCAGGTGCTGCACCATGTGGTCCCAGTACAGGACGTCGTCGTAGCTGCCGATGCCGCTCTCGGTGGCCAGCACCACGACGGCCAGCCCGCCGAGGAACAGCCCGGTCCGCCAGCCCGGCCAGGGCCGCGCCGGATGCCGGCGGGCGACCCGCACCACGCCCCAGAGGTAGAGCGCGGCGAAGATCACAACGATGCCGGTGACGATCGGCGCGAACTGCCAGACGGTGACGACCGCCTGGAAGCCGAACGGGCGCAGCATGGGACCTCCTCCGATCGCGAGCCTACTCACCCGCGACACAGGCCCGGGCCCGGGTTGCCCGCCGGGAGCCAGGTCACCGGGGCCCCGCTCCCGCTATCGTGTCTGCGGGAGGGTTCGCCTAGTGGCCGATGGCGGCAGTCTTGAAAACTGCTAGGGCGTTGACGCGTCCTCGTGGGTTCGAATCCCACACCCTCCGCCTCATATCTGCGGCAGCGCCGACGGCGGCTCGAGCGGGATGGGCGGCGGCTGCGGCTCCCCGAACGCCGCCTCGGCCGCCGACATGGCGCCGTAGTCGGTCGCAAGGTTGGCGTAGATCGAGTAGATCAGCGTGATGAAGATGCCGAGCTTGAGCCACAGCGCGGGTGTGAAGAAGAACAGGCAGCAGATCAGCGGGAAGTTGATCAGCCAGTAGATCGCGCCCCACATGTGCACCCGGTACTGGGTGTACGGGTTGGTGGACAGGTCTTTGACGAGCAGGTTCACCCAGCCGTGCCGGATGTGCACTGGCGTGTGCGCGGCGTGCAGCCGGGCGACGTCGGCGCGCAACGCGCGGACCTCGGCGGTCAGGGACTCGATCTCAGTCATACGCACCAGTATCAGGGTGTTCACGCCGATGAGTCCGGCCCCGACGCACGACAACGGGGAGGGTTCTCAGTCGTATCGACTGAGAACCCTCCCCGTTAACTGATCTTCGCCGGGATTAGACGTTCACGGTGATGGTGAACGACTCGCTGGTCGAGGGGTTGGTGTACTCGTCGCCGGAGTACGTGGCCACGACGGTATGCGTCCCACCGGTCAGGTTGGTCGTGCACGTGGCGTAGTTGGTAGTGGTCCCGGCGTTCCACTGCAGCGGCGCAGCGGCGCACGCCACGGTGCTGCCGTCGACCGTGAAGTTCACGGTGTCGCCGCCGGTCTCACTGAAGCCGGCCAGGATGTTGTAGGTCGGGCCGCCGTAGGTGTTCGGCACGACGTCCGCCGTGATCGTTACGCTGCCGACGCTGGCGGTCGCCGGGCCCTCCACGGTCGTGCTGGTCGGGTCCGGCGTGATCAGCTTGTACTCGTCGCCCGCCGTCGTGGCCGACCCGGCGTGGGTCGCGTCGCCCAGGTAGGTCGCCTGGTACAGGATGAACCCCCAGGTGCCCACCGGCGGTTCGACCGTGCACGACCCGCTGCCGTTCACCAGCGTGACGTTGCAGACGATGTCGGTCGCGTACGGCCCGGCGCCGAGGTTGGTCGGCAAGAACTCCACCGTCCCGGTCGGGGTGCCGCCGCCGGACGAGTTCACGGTGACCTTCAGCGTGGCCGGATTACCGGCCTGCACCGTGTACGGGTTGTTCAGCGACGGCTGGTTGATCGTGACGCTCGTCGCGAACTTGCCGCTCGTGGGCTTGTTCGTCACCTTGATGGTGCCGGTGCCGGATGAGGGCTTGTGCATGGCGTTGCCCGAGTACTTGGCGGTGATCGTCTTGGTACCCGGGTTGGTGAACTGAGCCTTGCACGACGTCTTGCGCTTGGACAGGGTGCCGGTGCACAGCGGGCGGGTGCCGAGCCAGAACCTGACGGTGCCGGTCGGGTTGCCGCCCGGGCCCTTCTCGGTGGCCGACAGGGTGATGCTGGTGTGCGTGTAGCCCGTCGCCGGGACCGACACGACGGTCGTCGTCGCGAACTTCGTCGCCGCGGCGGTGGCCGCGCCCGCGGGCAACGCCCACATGGCGCACGCAGCGCCAGCCAGCGCCGCCACCGACGCCACCTTGACCGCGCCCAGCGGCCGGTTGAATCTCATGCTTGGTCCCTCCCTGAGTCCACCCCGATGCGCCGCGCGCACACGGCGAACCAGGCGCCTGGCACGCGCCTCGTCAGTAGGACGTCAAGGGTGGCCGCCGGGATTACACACCATTGCAGAGAAAAGGCGATTGACCCGTAATACGAGGAAAAGAGGGGTCTTTACGCCCCGTCGCCGCTGTCATCCGGCGCCGCGGCCACTCCCGCCGCGGCGCACGACAGCGGGGAGGGTTCTCAGTCGATGCAACCGAGAACCCTCCCCGTTAACTGATCTTCGCCGGATCAGGGACTCGCGGTGATCGTCTCGGTGCCCGACGACGGCAGCGCATAATCGTCGCCGCTGTAGCTGGCCGTGATCGTGACCGGCGTCGTTGACGTGGGCGTGTAGCTGCACGTCGCGACATTGTCCGGGCCGTTGTTGTCCGGCGCCGACGTGTCGGTCACCGCGCGGTTAGCGCACCCGGGAATCGCTACGCCGTTGATCGAGAAGGTCACCAGGTCCGGGGCCTCGCTGAACGCCGAAGCGAGGCTGTCGAGACCCTGGTCCGTCACGGTCGCCGTCAGCGTCACCGGGTCATTCTCGGTGGCCGCGGGGGACGTCAGCGCGGTCTGCGTGATGTCCCAGGTGACCAGCTTGTGGTCGACGCCCGCCTGGAATGAATTGGAACCAGTCCACTCGCTGCCAGCGGTCGGCGTGTATACGCCCTCGTACAGGACAAACCCGTAGCTGTTTGCCGGGGCGGTCACGTTGCACGCGGCTTTCCCGCCCGCCAGCGTGGCCGTGCACTCAAGGCTGGCCGGCGGCGTGCCGGGCCCGGGGTATTCGATGACCGTGAACGCCACGCTGCCGGTGGGAACCGAGGCGCCAGAGTTCGGGGTCACGGTCGCCGTGAGGGTGACGGAACCACCCGCGTGCACATAGGTGTACGCGTTGGCCGACGGGTTGGTGACCGTTGTGGTCGTCGCGATCTTCCCGCCGGTCGCCGGCTTGTTCGAGACCTTGATGGTGCCGGTGCCGGACGAGGCCTTGTGCATCGCGTTGCCCGAGTACTTGGCGGTGATCGTCTTGCTGCCCGGGTTGGTGAACTGTGCGGAACACGACGTCTTGCGCTTGGACAGCGTCCCGTGGCACAGCTTGCGTGTGCCGAGCCAGAACGTCACGGTCCCGGTCGGGTTTCCGCCCGGCCCCTTCTCGGTGGCCGACAGCTTGATGTTCGTGTGCGTGTACCCCGTCGCCGGCACCGACACGACCGTCGTCGTCGCGTACTTGCTCGTCGCGGCGGTGGCCGCGCCCGCCGGCAGCGCCCACATGGCGCACGCCGCGCCAGCCAGCGCCGCCACCGACGCCACCTTGACCGCAGCCAGCGGCCGGTTGAATCTCATGCTTGGTCCCTCCCTGAATCCACCCCTGTGCGCTGCGCACCGGGTGAAGAGGAACAAGACCCCTCTGGTGCGCTTCGTCAGTAGGACGTCAAGAGTGACTGCAGGGATTACACGCGATTGCAGGGAAAAGGCGACTGACCCGTAATGAGCGAAAAAGGAGGTTTTACGCCCCGTCGCCGCTGTCGGCGACCGCTCCGGAAGGCGCGGCGGTACCGCTGCTCCCGGACGGCCCGGTAATCGTGCCCGCGACCCGGACCGCCACATCGTGAACGGTCTCGGCCAGCAGCCCGGCGGCCTGGCGGAGCTGGTACTGCTGTTCGATGTCCTCCTCGCGCTCGGCCTCGGCGCTGAAGGCGCGGGCCAGGCGGTCGATGAGGCTCTCGGCGGTCGGCCACTGGCCCACCGCCTTGCGGGCCTCGGGCGTCACCTTGTGCACGTACCAGAACGTGGGGTCGCCCCCGGTCTCGGTCTTGCGGAAGTCCACGTAGACCGGGTCCAAGGCGTCCAGCGACCGGGCCACGTCGGCCTGGTCGAGGCCGGTCCGCCCGGCGATGTCGCTGACCGTGACCATGTAACTATGCTCCAGCAGGGTCACGGCCGCGTTGAGCACCGGTAGTTCCCGGACTGCCCACGTGTCTTCCACTGTCTCCGCCTTAACCGGGCTTCTTGACCCTGCTCCGCCGATGGCGTCATTGTCCAGGTTACGCACGGCTGGAGCATGGCCGCGCGCCGCCGCTCAACGCGGCCGCGGGCCCAGGGCCGACTTCCTGGCCAGGCTGGTGGCCCGCTGCGCCGTGGAGAGCGCCAGCATCATAACGGCCAGGCTCGCGACGTCGATGGCTCCGGCGTGAAAAAGCCCAGGCCCCGACCCTTCGGCCAGCACCCAGCAGCAGGCCCCGGCCAGGAACACGACCATGGCCGCGGCCGCGGCGCTGGCCAGCCAGGCCTCGTAGCGCAGCACCCGCGGCGAGAGCTCGAGCCGGCGCACCAGCCCGGCGACACCGGCGACCGCCGCGACGAGGGCGACCGGGCTGACCGCCATCCAGGCGATCTCCGCGGCCGGGAAAGCGGCCAGCGCGCCGGGATGTGCCCAGTAGGAGGAGACCGAGAGGGTGCCCGCCCAGCTGAACGCGGCCACCCCGGCGGGCAGGAACCCGTGCGGGAGCGACGGATGCGCACCGGTGCCGGGCCACGCGTTCGCGAAGTGGCGACCGCCGGCCACCACGAGCCCGGATCCGGCCAGCGCGAACCAGGCTGAGCGGCGGACAGGGCGTTCCGGATGATTCTTGAGGGCCCGAGCCACGGACCAGGTCAGCGGGATCGCCGCCAGCAACGCGAGCGCCGCGAGGAACGCCGCCGCCGCCGACATCGCCACCAGCGCGACGGTCGCGGCCCCGGGGCCGGGCGGCGCCCACTCCCAGCCGATGGTCAGCTGGGACCACATCGCCCCGCCGACGATCAGGAAGGCGGCCAGCGACCAGGCCGCGGTGGCCAGGCCCGCCCGGGCCTGCCGCGAGGGTTCCAGCGGGTGGCTGGTCAGGCCCGCGCCGGTGAGCCGGGCGAGCAGGCCGCTGCGGGTCACGTCGGCGGCGCGCCGCCACGAGCGAGGCCGCTCGGCGAACTCGGCCAGGAGCAGTTCGGTGAACTCGTCGCCGTAACGGGCCCGCCAGGAGGCCGGGTACCAGCGCAGCAGTCGCGCGGCGCGGCGGGCCGCGGTCCGGGCCGCTTGGTCGGCCGGCGCGGTCACGCCGGGTCCCAGCCGCCGGCCAGCCGGCGCAGGCCCACGTCGGCCACGCGGCGCTGGTCGTCGAGGTGGACGCGCAGCGCCAGCGCGCCCGCGGCGGTCAGCCGGTAGGGCCGGCGGCGGTCCTGGCTCTCCAGCGCCTCGATCAGCCCCTGGCCCTCGAGCCGGCTCAGCGCCTCGTACAGGGTGCCCGGCGCGAGCCGCACCCCGGCGAACTCCTCGACGTCCTTGGTCAGCGCGTACCCGTGCTTGGGCCCGCCGGCCAGGCTGGACAGGATCAGCGTGGCCGGCCCGGCGTACCGCCCGAAGCCGCCGAGCCCGCCCGGTTCCTGCCCGCTCCGGTTCGCGTTGCCCGCCATGGCCGTCATGTTAGTAGCTCGGCGGCCGATCGATCGCCTGCCGACACTCTGTCGTCTGCGCGCGGCGGCAGCAGACCGGGCGCGCGGGCGGCCAGGAACGCCCGAGGGAAGGGGTCCCGCAGCCGCCACAACCCGGCGTCGATGACGAAGTGCGCCATGACCGCGCCCAGGTACGCGCCGAACACCAGCCTGCCCGCGGGCCCGGCCCCGTGCAGGTGCGAGGCGGTGCTCAGCGCCAGCCCGCCGGCCAGGGCGATGTTGCCGAGCGCGGCGAGGCGCAGCGACCGGCCGCCGGACCGCGGGTTCCCGGCTGCGACCAGCCCGAGCAGCAGCAGGTACTGCAGGCCGTGCGCGATCGTCGTCCCGCCGGCCGCCGCGTACGGGGATCCGCACGCGAAGACCGGAGCGAAGAAGCCGAGCGAGACCAGGTAAACGATCAAGAATTTGTACGCCCCGGCTCCCCGCGGCCGGGTTACCGTCGCGGCGAGGCCGGCCGCGATCGCCCCCGCGAAGACGGCCTCGGCGGTCAGGTAGAGCCAGCCGGGCCCGGGGCCGAGCCGCAGCTGCAGCAGGCCGGGATGGGTGATCAGGCCGGTGATGCCCGCGCCGCCCGCGGTCATGATGGCCCGGCGCTCGGCCGGCCGCAGCGAGCCCATGTGCAGCGACGACGCGGCCAGCGCGGCCAGTCCGAGGTTCTGCTTCTGGAAGTGGAAGAACTGCCAGCCGTAGTACGGCAGCAGGCACCAGGTCAGCGTGGCGGGCGAGACCAGGGCGGCGGCCGCGGCCCCGGCCACGATCAGCGCGGCGGGGACCAGCAGGAGGCGGGCCTGGCGTTCGTGGGCGTAGCCCCGGATTTCGGGCAGGGTGTACAGCCACCCCGTCGACGCGACGTGCACCGACGACCCGACGAACAGCAGCCAGGCCAGGCCGCGGGCGGGCGGCGCGGAGGCGGGCGGCGCCAGCGCGATCGCCGCCGCGAACGCGCCCAGCGTCAGCGCGACGGTGCCCGCGAGCCAGAACCGGGCCGGGCCCGCGGGCGCGGCCGTCCCAGCCGTCCCGGCCGTCCCGTCCTCATGGCCGGTCGCGTCAGCCGCCACCGCAGCCGCCCGCGGCCCCGGCCGACGGGGCGAGCAGCACCGCCAGGATGATGGCGGCCGCGACCCCGGCCGTCAGCGCCAGCAGGACCAGCGCGGCGCGCCAGCGTCCGGCACGCGGGGCGGGCTCGGCCGCGACCGAACCGGGGATCAGCGTCTGCTCCGTCATGCCGAGCAGACTAGTTCGGTTACCGGTATATCGTCAACCGGTACACCGGTTAACGATCGATCAGACCCGCCTGGCCCGGGCGGGCATGGCCAGCCCGTCGCCGATCACGGCCGCGAGCGCGAGATAGGCGTCGGCCGCGGGCCGGCTAAGCAGGTCGAGTTCGATCTCGGCGCCCTCCTCGAGGTGCGAGTCGTAGGGGATGCGGACCACCGCCCGGCACCGCGCCGCGAAGTGCTCCTCGAGCCGGTTCAGGTCCACGCTGCTCTTGCTGCGCGGCCGGACCATGGAGAGCACGACGACAGCGTTGCGCACCAGGTCGCCGTAGGAGTGCGCGGCCAGCCAGTCGAGCGTGGCGCTCGCGCTGCGCGCGCCGTCCACCGACGGCGAGCTGACCAGCACGATCTGGTCGGCCAGGTACAGCACGCCGGTCATCGCCGAGTGCAGCAGGCCGGTCCCGCAGTCGGTCAGGCAGATCGAGTAGTAGTGCTCGAGCACCCTCGCGACCATGGCGTAGTCCTGGTCGCTGAACGCGACGGAGACGGTCGGGTCGCGGTCGGAGGCCAGGATCTCGAGCCTGCTCGGCGCCTGCGAGGTGAAGCTCCGCACATCGGCGTAGCGCCTGATGTGGCCGCGCTCGTTCAGCAGGTCGCGGACGGTCGCGGCGGTCTCCAGCCGCACCTTGTCGGACAGGGTGCCGCGGTCGGGGTTGGCATCGACCGCGATCACCCGGTCTCCGCGCAGCGAGGCCAGCGTGGCGCCGAGCCCGACCGTGGTGGTGGTCTTGCCCACCCCGCCCTTGAGGCTGAGGATGGCCACCCGGTGGTGGCCGCCGGCGACGGGGGTTCGCACGCGGTTGATCATGTCGCGGCGGCGCAGTTCGGCCGAGGACGCGGGCACCCGCATCAGCCCGCCGGTGGCGTGGTAGACGACCCGGCGCCAGCCGGGGGACGACGGGGCGCGCCGCCGGCCGGGGAGCAGGAACTCCTGGGTCAGGCCGGAGCCGCCCTCCCCGGTCTCGGCGGCCGCTGCGGACGTTGCGGCCGGCGCCGGCGTTGCGGGCGGCCCCGGCGGCGCGGATGCTACGGGCTGGGCGGGCGGACCGGATGCTACGGGCTGGGCGGGCGCCGCGGGATGGGCGGGCTGTGCTGGCGGGGCGGATGCCGCGGCGCCGGGTGTCGCCGGGCCGAACCCCGGGGCGGCCGGCTGATCCGAGGCGGCGTGGGCGCCCTGGCCACGGGTCGGTCCGGCCGGGCCGGGGGGCGGCGCCGAGGCTCCCGGTGGCGCGGACGGCACCGGCGCGGCCCGGGGCGGACCGCCCGGGCCCGGCCGGACCGGAGAAGCGCCTGGCCCGGGCGAACCCGCCGGGCCGGGCTGACCTGGGTAGCTGAACTGGCCTGGGTAGCTGGACTGACCCGGACCCGGCTGACCCGGACCCGGCTGACCCGGATAGCTAGGCCTAGCCGGACTGGGCTGACCTGGGTAGCCGGACTGGCCTGGACCGGACTGGCCCGGACCCGGCTGGCCCGGACCCGGCTGACCTGAACCCGGCTGACCTGAACCCGGCTGACCTTGGTAGCCGGACTGACCCGGACCCGGCTGACCTGAACCCGGCTGACCTTGGTAGCCGGACTGACCCGGACCGGGCTGACCTGAACCCGGCTGACCTGAACCCGGCTGACCTGAACCCGGCTGACCTGAACCCGGCTGACCTTGGTAGCCGGACTGACCCGGACCCGGCTGACCTGAACCCGGCTGACCTTGGTAGCGGAACTGGCCTGGCCCCGGCTCGCCCGTGTAGCCGACCTGACCTGCGCCGGGCTGACCGGTCACGGGCGACGCGGCTCCTGGCTGGGCCGACGGCCCCGCCGGGCTGGGGGTGACCGGCGCCGACGGGCCGCTGCCCCGGGCCGGTTCGGAACCCGGCTGCCCGGGCGCGCCGCCCGGCCCGTAACCGCTCGCGGGCCGGTACGAATCGGGGCCGCCCTGGTCGCGGGCGCCGTGGAGATCGGCGCGGCCGTACCCTCCCGATCCTGATCCGTATGGATCAGCGGGGCCGTACGGGTCGGCCGGGTCGTAGTCGTCGGGCAGTGCGTAGGGATCCGCCGCGCCGTAGAGGTCGGAGCGCCCGTAGGTCTCCGGCCCGTAGAGATCTGCGCGTCCCCACGGCCGCGCGGGGTCGTATCCCTCGGGCTCGCGGTATCGCTTGGCCTGGGCGGGGCCGCCCGGCGGCTGCGCCGGTCCCTGGCCCGCGGCGGGGCCCGGTGCGCCCCCGGGTCCGGGCGATGCCGGTGTGGCGGCCGGTCCGGGCCCTGCGGGCGAGCCGGGCGGCTGCGGGGTACCCGGGGCCACGGTCGGCCAGCCGGTTCCGCCCCGGGAGCCGGACGGCACCGATCGGCCAGACGAGTCGACGGGCGTCGACGCACCGTCCGGCCCTGCTGGCGCGGCGCCCGGGCCCGGCAAGCCTGGGCCCGAGGGACCCGGCGCGGTCGCGGCGGTTGCTGGCCCGTTCTGGCCGGGCCCACCTCGCGCCGAGGCACCCGGGCCCGGCGCACCATGGCCCGGCGCACCCACAACAGACGCACCCTCACCG
>Ga0335074_10010793_pt1 | contig 12776 bp, 12 predicted proteins | sample Lox_Sample_23_FD_206715 | JGI IMG/M metagenome (GOLD analysis project Ga0335074, IMG submission 206715) | Soil microbial communities from Loxahatchee National Wildlife Refuge, Florida, United States - Lox_Sample_2.3 | ecosystem: Environmental > Terrestrial > Soil > Wetlands | place: USA...
ATATGCGAGCAACGCGAGAAACGATCCAAAATTCGACAACGCGTACAAGCGCCAGGGCGGCCGATTGCCGTTGGCGAGCGTGAACCAGCGCTGCAGCAGAGGCGCGGTCGCCGACAACAACAGATACGGACCGCCCACGGTCGCCGTGAGAAGAATCAGAATGCGCAGCACCGGGTCGAGCGTAGAACCCGCTTTCCACAAGCCCGCGCGCGGCGCAATCGGAAGCAGCAGTAACGACGCGGCCAGCAGCGTCACGTGTACGCGCACTTGCCAGCGGACGTTAGCTCTCGTTCCTAACCAATGCGCATACGCGTAACCCGCCAGCAGGCAGGCCTGAAAGAACAGCAGGCATCCGGTCCACACCGCGGGTCCGCCGCCGAACCACGGCAGAATGTAACGCCCCATCATGGGCTCCAGCAGAAAAAGCAGAAAAGCGCCCAAAAAAATAGTGATCAGAAAAAGAACGTGATACGTTGAGAAGAGAAGTGAACGAACCACTGGAGCTTTCGCAAAGCGAGGAACCTCTGGCTGGGTTGACCGCGAAGTTGCTGCCTCCGGAACCCGATGCTCCTGCAGCAAGTCCCTCTGCGGTGGCTCCATCTTGGCTGCGCCTGGCCTATGCCGTAGAATTCCTAATCGCATTGATCGCAATTCTTAATCTGTGGAGCGAGGTTGGAGGGCAAGGTCATCTGGATATCATGCCCTGGTATATAAAGCTAGCGTGCATCGTCGGCTTGGCGTGGTGTTGCGTGAGATTCACCGCCGGTATCGTCGAACAGAACAAGATCTGGACGCGCCGCACGATCGCATGGTTGGCCGGCATCCTTCTGTTCGGGATCGCCATGGGTGGGATCACGTATTATTATCACCTGCACGAAGAGCCCGATGACGATGACGGCGATAGCTCGGCCGCCTCGATTCACGCTGCTACGCCGGGAGTATTTTTCGATGATGCCTGCACCGGGAAAAACAACGGATTCCCGATACGTTTCGTGGAGCGCTCCTCAGGTTGCCTGGGCGGTTGAATATCCGCCCGGCCTCATGGACCAAATCCGGTCCTATGCCTGCGATGTTTTGTCGCGCCTTTCGAACGGCGGCCGCGACGTAGGCGGCGTAATGTTCGGCACGCGAAGTCCGGAAGCCGTTCGAATCCTGGCATGGCGGCCGATAACGTGCGAATACTCGGATGGCGAAACGCTGCGCCTTTCGCAGAGCGACCGCATGAAACTGGCCGTCGAGTTCGAAGCCGCCCGCTCGAATCCGGACTTGAAGGATCTGCGGCCGGTCGGCTGGTTTGTGTCGCATCCCCGCGGCGCGGTCGCGATGGCGCCGGAAGATCTCGAGACGTTTGCGAACTTCTTCCCCGCATCGTGGCAGGTGACGCTGGTGATGCACCCCACCGATGGCGGCCGCGCCGACGCCGGCTTTTTCACGCGGGAAGCCGATGGCAGCGTCCGATCCGAAGCCAGTTACAAGAGCTTCGTGCTGGAGCCGCTGCATGCTTCGCCCGCGCAAACTGATCCGAAAGCGGCGCACGAGACCGTATCCGCTGCGCCCCCGCCTTCCGATCTCCCGACCTCCGATCTCCCGACTCCCGTTCTCGATGCGCCGGCGTTTCAAATTGACGAACCGCTTCGGGCACGCGACCGGTGGTTGTGGGCGATCCCGATTCTCCTCGCGCTCGGGCTCGCCGGCTGGCTCCTCTATCAGAACCAAAAGCCCGCCGAAAAGCCGCACCTCGGGCTTCGCGTTTCATTAGGCAACGGCGGGATCGCGCAAATCGAGTGGGATCCAAATTCCTCCACCGTTCGCAATTCCGTACGCGGCGAGATCGACATCACCGCCGCAGGCAAAACTTCGCAGGTGCCGCTGACGAGCGATCAGTTGCGTTTGGGCCAAACCACCTATGCCGCGCAGCCGGGTGAAACGGAGTTTGATCTGATCGTTTTTCCATCCGCGGGCGATCCCGTCCGCGAGAGCACGCATTTTACTGCACCGCTGGCTACTGCAGCCCCAGTTGTCAGCGAATCCCCTGTTGTCACCGCGCCCGTGGAGCGAGCGCAGCCGGCCAGTGCCCCGACGCAACCCGTTCCGCCTCCTGCCGCGGCGCCGCCCAGCCCGAATCAGGACGCACTCGAGCAGCAGGTCCGTCAGCTCAAAGACGACCTTGCAAAGGAACGCGCGCGGGCCGACCAGTTGCAGAATCTGGTCCGCATTCTAGAAAACCGTCTCAGCATCCAACCCGAGCCGCGTAGCACAAAACCGTGACCCGGTCGCACACTGCGCGCGAGCGCGCGCGTTACGCTTAGTTTGACGATATGGCTTTGCTGCCCGTGATCCGTTGGCAAGTAATTGCAGACTATCTCATTCTGGCCGCCGCATTCTACGTCTTGCTGCGTTGGGCAAGATCGGCGCGCGCCTTGCGCCTGGCTTTGGGCGTGGTCGGGCTGCATGTGCTCGCGTTGGTCGCCCGAAACCTCGATCTGGTGATCACCAGTTGGATCCTGGACGCGTCCGCCATTCTTTCGGTTCTGGTCTTGCTGTTGATTTTCCAGCCCGAGCTGCGCCGCGCCTTCATGCGTTTGGACAGCGCCTTGCGGCGCTGGCCGCGGCCGCTGGTAGTTGGAACGCAAGCCAATCGCGCCATCGCACACGCCGCGTTCGAACTCGCCGGCGCACATCTTGGCGCATTGCTCGTCATCACTCGCAAGGATTCGATCGGCGAGCTCATCGATGGAGGCATCCTGCTTGGCGCGGCCGTCTCGTCCGAACTGCTGGAGTCCATTTTCCAAAAGGTGTCGCCGCTTCACGACGGCGCGGTGATCGTGGAGGGCGGGCACATTACCCGCGCCAACGCAGTGCTTCCCTTGTCCAGACGCCAGGACCTGCCGAACTTCTACGGAACCCGTCATCGCGCGGCCGTGGGGCTGGCGGAACGCTGCGACGCGCTGGTTATCGCGGTCTCCGAGGAGCGTGCCGAAGTCACGGTGATCGATGGCGGAAAGATTCAGCACATGAAGAATCCGGAGGAGTTTGTTGCAACCCTTGAAGGCTTGCTCAGCCCGCCGCGCGAAACTTCAACCTCGCACTTTCGCCGCCTGTTCTCGGCGAACCTCGGTCTCAAGTTTGCTGCTCTAGGCCTCGCCGCCATTGTATGGAGCATGTCGTTTCTGGCGTCCGGCACCACCATTCGGACCGTGGGCGCACCCGTGGAGTTTGCCAACGTTCCCTCGGGAACCCAGGTCGATGAACAATCCGCCGACACGCTCGAGATTCAGCTCCGCGGCAGTCCTTGGATTATGGATTCGGTGAGTCCCGGCACTTTGGTCGCCCGCTTCGACCTGGGACGCCTCCACACCGGCTGGCATACGCTGGAGTTCCATCCGGACTCGCTCGATTTGCCGCCCGGCATCGTGGTGGACCGGGTGACGCCGCGGACCCTGCGCGTCGAAGTTGTCCAGTCCGGTGGCCACCCTCGGCAACAGAAGTGAAGCATTCGCGCGCGGGGAATTGCACCGGCGGGGATGCTCTTCAGATTCCCGCGTACCAGGAGTATCCGCCTTCGGGCGCTGAGGAGCCTTCTCCTTTGCCGAAGTTCTTCAACGTATCGGTCACCGTGATGCGCGCCAGGTATTTGACGCTTTTGTAGCCGAGCTGCCGCGGCACCTTGAGACGCAGAGGAGCGCCGTGATCCACCGGCATATCCCGGCCGTTCATGCCGTACGCGAGCAACGTCTGTGGGTGCCAGACATCCTGCATATCCAGGCTATCCCACGCTTCGTCGAACGGGAAAAACGCAACATACTTCGCGCGCGGTGAAATCCCTACCAGGTTCATCACGTAGGAGAGCGGCACGCCTGTCCACTCCGCGACAAACGACCAACCCTCTTCGCAGATGTGTTCCGTGATTTGCGATCGTGACGGGAACTGTTTCAGCTGCGCAAGCGAGAACGAGGCGGGGCGCGCCACCAGGCCATCCACAGCAAGTCGCCAGTCTGCGAACGATCCCGAGAAAAGGCTCTGATAAGGATCCGTCTGGGGATGCTCGCCGCTGACTTGCGCAACTCTCGAAATTTCGCTGCGGCTGAATTCGCGCGCCAGCGAATGCGCTGACGTCAAGATGTGCTGAGCGGCGTACGTGAGCGTTTCCCCCGGACCGTACACACCGGCCCAATCCGGCGGGATGAGGCCGTATCGACTGGCCAGCCGCGCGGCAACGGTCAGCCCGGCAACGCCTCCCGCGGCGGTAAAACCCGCAGTCATGAGTTTGCGGCGCGAAAACGATTTACTCACAGGCCATCCTTCTGCGCGGCAGCGCGTCCGGTGATCATGGCGCCCACGCGGCTGCGGAAACCCGCGCGCCAGACCATCCCGATATGAACGAAAACAAATAAGACCAGCGCGACGCCCGTGAAAAAGTGAATCGTCCGCGCACATTGATGGCCGCCCAGAACGTTCACCAGCGCCGGGAAAACCGACGTGACAGCGGGAGACATCGCGAGGCCGGTCCAGATCATCAGCGGGAGCACAACGAAGATGACCGCCAGATACGAGAGGCGCTGCACGCCGTTATAGCGGTGGGCGTCATTATCAAAGCGCCACGTGAATCGCGAACCGCCCAGCGCCAGATCCTTCTGAAAATGCCGGCTCACAAGACCCGAGACGACATAAACCAAGCCGTTCAACACGCAGAGCCAGGCCGATTCAAAATGCAGATAGCGCCCCCAACCCGATGGACCACCCAGCATGAAGGGAAGCGGCAAGTCGAAAATCGACGGTGTGCCCACCCCGCCCGTCTCGCCCCAATAGAAACGGGGATGGGCCAGCAAAATTCCAATGCCGCTGACCACCAGGCCGATGAAGCTGACCACGCTGATCCAGTGCGTGATGCGGACCATCGCCGAGTGCCGGGGCGCGGGCGAAGCCTCCGAGTGCGGAATTGCAAGTCCCGGAAGGTAGACGGAATCGGCCATTCGCGTTTGGAAGCTCATCGCATCATAACACTCCGCTCCGCCATGCGGATGATCCGCCGAAAGCATCGGGTTTTTGCGCCCCGCCGCCCCCCGGTCCAAAAGATAACGCACTGGGTATATACTGAATCTGCTTAGAATTCCGAATGGAATCCTCGATAAGAACGGAGGTCGTATGAAAGGAAAAGTTTCCGCGATATTCGTGTCCGGCTTGATTGTCCTCTGCACCGGTGTGCAGGCCTGGGCACATCACTCCTTCGCCGCCGAATATGACCTGAAACAGCCGCTCACGGTTCATGGCACCGTCGTTCAGGTGCGGCTCGAAAACCCGCATTCGTGGTTCGTAGTCGATGTGAAGGACCCCAAGGGCGAGGTCGTGAGATGGTCCTTTGAGGCCGGGACGCCGAGTGGAATGCTTCGCAACGGATACCACCCGGGAATGATCAAGGAAGGCGAAGAGGTCACTATCAAGGGCTTCCGCTCGAAGGACCGCAATGATAGGGGAATGTTGCGCGAGCTCACTACTGCCGACGGCCACGTGTATGGCCTGTTCGGTCCACAGGAAAACCGTTAACCGCTGAAGGCGGATCTCTGAAAAGAGGGTTCGAATATGAAGCATTCGATGATGACAGCGGCAATCGCAGGCACGTTGCTCTGGTCCACCGCCACTCTCGTGGCACAGGGGCCGAATTCGGAAGCGGCTGCTCCCTCTGGGACAGGCGCTGAAACGGCAGCTGCAACGGCCGCCCCGGGACCGGTACCCCGCATGCCCGACGGCCACCCGGATCTCTCGGGTGTCTGGTGGCGCGGCGGTGATGTCGGTAGCCGTGGCCTGAAGCTGGGGCCTCGAGGCGGGCAGCGGCCAACCACTTTCGCAGACTTATATCAACCCTGGGCCGCCGCCCATGCCAAGCTGCTGGCCGATAAGAACGACCCGACGGTGCACTGCATTCCAACCGCGTTTGGGACCTTGAATGTCAGCCTCTTCGATGTCGGCGCCGTCGGTCAGATCGTTCAAACTCCCAAATTCGTGGTGCTGCTGACCGAAACCTTTCACGGATTTCAGATCATCCCCTTCGACGGAAGGAAGCATCGCGCCGACGTGCCGCCTTCCTATCGCGGTGACGCGATCGGCCGCTGGGACGGCGATACGTTCGTGGTCGATAAGACAAACTTTACCGATGACACCTGGATCTCCGCCGAAGGCCGCGTATCGTTCCATTCCGACGCCTTGCATATCATCGAACGGTACCGCCGCGTGGACGCCAAGACACTCGAGATCGAGGCCACTTTGGAGGATCCCAAGGTGCTGACCAAGCCGTGGGTCGTTCCCAAACAAACCCTCACGCTGGCGCCGTTTGATCAGATCATGCAACTGGCTTGTTCGGACGACGACATCGAGTCTTTCAAGGAAGCCACGCCGCCACAGAAGCACTGAGCCTCGGAACGCACGCCGCTCCCGGCTGACGAGCGTAGCCAACCGCTCCGATGGCGAAGTTTTCCGATCTCAAGCTCGCCTATCAGATCTTCCTGAAGGCTTACCCGTACCGGCGGGTTGACTGGCAGCCGGGCGCCCGATTGCGCCAGCCGCTTCGCGAGACTCGGGTCGCAGCGGTGACCACCGCTGCCTTTTTCACGCCCGACCAGCCTTCCTTCGACCTGTCCATCCGCGGAGGAGACTGCTCCTACCGCGTGATTCCCTTGGAAACCGATCTGACCACGCTGCGCATCGCGCACCGCAGCGATGCCTTTGATACTAGCGGGATTGCGGCGGACAAAAATCTGGCTCTGCCGCTCGACCGGTTGAAGACCCTAGCCGCTGAAGGCATCATCGGCTCCGTTGCGCCGCGCCATTTCAGCTTCATGGGATCCATCGCCGCTCCCGGCCGCCTCATCCGCGACACCGCGCCGGAAGTTGCCGCAATGCTGCTCGAAGATTCTGTCGATGCGGTTCTGCTCACGCCGGTCTGACCGGTGTGTCATCAGTCGGTCGGGCTGATCCAAAGCGTCATCGAGAAGGCAGGCATTCCGACCGTCTCCATCACGCTGTTGCGCCAGATTACCGAGCGCGTCGCTCCCCCGCGTGCGCTCTTCCTCGACTTACCTTTGGGGTTTCCGCTCGGCGCTCCAAACAACGCCGAACTTCAAATGCGAATCCTGATGGCGGCGTTCGCGCTGCTCGCTGTTAGCGCTCCATCGGCCATCATTCGCGATTTCGGCCCCGTTGGCGGTTAAACCGCTTGTGGGGATTTCGCCTGCTGGACCATCTCCACGAAAACCTCTCGCGCCGCTTTCCGATCCTTCACTTCGCGCAAGAAAGCCACACGCCGGCCGTGAATTCTGTCGCCCGATTTCAGCCGGAGATGGAAGCCCAGCCGGTCGACGGCCGTCAGCAGCGCTTCGTCAGCGGTCTCACCCGCGAACCGTTGAGCGATCAGGCGGAGCGCATCGGAATGGTCCTGATTCATGTGCCGAATGATCTCGGGTGCTGCATCGGCCAGAGGATCCGGCTGCGCGCTTCGGTAATCCTCAGCCGAGATCCATCCCATCACGCCGAATCCCCCGATAAAATACAGCGCCGAAACCTCCAGCCGATAATACGCGAAGTCGGCGTAGTCCTGCCAGAACTTGGCGTTCTCGTAGCGCGAAAGATAAAGCTCTTTCACTTTCGCGGCGGGCACTTCCTTCACCTCGCCGAGCAGCGTCAAACGGGCCGCCCCCAGCGGATCTTCAGAAACATCCGGTTGGGTGATCAGCAAGCTGGCGCGCGAATCCCGCCGCAGATTGTGTGTGTGCATTGCCATGCTGCTGACGAAGAAAATCGGCCGGCCCAAGGTGTCAACCGCGTATGGCATCATCGAGCCGAAGGGGAATCCGGGAAATTTCTCCGAATGCGTCGAGAGGCTTCCGATCAAACCAAGCGAGGCGAGCGTTCGCGCACGCTCCGCAAGCGTGGGTTCGGGAACTTCCGGAGTGACGGGTCCGGCGCCCGCATGTTGTCGCATAGGCACACTTCCATAATAAGCCCGGCAGCCGTAATTTCTTCGGTGATTCCTATACTTCTGTTGGTCAAGGCGATCTCTAAGCTGCTAATTATAAGCATGTTAGATAGTTATTTTCAAATACTTGCGATACCGGCATCATGATGATATGCTTATCTTAGTTGACAACAAGACACTAAGATTGTTGCCGGGAAGCTGAGTCATCATGGACTTCAACCGATTCACCGAAAAACTCCAGGAAGCCGTCCGATCCGCCCAATCCATCGCGGTCCAGCACGGCAATCAGCAAATCGACACCGAGCACCTGCTCCTCGCCCTCCTCGACCAGGAAGGCGGCCTCGCCCCCTCCATCCTGAACAAAGCCGACGTCCGCGTCGACGCCCTCCGCACCCGCGTCCAGCAGGAAGTCGACAAGTTGCCCAAGGTCTCCGGCCCCTCCGGCGGCCCCGACCAGGTCTACGTCACCCAGCGCATCACCAAGCTCCTCTCGCAAGCCGAAGACGAAGCCAAGCGCCTCAAGGACGATTACGTCTCGGTCGAGCATGTGCTCCTCGCCGCCACCGACGACGCAGGCGCCACCGGCAAACTGTTCCGCGAATTCGGCATCACGCGGGAACGCCTGATGCGGGCGCTGCAGGAAGTTCGCGGCAGCCAGCGCGTCACTACGCAAAACCCCGAAGCTACTTACGAAGCGCTCGACAAATATGGCCGCGATCTCACCCAGTTCGCCTCTCAGGGCAAACTCGACCCGGTGATCGGACGCGATGAAGAGATCCGCCGCGTCATCCAGGTCCTCTCGCGCCGCACCAAGAACAACCCGGTGCTGATCGGCGAGCCCGGCGTCGGCAAAACCGCGATCGTCGAAGGACTGGCCCAGCGCATCGTCCGCGGCGACGTTCCCGAAGGCTTGAAGGACAAGCGCGTCGTCGCGCTCGACATGGGCGCCCTCATCGCCGGCGCCAAGTTCCGCGGCGAATTCGAAGAGCGCCTCAAGGCTGTGCTCAAAGAGGTTCAATCCTCCGAGGGCCAAATCATTCTGTTCATCGACGAGCTGCACACCGTGGTCGGCGCGGGCAAAGCCGAAGGCGCCATGGATGCGGGCAATTTGCTCAAACCCATGCTCGCGCGCGGCGAACTGCACTGCATCGGCGCCACTACGCTCGACGAGTACCGCAAATACATCGAAAAGGACGCCGCTCTCGAGCGCCGCTTCCAGACCGTGTTCGTCGATCAGCCCTCGGTCGAAGACACCATCTCCATCCTGCGCGGCCTGCGCGAGCGCTACGAAATCCATCACGGCGTGCGTATCAAGGATTCCGCGCTGGTGGCCGCGGCCGTGCTCTCGAACCGCTACATCAGCGACCGCTTCCTGCCCGACAAAGCCATCGATCTGGTGGATGAAGCCGCCGCCAAGCTGCGCACCGAAATCGACTCCATGCCCGCCGATCTCGACGAGATCCTGCGCCGCATCATGCAGCTCGAAATCGAGCGGGAAGCTCTGAAGAAAGAGTCCGACACCGCCTCCAAGGACCGGCTGAAGAAGATTGAGAAGGAAATTGCCGATCTGAAGTCTGAATCCGATGCCCTGAAAGCCCAATGGCAGGCCGAAAAAGAAGGCGTGCAGCGGCTGCGCGGGCTCCGCGAGCAGCTCGAACAGACCAGGGTCGAAATCGAGAAGGCCGAGCGGCAGTATGATTTAAATAAGGCCGCTGAACTAAAGTACGGCAAATTAACGGACTTGGAGCGCAAGCTCAAGGCCGAGGAGTCGCGCCTGGCTGAAAAACAGTCCGGCAAGAGGTTGCTGAAAGAAGAAGTAGACGAAGAAGACATCGCCCAAGTGGTCAGCCGCTGGACCGGCGTGCCGGTTTCCAAGCTCCTCGAAGGCGAAATGCAGAAGCTTCTGCACTTGGAAGACGAGTTGCACAAACGAGTGATCGGGCAGGATGAGGCCGTGCAAGCCGTGTCGGAAGCCGTAATGCGCGCCCGGTCCGGATTGAAGGATCCGAACCGTCCGATCGGTAGTTTCATATTCTTAGGGCCTACCGGCGTCGGGAAAACCGAGCTCGCACGAGCTCTCGCCGAATTCCTGTTCGACGATGAAAAGGCGATGGTCCGGATCGATATGTCCGAGTACCAGGAAAAACATACCGTCGCGCGACTCCTCGGGGCCCCTCCGGGTTACGTAGGTTATGAGGAAGGTGGCCAGCTAACGGAATCCGTCCGGCGGCGTCCATATTGTGTAGTCCTTTTCGACGAGATAGAAAAGGCGCATTCCGACGTGTTCAACGTGCTCCTGCAGATTTTGGACGACGGGCGCTTAACCGACGGCCAAGGCCGCACCGTTGACTTCAAGAACACCATTGTGATCATGACTTCCAACATCGGAAGTCCGCGTATCCTGGAGTATCGGGGCGCCTTCGACGGCCCCGGCTTCGAACGGATGAAGGATACCGTGCTCGAAGAGTTGCGCGGCCACTTCCGCCCGGAATTCCTGAACCGCGTCGACGAGATCATCGTCTTCCATGCTCTCAACGAAGAGCACTTGAAAAAGATTGTTGAGATTCAGTTGAACGGCCTGCGCAAGCGCTTGGCCGAACGCAATATCGATCTGGAATTGACGGATCGGGCTCGCGGACATTTGGTCCGCTCCGGCTACGATCCAGCTTACGGCGCCCGCCCGTTGAAACGGGCCATCCAGCGCGAAATTGAAACGCCAGTGGCGCGCCGGATTCTCGGAGGCGAGGTCAGGGATGGCCATCGTTTGGTCGTAGACCTGGACTCGTCCGGCCACCTGAGTTTTGAATCGAAAGTCCCGGGCCGCGAGCGTGAAGCGGCCCTCGAAGAAGCTTGACAAGGACGCTATAACCTGGAGAGGCTCAAATCTTATGATGAAGGGTACCATCAGTAAATCGACCGCAGCGTTGCTGTCGGTTATTGCTCTTTTGGTGGGCGCGCTGGTCGTAACAGTGACCACTACCCATCGGATTCCCGTGTTTCTGGACACCGCTCACGCCGCTACGGCTGAGCCGCAGTTGCCGTTTTACAGCTTCGCTCCCATCGTGAAACGCACCATGCCCGCTGTGGTGAACATCTCTTCTTCCAAAGTGGTGAAGGATCAACCCCAGGGGGGAGGCATCTTCGATGACCCGTTCTTCCGCCAGTTCTTCGGCGGCCGCACCCCGCAGCAGCAGCAGCCTCGCTCGGAGCGCGAGACCAGCTTGGGTTCCGGCGTCGTGGTCAGTCCCGACGGCTACATCATCACCAATAACCACGTGGTCGATGGCGCCACCGACGTCAAAGTCTCCTTCGCGAATAAAGAAGAATTCCCGGCCAAGGTTATCGGCACCGACAAGTACACCGATATCGCGGTGCTCAAGATCAACAAATCCGGCCTCACCACCCTCCCGTTCGCCGATTCCTCGCGCGCGCAAGTGGGTGACGTGGTCCTGGCCATCGGCGAGCCTTTCGGTTTGGGCCAGACCGTGACCATGGGCATCATCAGCGCCAAGGGCCGCGCGGGATTGGGCATCGAGCGGTTTGAGGACTTCATCCAGACCGACGCCGCCATCAACCGTGGCAATTCGGGCGGCGCGCTTATCGATACGCATGGCGATCTGGTCGGCATCAACACCGCCATCCTGTCCGGCGAAACGGGCGGCAATCAGGGCATCGGTTTTGCCATCCCCGCCAATCTCGCCAAGAACATCATGGATCAGATCCTGAAGAGCGGCAAAGTCACCCGCGGCTTCCTGGGCATCACCCCGCAAGAGCTGACTCCCGACATGGCGAAGGCATTCAACATGCCGAACGGCCATGGCGTCGCGATCTCAACCGTGGTCGCCGGCAGCCCGGCCGCAAAGGCTGGCCTCAAGGTTGGTGATGTGATCACCGGCGTCAACGGAAACCCAGTCGAGGATGTGAATTCGTTCCGGCTGGAAATCGCGGGCTTCGCTCCCGGCACCACCGTGCACCTGAAGGTGGAACGCAATGGACAGGCGCTCGATATCCCCGTGACCCTGAGCGTGTTCAACCTGGAAGCCGAAAACAACGGCGAAGGTCAGGGCAATGTGCCCAACGGCGGCGAAAAGGGCGCTCTGCATGGCGTTTCGGTGCAGGCTCTCACGCCCGATATCCGCCAGCAGTTGCAGCTGCCTGAAAGCACCCACGGCGTGGTCATCACCGACGTCGATCCGGATTCGGCCGCGGCCGGCGCTGGATTATCGCAGGGCGATATCATCCTGCAAGTAAACCGCAAGCCGGTGAATTCGGTCGCCGAGTTCAACGCGGCGGTGAACGCCGGTTCTTCGAACGGCTCCACGCTGTTGCTCGTCCAGAGTTCCCGGGGCGGCACGGGTTTTGTTGTAGTTCCGAACAAGTAGCTACGGCAAGCCAGTCCGAAGTTTAGTCTAAGGGAAGCAGGTTTCTTGAGTGAAACCTGCTTCTTTTTGTCTGCGGCCGCATCCAAAGGATTGAGCCGCAGAAGCGGTGCGGAACATGAAATGACCAAACGAACCCAAGCTTCGCCCCTTCTTCCCTGGCAGCCGCCGGCCGACATTCATCGCACCCGCGATGGCTGGCTCCTGAAGTTCGATCTGGCCGGCGTGCCCAGCGACGAAGTTACGGTCAGCGTTCGTGGCCGCCGGGTCTCGGTGAGCGGAGTTCGCCGGGATTCGTTCCTGGAGCAAGGCTCTAGTTACTACTCCATGGAAATCTCCTACAACCGCTTCGAACGGTCCGTCGAGTTGCCCGTGAATTTAGAAAACGCGCGCGTTACCATCGCCGCGCGCGATGGATTGTTGTTGGT
>Ga0335074_10010796_pt1 | contig 12775 bp, 9 predicted proteins | sample Lox_Sample_23_FD_206715 | JGI IMG/M metagenome (GOLD analysis project Ga0335074, IMG submission 206715) | Soil microbial communities from Loxahatchee National Wildlife Refuge, Florida, United States - Lox_Sample_2.3 | ecosystem: Environmental > Terrestrial > Soil > Wetlands | place: USA: Florida...
GGCGCGCCGTATCTATCGGGCCGTAACTGCATCTTGATAGCTGAGCGCATTCAGCATGCTTTCAGGTAGCCGCATGCTGAGACCACCTCAGCGTCAGGAGGATTGATTGCAGTGAGGCTTACCCGACTGCGCATCATGGCGGCGGCCGCGGGATTGGCAGCTGCCGGAGTTGCGGCGGGCGTTGTCGCGGCGGCGACTCCCGCGGCGGCCGGCCCGGCAACTTCCGGGGCAGCGTCGGCTGCCAAGGTGGTCCTGGTCAATCAGTGCACCGGCAAGGGCCAGGTGCGGCCGCACCCCAACGTTTCGCTGCCAGGGTGCATGGGGGGCAACGAGCTGATCGGCAAGGTGAGCTGGACGAGTTGGGGTTCGGTGGCCTTCGGCGCCGGTGACCTCGAGGTCAACAACTGCACGCCTAGTGCGAGCTGCGGCCCCAGCAAGTTCACCAAGTACCCGATCCTGATCGTGACATGGCGAGCCGAGAAGTGGCAGGGCGGCCGCAAGTACTTCAGCCGGATGACGTGGATCTACACCGGCAAGAAGCCGCGTCATGCGGCCGTCACGAACACGATCACCTGGCCGTCCGCAGCCCAATAGGCGGGCTGCTGGCAGGATCATGGGCGCCCGGCTATCCGGCAGGTAAAGCTTCCGGCATATCGCCAGCAAACGGCCCCAAAGTAGAGTCCGGCTACTACTGTCGGCCTGGTGAGAGCTTTGTTGCCGCTAAGCAAGCACCGGTGACAGCCGTTGCCGCGACGGCCGTGCCCTTGTCGACCCCGGCCTTGTGGCTGACAGGCATAGAGCGCGGCCTGATGTTCGCCGGCCTGGCGCTGGCGCTCGGCGGGCTGGCCGGCCGGGGACTGGCCAGGCAGTACAAGGGCACTCGGCCCGGCCCGCTGCCGCCCCCGTGGGCGTTGCGCGGCGCACTCATCGGGCTGGCCGCGAGTTGTGCGCTACTGGTGACAGCGGTGGCTGGCCCCGGTATCGCGACGGGCCTCGCTCAGCCAGCCCCGCCCGGACTGGGATCGGGCGGAACCGCTGAGATCGCGGCTGTCGAAGCCGTCCTCTTCGCGCTCGCGACGCTGGTGCTTCGGCTGCGCCGGCCGGGCTGGGCAGCAGTGCTGCTGTCCGGCGTGGTGCTGGCCGAGGGACTCCGGTCCCATCCCGAAGGCGTCATCCCGGTAGCCGGCGCGCTGGTTACTTACTGCCATCTGCTGCCGGCCATCCTGTGGGCCGGGATGCTCGCCTACGCGCTGCGTGCAGCGATTGCCTGGCGCGCCTATCCGGTTGCGGCTCAGGGCATCATCCGGCTGTACTCCACCGCGGCGGCTTGGCTGTTCGCGCTCGTCGTGATCACCGGGATCGTGTCCGCGCTCGTCCTGGTGCCGCTGTCGTCGGTCCTGACGACGGCTTACGGCCGGTTCCTCATCGCCAAGGCAGTGATCGTCGGCGTGGCCGCGGGACTGGCCGTGGCCGGCCGGATGTGGCTGCGGCGGCCGAGTGCGCCACACGTCGGGCCCGCGCTCGTGACCAGGCTGGAGGTCTGCGCGCTTGCCGCAGTCCTGCTCATCACCGGGATCCTCACGGTGCTGACGCCGCCGGCGAAGCCGGCCTCGGCGTCATCCGCGGCGCAGGACCAGGCCGCCATCTGGCGGCATCCGGTTGGACTGCCGGCTGCTGCCGCTCACCCGTGGGCGGGCTTGCGGTAAGCGGCTTTGATGATCGGCGGCTTAGTGAGACGCGAACCTATTCGCGGCGCGCGCGCAGGACCCCAGTCACCATCGGCAGAATGAACTCGCCAGCAGAGGTTTCCGGCTGCTGAGCGAGGTAGTCGCGAATCCGGCTGAGAAGTGCGCTTCTTGACTCGTCGTCCATGATCAGGAACTTGGAGTGCGTTGCGATCGTCGCGAGGAGAGATTCGGCGGTGCGGCGCTGCCCGTGCGGGAACTGTGCGGTTTCCGGCACGCTGAACAGGCCGGGCAGGTCCATCGCACCTAGCCGGATGTCAGCCGTCCGGGCGTCCCAGGTTGTGAAGCTGAGGCTAGCGGAGCCCTCGCTCACCCGCTCGAGGCCGGCCACCCAGTCCACCTGGTCGTCATCGACGTTCCACAGCCCGGCCATGATGCCGCCGGGCACGAGGACGCGTGCGATCTCAGGGCCAGCCACGGCCATATCGAACCAGTGCAGCGCCTGGCCAGCCAGGACTGCGTCGACCGAAGCGTCGGGCAACGGGATCGCCTCGGCCGTTCCTGCCAGCGCACGGACTCCCGGCAGCCGGCTGTGCAGTTCGGCCAGCATCGCCGGGTCCGGCTCGACCGCAGTGACGTCGGCACCCAGAGCGATCAGCGTGCCGGTCAGCTTGCCGGTGCCGGCCCCAAGGTCGAGTACACGCGGGCCGGGCGCGGGCTCTAGCGCCCAGCGCACCGCTTCCTCCGCGTAGTCCGGACGGTGCTCTGCGTACGCGGCTGCCACCTCGCCGAAGGATGACCCGCGAAGTGCCCGTTCGTCCATCGTCACGTCATTTACCATATCGGGCGGTTCATAGCTCTTTCACATGTCATGAACTACGCGGCCCAGCCGGCGACCGCGACAAGCTAGGCGTCTTCTCTGCCGAATGTGCTTTCGTCAGGCCGTGCCGGCGATGACTGGCGAGTCCGCGACCACGCCATCGATGTACGTCACGGTGTTCGCGCCGATGGCCGGGATGCGCGGGCCGGGCAGCACGATGCCGGTCAGGTTCAGCGGATCGGCGGCTGAGATGCGGAGAGTCTCGCCGCTGTGCTGCTGCTTGCGCACCGACTTGAGCACGTCGATCGCGTCGGGGTGGGCGTACTGCTCGCCACTGAACCCATTGACGAACCGGCCGCCGCGCATCGTTCCCCTCGCTTCCATGCGCCGGAATGCCCACAGCAGGTCACGCCAGGGAACGGCCAGGTTCTCCCGCGCGACGATGTCGCGGAACACCACGCCCCACCGGGCCGCGAGTTGCTCGGCAACCGCCTCGGCCAGTTCGTCGCGGTCCGGGCACAGGGCCGGCTCGGGCAGCAGCGACCAGCGTCCAGATGCGCCTGTCGTGCTGCGGACGCCGCGCCGCAAGCCGCGTACCGGGGCGTATCGCTCAGGACTGCCGCGCCGTAGCAGGGACCGGATGGCCCGGAAGCCGTCGGCGGTGACCAGCCCGCGGGCCACGGCATCCCACAATGCCTCGTCGACCTCATAGGGCAGCCGGCCGGTGAGGGAAGCCAGGTCGGGCCGGAACAAGGCCCCGTGCTGGCGGAGCGCGTCGAGTACGTCCCTGGTGCGGCCTTCGGCAGGCTCGGCCGGGCTGAGCTCGCCCCTGGCGGCCCGCAGCAGCCAGGGCAGGTCGTCGCGGATTGCCAGCGTGATGGGTGTGGCACGGGACGGGGTCATGCCGCCGCGCCGGGGCGCTTCGTCGGGATCTGCGTCCCGCACCGAGAGGCGACCCCAGCACGCCTGCCCGGACAGGCACAGCTCGTCCAGCCACTCGCGCCGGTAATCCTCGACCCTGGCGGCCAGGACGGAATTCTCCCAGGCTCCGGTCGCGATCTCGAAGCCTTGCAGTTGCTCGATAACGGCCAGTACGCCGAACCGGCCCTCGCGCCTGGTGCCTGCGCTGACATGCTGCCAGCGCAGCAGGAAGCGCATGAAGTCCCGAGCGGTGACCGGCTCGACCTCGCGCCGTCGCCGCTGCCTGGTGTAGAGGTGGATGCGCGCGAGCAGGCGCCGTGAGCAGTACTCCGTAGTGCCCGTTCCGGTGAAATTCCCGCAGATCGCGAAGCCTTCCGCCGCGAGCCTGGCGAGTGCCCGGACGACGAGCGGTTCGCTCAGGCCCGTCGTCGCGGCGAGCGCCGCGACCGTGGCCGGGCCACGAATCTCCAGGTGCCCGCGCAGCAGATCGGCGGCGGCTTCCTCTTCGTCCGGCGGCTCGGCCGGGACCGGGCACGGATGCGCGGGAACGACAGGTGAGCCGGGGAACAGTGCCTGGATAGCGGGCAGCCGCTCTACCGGCGCCCACAGCGAGCCCGCTGGCGAGCGGACTTCGACGGCCCGGCGAGCGGCGACCAGGCTGGAGAACCATGGCTGCCAGTCGTCCGCGGGGCGCATAGCTATCAGGTTCATCAGCAGGTCATGCAGTTCATGCAGATCACGAGGGTCGGGGCGGACCTGCTCGGCGACGCGGCTGATCGCGTCCGGGTCCAGCGTGTCAAGTTCGTGGGCTTCGACGGGCAGGCCCCGGCGCAGTGGCACTGCGCGGCTGCGGCGCTCCTCTAGTGGCGCGTCGTCGAGGAAGGTGAACGGCCGACCATTGAGGATCTCGTGCGCCAGCACAGACGGCTCCGTGGTATCTCGCACCACCACGGTGACGCGGCCAGTCTCGATCCCGGCGACGAGGATCTGGAGTCCGTCGATGTCCATGGCGTCACGCAGGCAGTCCTGCAGGGTCTGGCGGACGAGCAGGTGATCGGGGATTTCCAGCGGGCCGGGCGCGACGTTCTCCTGGCAGGCGGCAAGGGTGGGGAACACTGCCGCCATCAGGTCGTCGGCCTCCATCCGCTGGATGGCAGGCGGGTTCTTCCGGCCGCCGCGCATGCGCAGCACCGCCAGGGAGGTGTTCAGGTTCCACCGCCACCGTGCCGGGAACATCGGGGAGGTGAGTACCGCCTGGCGTACCACTTCCTCGACGGTGCCGGAGGCGAGGAACTTGGGTACCCGGTCCAGCGGGAAGCTGTGCTGCGGGCCGAGCGAGAGCAAGATCGCGTCATCGCTGGCAGCAGCTTGCAACTCGAAGTCGAAGGTAACGCAGAAGCGCTTGCGCAGCGCGAGGCCGAGCGCCCGGTTCAGCCGGGCACCGAACGGCGTGTGCCCGACGAGTTGCATGCCGCCGGCGTCGTCGAAGAACCGTTCCAGCACGATCGTGTCCATCGTGGGCAGTACACCCAGCTGCGCCAGGCCCGCTGCCAGGTAGGCCACGATTGTCTCTGCGGCCGCCTCGCCTATCCCGCACTCCTCGGTCAGCCAGCGGGTGGCCTCGGCTGTGCCGCCGGCCGCAAGCCGGTCGGCTACCGCGGAGCGGACGGCACAGACTTCTTCCGACAGCTCTGTGGTCCGGCCGGGTGCCTCGCCGAGCCAGAAGGGCACCGACGGCGGCGCGCCGTGCGCGTCAGCGACCCGGACGATGCCTGGCTCGACCCGCAGGATCCGCCACGATGTGGTGCCGAGCAGGAACACGTCGCCCGCCATGCTCTCGATCGCCCAGTCCTCGTCGACTGTGCCGACGGCGATGTCGTCAGGCTCGGCCACCACCCGGAAGTCGCCGAGCTCGGGGATCGCGCCGCCAGATGTCAGCGCCGCGAGCCGGGCGCCGCGCCTGCCGCGCAGCTGTCCGCTGACCTGATCACGGTGCAGGTAAGCGGCGCGGCGGCCACGGCCGGTGCGGATGCCTTCCGAGAGGAGCTCGGTGACATCCTCAAAATCCGCGGCTTGCAGTGCCGCGAACGGTGCCGCGCCGCGGATCAGCGCCAGCAGATCGTCGGTTGCCCATTCGGCGGCGGAGCATTCGGCCACGACTTGCTGTGCCACGATGTCGAGCGGGCACACCGGAATCCTCAGCTGGTCCAGCCTGCCGGAGCGGGCCCCGCGCATCAGGGCCGCGCATTCCACCAGCTCGTCCCGCGTCGTCGGGTACAGCAGCCCGGCCGGGATCCCGTTCCTGGAGTGATTGGATCGCCCGACTCGCTGCAGGAAGGTGGCGAAGCTGCGCGGCGAGCCGATCTGGCAGACCAGCTCAACCGGCCCGATGTCGATGCCCAGTTCCAGCGAGGCGGTGGCGACCAGTGCTCGCAGGTCACCGCCGCGCAGCCGGCCCTCGACCAGCTGCCGGCGGTCCTTCGACAGGCTGCCGTGATGGGCCGCGACCTGGCCCTCACCTAGCCGTTCACCGAGCTGGTGGGCGAGCTGCTCGGCCATCCGCCGGGTATTGACGAAAACGAGCGTGGTCCGGTGCTGGACCACGTGGCCCGCGATCAGGTCACAGATCTCGGCCATCTGCTCGGTCGTGGCAACCGCGCCCAGCTCATCTGAGGGCAGCTCCAGTCCGAGGTCGAGGCTGCGCTGGTGCCCGGAGTCCACGATCGAGCAGCGCGGTGAGCCATCATCGGCCGACCGGTCGACGCCGGCGCCCACCAGCAGCCGGGCCACCGCCTGAACCGGGCGCTGCGTGGCCGACAGGCCGATTCGCTGCACCGGGTGCTCGGCCACGTGCTGCAGCCGCTCCAGGGTTAGTGCCAGGTGAGACCCTCGCTTGTTGCCCGCCACGGCGTGAATCTCGTCCACGATGACCGTGTTGACGGCGCGCAGCATTGCCCGGCTGCGGTCTGCGGTGAGCAGCAGGTACAGCGATTCAGGCGTGGTGATCAGGAAGTCCGGCGGTCGCTTCAGCATCGCGGCTCGCTCGGCCGCGGCGGTGTCCCCGGTCCGCACCGCCACCCGGATGTCCGGCGCTGTCAGGCCGAGCTCCGCCGCCACTGCCCTGATCTCGGCTAGCGGCCGCTCGAGGTTCTGCCAGATGTCCACGGCCAGGGCCTTCAGCGGGGACACGTAAACGACTTGCGGGCCGGCTCCAGGCTCGTCGCCCGCCTCGTGGGCCCGATAAATCCGGTCAATACATACCAGAAAGGCCGCGAGCGTCTTCCCTGACCCGGTCGGCGCCGCGATCAGCGTGTGCTGCCCTGCGGCGATCTCGGCCCAGCCCTCTGCCTGCGGCGATGTCGGCCCCGCCGGGAACCGCCGCTGAAACCAGGCCTGCACAGCCGGATGGAACGACTCCAGCATTCAGTCACAGTAACCGACGGCTCGGACAGTCGGTAACGGGCGCAAATACTGGTCATGCGACGCCGGGCATCGGACAGCTAATGAGCCGGCGAGCGCAGTTCGCGTCGGCTGGCGCGGGCGGCGCCCAGAACGACGATGATTACCGCCAGCAGGAGTACGGCGATTGCCGCCGGGGTTATCGTGCCGGCCCAGTCGAAGCCCGGGGCGGGCGGGGGCGGGGGGATTGCGACTTTCAGACCCATGCGGGCCAGGATTTCCCTGGCGAGCGCGCGATTGTAGTGTTCGGGGGCAGCGCGGCTGAGGGCGTTGGTGACGGCGAGTGCAGCCAGGGAGGTAGCGGCGGCTGCAGACGTGCCGACGACGATCCAGTTGGCCAACTGGCAGTGGACGTGCCGCCGCGCGGTGGTGTCAGCGCCGGCGCGATCGTGCGGCAGATCCGCGAGCAAGGCCGTCAGTTCATTCCCGGTGCGGGCGCCCAGGGCCTGCCCGGATCGCTGGTCGAACTCGCCGGCAGTGAGCCGGCCGGCCTGGAAGGCTTCGCTCAGCTTGCGCAGTGCCTGGTCGCGATCAGCGTCGGAGACCCGCAGGGCACCGGCCGGGTAGTCCCGTGTGGCTGTGTTCATGACAGCAGCGTGTCGCGGCGCGAGCGCGGGCGGTAGTGCGACGGGTCACCAGCTCACGATGACAAATGTCAACGGCCCTGGCAGGGATCTCGCCGGCGGGCATCGCGGCAACGTGCGCGCTCGGTCCCGATCGGATAGGTGAACGCATGGGGATGCGCGCTGGGCATCGCTGTGTGCGCGCACCTGATAACGCGTCAATGGAACTTTTCAGGACCGGCAGGCTCCCGTCGGGGACTGGGTTGCTGCCGACCTGGAAGGTGCCTTTGCGATCTGGAGGCGGTCGGCACAGCAGTGATCTGGGTCTGGGTCATTCTGGCGGTCGCTGCCCTAGGTGCGGCTTTCGTGCGCAGGAGCCGCCGCTAGACCGCGGTCTGGTGCCCGGCTCTCTCGGTCCGGGCGTCAGCGGAAGGCAGGAGCGACTTCCTGCATGAACAGGTCGCAGGTGTCCTTCTTGCGAGCCATCGAGCCGAGCGTCGAGTCGGGAACGATGAGCTCGTCAGCGCCCGCGTCGCGGTAACGGGCGACAATGTCGGCCACCTCGCTCGGAGTTCCGACAATTACCGGCCGTCCCGCTGCCGCCTGCCGCTTGTCTTCCAGCCACTGCTTGTCTGTCGACAGATACAGTGCCGCCTGGGTGGACACATGGATCTCATCCGGGTCGCGGCCGATCTGCTCACAGTGCTCCCGCAGCACCTTGAGCTTGTGCGCGAGCAGATCGGGCGTGGTCCAGGCATTCCACTCGTCGGCATACTCGGCTGCGATGCGCAGCGTCCGGCGCTCGCCGCCGCCGCCGATCAGCAACGGCAGCCGGTCCTGGACCGGGCGCGGCTGGCACGGCGCGTCCTGGAGCTGGAAGTATTCGCCCGAGAACGTGGTGCGCGGCTGGCTGAGAAGAGAGCGCAGAATCTGGACCGCTTCGGTGAACCGGTCCATCCGCTCGCGCACCGTGCCGAGCGGCATGCCGTACGAAGCGTGCTCGTTTTCCTGCCAGCCTGCTCCGACCCCGAGCGTGAGCCGCCCGTGGCTGACCTGGTCGACTGCGGCGGCGATGTTAGCCAGCACCGCGGGATGCCGGTAGGTCACGCTGGTGACCAGCGGAGCCAGCCGCACGCGTGGCACCGTCGCCGCCAGCGCCGCGATAACCGACCAGCACTCCAGCACGTCCCCGTCCAGCGGCTCCGGACCCTGGTTGTTCGGCATGAAGTGGTCGGCGAAATAGACGCCATCCCAGCCGGTCTGCTCGCAGTGAACCGTGATCTCGTGGATGTCATCGAAGGACTGGGCCGGCGACGGCCAGATACTGAAGCGCATGCCCGAATCCTAAGCGTCAGCCTTCGCTCAGCTTGAAGGCACGGCCGACGTTTGCGGCAACCTCGACGGCACTCGCGCCAGGCGGCCCGACGAATGCCAGATTCTCGTCCACCGCTTCCACGGAGACTCGCAGCCCCCGGTGCACAGACGTGATCCCGAGCGCCTGCAGGATCGAGAGCGGCGGAAGCGAGAGGCCCGCATAGTTGGCTGCCGGTATCCGCGCCCTCGCTGACGACGCCGTCCAGGTTGCCGTATCAATGGTGAAAAAGATGACGGCAGCGCCGCGCCCGCCTGGCAGGCGAAGTGAGTACTCCGGGAGGCCGTCGGCCGCCTGGGAGTCGGTGTATTTCCACCCGGCACGCGGCGCTCCCTTAGCCGCAGTGTGCTCGAGCTTGATCAGTCCAGTCGTGTCGCTGCCAGCCTTGAACTTGCCATTTTGCGCGCCTGCCCCCCCGTCGTTCAGGTACTGCGCATACGCAGCGGGAAGTTGCGCGGGCTGCATCGCGAGGGAAGCGCCCTGGCCCGGTTCGGTCTGCGTCGTCGCGGTGGCGCCGAAGCCCGCCGCGGCCAGGTCGGGCATGATCTGCGCCTGAGTGCCCAGATCATAGAGCTCAGCCGTTTCCTTCCATGGCGCTCCGGAGGCATGCTGCACGAGCACGAACACGACACCCTGCCCCGTGGTGCTGTTGGTGCCGCCGGCTACGAACCACCGCGGATAGCTGGTCAGTTTCGGCACGATGATCTGGGTGTTGGTCACATCGCTGACGGCAGGCCCAGCAGCGCCCTTAGAGGCCGTGACAACAGCGGTCTCCGGTCCGGTCGTGACTTTGCCGATGTCCGCCGGGTGAGCGGACAGATCGCTGAACTTCGGCAGGAAGGCGGTGAAGGCACTGTAGGCCTGCGAGACAGTCAGCTGCGTGTACGCCGCGTGGCCCGCAGACGTGGAGTCGCTCCCCGACGCGGCGCTGCAGGCCGCCGCCAGCATGACGAGCAGCCCGGTCGCGCCGCAGGCTGCTACTCGCGAGGTTCTCTTCACCCTGGCCATTCCTAACGAGTCGTGATTATTCGCGGGTGAGTATGACACAGCCATACGTCCGGCAGATGACCGCCGACTGGCGATCCGGTGACCGGGATCGTGCCCGCAGGATTAGCGGCAACCGTGGGTAGTCGTTAAGAATGGCCGCGCAGGCCAGTTACCACGAGCCGAAGGCCAGGCTCGGAGCAGGCAGTTCCGGCGGAGTAAGGAACGCTGGTGGCGCGGCCAGGTCGAGGGCCGCGAGCGGCGCGACTGCCGCGGCATCGCGGCGGGTCAGCGCGGGCAGGTTCCATTTTTCCTCGACCAGTTTCAGCGCAGAAGTGTGGTCGAAGACCTCGGAGAGCACGCAGTCTGGCCGCGCGTAGGGGGACACGATAACGGCTGGAACCCGGAATCCGTAGGTGTCGTACTGCAGCGGCTCGCAGACAAGGTCTTCCGCGTGCCGGACGTAGCCGGGAAACAACGGCTTGAGAACGCTGCGCAGCAACGACTGGTGGGCGACCAGGCTGCGGCCCTGGACGTCGTCCGGTGGCACCGCGGCCGGCGGAGCCATATGGTCGTAATAGCCACCGTGCTCGTCATAGGTCCAGATCAGCAGGGTGTCCGGCCAGCCTTTCCCGTGCATGACCCGGTTGATGATCTCGGCGGCAAAGCTTTCCCCCTTGCGGATGTCCTGCGGGTTCTCCTCGGAGTACTCGCTGAAGTCGGGATCCACGATGCAAAAGTCAGGCAGGGTGCCGGCATCGGCATCGGCGAAGAAGTCCTCGATGCTGCGGATGTGCAACATGAACCTGGCCATGCCCAGCGGGTACAGGCCCGCAGTGAACTGCAGATCTCGTTTGACTTCGGCCGGCACCTGCTGGAACGGTCGTCCGAGCGACCGAACATGATGCCGGGCACGACGGCGTGTGTACTCGATGTAGCGCCCGAAGTGCGACTGGTCTGCCGCTGCCGGCCGGTAGTTCACCCAGGACTTACCCTGACTGGTCAGCATGTCCATGATGGTGCCGGCCGGCGGAGAGTCGAGGAGGTTGACCGGCAGATCATCGACCAGCCCGTGAGCCGTGCCGGCAAGCAAGAAGCGCCGGTTCGGGAACGTCGGGCCCAGGCATGAGCTGAACCAGTGATCAGCGAGCGGGAACGTTCGTGCAAGGCCGTGGTAGAACGGCAGGTCTTGCTCTGTCCAGTAGCCCATGGCGACCGTCTTGTCGCCAGCTGGTGCTGCTGTCTGGATGGCAGACACGAAGCCGTTCAGTTTGCCGCCGGCCCACTGCTCGTGCGTGGCGCTCCAGCTCTGGCATGGCACGCCTTCGTGCTGCGCAGTCGAAGCGAGGTGGTGCGCGTGCACGGGGTTGCCGGAAACATCTGGATTCTCGGCGTCCGGCTGCCCGTCGGCCCCCACCGGCAGGCCCTCGCCACGTCCGGCCAGAGTTCCGAGGTAGTTATCGAAGGAGTGGTTCTCCATCATCAGCACCACAATGTGCTTGATCTGAGGCAGCCGGTCGGTGCCGGCTGGCAGCGACGGATCGGGTCGCTGGCCCGGCTGCAAGCGCTTCATGCGCGCGCTCCGCAGTCGGAGCCGCTGCCGTTCCGCGCCTTGCCACACGACCGCGCCGCGCATGCTCAGCCTGCCTTTCGCCGGTGCACTGCCAGCCGCATCGCGAGCTCGTCCGCGGCACAGCTCAGCCCCCGGAACGGGGTGCGGCGCTAAGTGCCCGTCACCCGATACCGCAAACCGCCGACGGCGATTCAGGCCGGCAAGCGCAGGTCGGCTTGCCTTGGCTCACCCGGCGCCGCGGGTGCGCTGCCGCGAGCCCCGCGTCAGGCTGGGGCAGGGAGAGCTGTAATCCGCCACCCGATCAGTCCGTCAACCGTGACCGTCGGCGGGCCGAGCAGCTTAGTCAGGTACTCGCCCAGCGGAGAGCTCGCCGGGGTATCGGCTACCACGGCTCGTGGCCGCCAGCGCGCCAGCATGGCTAGCGCCGTCTTGGCAGGCACCACGGACAGTGGCGACACCCTCTGCCGCTCGGCAGTTTGCTTCCATTCCGCAAGAGCCGTGCCGGCGGTAGTGCTGTACGGACTGCCGGGCGGCACGCCCTCGGCCCAGAGGGAGTTCAGGTACGGCGGCGTGCGCCGCATCAGAGGGCTGAGATGCGCGGGTTTGGGTCCGACGAAGTACTCGGCGATCATCGACGACGGCTCTCCAGTCTGAGCTGCCCATCGCATTGTGAGTGTCACGCGACCTGACGGAATGGGCAGGACCAGAACGCTGCTCCCGGGCTTGAGGTTCAGCCTGGCGAACATGGCCGACCAGCCGGCCGGCAGCGGCAGGCAGCACAGGACCGCGACAACCAGGACGGCCGCCGGCCCGAGGCGGGGCCAGGATGGCCGCCGCGCCGCCATGCGGGCGCGAATGTCGTCGATCCCGACGGCGAGCAGCGTCGCTGCGGCTCCATCGGCCAGGATCGACAGCGGGTCAGGCAGGACCAGGCCAAGTATCGGGATCGCCTGTATCCAGTGCCATGGCAGGTGGACGGTCCGGTACTCCCGGACCGCGATGAGCGGGTGAGGGCCTAGCGAGAACACGGTGAGCACAATGAAGGTGACGGTGGCTGCCCGCCCGGCCAGCCGGTGCCAGGTGGCGACCGCAGCCACCGCCAGGGCCGCAATCAGCGGCCAGCCCAGATAGGCAAGATATTCAGGCGCCCCGCCGTGGTAGCGGGCGGCAGCGGCGGCCGACGCTGCGGTATGAAAGAGCAGCGCGCTCTGCGGCGTGACGAAAGTTGTGAGCTCGTTGCTGAAGACATCCGGCGAGTAGGGCGCACCATGCACGACGAGCAGACCCGTGGAACTGCGTCCACAACGCCGGACCGGCCAGTGCCAGCGCAACCACTACGGCGACTACCAGGCCGGCCGCCGTTGGCGCAACGCGCCCCCGGACGGTACCCGGCCGGCT
>Ga0335074_10010797_pt1 | contig 12773 bp, 10 predicted proteins | sample Lox_Sample_23_FD_206715 | JGI IMG/M metagenome (GOLD analysis project Ga0335074, IMG submission 206715) | Soil microbial communities from Loxahatchee National Wildlife Refuge, Florida, United States - Lox_Sample_2.3 | ecosystem: Environmental > Terrestrial > Soil > Wetlands | place: USA...
GATGCCATTCTCGGGATCGCGCGACATGAAGCGGCCACTCACCGGGTTATAGTATCTGGCGCGGAGGTAGTATAGGCCGAGGTCTGAGTCGTACTGTTCGCCGCTACAGCGCGACCTAACACGGTTCTGATGCAAGCTGGATTCGAAGCCTAATGCGGTCGTCGATTTAGAGACGTTGTGCCCCAGATACAGAGCAGGATTTTTACTCGTGAAGCCCAGACGCGAGTTTTCGCTTAGCTCACCCCAAGCAGGGATGAGCGGCGGCGTAGACGGCGTGCTCAGGGCAAGTTGCATCGGTGGCTCGATTGTACGGCTTTCAGACCGGTTTGCGAGCGCGTTTTGAGTGGGATTCGATGGCCGATTGGAGACGGATTCCGTGCGGGAAGCGCGGCGGGTCGGCGTCGGGATCGGGGCCGGATTCCGGCCCCGATTGCAGCCAGGAACGGCAGCTAAAAGAAAAGGGCTTTGCAGCTCAGAGCGTGACCACAGTGAGGCCGGGGATGGCGCGGAAGTGTTTCACGTTGATCGTGACGACATCGAAGCCCAGATGCAGGGCTGTAGCGCCGATGAGCAGGTCCGGGAAGTCGATGCTGACGCCCTGGCCCATCTGCTCGCCGTGGATGCGTCCGGCCAGCCGCGCTACTTCCAGCGTGAGCGGATGCACGGCCACGGCCTGGAAGAGTTCTTCGACGAAGGTTTCCCGGCGCTTGCGGTCGGCGTCCGTCCTGGCCCGGTAGATACCGTGCGTCAGCTCCACGGCGGTCACAGCCGAGAGCGCGGCGGCGGTCTTCCCACACACGGCCTCGACGCGCTCCAGAACCTCTGCCACGCTTTCCCTGGCCCTCTCGCCTGCGATCAGGATGCTGGAGTCGAGGATTACTCCCATGCGGGCGGATTCCACGGCTTACGGCTGTCGATGATCTCTTTGAGATCGGCGGCGAACTCCGGGTCCATGCGCGGCTCGTAGCCCAGCTCTGCGGCGTGCTTCTTGGCCAGAGCGATGGATTCGGAGAGCAGGCGGGGACGGAACTCGTTGCCGGCGGGACGCACTACCGCCACGGCGCGCGCATCGGACTCGATGACGACCTCAACGCCGGCGCGAACGCGGGCCATCAGCCCGGCGAAGTCGCCAGCGGCATCGGCCTCCGAGATGTGGATCGTTGCCATATTCACGATGATACCCTCATTCCTGTTTTTTCCTTTAGCTGCTTAAAACGGCGGCTCCCTCCAGAACCCTGTCAAGAGGGATCGAAGGATTTTTTCTGAGTTGGAAAATACTACGCTATGTAGTATCAGCTGAGCCATCCCGACAGCCCGCAGACCGGCTTTTCCGAAAACCCTGTCAAGCATTTTCTTTGAGCCAGGGCGTTCTTTGTGAGCGTTCCGCCGATATACGTCGGGCGTATATTTCAGCTCAGACCTGGCTTCCGGCTAAAACCTGTCAAGAGGGTTGCGCAGTATTTTTTCGCCCTGCCGGAACGGAAGCGGCGATACAGCACAGTGCTGTATTTTTTCTTTAGCCGTCCGGCTCTTCGTCCTCCTCGGCGTCGCGCTCAAGAGCAGCCATCAGTTCGGCGGCAGTCGGATCGCCGGGCCGCGGCCTCTGTGCTGTAGGCAGCAGCGGCGCATTGTCCTTGTCGATGAACGCCGCCGGATGGGTTGCAGCGTGGACCTGTTGCAGGGTTCGGATCGCAACCTGTGTGTAGATCTGCGTGGTCTTGATGTCCTCGTGGCCGAGTATCTGCTGGATGAAGCGGATGTCGGCCCCGTTCTCGTGCATCAGCGTGGCCATCGTGTGCCGGAACAGATGGCAGGAGCCGGTCCTGCCCAGCTTGGCTGCATCGATGCGCTCGCGGACTGCGAAGCTCAGATGACTGCGGCTGAACGGCTCGCCCTGGGCTGTGACGAAGACGGTCATGTCGTCCGGCTCGATAGCCAGTTGCGGGCGCGCCTCGCGGATATACTTTTGCAGCCATGCGGCGGCTCGTTCTCCGATGGGCACATAGCGGTCCTTGTTCCCCTTGCCCTGGCGAACGAGGATCAGGCCCCGGTCGAACTCAAGATCGTAGAGCTTGAGCGCGATGATTTCCATGCGGCGCAGGCCAGTCGAGTAGAGCACTTCCATGATGGCGCGGTCGCGCAGCCCGATGGGTTCCTCCACGTCGCACAAGGTCATGATCTGTTCGACCTCCTGGGCGGAGAGGATGTTCTTGGGCAGGCTGCGGCCCAGCCTGGGCAGTTCGATCTCCGACGCCGGATTATGCAGGATGTGATTCTGCCTGGTCAGCCACCGGAACCATACCCGCAAGGGAACCAGCCGCGTGTGCTGCGAGCGGAACGTGAGCGGCTCGCCGTTCTTTTTGCGGTAGAAGAACAGATACCGTTGATAGCGTTCGAGCACGGGCCGCGTGACCTCGATGGGTTCGCGCAAGCCGTGCTGATAGGCCCATTCGATGAAGAAGCCGAGATAGACGCGGCGGCTGCGTACCGTGTTCTCAGAGTAGCCACGCACACGGAGCGCGTTCAGGTGCTCGTGCATGAACAGTTCCATCGGAGTCTTCGGCGCGGCCTCCGGCTTGCGCCTCTTCTCTACGCGGGCCATGCGCCCTCCTCGACGGCATGCGCCCTGCCGTTCGGTTTGGTTATGACGGGACCGGCTGCGGCATGGCCCCTGATATCCTTGTTTTCGCTATCGCGGCTAAAATCGCTATTTACGCCAGTATCCATGCGGGTTTCGGGCACAGTGACCACCCGCGCCAACCCCGCGACTTGGCCGTGACCGGACGGTGACACCTGGCCGTTTGACCGTGACTTGCTGCTGTCGTAGCTCGATCCCAGGCCGGGCACAGCCGGGTTGCCCTGCTCGTCGGTCTCGAAGTCAAGCTCGTACACGTAGCCCTGGCCGCGCCCGCCGCGATGCACGATCAGGTATTCCATCTCCTCCAGACGGTGCAGGTGCTTCTTGAGCACCGAGTCGCCCCATTGCGTGTGCTGCCGCACCGTGCGCCGCGAGAAGCGGTACTCCGGGCGCTCGATCTGGAGGCGCGTGCATTCGCTCGCAACCATCCGCTCGATCAGCAGAAGCAAGTGCCGCGTCTGCGGCGGCAGGTCGTCGAGCGACGGCGGCAACGCATGGTTCACAAGCTGGCGGGCCATCTCCACGTCGGCTTCCGTGGCCTCGATGTATTCGAGCGTCTTGCCGTGGCGCGTGTCGCGCTTGATCTCGCGCTGATGCTGATGAAGCAGCGCGATCGCATTGATCAGCGTCAGGAACTTCATGTGATCGCGCCTGGTCCGGGTGCGGTTGTACGGGAAGCTGAGCGAAGGCGCAAGCTCGTTGGCAACGCGCAAGGGGCGCAAGAGCCGCTGCGCGTTGCGATGCAGCTTGAGGATGTCCATGCGCTCCTCGCGCGCCCACAGGCCCTCACGCGTCTGCGCCTCGCGCTGCTTGCGATGGATGGCCCTGGTCTGCTCTGGGTCTTCGTTCACCGTGAGCACGATGCAGCGGTTCAACAGCTCCTCGTCCATCTCTACCGCCGTCGTGGTCAGGAAGATCATCACCGGGCCTTCCACGCGGTACTGATGCGTCAGCAATCGGCCCGTAGCCGCGTCCTTGCCGGTGGAGGCGATGGTCAGCTCGCCTTCCGACTGCAACAGTTTCAAGGCGTAGGCGGCGCGCTGCGCGCCCTCCTCTTCGACCACGGCCAGAACCTTGTGCTTCAACTCCGTCTCGCCCAGATAAAACAACGCCTGGCCGGTCATGGCCGAGTACTGCACGCGCTGCTCTTCGGGCAGGAACGCGAGCACGGCATCCATCAGCGATGTTTTGCCCGCTGCCGAACCCGATTGCACGATGATCGCCAACGGCGCGGCCATCAGCCGCGACACCGCCGCCAGATAGCTCACCGTCTTGTTGGTTTCCTCGCCCACCACGCCGCAACGCTCGAAGTCTTCAAGAACCCGCGCCATCAGGCGCGGATCGCGCAACAGGTCCATCGCGGCCGTCTGCTCCTCGGCCGTCATGCGCGCCTCTTCCGGCGGGGCCGTGAGCGCCTGCCTGATCTGCTCCCGCTGCACGTCGCCCAGCTTCATCCACAGACGGCCCACCTCCCGGTGCATGGCCTCTTCTTTGAGGCCCAGCTCATGCGCCGCCTGTTTGGCGAACATCATCCGCTGCCGCGCCGACTCCATGTCCAGCGTGTCGCCGTGATAGCACCATTCACCGCGCACGTTCGTTCCCGTGACGCGGACATTGATGCGCATCACCCCAAGGCTCGTGTTCTTCTGCAAGCCCAGCACACGGTATACGCGCGGCCCGATAGTCACCCTCACTTCCTCGCCGTCGATCTCGACCTTCGGCTCGTCGGGCACAGCCAGCGGCATGGGCCGCGCCGCTGGCTCTTCTAAAGGCACGGCATTTACAGCTAAAGAAAAAGCTCTCTGTTGTGGCTGGGGAGATTGTGCGGGAGACTCGCTGGCAACTGCGGAAGGGATGGGTTCGCTGGCTGCTTCTATGGTTGGCTCTGATGCTGGTTCCGGTTGCGGCTCAGGCTCTATCTCGACAACTGCGGCCTGTGCTTCACCTGGCTGCGCTGCTGCCTCGATGACCGGCTCCGGCGTTTGTTCCTCGATGATTTTTTCTTTAGCTGTGTTTTTTGTTTCCGCTGGCAGTGGCTCGATGGTTGGCGCCGCCGCTGCCGGTGGCTCGGCAACGATCACCGGCACGGTCACCCGGCCCGCTGGCCGCGCGCCTTTGCCCAACCATGCGGCGCGGTTCAACAACACCCCCAGGCTCTTCGTTGCGGGCGTAACTTTAAGCGCGTATTCGTTCGCGTCCATGCCCTTGGGGAACTCCACGCGGAAGCATTCGATGCCCATTTCGATCAGCTCTTCGGCCAGCTTCGTGGCGGCTTTGTCGCCCGCCTCGTCGCGGTCGTAGGCGATGTAAACCCGCTCCGTGCCATACCTCTCGAACGCCCGCTTGTGGTCCTCGGTGAAGCCGTTCACACCATAGCTGGCCGTCACGTTGCGGTAGCCCGCAACCCAGAACGTCAGCGCGTCGATCAGCGCCTCGCACAGGATGATTTCCTTCGATGCGATGAGAGCTTCTTCGTTCCACACGCCCCGGTGCGGACCCGGAAGATACGTGTGATGATCCGTGCCCGCGCGCAGGTTCGACGTGATCTTACGCCCGTACATCTCCACCACTTCACCGGCCAGATTGAACACCGGGATGACCAGCGAGCCGTTGAAGTGCTCGTGCCCCGGCTTCTGGTTGCGCAGCACGCCCAGTTCTTTGAGACGCGTGCGCTGCGCCTCGCCGTCCACCCGGTTCGACGCCGGCAGATGCAGGCTCAGCGTGCGGTTGGCGAACCCCAGCCGGAACCTGTCTATGATCTCCGAGGATTGAAGGCCGCGCTTCACAAGATACCGCTGCGCCTCCGGCTCTTTCTTGAAGGTTTCGTGGTAATACTTCACCACGATTTCCAGCAGCTTTTTGTCCTCGGCTGTGGCGTCGATCAGCGGCGGCAGCTTCCGCACCGTGCTATGCTTCACCGGCTGTATCGGCCCGGCGGCTAAGGGAAAATGCTCCCGCTTCAACATCTCCAGCGCGTGATTGAAGCTCACGCCCTCGGCCCGCATTACCCATAGGATCACGTCGCCGCCCTCGCCGCACGCTCCCTTGCAGTGCCACACATTCTTCGCCGGGTCGATGTTCAGGCTGGGGTTCCGGTCGTCGTGGAACGGGCACAGCCCGATCAGCTCCTTGCCGCTGCGAACCAGCTTGATCCCCCGCGCTTCCGCAAGCCGCTGGATGGAGATTTCCCGCTTAATCCGTTCCTTCACGTCCGGGGGAACATAGGGCATTCCGTTGACCCTCCCTTTTTCAGGTATCTTGTCGAAAACCTGTCAAGAACTTTCCTTGAGAACATTAGCTAGTACACAACTAGCATATATGCGATATTAGGGTCAACGGAGTTGTTGGGGGATGCCTATGCTGGCTTACGCTACGTTCGTGCCTGTCAACCATCACTGGAGAGTCAACTTCCCCGAACACCTGGCCCTGCTGCGTAAGGAAAAGGGCTTTACCCAGCCGCAGCTGGCCGAGAAGATCGGCGTCCACGTCGCCCAGGTCCGTCGCTACGAGGCCGGAACTTCCCAGCCCACCCTCGATGTCATCCGCAACATGGCGGTAGCGCTCGGCGTGAGCGCAGATGAGCTACTTTTCGCCAAGGACGAACGCGGCCCGGATGACGCCCTCAAGCTCCAGTTTGAAGCTGTCTCCCGGTTCGACCCGGAGTCCAAGAAGGTCGTCCAGCAAGTGCTCGACTCGATGATTCTTCAGCAGGAAGCCCGCCGCTGGTCCGCCGAACGATAAGCTGCGGGTTCATAAGTTAACAACGATTGAACTATGGCCCCCTTTAGTGTGCGACCTGCACACAGAAGGAGGCCCTATGGCCTACATCAGCAGCACCCTCCGCAACCACCGTCGCAAGCTTCGGCTTCAGGCTATCGACCGCCTGCTCGACCAGCTTTGCGACCTCCACGACAGCCTCGAACCCGGCCATCCTGACCGGCCTCGACTCCTCCGCGAGATTGCCAACTGGAACGTCGAGTACCAGGCAGAAGACTAGCTTCGAACCCAACACGAACAAGGCCGGACAGCGTCCGGCCTCCGTTCGATTCCGGTTCGGCTTCGGGCCGCTCTCCGGCCCCGCTAAGCCGTCAGGGTTAGGGATGGTGTCTGGCTCACAACACATCGCCCGATGCGCCACGCAAGCCCGACAGCGCCCCGGCGCTGCGCGCTTCGCTGCTGGACCTCGCCGCGCCGCCGATGGCCGCGAGTCGTGGCCCTGGTCATGTGGAACATGAGAAAAATACATTTTTCTCATTGCTGGAAAACAGCCGCAGCGAGGATGGCGGTCAAGGGCGGGCGCTCTTTGCCCGTCGCGTCAGCGAGCGAAGCCCCTTGACGGCCACCGCAGCGGAGGCTACGCGCGGAGCGCGCCGGGAAGCCCATTCCCGCCTCGATCCTTTGCTTTCAACACGTTAACGCCGCAGCAACCCAAGGTTACTCCCGCAGGAACCGGGAACCAGGCATTTTCCCCTTAGCCGCGTGTTTTCAGCACGTTTACGCGCGTAAACACGTAAACACCTTATTTTTCGCGGTCCATCGCTGCATCGTGCTGACGCTGCTCACGTTAACCGCAGAGGAACCGCAGGTTCCTCTGCAGCAACCCGCCGGGGGTGACGTGTCCTCCTACTGCCCATGCGGAGCATGGCGGGCTTTTGGGATGCTGCATTGGGATTCATGGAACCCACCCAGACTTATTGGCCGGTCAAGGGTGGGGCATCCGGCGGAGTGTTCGTTACGATGAACACTGGGTACAGGCTTTGAGATTCTTCAACGCATTCTCTGCCGCGCTTGCCACGGTCGTCGCTTCAGGGAGATCAGGCACGATCTCCTTATCGGATAAACACGCATGAAGAGCTGGAACCACACTCTGATCACCTATCAGGCCGAGCGTATTGAGGGCAGTCCAGCGTATTAAAGCCGATGGCTCCTTCAACGCTTCCAAAAGGCAAGAAACCGCTCGACCGCTGTGTTGAGGCAAGCAGCCGATGGCATCAGCGGCAGAGCAACGCGTGGACTCTGCCTCTCTGCGATCACTGAGGATACTGACGAAGGTCTCCTCGGCTCGATTGTCTCCCAACATTCCCAACACATCGATGGCCCTATTCCGCACTTCAACCCTCGTCGCGTCCTTGGCCAGAGTTAGCATCGGTTGAAATGCCCTTGGATCGGCGATCATCTCCAAGGCGCGGGTCGCATTTACAACCAGACTGAGATCGGGATCATCTGCAAGTTCCAAAAGTGTTGGGACGGCTGGTTCGTATTGCAAAAAGCCTAGGGCCAAACAGGCCGTGCCTCGCGCCAATGACTCCTTTTTCTGATCAGCGCAGAACGTCAGGAGCGATTTCTCGCCATCAAGCCCAAGTTCTTCAGCAAGTGCTAGTCCGCGATCCCGATATTTCTTGCGTTGAGCGGTTTGTTTATCGATCTGTCCGTGGTTACTATTCATTCAAGCCTCACGCTGTCGCTTAAATCCAATGAGCCTCATTGCCCGTTGCACTGGTAGCTGCAATGCTGAGCATGCGCACCTGCGGGGCAACTCGCCCCCGCGTCAGCCTTTGCGATCGCGCTGGCCGCAGGGCAGGAACTGGCAGTCCCTGAGCCAAAAACGAAGAACCCCAAATTGCCATGATTGGGCATGCCGATTACATGACAGGTACATTTGGCTGAACACGTACAGCCCTTCCGGACCTTAGCCGCGCAAAAACCAAGCTGTATTGAGATAATTGGACCTGGTTGCGCTAGACCTTGTAACAGTTGTCCTGTTTCATTGAGGATGCAAGCTACTCCAGCGCCGATGGCCGCCACCGCCGCCGCATTCTTGACTGCTCCCCAAAAGTCCAGTTCAGCCGTTGCAACCATAGCCTCATGACCTGTCGGGTCTTTCAAATTCACTGGATCGCCGTTCGCGTACAGATATTTGTGCAAGGTCTTTGGATTGGTGACGATGCCATTCTCGGGATCGCGCGACATGAAGCGGCCACTCACCGGGTTATAGTATCTGGCGCGGAGGTAGTATAGGCCGAGGTCTGAGTCGTACTGTTCGCCGCTACAGAACAATGAACTGCGCTACACCTCCTCGTAATGCACAAATCGCGGTGATCGTCATAACCGTAGACCTCGAATCGTAGATGTATCCCCGGCATCAGAATCGAGACCGGGGCGCCCCGCCGATTATTTGCGAAAAGCTTCTGAATTTGATGCTAAACAAAGAAAGATGATGGCATCAACGCACATCACGGCATAAATGCTTTGTTGCTGCAGGTCCGTCTTAAGAGTCGCTCTTCCAAGCGCATAATCAAATAGAAATCTCCTAGCCCATAGCAAAACAGTTGCCGCAGACGACAGCATCAGCACGTTCCTTGCCCAGATCTTCAGGCGCAATAATCCAAACCCGGTCGCACAATAGTAGGCTGCCGCCAACGGCAAGGTAATCAACAAAACCGGTGAGGACAGGTTTTGTTGGGCAATAATGAATGTTGCAACCTTGACTTCGATTCTAGAAGCGATTTCTGCGCCTGGCATTAGATACGAACTCAGCATCACACCAGCAATGAATATACCGCGACAGATCTGAAATAGCGCAAGCACAAAAATGGAAGACGGACACCTCTTGCGCTGATTTTTATCTGCTCGGTCACTGAAAGAAGCACTCGTCGCTGCACATTCAATGTCTATGGTTTGTCCATCGTTCTTCATGTCACCACCCTTTCTTTTCCATGCTCAGACAGATACTTCTTGCAGTCAGCCATTGCCGGTCACATCCATCGCGATTTAATACTTCGGTGATGAAGGAGCTGGACTGATTATTCCTTCCAAAAAGTCGATGATGCAGTCCCCGATCTGTTGTCCGATCTGTTGTCCAGAGTACGGAAGCGGCCCCCCCGACAATACATCACTGAAATCAGTACTTTCCTCACTAAACGCTTTTCCAAGACACTGTCCGAGACGGTTAGGCCCATTAGCGGTGTTGTAATGATCAAGATCGTCAGATAGTTTCCCTGCGTATTCAATCAAATCCTCACTCCCACGCGGGTCGATCCCATCTACCGGATCGCCGTCTGCGTAGAGGTACTTGTGCAGACTCTTGGGATCAACGGCCTTTCCGTCTTCCGGATCTCTACTCATAAACCTACCGGTGGCTGGGTTGTAATATCTGGCGCGCAGATAATACAGCCCGAGGTCGGGATCGAACTGTTCGCCGCGATTGTGCGGTGGGAGCGGCCAGGGCCGTGAACGATGGACGCGTGGGACGGCGCCGGGGCTGGCCCAATCCTACACCCAGGCCGTTGCCATCATGCCGATTCCCTCGGAGGATAGCCTGAGATTGTCGGCGCGGCCGTTGAAATAGAGCAGGTTCAAGGCATTGGAGTCGCGCTGCTCGAAGGCGTGGAAGCCGGCGCGGCGGAATTCGGAGTCGAGTTCCTGAGGGGTGAAGAAGAGGCGGAAGGGCTCGCCGGCCGCTGCGACGCGGCTGGCCAGGCGATCGAAGACCATGCGGCGGAGCGGTCCCAGCGTTTCAGGAGAGAGGGCGTAGTCGAAGCTGACGCCGGAGCCAGCGGGCAGGTTGACGATTGCCTCGAGAGTGGAGCGAAAGATATCGAGGGTGAGATAGGGCACGACACCGAGCCAACCAAAGAAAGCTGGACGGCGGGGGTCGAAACCGGCTTCGGCGAGGCCCTGCGCGAGGGTCTTGTGTTCGAAGTCGAGGGGGATGAAGGTGAGGCCGGCGGGGAGAACGATGGAGGATTCGGCGAGGAGGGAGCGTTTCCACTCCTGCGTGGCGGGAAAATCGACCTCGAAGACGCGCAATTGAGGGTAGGGGTTGCGGTAGGCGAAGGTATCGAGGCCGGCGCCGAGGACGACGTACTGTGCGACGCCGCGGGCTACGGATTCTGCGAGGCGGTCTTCAGCGTAACGGCTGCGAGCGGCCATGAAGGCGCGAAAGGCGCGGATGAAGGGATGCATCTCCTGATCGGGGTCGAAGGCAAAGAGGGAACCGAGGAGCGGGATTGCGACCGGATCGGGGAGGATGGGGGGCTGATCGAGCACCTGGTGGACGGCGCGGCGGAGGGCCACGCGAAGGGCGGTTTTGCTGGCGTGTCCGGTCCGCATGAGTGGAGTTTAAACCAGTGCGGATTGCTCGGCGCGGAAGGGGCAAACCACGTAGCATTGTGCCCATGGGCTGGATTGGATGGGCGTTGTTATCGGCAGTGTTTGCGGCGGCGACTGCGCTGCTGACCAAGATGGGCGTGGCGCATGTGGACTCGAACCTGGCCACGGCGCTGCGGACGAGCGTGGTGGTGATTTTTACGTGGGCGATTGCGCTGGCGCTGGGAAAGCATGGGGAGATCCGGTTGCTGGAGCGCCGGACAGTGGTTTTCCTTACGCTTGCCGGGCTGGCGACGGGGCTGTCGTGGCTGTGCTACTTTCGCGCGCTGCAACTGGGGCCGGTGTCGCGCGTGGCGCCGCTGGACAAGCTGAGCGTGCCACTGGTGATGCTGCTGGCGTGGCTGACGATGGGCGAGAAATTGACCCTGGCAGAGATCGCGGGAGGACTGCTGATTACGGCAGGTGCGGCGATTATGGTGCTGGGGTGAAGTCAGAGGTCAGGGATCTGGCGCCTTGAGCCGGGTTTCCTATACTGGAGCGGATGAATGCGTCGCAAAAACCGATTGGATTGACGGCAGAAGCGCGGTCAGAGAGTGTGGCAAATCTCCCCACGGAGCGGGGTGCGCGGCTGCGCCGCATCGTGTTGACGGGATTTATGGGTTCGGGCAAAAGCACGGCGGGACCTATGCTGGCCGGGCGGCTGGGGTGGCGATTTGTGGACGTGGACGACGTGATCGAGGCGGAAGCCGGTGTGACGGTCGCGGAGCTCTTTGCCCGGGACGGCGAAGGGGCGTTCCGGGAAAAAGAGCGGGAGACGATCGCCCGGCTCGCGGACGGGGACCGGCTGGTGTTGGCGCTGGGCGGCGGAGCCATTGAAGACGCAGAGACACGGGCTTTGCTGGCCGGCGCGCAGGCGACTCTGCTGGTGCACCTGGAGATTGAACTGGCAACTACGCTGGCGCGGTGCGGGGGAACTGAGACTGCGCGGCCCGTTCTTGCCGACCGGGCGAACCTGGCCAGCAGATATGAGAGGCGCCTGCCACTCTATCGGGCGGCGGATGTGTCGATCCGGGTGGATGCGCTGACGCCGGAGGAGACCGTCGAGGCAGTGCTGCGGGCGGCGGTGTTGCGGGGATTGGCTTGATACGAGGCGGGCCGTGAACCCGAATCGAAACAGCTCCGAAGCTCTGTCAGGCAGAAACCGCTCTGCGCCAGATGCCGGTCCGCAGCGGTTCTTCATCTGGTGCGCGGCGAAGGGCGATGGTTCAGGGACTTATTGATTAGAGCGGCCTTGAATGACGCCGGAAATGCTAAATAGACGTTGGAAAACTGCTCTATCTGCGCCTTTTTCCCGACCGCGCCGGCTCCCTTTTGTGCTTTTCTTCATTGGGCTTGTGTTCGCCTTCGCGGGTGGACGGGAGTGGCGCCAGGTCGGGGCCGACGCGCTTGACTACCGTGTCGAGCATTTCGTAACGGATGGTACGCGGGCCGACGGGGCGCGTAATGCCGGTGTTCGGGTCGGTGGTGACATTGGGCCCGGTGGCGATTTCGAAGCTGAAAACGGGCACCTGCTGGTACGAGCTGTCCGGGCCGGGCTGGAATCCGGTTCGCACGGGCAAAAAGCCCTCGATGTCGCGGAGACGGAAGGCCGTTTCATAGCGATGGTGGCGAAGGCTCCAGGTGAAGACGCGCACCTCGTTGAAGTCATAGGGCAGTCCGGACTCATAGGGCGCAGTTACGGTCACGTATTCGGGGGCTTCGTGATTGGGGAAGTTGGAGTCGGGGTCGGTGACCCTGGTGAGCACGTAAGCGCCTACGATGCGCTGTCCTTCGGCGTACTGGGCGATGTCATCGGGCGCAACGACGTCGAGCCGGCTGCCGAGGAGCCATCCGGTACGGCCTTGCGCATCGCGCGCCAGCCACCAGTCCTCCATTACAACCGGTTCAGGTTCGGGAAGGCCGGGAACGGGCAGGACATTGCGATGGGGGACCGCAGGGGAGGGCGCTGCCGCCGCGGGTGATGCGG
>Ga0335074_10010799_pt1 | contig 12773 bp, 9 predicted proteins | sample Lox_Sample_23_FD_206715 | JGI IMG/M metagenome (GOLD analysis project Ga0335074, IMG submission 206715) | Soil microbial communities from Loxahatchee National Wildlife Refuge, Florida, United States - Lox_Sample_2.3 | ecosystem: Environmental > Terrestrial > Soil > Wetlands | place: USA: Florida...
CTGCGGCGACAACGACGACATTAGCGGACCGCCCGGCCCGCTCGCCGCTGCATTGCATGACGCAACGGCCACGACCGTTCCTCACCGCGACCACATGAGCGCGGTGGGGGATAAAGCCACCAAAGCGGCAGTGATAGAGTTCCTGAAAAGGTAGTCTTGCTACCCCGCCCACATCCGGTGGAGGTTGGCGATTACGAATTGGAGCCGGGTGCGGTTTTCCCAGCTGATATTGAAACCTTCCAGCGCGCTGACCTCGTTAAGCGCATAAAGCAGCTCCCGATTCAACTGGTTTGGGATGCTGCTTTCCATGAAGGTGAACATTGAGATCCGTTCGCCGGAGGTGACGGGTGCCACTTCGTGCAGGGTCGTCGATGGATAGACGATCATCGCGCCGGGCTCGCCCTTGAAGGCATGCCGCTCGTTGCCAAGATGGATCACCAGTTCTCCACCCTCGTAGCTTGCGGGATCGCCGATGAACAGCGTCGCTGAAACATCGGAGCGCATCGGCCCGTTCGGAAGCTGCAGGAATGGTGCGTCGGCGTGGGGTCCGTAATTCATTCCCGGCTCGTAGCGCGACAGAAGCGGCGTGGCGATGCGCTTGGGGAAGGCGAAATTGCGGATTTCGTCGTTGCGGGTGATGGCGGTGCCTGCGATCTGTCCGGCACGCACGGCTTCCGGCGTTGACGGATCAGCCTGAAGATTCTTTTTCGCCAGATTGTGCGGATTCGACTGTCGCCCATCGACGAATCTGATCGCCCGCGCGAGTTGGCGAATTTGGTCGATTTCCGCCGCCGTCAGAACATTTCTGACCAAAAGAAACATCTGCCGCTGCCCTCTGTTTGCGCACCATAATAGGCTTGGCGGCCGGCGCCACAAACCCTGCGCTTGCCGCATCGGTACGCGGTGGCGATAGTCGCGATCATGCTTGCTTTTGCCGAACCGCACGCGGCTTTGCTGCCGGCGCCCTTTGCGGACTGGTTTGCAGCGCGCGGCTGGGTGCCAAGGGCCCACCAGCTCGCTTTGCTCAAGGAAGCCCGTGAGGGCCGATCTGTCCTGCTCGTTGCGCCCACTGGTGGCGGCAAGACGCTAGCCGGCTTTCTGCCCAGCCTGATCGAACTTTCGACTCTGCCGGCGCGTCGCAAACCGGCGCTCCATACGCTGTACATCTCGCCACTGAAAGCGCTCGCCGTTGACGTGCTGCGCAATCTCGAAATCCCGGTTGCGGAAATGGGTCTTGCCGTCCGTATCGAGACGCGGACCGGCGATACGCCACCTTCGCGCAGGCTCAGGCAGCGCCATGTTCCGCCCGACATGCTGCTGACCACGCCCGAACAGCTTGCGCTGCTTCTCGCCGCACGCGACGCGCACAAATATTTCGCCAGCCTGCGCGCGGTGGTGCTCGACGAACTGCATGCGTTTCACAACACGAAGCGTGGCGATCTTCTTGCGCTGGGTCTGGCGCGGCTGGCCCAATTTGCGCCCGGGCATCGCCGTGTTGGGCTCTCCGCTACGGTCGCCGACCCTGTTCGGCTGCAACGTTATCTCATGCCGCAAAAACCGGCCGGCGAGATGCGCGCGGTTCTTGTCCGTGGTGCACCGGGTGCTCCGCCGGACATCGCGATCAGCGCCTCCGACGCCTATGTGCCCTGGGCCGGCCATCTCGCGATCCATGCCATGCCCGATGTGATGAATGCGATCCGCGCTGCGAAGACTGCGCTCGTCTTCGTCAACACGCGCAGCCAGGCGGAGCGCACGTTTCAGCATCTTTGGCAGCTCAACGAGGAGAATCTTCCGATTGCGCTGCATCACGGCTCGCTCGCGCCGCAGCAGCGGCGGAAGGTGGAAGCGGCGATGGCGCGGGGCGAGTTGCGTGCCGTGGTCTGCACCTCCACGCTCGATCTTGGAATTGACTGGGGCGCCGTCGATCTCGTGATTGGCGTCGGCGCGCCGAAAGGTGCCGCACGGCTCGTGCAGCGGATTGGACGCGCCAATCACCGGCTCGATGAGCCCTCGCGTGCCTTGTTGGTCCCGGCAAATCGTTTCGAGGTGCTGGAATGCGAGGCGGCGCGCGATGCCGTTCTCGCCGGCGAGTTGGACGGCGAACAGCCGCGCAAGGGCGGGCTCGACGTGCTTGCCCAGCACGTCATGGGCGTCGCTTGTTCGGCGCCCTTCAACGCCGATGCCCTCTACGCCGAAGTAATTTCCGCGGCGCCCTATTGCGATCTTTCGCGTGCCGATTTCGACAGGAGCGTGGAGTTCGTCGCCACAGGCGGTTATGCGCTCAAGCGCTACGACCGCTATGCCAAGCTTCGCAAGACGCCGGACGGACTTTGGCGTATTGCCCATCCCCGTCTCGCGCAGATTTATCGGCTCAATGTCGGCGTCATCATCGAGGAACCGATGCTCGATGTTCGGCTGCAGTCAAAAGGTCGGCCGGCGGGCGCCGGCGGCCGCGTGCTCGGCCAGCTCGAGGAATATTTCCTCGAGCAGCTGGTCCCAGGCGATACGTTCGTCTTCGCGGGGCAGGTGCTCGAATTCCGCGGCATTCGCGAGACAGCGGCGTTCGTCACGAAGAGCAATGAAACGGAAGCCCATGTGCCGTCCTATATGGGCGGCAAGTTTCCGCTTTCGACCTTTCTCGCCAGCCGCGTCCGCGAAATGCTCGCCGATCCGAAGGCATGGGGAAAGCTGCCGGCGCCGGTGGGCGAATGGCTTCGTGTCCAGAACTGGCGCTCGGTCATTCCCGGCGCCGGACAGTTGCTGGTCGAGACGTTCCCGCGCGGTTCGCGCGAATTTCTGGTCTGCTATCCCTTCGAGGGCCGTCTTGCGCATCAGACTCTCGGCATGCTGGTCACACGCCGGCTCGAGCGCCTCAGATTGCGTCCTCTCGGCTTTGTCGCGAACGAATATGCGCTCGCCGTCTGGGGATTGCGCGATATGGGCGGGGTGGACATGGACAGGCTGTTCGACGAGGACATGCTGGGCGATGATCTTGATGCCTGGCTCGCGGATTCCGCGCTGTACAAGCGCACCTTCCGCAATTGTGCGATCATTGCCGGCCTCATCCAGCGGCGACAGCCGGGTGCGGAGAAGACCGGCCGCCAGGTCACCTTCTCGTCCGATCTCATCTACGACGTGCTGCGCGAACACGAGCCCGATCACATCCTCTTGCGCGCAACCTATGAGGATGCGGCAACCGGCCTGCTCGACATTGCGCGGCTCGCGCAAATGCTGGCCCGCGTGAAGGGGCGCATCATGACGCGGCAACTCGAGCGCGTTTCGCCGCTCGCCGTTCCGGCCCTGCTTGAAATCAGCAAGGAAATGGTCGCCGGCGAAGCGCATGAGGATTTGCTGCAGGAAGCGGAAGAAGAACTGGTGAGGGAGGCGATGCGGATTTGAACGAGGTTCTGATCGAAGTGAACGGCGAGACTCTTTTGCTTGATCCGGCAGGCGCGCTCTGGTGGCCGGCAGAACAGACGCTCGTTTTCGCGGATCTGCATTTTGAGAAGGGCTCGGCTTACGCGCGCAGCGGCCAGATGCTGCCGCCCTACGACACGCGCGCGACGCTTGCGCGCATGGAAGCTCTCATCACGCGTCATGCCGCGGCGCGCGTCATTGCGCTTGGCGACAGCTTTCATGACCGCGATGCCGGAAACAGGCTCGATACTTACGAACGTGAAACGCTGATTCGTCTCGGACGCGGGGTCGAATGGATATGGATTGCCGGCAATCATGATCCTTCGCCGCCGTCCTGGCTTGAAGGAAAGATCTTGGAGGAGATGACAATCGGCGGGCTCATCTTCCGCCACGAGCCCTTACTATTGCCGGCGCCAGGCGAAATCGCCGGCCATCTGCATCCCTGCAAGAACATCACGCGCCGCGGCCGCAGTCTCAGGCGGCGCTGCTTCGTGTCCGACAACAAGCGTCTGGTGATGCCCGCATTCGGCGCCTATGCGGGCGGTCTCGATGTCCGGAGCCGCGCGGTTCGCACGCTCTTCGGCGAAAATCTTCTCGCCTATTTGCTCGGCGTGCGCCGTGTCTATGCGGTGGCGGCGTAATTACCCGCCAAGCACGGTCGCGGCATCCGGCGGAGAGTTTGCAATACGGTTGAGCGGGTCGGGGTGGAACGCCGCGGCCGCGCTCTCCGCAGTGGCCTTGTCATCGGCACTGATTTGCGAGCTGAGTGCTTCGAGACGCGTTTTCGATTCCACGTCGCCCTGGCTTGCCGCGATCGCGTACCATTTGTAGGCATTGGTCAGGCTTTGCGGCACGCCCATGCCGCGCTCGTAGAGCACCGCAAGGTTGAATTGCGAGTCGGCAAGGCCCAGCGCGGCGGCGCGCCCAAACCACTGCGCCGCGGTCGCGAGATCCTTCTGCACGCCCGTGCCTTGCGCATAAGCGACGGCGAGATTGTGCATTGCCTTGCGATTGCCGGCCTTCGCTGCCGTTGAATACCACTGCACGGCCTTGGCCGGATCGGCCGGCACGCCCTGGCCACGCTCGTAGAGCGTACCGAGACGATAGGCAGCCACGGCTTCGCCCTGCAACGCCGCGCGCTCGAGCCATTTCGCGCCTTCGGCTTCGTTCAACGGCTCTCCATCGCCATCGATATATTGCAGCCCCAATATCTCCTCGGCCTTGGCGTTTCCTGAGCTCGCAAGTGAGGCGAGCTTTGTTGAAGGGGAAGCTGGGGACTGCGTTCGCGAAGGTGCCGCCTTTGCTATTTGTGGTGCCGGCGGCGTCAGCCGCGATGAAATCGCGGCGGATCGTGTCCGCGGATTATGAGTCCTGTGAATCGGCGGCGTAGGGGCAGATTGTGCAACAGGTGCAGGCGCGGATGAAACAATCGCGGGGGTGGATGGGACGGAATTTGTCTCTGTCCTGGCTGCCTGCGGCGAAGCAACAGGCACCGCGGGCTTCGCCGGAGCGCGTGCCGTGACTTGTGGCAAGGGGGGTGCCGGTGGCGACGTTTCGGTGAAGGTGCGGCTGAGCACAATCCCGGCCAGGAGAGCCGCTACGATGACAACGCCGACGAGCCCGGTCAGCAGGACGACGCGCGTTTTCGCGTGCTTGTCCGTCTCGGGATCGGCGGCGGGCTCGCCCCAGGAAAAGAAATTTCGGCGCTCATCCTGCTTGGTCTCGGCTGCTGCAAGTGCGCTGCGCCGGGCGGCGGCGATGAATTCCATTCCGGCTGCCGCATCGGATCGCGGCACTGCGTCGAAAGCGCCCGTGCCGGATTGCGCTGCGGCCGTGTTTGTTGTCGTAGCACCGTCATTGATTGGCGGCGGCGGTTCCGGCTCATGGGGTACGGCGGGAGGCGTCGCATTTGTAAACCCGGTAAAGGGAGGAAGATCGAATTGCGGCGTTGCTGTTTGTTTGGCCACCGGATCTGGTGCTGCCGCGCGTGCAATATCGCGTTTTGCCGTGGCTTCGCGCGCAAGCGATTCGAGTTCGAATATAGCCGTCTTCAGCCGTGTCTCGAGGCCGTCGAGGCGGACGCCCATGCCGTGTACATCGGTTTCCAGGGCGCCGATATCCGGCCTGCTATGCTCGCTCTCCTGTAGCCGTTCCGTCACATTGGACAATTTGTTTTCGAGCGACAGCAGCCGTCCGCCGATGGCGGTATCGAGCCGGGCAATGTTGCCCGATACTTTCGAGTCGATGGCCGGCAGTCGCTGGGCGAGTGCATCCACCGTGTCGGTCAGCTCCTTCACGACCGTCGATTGCTTGCGAATTTCCGATTCCAGCGCTTCCGATCCGGTGTGATCAGCCTCAAGTTGTTCGATGGCATGTTCGGACGAAGCGATCCGCGCCTCGAGCGTGGCGCTTGCGACGCGGTCCGTCTCAAGCTGTTCGATGGCGCGTTCCGAGGCGGTAAGCCTTGTCTCCAGCGCATGAGCGACACGCCCGCTGTCATCGCGCGTCTCAAGTATTTTTGCCGCAAGCGAACTGACATTGGCCGCGAGCATCGCCATGCGGTCTTCGAGTGCCTGCCGGCCTTCCTGGGCGTCCTCCCGCGATTCGGCGAGTTTGCCCGCAATCGTTTCGATGCTGGTCGCGAGTTCGGTTGCCTGGGAAGCGGCATGGGATGCCGTCTCCGACATCTGATCCGCGAGACGTGAAAGTCCCTGATGCAGCGCCTTGATAGCGTCCCTGAAGCCCTCCGTCTCCGCGCCCTGTTCGAGCCGCGATAACCGATCGCCAAGACCGGTAACATGTGTGCCGAGTTGATCGAGCGCCTGGGCATGCTCCCGCGCGGCGATGTTCATTTCCGTCGTCGCCTGGCTTACGGCCCGGCTGCTTTCGGTCTGGCTGCGCTCCGTCTGTTCCAACCGCCGTGCGAGTGTCTTGAGCTGGTCTTCGATACGGCGCCAGGAATTCTGCGTCTCGCCTTCGCTTCTTGCGATACGGGCCAGCATGTCGGCGCTGTCCTGCATGGAAAATGGGCTATGCGCCGGCAGGCGCTGTGGTTCTGTGCGGCCTTGCGCAGCATCGCCAGGGCGCGCGTCGGCCCACCAGCGGTCGGGGGCCGGGTTATTCTCAGTGAGCCCGCGCAGGATTCGTCGCGTGAGCCATTCGCCGACGGAAAGGCCCTCCCGTCGGGCCGAGGCGCGTGCTGCTTCGCGCGCTTCCGGCGCAATGCCGGCGACGTTCCAGGGCAGTTCCGGCTGCATTTCGTTCGTCATACCCTTGGGCACCGGCTTTCACCGGTTGTCCGGTTTTCGGCAGGAATCCCGCCGCGAGCGCGTTCCTCGCTCGGACCGGAATGGTTGACGAACTGCGTTAATTTCCGGTTAGCGCCTCTGAACTCCGGCTTTCCCGAGTTCGGCGCCGAGGCGTCCGGAGGCCCAGGTGAAAGCCATGCGGTAATCCGAGACCAGCGACCACAGCGGATATTTGAAAGTGGCGGGACGGTTTTTCTCGATGAAGAAATGTCCGATCCAGGCGGGGCCATATCCTGCGAGCAAGGCGGCCGGAATGAGCCACCATCTGCGCGTTGCCAGCGCGACTAGCAGGGCCAGAGTGGCAAGGCCGGTTCCGAAGTAATGAATGCCGCGCGTGCCCGGCTTCGCATGCTCGCGCAGATAATAAGGCCAGAAGTCGCGATAGGATCGGATCGGTTCGCTCATGGTGCGCCATTTTGCGCCGCGCTTGGCCGATTTGGAACCGGTGGCCGCGACGGCTTTGCCGCGGGAGGCGCGGGCAGGCCGAGATCCGTTGCGAAGAGCTGGATGACGTAGATGGTGTCGCCTCCCACCGCCGCGCCAACCGCGCTTCTGTCATAGGGTGCATAGGCAAGGTTGGCCCTGTGGGCCGGACTGGAGAGCCATGTATCAACCAGGCGCCGCGCATAAACATCGACATCGATGCCGAATTGTCTGTTGAACGGCTGCGCCGCAAGGTTTTCGCCCAACAGGCCCTGAAAGCTCTGATCCTCGTTCATGATCAGGTCGGCCGCGGATACGCCTTCAGGGCTATCATGCGCGATGTAATTTCTTGCCGCCATGTCGCGGCTGCGCCGTTCGGCAATGTCAGTCAATTCGGCATCGTGAACGAGTGGTTTCGCGGCCGGATCAATCCGGTGCCGCGCGTCCTGGACAAGGCTGAAAATGCGCTGCTCGAGCGCGGCCATCTGTGTCTTCGGATCTACGGGCGTACGAATCGCCGGGGTCGCAACGCGTTCGCCCGCGCAGCCCGCACAGACGAGAAACATCGCGACCACGAAGCCCCGGCGTGCGCGCATCGCCGCACGCCTCAGTGGATGATTTCGAACAACCCGGCTGCGCCCATGCCGCCGCCAACGCACATGGTGACCACGCAAAGCTTTGCCTTGCGGCGCCGTCCTTCGAGCAGGATGTGCCCCGTCATCCGGGCGCCCGACATGCCATAGGGATGGCCGATGGAAATGGAGCCACCATCTACATTCGTGCGCTCGTGCGGGAGACCGAGCTGATCCATGCAATAGAGCACCTGGCTCGCGAAGGCCTCGTTCAACTCCCAGAGATCGATATCTTCGGGTTTCAATCCATGACGCTGGAGAAGCCGGGGCACCGCAAACACCGGGCCGATGCCCATCTCGTCCGGTTCGCATCCCGCGACGGCGAAGCCGCGAAAAATTCCCAGCGGTTTGATATTCTTCTGCGCGGCGATTTTCGCGTCCATCACCACACAGGCCGCCGCTCCGTCGGCGAACTGGGACGCATTGCCGGCCGTGATGTACTTGCCTTGCTGCACTTTCATTCCGCCTGCAAACACGGGCTTCAGCGCCCGCAAGCCTTCGAGCGTCGTGTCCGGGCGGTTGCACTCGTCGCGATCAACCGAATAGTCGATGATCGATTCCGTCCCGGTCGCTTTATCCACCTTTTTCATCTTTACGGCCAGCGGCACGATCTCATCGGCAAATTTGTTCGCCTGCTGCGCCGCTGCGGTGCGGCGCTGGCTTTCCAGCGCATATTCGTCCTGTCGCTCGCGGCTGATGCCATAGCGTTCGGCCACGATCTCGGCCGTCTCGATCATCGACATCCAGAGTTCGGGCTTGATCTGCATCAGGCCTTCTTCAGTGAAATTCTTCAGATTCATGCCGCCCATCTGGACAAGTGAAATCGATTCGACGCCGCCGCCTATGGCGATCGGCGTGCCCTGGGTCATCACCTGTTGTGCGGCACATGCAATCGCCTGAAGCCCTGACGAGCAGAAGCGGTTGATCGTGGCTCCGGCGGTTGTGACCGGGCAGCCCGCGCGAATGGCAGAGAGCCGTGCAATATTGTGCCCCGTCGCGCCTTCCGGGTGGGCGCAGCCCATGTAGACGTCCTCGACTTCTTTTGGATCAAGGCCCGCCCTGGCGATGGCATGATGGATGGCATGACCGCCCATCACTGCGCCATGGGTGATATTGAAGCCGCCCCGCACGGATTTGGCGAGGCCCGTACGCGCCGTCGAAACAATCACGGCTTCCGCCATGGCAATTTTCTCCTGGTTCGGTGCGAAATTAGCGCGAGTGGCTCAGGGGCGCCAAGTCCGGCGCGAATGCACAGGGTGGATTTGGCCCGGAAAAGGCAGGGATGGGGGCTTACGCCCGCCGTCCGTCCGTGCTTCTCGCCGGCGGAGATGCGCGGGATACCGTGCCGTCAGCCCAGTCGCCACCAGTAGAACGACAAGTGAAATGGCTGCCTCGAAGGAGGGTGGCAGGTCTTTGTGAAAGTTGGCAACGACATCCGCGGCCGACATGAATCCGAATGCGAGAGCCCAAAAGGCCGTAAGGCCGTAATTGGTAAGCAGGAATCGCCTGGATCGCCACAGTTCGCGCGGAGCCTGTTCGCGCGCATAATCCAGCGTCAGCGGATTGCGAAGCACCATCGAGACAAGCGCCAGGGCGAGAAATCCCGCATCCACGATGAGCCTTGTCATTTCGACGCTGAGCCCCGGTTGGAGGAAGCCCGCATAGAACGCAAGCAGCCCGAACAGCACGGTTGCGCCCGCATCGAGAAACCGCAGAAGTTTTTCCCGCAGAAAATCCCGGATCGCGACGGCGAAAGCTGCGGCGAAAGCCGTCCAGATCGCGAGATCCTGTGAAACGTTCATCAGCAGCGTGAATGCAATGACAGGAACGAATCCCAGTATCATTGCGACCGGCGAGCGATTCTGCGGTCCGGCATGGGCCGCGGCGGGGTGATTTCTCATTTGCGGCGCATGCCCGGAAAGCACATGCACGCCGTGCCCGCGGGCGCATGCCGGCAGGCCCATCCAATCGCGATTTTCACTGCGAGGGCGTTTGCGCGGGTGCCGCGGCGCTGGCACGGGCTGGCCTCAGTTTCGCCTGCGCGTACAGCGACCACAGATGAGCCGTTCTCGTCACGGCGTCGTTGTCCGAGACCTGCGACAGCGTCTGGATCGCGTCGGCATATTTGCCCTGGGCCACCTGCGCGGCACCGATCAGCATCGGCCCTTCCCAAGGCGTTTTCAGGCCGCCTTTGGCCATTCCTTCCCGGGCGGCAGCTTCCGCGTCGGCATAGCGGCCATAGCCCCAATAGTCTTCGCCGAGCTTTACGTCCTGCTCGCCCGTCCGGCTCTTCTGCGCCGAAGCTACGATCTGCGGCAGCGAACGTTCGTCCATCTGGGCGTCGCGCCGCGCCTTGGCGAGCGTGGCACCAACGTCCGCGGAGGAAATTTTCCCCGCCGAAATGCCTTGCTGGAGCACGTTCATGGCTTCCGTCGGATAGCCAAGCACGGATGCGTCGCTGGCCATCTCCTTATAGTCCTCGGCCTTCATCGCCCCAGTGATCTGGAGAAGTCGATAGAGGTAAAGAGCCTCCGAATTGCCCATGCCTTTGGCGCCGAACGCGACGCCGATAAGTTGGCCCCAGTCTTCCGGCGTACCGTTCATCACAGCCAACTGTTCCAATGTCTGTTCCGCGCCGGCCTGGTTGTTCTGTTTGACCTGGCTGCTCATGATAATTTCGAGCGCATTCTGGTCCGGCGGCTGACCGGCGGCCTTGGCCATGTCAATGGATTGTTGAGCGTATTTCTGAGCGTTGGCGAAATCATTCGTGTTGTAATACGCAATCGCCAGAATTCCGATGAGCTGGGGATCAAGTGCATTCATCTGCGCCAGCTGCTGGCCGTAGGCGATCGTTTTCGGCCAGTCTTTCACGTTCGCGGCCAATTGCATCGCGTCGTGGAGCACGGACTTCTTGTCCTCATCCGGCATGGCAGGAGACGCGGCTGCCGCTTCTTCCGCCGCAGCCGCCGTCTGCATATCGTTCAGGCCGAGGGCTGCGCCGACGATCAGCCGGTTGATGATGTAAAGGTCATAATCCTTCGAGGCGGTTCCCTGCAGCGACTTCAGCTCCGTCAGTGCGCCCTGGTAATCCTTGGCCTGCAGTTTTTTCTGTGCATCGACGATCTGTGGGCCCACGGAACTGCTCAGCTTCGGTGATGCCGCCGAGGGGGTGCAGACACCCGCGGCGCCGCACAAAAGCAATGCCGCAAGCACGGCCCGGCTGGTCTGATTTTTCATAATGTCCCTCTGTTTTTCCTTGGTCCGCCGTCTGGCTTTCGGGACCTGATGTCAAAGTGTCACTTTACCGTCCCCGGCGGGGGTTTCAACCGGCCCGGAACCCGCATGGCGGAACGCTCCCGTGCAATTCCGGCTTGGCGGACCGCGATCAGCGCAGGATAGTGCATGGCCATGGCGCTTCTCTCGTCGTTCCGCATCGGCACCGAAACAATCTATCCCGATTCGCTGCGCGCGCGCCTGCGCAGCTTCCCGCTTCTTCGGGATTTAAGCGAGCCAGCCCTGAAGCGCCTTCTTGCGCAAGCGACATGGTTCGGCCTTCCCGGCGGAACCCTGCTTCCCCGGGATGGGGAGAATGATCGCGCGCTGTTTCTGGTTGTCACCGGATCGCTGGGCGTTTTCGCCGAAACCGGCAAGGCCGAGCGGCGACTCGTGGCGCATGTTGCTGCCGGAGAAACGGTCGGCGAAATGTCGCTGATCTCAGGTGAACCCCATTCCGCCGAATTCGTCGCTCTTCGCGATACGGAACTGCTGCGCATAAGCCGGGAGGGATTCGAGGCCCTGATGGCGCGGCATCCCCATGTCGTGCTCAATCTGATGCGCATTCTTGTGCGGCGTGTTCAGGAGAGCCTGCGCCGGCCCGCGGAATCCCGGCCGAGCACAGTCGCCATCGTGCCTTTGCAGGAAGGATTGAGCGAGGAACCGATCGCGCGCCAGCTTGCGGACGCGCTCGTCGACATGGGCTCACGTGCCGCGGTGCTCGATGCGAAGGCGGCGGAGCATGCAGCAGATTGGTTCAATTCCTTCGAAACCGCGCATGAGATAGTGATCTATCGCGGTGATTCGCCCAACTCAGCCTGGACGCATCTTTGTGTCCGGCAAGCGGATCGCATCTTTCTTCTCGCGCGCGCTGATCGCCCCTTGCCGGATCATCCTTTCGAAATGCCCGCGTTCAAGGCGCGGGCAGGCAGCCTGCCCGAACTCTTGCTTCTTCACCAGGGCACCGTCACGCGCGGTCTGCCGAAACAGTTTTCTCTCAGGAACAGGATTTTCGAATCCCATCATCATCTGCGCGCCGGAGAATCCGGCGATATCCGTCGCCTTGCGCGCTTCGTCGCCGGGCGCGCTGTAGGACTTGTACTCGCTGGCGGCGGCGCGCGCGGTTATGCCCACATAGGCGTGATCAAGGCGCTGATGGAGGCCGGCGTTCCTTTCGACCATCTTGGCGGCACCAGCATGGGAGCGGTGATCGCGGCCGGTCTCGCTTCGGAATGGGGCCTTGATGAGCTCATTGCCCGGATGCGCGACGCTTTCGTGGAGCGCAATCCGCTGTCGGATTTCACGCTTCCGCTCATCGCTCTGCTCCGTGGCAAGAAGGTCTCCGAGCGGCTGCAGGAGCATTTCGGCGATGTCCGAATCGAGGAGTTGCCCAAGCCGTTTTTCTGCGTCTCCTCCGATCTGACGACCGGCCGCATCCTGGTGCATCGCGCGGGCCCGCTTTGGCGGGCACTGAGGGCAAGCGTTGCGCTCCCTGGCATTCTTCCTCCCGTCAGTCATCATGGCCATCTGCTGGTAGATGGTGGGGTCATGAATAATCTGCCCGTGGATGTGATGGCGGCGCAGGCGCGCGGCCCCGTCATCGCCTCCGATGTCACAGGTGAGGTCGATTTCTATGTCACGGATTCGCGCTATGGCGAGCGGCCGGTTTGGTGGCTCCTCTGGCAGCGCATGCGTGGCTCGCCTTCCATCGTCTCCATCC
>Ga0335074_10010800_pt1 | contig 12773 bp, 7 predicted proteins | sample Lox_Sample_23_FD_206715 | JGI IMG/M metagenome (GOLD analysis project Ga0335074, IMG submission 206715) | Soil microbial communities from Loxahatchee National Wildlife Refuge, Florida, United States - Lox_Sample_2.3 | ecosystem: Environmental > Terrestrial > Soil > Wetlands | place: USA: Florida...
ATTGTCTTAGTAGTAGTTCATAAAGGGCCTAAGATGTTAGGCTAGATATTGGTTTATAATTTCTGTCTGTCTATCTGTTTGTAGATGGAAGGCTGTAGACAGTTTCAGCTTAATTCTTAATATCTAGCAGAACTCCTCCTAAAAATCAGATACAAACTGTAGTCTACGGTTAAAGACGATTGATTTGGGAGCACCCTAAATGCAGTAGATATGTTGGATGTACAAGCGGGCTATCTCCTTAGCAGTAGTAGTCTTAAAGCATGGGATAGAGATGGATTGCTTGCTTAGTCTGTCTATAACTATAAAGGCTGCGTTATAGCTATAAGAGTCTTTGGGCAGAGACTGGAAATCCATGGTAATGTGTTGCTAAGGACGGTCTGGGATTGGCAATGGATGTAGCAAACCTAGCGTACGGTCTTATAGAGCATTAGCTCTTCTGCACGCATAGCAGTTGCAGATATATTGCTTTATGCTAGCAACTAATCCTTTCTAATAGTAGCAGTTAGCTAGCAGTCGTATAGTTTTAGCCCGACCTAGGTGAGCTGTGGACAATTGCTTATAAGCTTCCCTAATTAAGTCTGTATGCAGGTTGTTTGTATCAGGGACAATTAACCTGCCTTGGTAGAGCAACAAGCCATCCTCTAGCTGTAAGTTCGCGTCACCTGCACGCGCTTGGACTTAGAGGGCTTTAAGTGAAGCTGCTGTACGATTCGCAGTAATAATTCGATCAATCAGACTAACAGACTCGTTTAGCTCCTTAATAGCTAACAACTTAGTGTTAGATAACTCATCTAATATAGCAGGATCTAATTGATCTAGCTGCAATAAGGCACGCGTTTGGTATTAGGCCTTGAGCTCGTCTTAGGGTTCTACATCTTGCTCTCATCGAGTGAGAGCATCAGCCTAGGCGTTCTATTTCCCTAAGCGGTACATAATTGTAAAGAAGAATTAGGAGAGTATCTCAGCCTATTAGGCCTGTCAGCTAGTAAGCTGCTTCGTTGTCATAAAGTACTTTAAAGCTTTGTGGTCTGTATATATTTGGACTTTAAAGCCTGTTCCTTAAAGCTTTACTTTCCATTAAGACAATAAGCGGATAATAGCTAATATCTCCTTGTTGTAGATCTTATAGTTGCACTCAGCTGGGGCTATAGTTTTAGAGAAGTAGGCTACGGGGTGCTAGTCCCTATTAGGGTGGAGCTGGGAGAGTACGCCTGCTACAACACTATTTGATGCATCAGTCTCAATCTTAGATTTGAGGTTGGAGTTGTAGTGTCAAAGAATTAGAGAGTTTATCAGTTGCCACTTAAGCTCTTCGAATGCGTCTTAGCAGCTCTAATCAAACATAAAGGGAGTGTTGCTCTTAGTAAGGCGAGTTAGGGGCTTAGCAATTACTCTGTAGTCTCTAATAAATCGCCAGTAAAAATTGTAGAAGCCTAGGAAGGACTAGATTCCTTTTACTGTAAATGGAGGTGCCTAGTCCTAGATGACTTTAACCTTCTCTAAGTCCACTTTAATGCTACTAGTGCTAACAATAAATTTAAGGTATTTGGTACGCTTTACCTCAAACTCGCACTTCTTGATGTCTGCTTGTAGACCTACATTGCAGAGGCAATCTAAGACCTTTTTCATGTGAGTTTCATGCTCTAGCTCGTTGTTAGAGTATATTATGATGTCGTCGAGGTAGGCGGTGCAGAAGTCGTTAAGGTAGTCGAATAGCACATCGTTCATATAGCGTTAATACGTCGCTGGGCCATTTGTAAGTTTAAAGGGTAAGACCTTGCATTTGTATGTCCCATATTAGGTCTAGAAGGTTGTAAGGTCCTCTAACGCTAGGTCTATTTGTATATAGTGGAATGCTTAGCGAATATCCAGCTTTGTGAAGATCTTTGCTTTGCTTAAGCGGGCTAAGGTCTTATCAATTAATAGGAGAGGGTATCAATCCTTGCAAGTAATTGCATTTAGCTTTTAAAAGTCGATGTAGAAGCGTAAGCTACTATTAGCCTTTTTTACGAATAAGATAGGGGATGCAAATGGAGCTTGGCTATAGTCAATAAACCCTTTCTCTAGGTTTTCTACTATATACTGCTTTGTAGCTAGCAGTTCCTCTAAAGATTGCTTGAATAGTAGGTGGAAGCCTAAGTTGTTGTCTGCTTCAAGCTGGATTTTATAGTCGTACGGTCAATGTGGGGGTAGCTGATCTAAGGCCACTTTAGAGAACACATCAATATGACCCTTGCATATAGCTAGGAGTCGTCTCTCAATCTCTTCCCTTGTCTCCTCATCTTCGTCTTAGAGAGCTTCTTCGATTAGACGATCGATTTCGTACAAACTAGTTGTAAAGACCTCGGTGTCCTTCTTATACATATTGTAGTAGAACCCTATAGCGCTAATCTCTTTGATGTTAATAGTTGGGAGTGTTTGGTGTGCTTGAGAGCGGGGAGCTTTAGCTTGAGGAGGAACTACAATAGTCCCCTTCAGCTCCTAATCCATCTTTTAGAGACTGTCTTGTAAATCCCAATTGTAGGTACACTTAGGTCTTCTGCTTCTAGCTATTTAGGGATCTCTATCTTGGTCTTGCTAGGAGAGGACCTTTACGCACAGCTGTACGCGTGCTCTACTGCTGCGTCGAGCATCCTCTTACTCTAAGGCCCAGTCTCAAGCTTCTACATCTTGCTGGTGTATCATATTTACTCCCTTAAGCATGAGGGCGTGTCTCTGCGTCCGGATCTCTTTCTGGAATAAGGGGGGCGATAGTCTGCTCTTATTGTTAGGCCAGACAAGCGTCCTTCTATGTGGGTCCAGCTAGACGTTAAAGTAGTCCATCCATTTTAATCTAAGGATGATATTATAATTCTCAAGGTCTAAAATGCAGAACGGGATATTGGTTTGTCGGTGTCTATCAATTGAGAGGTGTAGGGTAAGAATGTGGGTTACTGCATGCCCCCACTTGCCGTCGAACCCTTTTACAGCAATAGGCTCTTTGAGTGGAATTGCTTCGATGTTTAAGAACTTAGCTGTGTTAATAGCACATGCAGTGTTAATAAAAGCAAATCCATTTGCTCTAGTGTTAGTAAGGGCATGTAAATCAATTCCATATCTATTGCGCGATATTGTATATGGGATAGTAAAGTGCCTTCCACCCATCAACTGACTTAAATCAATTATATGCAAATTGGTGCTACACCCTAAGACGGAGTCTTCTCTTAGGGTTCTTCTTTTCCCGACTCCGACTTAGCAACGTCTTCGTCTGCTTCTATCTCTTTAAGGTCGGTCTTTTAAGGTTCCAGACAGGACGCAGCAAAGTGCCCTGGTTTGTAGTAGTTGTAGCATGTGACTGCAGCTTCAAGAAGGGTAAGAGCAGGTGTCTTCTAGCGTGGTTCTAGATTGCGAGGGGCTTCGGATGCGATTTGGGTGCGTGGCGCTAAATTAAGGGGGAACGAACTTACTCCTATAGATGCTGAAACAGCTGAGGCTGATGGCTTGTCTTGGAAGCGTTTCTGCTGTTCCTTTCGTGCCGTAATCCTCCTTAATTCTGTGTCCAAAGACAAGCAGCTAGCTGACAGCTCTGCAAATGTATTTAGGGTACGGAGTTGGGCTGCAAGCTTCTCTTAGAGCTAGGCTGTAAGCCTATCAAATAAGTCTAATTGTAAGCTTTCAGTAGGGATCTGCGCTTCACCTGCAAGGTGTAAGAACTGTGTCTGAAATTCCATAAAGGTCTAGCTAGTCCTTATAGTAAGGTGATTGTAGTCATATTTGGCATCGCGCAACTTATTTGGGTTGACGTAGATGGATTCTAAGTGCTTAAACATCTCCTAAACACAGGTGAAACGCACTGGAGACTCGTCATCGTATTAGGGCTGTAGGTGCTTATTAGCATTGCTAGTAGTGCGATTGAAGAAGTAAAGCATTTTGGCCTCCTCGTCTTCGTAGTAGTCAGCGTTCACCCGGAATTTGCCTTGCATTTGGAGCTTCCAGCTCTTAAAGGTGGGATTAGCTCCATCAGATAGAGGGACTGGGTCAGGCAGTTTCTTCGAATATCTTTGGGATCTAGTAGTCGAGGTGTCGTCCCGCTTAATAGAACGGACTGGGTAGGTGTTTGGCTGGGCCGCCTGTGCTGCAGCTAGTATAGCGAGTTGCTCTAAGACCTGTCTTAGAGTCTCCTAATCATCCTTCCAAGCCTGGGTCAGCGTACGTATCTGCTCTCTCAATTGAGCGACGTCTGCTCCGTCTAAGACATCGTTGTCGTCTGAATCAAGTAGGGGGTCCATCTGCGCATTAGCCTGCGTTTGGCTTGCGCTAGACGCGTAGGTTGGCGGAGCGTTCCTAGCTCCTTTTAGTGGCATTGTTCGATAGATTCGAATAGGGTTGTATCCTTAACTACCTGTATGAGACTGCGCTCGCAGTCGAAATCGAAGGATCTTCTTAACTCTCTGTGAAGCTCTACGGCCGAGCAGTTAAGGACGCTAAACACCGAATGAATGGCGCAGAAAGAGGGTGGGATATTATAAAGGCCTTCCCAGGCAGAGTGAAGGAGAGCTTAGTATAATGTGACGGCACGTACGGAATGCTATTCAACGAAGGATGAAGGGAGCTCTGTAGATTGCACTTATTGAAAATACTAAGCTAAAGAGAGAAGAAAAGGACAGAAGAGGAGAAGAGAACTATCTATATACACAAGCTGTATTCTGTAACAGCGCAACCGTAGATAACGCTCAACGCAGTTGGCAGTTTTAAGGGCAGTTGGCGGTTTCAAGGGCAGTTGGCGGTTTTAAGGGCAGTTTGATACAGTAGTCGTTGCGTATATGAGACGAACCGTTACAGTTTGTGTGCTACAAGCTCGTACGAGCAAACTTGAATGTGGCCTCTAAGCTGTCTCCTAGTATTATTAGAGTAAATCTAGTTACCTTTATCTTTAAACAAGTAGTAGCAGGCTGCTTAAAGCGCATTTAAGTGGCAAGGTGCTTAATATAGTAGTAGCACTAGAGATAGACTTAGAGTTGCCTTGTACGATTGCAAGTAGGGTCTCCTACTGCAAACGCTTAGTTTGTACATGCAACCTCCTTGCCTAAGTCGACTTAGACCCGCTTTAAATTAAGGTGGTTGTAATTCAAGTAGTACCTTAAGCCTTACTAGAAGAGATCTTAGGCCCCTATAATCGTGCGGTCCTTATAGAGCAGCTTAGTCCTCTTACTTAAGAAGACTAAGTGCAAGCAAGTAAAAAGCGCGTTCTCTAGCAGCTAACACTTTTATACAACCTCATCCTATATAGCAGCTAGCAGGCGACCTTGTACGAAGTAGTAGAGCGACTAGTACAAGAAGTCCTACTTGCTTGTACGAGCTTGCTGCTTATAGTTCCACGCTCTTACTCAAAGTAGAACGAGCATGAGGGATGAAGGTAGGTGCTATACGACGTCAAACGAGATACAGCTGGTAAGGCTGAGTAGGAGAATAGCGTCTGTCTACTGCTCTAGCACTTCATACGAGCGCCCGCTTAGCTTCCTAGGGAAATTTGTAGGCTTCTTAGCGCTTTATTGTGCTAGGAAGAAGATGAACACGCTAATGCCTTCCACCCTAACAACCCGTTTTAAGCGGATATAAGGCACCTTAAACAGTAAGACGTGCTTTATACAAGCCTAACTGTTAGAGTGGTTAATAACTAGAAGGGTTAAGTGCACATTTATATAAAGGTTCTAGTAGAATTAAGGCGCAAAGTTTAAGTATAAGCCTTATTGTATAAAGGCTAAGCTCTAAGCAAATCCGATAATGCTGTTAATGTCGTATTAGACCTTATTCGTACGAGCAGGCTGCTTGCTGCAAGCTAAGCATATAGTAGCTAGCTGGTTGTTGCTGCTGTTAGAGTCTAAGTCTAAGGAGCTCTTATCCGTACTGCCATGCTTATCCGAACGGCCTTTAAAGAGCTAGGCCTAATCGTACGAACGCTAATAATGTTTGCTGTTGTAAGGTAGTATGCTAGGGCTGCCTAGGATATCTAGGAGCTGCTAAGTGGCCTAGTTTAAGTCCTTAAGCGACTAGTAGTTCTCTTCTTCTTGCACGTCCTAGTGCTACTCGTACGAATCCGCATGGCTGTTGCAGCTAAAGGAGTCTAGCAGGTGCAAGCTGAGCTGTAGCAGCAGGTCGAGCTTAGCGTCCTCGCTCTATTAGAGTTCTTGCTGCAGTTGTACTTCTACTCCTAGCTTTAAGCCCGAGTACAAAGCATCTTCATCTTCATCCTCATCCTTGTCTTCATCCTCATCCTCGTCCTCATCCTCATCTTCGTCCTCATCCTCATCTTCGTCTTCATCCTCATCTTCGTCCTCATCCTCATCCTCTACTGCTTCGTACGAAGACTAACTGCTTGCAATCCTATTATTTGCCCTTCCATACGCATCTGCTAAGCTGTTATATGTATTGCTTTGTAGTCCTCTCTCGCTTTAAAGCGAGTGCTCTGCCTCTTCAATGTCTATGTCCCTATTAAAGTCCCTATCTATGTCCCCGTTAAAGTCCCTATCTATGTCCCTGTTAAAGTCCCTATCTATATCCCTATTAAAGTCTCTGTTTATGTCCTTATTAAAGTCCCTGTTTATGTCCCTATTTATATCTCCGTCTATGTCTTTATCTGTGTCTGTGTCTACATCTACTACTTTGTATGCAGCCTTAATATTAGAGTCGTCATCCCCAAGCTAGGGTTGCTCATCTTCTACTTCTACTTCGTCGGCTTCGCTGGCCTTGTACGAGTTAAACAGAGCATTTGTAGCACCTGCTGCCTTACTAGCTTCACATGCTGCTAAAATATCTAAATCGTCTAAGTCGTTTAGGGATAGTGCATCTTCTCCTTTATCTTTGTTGACTAAGCTGGCTTTGTAGTACGCGTTAAACTGCGTGCTTGCAGCATCCCCTGCCAAGCTGGCTGTGCTGCGCGCTGCTGCTAAAGTATTAGCATTATCGCCTTTAAGCGCATCCCCTACTTCGTTAGCTTTTATATGAAGGGAGCTGCAGAATCATCATTCTTACCCGCCCTGCCTGCTCTGCTGCTACCTGTAGCTCCTACATTTAGCACGTAGTTGATGAATTGCAGCCCTATCGCCTGCTAAGCGCTCTGCTGCCCCCTACTAGCTACCTGCTGTTGCTATCAAGCTTTATACTGCTAAGCAATTGCTTGGCGCGTCTTGCTGCTCTGCTTTGTACGTGGCATAGTAGTAGTAGTATATATTAATTAATTAGGATTTTTTAATAAAAGGAAAGGTAAGAGCTACTAGTATTAAGTGCTATTGCTATTTCAAACTGCGCTGTTTGCTGCTGCTACTACTACTACTACTACTACTAGCTATAAACAGCAACCCCCTTTTTTCTTTAAGGGTGCTATCCTTAAAACTGTAATGCAAGACCCATATGACCCCCGCGCTAGCTGAGAAGCTGTAAGACTGCCAGTCTTATAGGGTCTCTAGTAGGGAATCAATACAGGTTATAGTACGATACACTAGTGTCACATGGGTGATCACGGGATGCAAAGATAGGTCTCTAGAATAACAGTGATATTCAAGGAACTACTCGCTACCTTTTCCATTTCTAGGAATGTCATTCTTTAAGTATGACTAGCGTCAGCCGGCTAGAGAAACCACGCTCCGTAGCGTTCTAACATGTGCAGCAGCTTGAACTATACGCTGTACGTTCTAGCGCCTAACATGATACCTCTCCCCACAGTAGCCTGTCTCCAGGTCACGAAATAAGGGATGTACTTGGCAGTAGCAGCCTTGCTACGCCTAATAGAAGCATAATTGGGGACGCATATAACCCCGCGCACAGGCCCACTTCAACCTTGCTTTGCTATGTTTACTGCTAAAATAGGGTCTACCACGTACTATATATACAATAAACACAATAGGATAATCACTATCGTTGTCCCTCTATTAACGCAATATGCAGGCAATATGAACAACATGCTCTTCCCTTATCTTATAGCTATAATACTAACAATAAGACTCTATCCTGTTATAATAGCATGCATGCTCTTTTCCTATAATCTGTAGAACTCAACTTCTACACCTATTAACTCCTTTAACTTTCTATAGATGTTAACGTAATACATCTACTTAAATTAGTAGAACTGCACTTCTCATCTAATATGCTCCTATTTGCTATATAGTCTTTTTATTCCTGCTTTAATTCTAAATCCTTAAATGCTAAATTCAAATTGTAAAAATTAGTGCTACTTCTAACTGACCTGTTAAAACATATCCTAACATCTTATAGTTTGTTTAAGGGCCTATCTTAATTCTTGCATATATATTATGCTTACTATATGCGTGCTATAACCTGCTTGCAAATCTTATAGGCTGTCTCCGTCCAAATTGTCCTTGTTGAATGTCTCCTAATCGACTTCCTCTTTGCCTTTATTAACTACAAATTTCCCTTGCAAATATTAACGGGCTATGCTAATAGCAATATGTCTTTACACGCTAATATTTAATCTTACACCTAACTACTTCTCGTTCTACTTCTATATGATTTTTCGAATCCTCTCCGACGTCTACTACTTGCTTTGCTATACAGCTTTATAATTTGCTTCTCTTAATTTATCCCTTTAACCTGCTTTACTGTCCGTGTTATTCTTTAACTTCTTCTCTTACAATTTAACTGCATCAAACTAAATAAACAGGCTTAATACATTAGCGTTTCTAAAACCAGCTAATTATCCGGACATAGAAGAATTAAGCAAATAGCTAGCTATTTGCTAGCTATTTGCTAGCAATTTAGTAGCTATTTGCGCGATTTTTCTATGTCCAGCAAATTTAGCTGGTTTAGCTGGTTTCTAAAACGCTAATAATACGTCTACCTGCTTTGTAACTAATTCTATAGCCTGCTAAAACAGTAACACTAACTACAAATACTTTAATAACAACTCCCTAACCTCCTTTAATAAATATTAGTAGATAATCTTTATCTTCTTAGTCTGCTAGTAATTCTTATAATACGTAGTAACAAACGCTATTATCTTACAGTTAATAAAAATGTTGTATAATCCCTCTTATTTTATATTATTATACTTTATCCCTAACAATTCTATAGATCATACGGGTTGTCCCCTTATTATATGTATAATTAATAACAACTTTTCTTGAAATTGCTTGACTTTTTGCTAGTATTCTTATACAGCTTTAGCTTAATATAAGTGATCTTGTCCTTCTACGTCTTCTTGAAACTACTCCTACTACAATTAAGTCTTATAACTAATCCTTTTTAACAACTACTACTTCCTATTTACAGCAAATTTGTTTTAGACGTCCTTTAAAAACGACTACCCAACCTTTTTCTTACTAGCATTATTATTCAACTTGCCCTAATTGATTTAGGGCAATTGTCCTTCTTCAACTTCACCTTCTACATTCATTTTTATTATTAACAACTCTATTAAATCCTAATATGTCTCTTCTACTAATCTATATAACATTCCTTATAATTGCTTCGTATTAAAACGGATTTCTTAATATAAAACCCAATTTCCTTCTTATTTAATAACCCTTTTAGCTATAATATTATATCGAATTTTCATTCTATATGTCTAACACTTATAAATTCAATCTATAAGTGTAAGCCTCCCTTTATTTGAAATTAATGTTATAAACTTACATACCCTTTTTTGTACAATGTTAAAAATGGGTTTTATTCTTAATCGAGCTTGTATATCATCCTAAAACTATTAATTCCTCTTATACCCTACTTCCTGCTTTATATATAACTAATATATCACTAACATTTAAGCCACTTTAATAAATCCCAAATATTTTATAGTGTAATCTTTTACATTCAACTACCCTCTATTATCTTAAAATCCTAATACAGCTAATCTACTAATAATAATACTCTTATATTTGTTATCACTTAATTTGTAGTTTAACAATGTTATATACAACTTTAAATACAATTAGTCAATCCTTTTTAATGCTAAGTCCTTTTACTAACTTTCCTAGCTTTTTTAATATTGCTAACTTTACTAACTTTTTTGACTTTGCCGACTTTCCTAACTTCTCTAACTTTCTTGACTTCCCTAACTTTTCTAACTTTCCTAACTTTCCTAACTTTTCTAACTTTCCTAACTTCCTTAACTTCCTAGCTGTCCTACTTCTTCCATCTTGTCTGCTATATCATCTACTACTCTTACTAATACACTAAATGCATCTTCTTATTAATAGGTAAATTAATAACTTAGCTTTACTTCCTTAAACCGCTTATCCTTCTATATATAGTATATGTAATACAACAATTGCTCTTAAACCCCACAGTATTTCTTTAATGTATCCTTGCCTATAAAACTGCTAAACAGCATAAACGGCTTTTAAGTTGCAATCTTTTAATTTACCTTAAATAATACATTAATTCCTACTATTTTAAGGACGGTAATGCCTTATACTATACTAACTGTTTAACTAAAACTCTTAATAATAGCTTGCAATTTAAGTTTTTTGCTAGTATTAAGTAGCACAATAGCTTCTTGTAATTGCTTAGGGTCCTTCTCCTTTAAATGTCGCACCCAACCTACCTGTTTTAACTATAAATTGGGTTTTATATTTTTATCAGCTTCCTTAACCTTTTCCTTAGCCTTCTTCTTAATATGCTTTAACCTCTTTACTGTTATTTTTTATACTTTCACTTATATGTCTAGCTCTAAATCTCTCTTATCAACTGCCTCCTCTCTTATCACCTTAAAAAATTCCTGCTTAAGTCTGTTCTTGAAAAATTGCTAATAATATACTTTGAAAATCTATAGCCATTCTAGTGTTATTTGCCTTTTTTTGTATAATAGCTATCCTTTCCCACGCTCATTCTCCTATTTATATATTATACGATAATGCTCTTAAATTAATTGTTAATAGCAAATCACATACTTATACAATTAACACTTTAATCTATTAGTCTTTAAGGCATTCAATTTGGGGATTGCTAGGCTAGTTGACTTAGGGAATACAAACGATTCTAACCTTCTTATATCTTGAATTAATCCTTTAATTTGGCTAATTTCTTTGATAACCTGCTCTTACTACTCCTTCTTGTAATTGTAACGCATATCGCTTAAATGACTGTCTATGTGGATGGGTAATACTGCGTACTTACATTGTAGCCTTATCTATGTATTATAAAATTATGAACCCTGCCAGAGCGGTCCTCTAACCCCCTCTATTGGTCCGCTTAGTGGAAGGGCGGATGGCCCGTGCGCCCCCCCTGCACCCCTTCCCCCATTTCATCTTTCGTCTTCTTCTTTTTCTTCTGTCACAAACTCAGTCAATCGAGGTATAAGTCACATATAAATGTGGGCTGTCTGTAAGTGCCTGTACTAAGTGCCAAGTGCCCTTTGCTAACAGCCCATTGCTAACTGCCCATTGCTAACTGCCCACACTCAGTTAGCTAACAGTCCGTCAGAGTCGTCCGTAAAGTGCGGTTTAAGGCTGTAACATCTTCCTTCTTCTCCTCCTCCTCCCTCCTCCCTCCTCCTCCTCATTTTCATGTTCTATAAGCTGCGCCTCTCTCTCTCTCTCTCTCTCTCTCTCTCACTCTCCCTTCCCTCCCTTTAACGCGCGCTATGCGGCCCCTTAAGACCCCCTGTTGCTAAGGCTGTAATATAGTTGCTAACTTAAAGCGTGCTGCAGCTTGCTGTATAGTAGAATGTCACGAACTCAGTCAATAAGTGGCACTGGGACGCTGCGAGTGGTGAAGCCGATGCTATTGGTAGTCCTATAATACAAGAATCTAAAGCTGAAGGAAGAAGAAGAAGAAGACACTGGTTTACGGGCGGGTTTATATGCCCCTTACGGGTCACGTGTCGCTTACAGGCCGTCTGTAAACCAAGTGCTAACGGGCTATAGCTAACCGCCCGTAAACCCCCATCTGTAAGGGCAGCTCTGGGCCCCTGCCCGGGCCGTTGCGGACTGTTACCTGGTTTGCGGTCTGTAACATAGAAGATCAGTCTTTCCACTCTTCCTAGCTGTGCTTCTATTTCAGGGTTTGTAGCTTAAGTGTATTTCTTAATGTTTTATCTAATATATATAAGAGAACGCAACCCCTACGATGCTATCTAACGACCCGCCCATTTGCTTGCTTAAAAAGCTCTTACGTTATAAATCTATCCTCATTTTTGGACCTGTAAAACAACAACAACTACTACAATATCAAATCAATCGATCAAAGCCTTCCCCCCTCCCCTTGCTACTAGGAACTCTTACTAACCTTACTCTATTAACAGACCTGCTGCTCTATTCGACTGAGCCTCCTCCTCCAAGCTCTACGCGACTGAGCCTAGCATTTCTGGTTCGTAGAGAGAGGTTCACTGGGCTTAGTGGCCTCGATTCTAGCGCCCCACGCCAGTCTTAATACGTTTGTAGGGCACGCTGAGGGAAGGGTGTTGACAGCAAAGAGGCATTGATCCCCTCTGCGCTGGTTAGTTGGTACCAATCAGCTCTCCGCCGGCCGGTTGGAAGCCCAAGACGGAAGTGATTCCTGTACCTTGAGCTTCAGACTATTAACATCGCTGCAATCGCTGCTGCTGTTAACGATAGCGCGCATTAAAGGTGCTTTATAATGAAATAAGGCTATTCTTCATATGGGGAGCTATAAAGTTCTATAAATAGTGAATAGTAAGTTTTTTGGTGTTCTTGCCTCTTTTAGAATAGTATCTTATACTGCGGCATGTGACGAGACCTCATATTTGGGGCACAGTCTTACTAACTTATAATACTAACTAATAATACTAACCTACAATATTAGCCTACTACTATGCTATT